>Ga0194131_10001293_pt1 | contig 43041 bp, 30 predicted proteins | sample TA2KigO120mmetaG_FD_148631 | JGI IMG/M metagenome (GOLD analysis project Ga0194131, IMG submission 148631) | Freshwater microbial communities from Lake Tanganyika, Tanzania - TA2015053 Kigoma Offshore 120m | ecosystem: Environmental > Aquatic > Freshwater > Lake | place: Tanzania: Lake...
TGACGCTGGCGACTTCGACAACGATGGCGACGAAGATCTCGTCATGACGCACCTGCCGAACGAGGGGCACAACCTGTACCTCAACGACGGGTCTGGCATCTTCAATGATCGCAGCATGGCCTCGCATCTGCACTCACACAGCATGGGCAACACCGGGTGGGGAGCCGCCTGGGTCGACGTCGACAACGATGGCTGGCTCGACATCGTCGCGGTACACGGGGCCCTCCACCCCAAGCCTGGCCGACCGGACGACCCCTTTCCTTTCGACGAGCGCAATCGCATTTTCCGTAACACCGGCGACGGACGGCTCGCTGACGTCACCGAGGAGGCGGGGGCCGCCTTCCAGGTCCTCGAAGCCGGCCGCGGCGCGGCGTTCGGTGACATCGACAACGACGGCGACATCGACGTCCTCATCGGCAATCTCAATGGACCGGTCCGGCTGCTCGTCAACAACATCGGCAACCGCGCGCATTGGATCGGACTGCGGCTGGTCGGATCTGGCGGTCGCGACATGCTGGGAGCGCGCGTGGAGATCCGACGTCGAGACGGACGGTCACTCTGGCGCCGCGTGCACAGCGATGGGAGCTACGCCTCGGCGAACGACCCGCGGGTCCTGATTGGGCTCGGCCAGTCAACCACGCCGCCCGTGGTGCGCGTCCGGTGGCCCAGCGGCGAGCTGGAAGAGTGGTCTGACGTGAAGCTCGACCAATGGACCACGCTGAAACAAGCGACCGGTCAGCGTCGTTGATCAATGACGCTCCAGCGGTCGCCGCTCATCGTCGCTGCGTCGTGCGTGCTCCTGTCGGGCGCATGCTCGGCTCCCCACGACACCCCGGTCGCCTCGAGCAGTGTGCTGCTCGCTGGTCCGGATGGTCGGGGGCTGCAGTCGGTGCCGAGACCCGAGCTCGACGCGATGGGGTCGACGGTTCAACAGCGCGTCAGTGCTGCGTACGGCGCGCTGGCGACCACCATCGCCGATCGGACTGCGGCGCCGGAACGGCTGGCGACGGCGTATGGGGAGGTTGGCCACCTCCTCATGGCGCTCCGTGAGCTCGAGACGGCGGAGCCGTACTACTTGAATGCCCAGACGCTCGCACCCAGCGACCGTCGATGGCCGCACCTCCTCGGGCATCTGTACCGCACACGGGGTCCGCTCGACAAAGCGGTCGCGTCTTTCGAACGGGCGCGACAGCTCGCGCCCGACGATGTGGCGACACTCGTGCGGCTGGGCGAGGCGTACCTGGCGTCAGCCCGCACCGACGAGGCCGCGTCGCACTTCGACAGAGCCATCGCCCTCAACCCGCGGTCGGCGGCCGCCTGGTTCGGCGTCGGTCGGGTGTCGCTCGAGCGCGGCGACGACCGCGCAGCCGTGAAAGCCTTCGAGGAGGCGCTCGCGCGAGACGAGGCGGCGACCGCGATCCACTATCCGCTTGCGCTCGCCTATCGGCGCCTTGGCGACACCACTCGGGCCGAAACCCATCTCGCGCGCCGCGGTGATGTCGAACCGCGCCCGGACGATCCGCTGATGGCGCAGGTCGAGGGGCGGATCGAGACAGCGCTCACGCTCGATTTCCGCGGCGGCGAAGCGCTGGCCGGCGGCAACTGGGGTGCTGCGGCGACGTATTTCGAGCGGGCACTGGCGTTGACACCCGACAATCCGTCGCTGCGCCACCGGCTCGGAACGGCGTTGTTCCGTATGGGTGACCTGCGCGGCGCCGAGGAGCAATTCGAGCAGGTCGTTCGCGCGGCCCCGGCATCCCGTGAATCGCACTACAACCTCGCCATGATCAAGGCCGGAAGCGGTCGGATGGAGCCGGCAATCGCCCAGCTCTCTACCGCGCTCGAGCACGAGCCCGGGTACTCACGGGCCCGCGTCGCGGTCGCGCGGCTCCTGGCCGTGACCGGGCGCCCGGCCGACGCGCTCGTCCAGTACGCGGCGGCCCTGAAGATGGAGCCACTACACCCGGATGCCACTCTGGGATACGCGATGACGTTGGCGCTCGTCGATCGGTATGCGGAGTCGCGGGACCGTTTGACCGATGGCATCCGCACCTTCCCGGATCGACCGGCATTCAAACGGGCGCTGGCCCGGCTCATGGCCGCCGCACCCGACGAAAAGGTGCGCAATGGGCGACAGGCGCTGATGATGGCGGAGGCGCTGCTCGAGCGGCGGCAGTCAAGTGCTGGGGACGGGTTGGCCGTTGGCGAAACGTACGCGATGGCGCTGGCCGAATCCGGACAGCATGCGGCGGCGGCAGCGGTGCAGCGGGACGTGTGTGCCGCGGCGCAGCAGGGCGGCGGGGCGGACGCTGATCTCGGGCAGCGTCTCGCGGACAACCTCAGTCGCTACGAACGCGGACTGCCGTCCCGGCGGCCGTGGACGCCGCAGGAACTTCCCTTCTGACGCCGCAGGAACTCTTTTGCCCTCTAACGAAAAACGCCGGCCTCCGAGGAGGCCGGCGTGCGTCGATTCACGCGTTCTGACGAGCCGTGTGCTACCAGTCGAGCTCTACGCCGAAGCGTGCGAAGCGCGCCTGCATGATCCCGGTGATGTCCATGTACCGGGAGCTGCAGCACGTCTGGTTGACGGCCGTGACGGTGTTGGCGTTCAGCAGGTTGAAGATATCGACGAGCGGCGCGATGCGGACTCGCCCTTGTTGGAACCGCCGCATGAGGCGGAGATCCACCTTCCGCTGATACGGGAGGAAGTAGACCTCAGGCGGGAGCAAATCGATTGCGATCGTCCCGCCGGGGGTATTGAGCTGTTGACCGGCGATCGCGCTCGTGATGTTGAAGTTTGCCGAGATGTCCGGTCCTGGATACCCCTGTAGGAAGGCACTCGCGAGAATGCCGCCCGGCAGCGGGTACATCCCGTGAGCCTTGAACATCGTCAGGAACGGCCGTGGGTAGTCGCACCAGAGTGTAAGGTTTCGGTTGTCGACGTCGCACGTGTTCTCGAACGTCCGTTCTGTGGTGACGCTGCCCCCGAAGAACGCACCGTTGTTCAGCCGCCCTTGAATAGTCCACTCTACGCCGTTGTAGAGCCGATTGAGTGCCGTTCCGGTTTTGACCAGCCGGTCGACTTTCCCGAACACGTTCTGATTCAGGTTGAACAACGGGATGCGCTGGCCGCTGAAGTCCCTGAGCTTCGCGTCGGTCGGCCCAGTAATGCTGAACGGTGTGTAGTCGGAGTAATCCTGCGCGACGTTGTCCTCGTACCAGATATTGTGGTAATCGCGCCGGTAGTACCCGAAACCGACCGAGATTCTGGTGAACAGCTCGTGCTGAATCGACGTGTTGAACTCCCAGTGACCGGGCCGTCTGTCGAGGTCCAGCCTCGCGGCGTCGCGTATGGTCGCGAAGTTTTGGTTCGGCGACGGCCCAACCTCCTCGTACTGGATGCGCCCATTGGCAGCTACCGCCGACCCGTTGCCGTCGAGATCGTTCCAGGATCGGGACTCTTGCCTGGCGGACCACGTGAAGCTGGACATCGGGTTGCGAGCCATCGCGAGCGTCGTGGACTCTTGCGACACGTATTTGTGGAACGTGGCCTTCCAGGCTGTTCGGCCGTCGCCGAACACGTCGTACGCCACCCCTACACGTGGGACGATCGTGTTCCAGCGTGCGGCCGGGAAGGCCGGGAACTCGCGCGCCGGTACCCACGCGCCGGCTGGAGCGGACTGTGCCGGGACCCCGGACTTGAAGAGATCGACACGCAGACCCAGATTGAGTGTCCAATTGCCGACGGTCCACTTGTCCTGGGCGTAGATCCCCGTGTCGAAGTTAATATCGCCTCTGAAGTTCCCCAACGGCGTCCCCAGGACCATCAGAGCGATCGGCGCGCCGTTGAAGTGGAAGTACGTGCGCACGTCACCGAAGATCGGCCCCTGGTCGAGGCCAAGATGGCCCCAGCGGTTCTCGAGGCCGGCCTTGAAGTTGTGCGAACCGGTCACGTAGGTCACCGAGCTCTTGAAGTAGCTGCTCCGTTCCGGCTGGTGCCCCGTGATCCAGAACGCACCGGACCAGGTTCCGTCCGCCAAGTTCTGGTACGCCGATTTCTTGCCCTCATTCCACTCGAACTGCTCGCGGCGCCACTTGTTGTATTGCGTCGAGAACCCGGCCTCGACCAGGAGCTTGTTCGTCAGCGTGGCGTTCCACCGGCCATTGGCCTGCCATCCCAGCGGCTGTGGAATGCGGTTGGCCGATTCCGGCGCACGAGTCCGATCGGTGTCGTTGATGGGCTGGGCGGTTATGATGCGTTCGAACCCGAGCCGCCACTTGTGCTTCTCGGTGAGCTGGTTGGTCAGGCGCACCACCGCGCTGTTGGCGAAGTTCCAGTTGTAGCCCTGCTCGCCAGCCGCAGGGAATCCATTCTTTTTACGCTGTTCCGGTGTGCCTTCTCCAGTGAAGTAGGAGCCGGCCGCGAACGTTTTCGCCTCGCGCCGGCGGAACGAACTGAAGAACCACAGCTTGTTGCGCTTGATCGGTCCTCCGAACCCAGGGTTGTAGTCGTAGTTGTGGGCCAGCCTATTGACCTCGCCGAGGGCAAGCCGCTGGGCTTTGTCAGCGTTGCTGCTCGCCAGCCGCTCATGACCGAACGTCCCCAGGAACGTGCCCGCGAAGGTGTTGCCGCCTTCTTTCGGAATCGCGTTCTGGACCACGCCACCGGTCTGCACTTCGGCGGACGCGCCGGCGGCCTCATACGCCAGTTCGGCCGTCGCGGCCTGATTCATCTCCCAACCCATCTGCCACTGCCCGTCGTCGATGACGACGTTCGACCGCATCCCGTCGTTAGTCGTTTGCGCATCGCGCCATGTCGAGCCGTGCATTGCCGGCCAGTACTGTCCCTCTCCCATGCCCGTGTTGCGCACGCCAGGAATCAGCAGGGCCCGGCCGGCGAACGAATTGGCGCCGGGCAAAACATCCAGCATCTCGCGCGTCGCCACGAACTGCGCGCGCACCGCCTGGGTGTCGACCAGGGGCGACTCGCCCGTGACCGTGATCGATTGCTCGACGGTTCCGATCATCATCGCAGCATTTACTTGCACGGTGGCGTCACCGACGAGGACAACGCCCTCGCGTACGAGCTTGCTGAATCCTTCCAGGCTGAAGCTGACCGTGTACGCGCCAGGTCGGAGGTTGACGATGGTGTAGCGGCCTGAGCCGTCAGACGTGGCGGAGGCCGTGCCTTCGATGAGTACCGGACTTGCCGCTTCGATGACCACGCCGGGCAGTACGCCGCCCGACGCGTCTGCGACAAGACCCGATATCGTACCTTGCGCCCCGGCGATCGCGGGAAGCAAGAAGAGGACGCCGACGGATGCGATTCCCAACCGAACGAGCAATCGACAGTGCATAGGTTCTCCCCGGATCAGTTAAAGGAAGGCCCTCTAGACTCATTTCGCCGAGACCCGTGTAACGCCGTTTCATCCCCGATCTTCGCGTGCTGGTCCCTAGTTACATCGCTCTCACAATGGCGGACTCTAGCAGGTCAATTCTGGGCAGGCAACGGCTTTTACGTCATCGAAGGGCGAGCCACACCCGAATAAAAAAAGGTAGCGCGGTGGAGCGGTGGATTTGAAGTCCACGGCGGGTGTGACTATTTCGGCGGGGCCTGGGCAAGCAGAGCGGGATTCACCGGCGGGCCGGGCCGGTGGTCCGGGTCGTCGAGTCGCCAAGGCGAGCGGCGGGGCTGACGGCCCTGGTACAGCGCCAGAGAAGCCGCCATCCTCTGGGCGACGTCGGGTCGTCCAACGCGGGCTGCAGCCGTCATCGCGAGGCGCTGCCAATCGATGGCGAGGTCGAAGTGCCCCAACTCCGCCAGCACCATGGCCAGCGTCTCGAAGGCACCGGGATGCTGCTGCTCCTTCCTGACGTCTTCTACCAGTTTCCAGGCGCGTGCCCCGTCCCGCACGCGATCGTCTGGTGCGGCGGCGAGCACGCGTGCCAGCGCCTGTCGGAACATCGGCTGGTCTGGCAGGATCTGCATCGCTTGGGCCAGACGGTCGCGCGCGTCGGCGTACCGCTCGAGGCGCACAAACACCATCGCCTCACCGAACCTCGCGTCCGCATCAGCAGGCTCGAGGGCGAGGGCGTGACGGTAGTGGTCCAAGGCGGGCTCGAGGTGGTCAGTGCGCCGCAACGCATCCGCGAGCCGCAGATGCGCCGCGGTAAATGTCGGCTGCGCGGTCGCGGCGGCCCGGTAGTGCTCGATCGCGTCCGCATCCCGTCCGCCACGCTCGAGCAGATCGGCAAGGCCGAAGTGGGCCTCTGCAAGACGCGGCTCGAGGCGGAGGGCTTCCTCGTACTGCGCCAGCGCGCTACGCGGATCGCCAATCTGCTCCAACGCGGAACCGAGATTGACCCGCATAGCGGCATAGGCGGGGTCGGCTTCTACGGCAAGACGGAAGTGCTTCACGGCCTCGGCCCAGTTCCGCACGGAGGCAGCATCCAACCCGCGCTCGCGATAGAGCTGAGGCGTCTGAACAATCCCTGAGAGCGCCGCCAGCAGCGGGTCCGGGAACGGCACCGAGGCGCTCGCCGACGTCTGACGGCTCCCCTGGGCGCCTCGACGCTCCAGATGGTGCGTCGCTTTCTCCAGGTCGCCCAGACCGCGGTAGGCCAGGGCGAGTGGGTAGTGAACGGCCAGGCTTTCAGGGTCGAGCGTCGCCGCCGACGTTAGGTGCTCGATCGCGCGTCTGTAGTCACGCTTGGCGATCGCGACCCGCCCCAGCTCGAATCGCACAGCCGCCTGCGTGGACCCAATCGAGAGTGCCTCCAGGAGCCGCGCCTCCGCATCGGCAGGCCGCGCGAGGTCGAGGTAGGCGCGGCCTAACCAGACGAGCGTGGCCAGATCGTCGGGACGAAGGCGTCGAGCGCGCTCGAAGCTCTCCGCCGCCGCGGACAACTCGCCGCCGTTCTTGTGGACGTGTCCGCGGTAGTAGGGCCACCGGAAGTCCGCCGGCGACGATCGCTCCGCATCGTTGAAACAGCGTGCGGCCTCGTCGAAAAACCGTGTCGCCATGAACAGCATGCCCATCTGGCCCACGATGTCGCCGCGATCACGCGGCGATCGGGCGGAGCGGCGCAGCTCTTGGGCGAGCGACTCGTACGCCCCTCGCATCTGTTTCTGAACGGCGGGATGCAACGCGCTCACATCGGGCAGCGCGACCGGTGGCTGTGCCGGCGCGCTGACACCTTTGGCCTGTTGCACGGCACGTGCTTCGACCACGGGCCGATTCGCGAGGCCCAGCAAGAGTACCAACGAGGGGATCAGACACGACCGCATGGTCCTACCGGGCCCCCTTCTCCGTCCGACCTGTACCCTCTGTCAGCGTTCGCCACCGATCGATCGCGAGGTTCGTCCACTCTTCGACGCGACCGCTCGGCCAGATCACACGAACCCGCGGCACCGTCGTCGATCGGCCGAGGCCGACGAGGACCCTCGGGTCCTGTGCGGACGCGTAGCTGCCGTCGGTGCGCGCACGCCGCCAGAGCGGCGGTCCTTCACCACGATAGACGCCAACCCGCGCACCGAGCATGTCGCGCCCAGGCTTGCCGCCCACCAGCCGGAGCCCAAGCCAGTGGCTGCGATGGCCGATGTCGTTGATGAGGAGTCGCACCGGACCGCTGTTGTTCGTTACGACGACGTCCATGTCGCCGTCGTTGTCGACATCGCCAAAGGCCGCACCACGACTGACCTCCGAGAGGCCGAAGACGGCCCCTGCCCGAGACGTGACCTCTTTAAAAGTGCCGTTCCCGAGATTCCTGAACAGCTGGTTGATCTCGTGGAGGGGATACGGGTCCTTGGCGGCCGCGAGCGCCTTCTTCGTGTAGACCGCGCCGTTGGCGACGAGGACGTCGAGCCAGCCGTCGTTGTCGTAGTCGAAGAACAAGGTCCCGAACCCCGTGTTCGGCTGATTCGGACGTCCGAGCCGTGAGAAGGTGCTCCGGTCCTCGAACAGGCCGGAGCCGTCGTTCACGTACAGCGTGTTCTTTTGTGTGCCCAGGTTCGTGACGAAGAGGTCTTCGTCGCCGTCGTTGTCGACGTCGCCGGCGTCGACGCCCATCCCGGCCTCCACGGCGCCAGTTTGATTGACCGCCACCCCGGCCAGCAACGCCCCGTTCTTGAACGTGCCATTGCGCTGATTGAGCCACAGCACGTTCTCGCGCATGTCGTTGGCGACGTAGATGTCGGTCCAGCCATCGCCGTTGACATCGGCACCCACAACGCCCAGCGCCGGACCGTACTCGCGCGCGACGTTCGCCGTGGCGGTCACATCGGTGAACGTCCCGTCCCCGCGGTTCCGATACAGGCGGTCCGGCATCGGCTTGAAACCCTGCGGACCGCAATAATCCCGTTCGCCGAGCGCGCTGAAGCACTTCTTAGTGTCATCGTTGTCCACGTAGTTGCCGACATAGAGGTCGAGCCATCCATCGTGGTCGATGTCGATGAAGGAGGCCGAGACGCTCCACCCGGGGTGCCTCGTGCCAGTCCGCGCGCTGACGTCCGTGAAGGTTCCGTCGCCGTTGTTGCGGAACATCTGACCCGGCCCGCGTCTGGTGCGATACACGTCGATCCGGCCGTCGTTGTCGAAGTCGCCCGTCGCGACGCCCATGCCGTACGATCGCACGTCGAGGCCGCTCCCGCTGGTGACGTCGGTGAACCGGAGCGTGCGCGTGCCGTCGGCCCGCACCTCGAGATCGTTTCGGTACAGGCGGTCTGACAGCGGCAAGGGCAACCTGGGGGGGATCAGAGCATCGGCCAGCGTCCGGCCAACGCCCAGCATCTGCCCTTGAATCAGATAGACGTCGAGGTCGCCGTCGTTGTCGAAGTCCAGCAGCGCGGCGCCGGACCCCATCATCTCCTCGAAGTAGAACTCGCCCGACATACCGTTGAAGTGCACGAAGTCGAGGCCCACTTCGCGTGCGCGATCGGTGAACCACGCCCCGGCGGACTGGGTCGGCAGCGGTCGAGACGGTGTGCGGTCCGCCTGCGCGGCGAAGCGGGTCGAAAGCGGGTCAGAGGCCAGTTGTGGCGCGCCCACTAGTGCGGTGGCGACCAGTGCCACCGGCACGGTCCACGCCCGGGCCGTCCCTCGTCGACGACAGGCCACTCGACCTCCCATTGCGCGTCCCCTCTGTTCTCCCAAGGCGGCAGCAGCAGACCCGAACGAGGGCGGGATCGTACCGGATCCGCACAGGTGGCGCAAACAGCCAGCCGCATAGCGGACTCGGCACGCACAGCCGGGGTTCGGGGCAGAGCCCCGACTAATCACTCTGGCCGGGGGCGCCGACGGGTGCTATCGTCTCACCGGGACTCGACACGGAGGCAGCACGTGCGATGCATGCTCGCTGGAATCGTCGGCGTCGGCGTCGCGCTCCTCGTGGCGGCCGCGCCGTCCGCTGCCGAGTTCTGGCTCGACAAGGACTTCACGCGCTGGTCGCCCAATGAAGTCGAGCGCATGTTCATCGACTCGCCGTGGGCGAAGAAGGTCACGATTGTACTGGGACGTCTCAGCGAGCAACCGCTCGAGGGTTTTCAAGGAGGCGGCGCCGGTCTCGGTGGCGGTGGTGACAGACCCGCGAGGGGCGGTGACGTCGGCGACGATGAGTTTCAGCGAATCCGGCGGGTGAATGTGTTCGTCGTCTGGGCCAGTGCGTTGCCCGTTCGACAAGCGTTGGTCCGGCGACAGGTCCGTCCCGACGCGCCCATCTCACCTGATCAGCAGCGCCAGCTGGCTGAGGACTGGCCGCTCTACACACTGGCGGTCGCCGGAATGCCGACGCAAGTCGCGGCGAAGAGCACCATCGACGAGGTACGAGCCAGGACGGCCCTCAAGGCGGGGCGGAAGGCACCCATCGCGCCTCAGGACATCCGCCTGGCTCGTGAGGGAACACGGTCCGTTCGAATCGAGTTTCTGTTCCCGAAGGGCGATGGCATCAGCCCCGACGACAAGGAAGTCGTCTTCACGACGAAGCTGGGCGACGTGGAGATCACGCGCAAGTTCAAGCTCGCCGACATGATGGTCGGGGGCCGCCTGGCTCTTTGAGCCGCCTCTCCTCCGGTCACCGTGATTCGGTCACCTCGAGCAGCGTGTTCACTGCGATCGGTCCCGGCGCGATCTGCGTCTGACCCGAAGCCCAAAACACCTCGACCCTGTCGATCGACGAGGCGTCCCCCAGGCCGAAGTACAGCGGGGACGCGCTCTGGGACAGGTAGCCCGACTTGCCGTCGTGAACCTTGGTGTAGGCGCGCCCTCCCGCCGTCACGCGGACCAGCGCGCCGAGACCGCTTCGATTCGACGTCGTGCCGACGAGCTTCACGCGCAGATAGCGAAGCTGTCGCGTCTGCGCCAGGTTGCTCATCAGCACCATCGGCGCAGCATTGAATTCGTTGGTGACGATGTCCAGATCGCCATCCGCATCCAGGTCGACGATCGCGGCCGAGCGCGATCCGCGTGCCGCCATGACCGTCGCGGCACGGGGCATGCCCGTGTAGCCGGTCTCGCGAATCATCGTCTGCCAGCCAACCCGGTCCGTGATGTCGAGAGTGAACCAGGGGACGAGCACCCCTCCGCGGCGTGGCTCGACGCCCAGGAGGAACTCCGCATCCAGAAATCGCTGACCGCGGTTGTTTAACAGCACGGAGTTGATGCCGTACCGGAATGGAAAGTTCATGCCGGTGGCGATGAACACATCGTCGAACCCGTCGGCGTTGAGATCGCCGACGCTCGGCCCCCACGGCCAGTAGGTCTCGGCACCGATCTCGTCGGAGACTTCGCGGAACCGTCCCGAGCCCTCGTTGCGGAAGACCGAGTTGCCCCAAATGCTCGTCATGGCGTCGCCGACCATCGACGCGGGCCACCGCATGTTCGACTTGAGCTTTTCGCGATCGGGACCGATCCGCTCGCTCATGTCGGAGTGCATGTCGGTGATGAAGACGTCGAGACGCCCATCGTTGTCGACGTCGAAGACCTTGATTCCCATCGCGCCCCAGGACGTCCTGGGAAAGATCTCCCGGCCCCGGGCGACGAAGCGTCGGCCCTGGACGTTCTCGTAGTACTCGTCATCCCCCTGCATGTTCAGGACGTAGAGATCGATCCAGCCGTCCTCGTTGAGATCGAAAGGACTCGCGTCGCCTGACCATCGCCTGTCCTGCAGCCCCACTTCAGCGGACACGTCGAGGAACCGGTTGCCGCCGTCGTTCCTGAACAGCACGCTCTGTTCGGCCAGCGCGGGGAACCGGTGGGCGAAGAAGGCGTCCTGGGCGATGCCGACGTGGTACCGGTATCCCTCGCCACCGATCTCGTCGGTCGTGTACTTGCCGACGTTGGCGAGGAACAGATCGAGGCGCCCGTCGCGGTTGTAGTCGAAGAAGACCGCGCCCGACGAGTGCCCGACGTAGCCAAGCCCGGACGTCGCAGAGATGTCGCGGAATCGGCCGCTGCCGTCGTTCTCGAACAGGACGTTCCCTCCGCGAACGGTCGTGACGTAGAGATCGGGATCGCCGTCGTTGTCGATGTCGGCGAACGACGCGGCGACGCTGACGCGGTCGCGCACCGCCACGCCCGCCCGCTCGGTCCAATCCTGGAAGCGGCCGCGCCCCATGTTGCGCCAGAGCTGATTGCGACCGACCTGGGTGGTGAAATACAGGTCAGGCAGGTCGTCACCATCGACGTCGGCCACCGCCAGTCCGTTGCCGTGGTCGTAGTGCACGCCCTTGTAGGTTCTGCCGGCGTCGCTGACGATGCGGTGTTGGAAGGTGATGCGACTGTCGGTGACCCGATCGACGAATTGAAAGTTGTGGTCCACGCCGAAGCGATCGACGGTGTTGAACTGAGCGGCGCGCCGGACCTCGAGCCACGTCGTGTCCGCGAGCTCGGGCGGCGCCAGCAGCGCGTCCGGCGGAAGGGGGCCAACCAAGATGGGCGGGTTACCGCCACAGGCCGCCATCACCCAAGCCGCTCCGGACAGAGCCCAAGCCCGGAGGCGGCCGACCCAGCGCGCGCCAGGAGCTGCACCCCGAAGCGCCCGCCCTGGGCCCGTGTGACCGCCGTGTGTCCGCCCGATGTTGGCCATCTCGAACCCTGACCGATGCTCGGGCCTCTGATCAGCGGGGCCCGTGCGTGCGTCGCGACGGGGCGGGCAGGTTCTTGCGGAGCTCGAGGATCTCAGGCCTGTCGGGGTGGATGTGACTCGCCTCGGTGAGCCACGCGTCGGCTGCCTGATAGCGTCGCAATCGGAGGAGCACATTGGCGCCTTCCACCCACGCTTCGAACTGGCGAGGGTCGGTCTTGATGACGTGCTCGTAGTGCGAGAGTGCGTCGTCCGGCCGTCCCATCGCCTGGAGACCGGCGGCGAGACTCAGTCGTGCTTCGAGATAATCAGGCTCGGCCTTGACGGCCTCGGTGAAGCGAGCCAGCGCCTCCACGTAACGTTCCTGCGACACGAAGATCACCCCCAGACTGAAGTGGGCCCGCGCGTACCGAGGCGAGCGCCGTAGTACGTCCTCGAACTGGGCAACGGCGCTTTCGACCTGTCCGACCTGGTGCAAGGCGGTGCCCAACAGGTGCCCGAGCGCTGCGTTGTCAGGCTCCAAGGCGAGTCCGCGGCGGAAGAACGCGGCCGCGGCCGCGAAGTCACCGGTTTGCATGGACCGCAGCCCGCGGTTTTGGAAGGTGAGGCTGCTGTCGAGCGTGCTCGCATAGGCCTCCATCAGCGGGTCGACCAGCGTCGGCTCGCCGTTTCCGCGTTGTCGAGCGTGCCTCTCCGCCTTTTGCAGGTCGCCCAGGCGCCGGTAGGCCATCGCCAGCGGGTAGTGCAGGCTCGTCGCCTGAGGCTCCAGTGCGATCGCACGCTCCAGGTGCTCCGCTGCCGGAGCCGTGTCCCCGAGCGCGAGCCTAGCGCGCCCCAGCCCCGCTCGTGCCGCGGCCGACTGAGGCTGCAGCTCGAGCGCCCTCGCGTACGCCCGGCTGGCATCTTCGGGGCGCCCGCGATTGAGGTAGACGTGACCGAGCCACGCCAGGGTCGGCACGTCGGTGGGCCGAAGTGTCGAGGCTCGTTCGAACAAAGGCATGGCGTTCGCCTGGTCCCCCTTGTCCACGAAGAGCTGCGCGAGGTAATACGGCCACCGAGGGTCGTGTGGCGCGAGCGAGAGCGCATTGCGTAACGCGATCTCGGCCGCCTCGAGGTACTCAGCGGCCATGAGGATCAGGCCCAGGTCGCCATTCGCCTGGCCGACTTCCTCGCGTGGCGCTCGGCGCGCGATCGCCTGCTCGAGTGCGTCATGCCGTCTGCGCACCTGCTCTTGCACGGAGACGGGCAGCCGCGCGATATCGGGCAACGCGACCGGCCGCGCCGCCTCCTCCAGCGTTGCCGTCTGCGCGCCGGGTGTCACGGTCCGCCGAGCCTCATCGTCGCGCGACGGCGTGCAGCCGATCCCTAGGACGACAACACTCAACACCGCGGCTCGAAGGCAAGCGCTCTGGCGGATTCCGTTCATTGGGGTAGTCGATACGGTTGTCGCGCGCGGTACAGCCGAAGACGTTCGTCGACGTCGACCGCGCGCAGCCCCAGCTCAGGATGCGCACGGGCGCGGTCGGCCGCCCGTCGAGCGGAGTCAACCGCCCGGTCGAACCGTCCCTGAGCCGCGTACGCGGCCGCGAGCGTGTCGAGGACGGCAGGGTGATTCTCGCCGAGAAGAGGGGCGGCTCGCCGGACGAGCCCCAGCGCTTCGTCGGCGTTGCGGAGACTCGGCTCCGGGGCGGTAGCCCGCAGCCATGCGAGACCGAGCAGCGCGCTGGCCAACGTTGGGTCGACGGCCAACGCCCGTTGATAGTCCGCTACGGCGTCCGCACGTCGGCCGACTTGCGTGAGCGCGTGGGCGAGACCCGCACGCGACGTGGCTCGACGTGGCTCGCTGGCGAGTGCACGCTCGAAGTGGTCGATAGCCTCGCCCAGCTGTCCGTTGCCGAGCAGCGCGCTCGCCAAGTTCTCGTGGGCATCCGCAAGGCGCGGCTGGAGGGCAATCGCCCGCTCATAGTGGACGATCGCGCCGGTGCGGTCGCCTACGGTTTCGAGCAGCACCCCGAGGTTGTTGTGTGCCTGCGCGTAGGCCGGGTCGAGCTCGGTTGCCTTCCGATAGGCTGCGATGGCGTCTCGGACCGCACCCCGGGCGAACAGCGCCGCGCCCAGGTTGTAGTGGGCATCCGCGTACTCCGGCCGAGCGCGGATTGCCACCTGAAGCGCGGTCAGCGCGGCGTCGATCTTGCCGGCCTCGAGATGCCGCACCGCCACGGCGGTCAAGCTCTCGTAGTCGTCCGGGTTGCGCCGCAGCCTCGCCTCGTGGGCTGCGACGTCGTCGCGGGCGCTCTCCGCGCGGAGGGCCCTTATCAAGGTGTCCCGGTCACCTGGGCCGACCGTGAGCACCTGCAGCATCAACTGCGCCATCTCGTCGGTTGCCTTCGGGCCCGAGCGAACTGGCTGGGGCGGGTGGTGGGGGTTGTGGGGGTTGGCCGCCGAGTTGTCGTACACGTAACGCATCTCGACACGCGTACCCGCGGGGAGGTGCACCGGCGTCGTGTACCGGTACTCATCCTGCCAGTTGTAGTCCCACTGATCGATACGGAGCAACGTCCGCTCGCTGCGATCGGGGAGCGCGGCCGTTGCGTGGATCTCCTTCGCGAGGTAGTGAGCGTGGGGGTAAATCGAGAGCACGTCCACCGCAACTGGGAGTTGCAGACTATCTCGAACCACATGACGCGCATCGCCGGCGGGGATGTCGATGGTCAACGCGTTCAGCAGCATCGCGACCGGCTGCTGTGTCGCAGGCGCCTTCGCGTAGTACAGGCCCAGCTCGGGCTGGACGCTGACGGGTTCGGATCGCGGGAGGACGTGCAGCTGCACCACGAGATCAGTGCCGGGCGCCAACGGCCAAGAGAGCCGATCCGGCTGCGCGACGGTCATCTTCCCGGGTGCCCAACCCAATACGTGCCCGTGCGGGAACTCGGCGGAGTCCATCATGTACCCGTCGTACCCTGGCAGTGGATCGGCGGCGTCAAGATGTCGCGCGCCGCCGGTCGTATCGACCATGACCCGCGCGTGGTGAATCGCACCGCTCGATCCTGGACGCACTTCAAGCGCCCGGATCCACCGTTGTTCGTCGATCGGAACGGCCAGGACGAACTTGCGGTAGGCGTCGGTCGTTCCGGCTGGAACGACGAAGGGCTCGGGCAGTGTCAGGACGAGATCGGGCGGGCCGAGCGACCAGCCGTCGGCATCGAGTGGTACGGCGGAGCGCGTGCTGGGCGGACCCTCGGGTGCGCCAGCCGCGGCCCACCGCGCCAGGAGATCGATCTGAGCGGCTGTGAGACGGCGTTCTCCTTGAAACACGCCGACCGGCTCAACTGGCTTCCACGGCGGCATGGTTCGACGGCCCGTCGCCGACGCTATCGCCGCCGCACGCTCGCGCGCCGCCTCGTACCCGATCAAGCTGAAGGGTCCGAGGCCACCCGGTCGGTGGCACGTTACGCAGTGCTCGGCGAGAAGTGGTTCGATCGCATCCGCATAGCGTGGAGGATTCCGAGCGGGCTGCGCCCCTGTCAACCCGACGTGCTGGTACGCGGTCAGCATCACCACGACTGACAAACACCGCCCGAGACGGCGACCCCCACGGCTCATCGACCGCCGCCTTCCTTCAGGGTCGTGTAGCGATTGACCGGTACATCCGCCCATTCCTCGACGCGGCCGCTGGGCCAGGTGATCCGAACCCGTCGTGGCGCGACCGACGATCCCGAGCCGGAACCGCCGAGCCCCACCAGCACGCGCGGGTCGTTCGCCGACGCATAGCTTCCATCCGCGCGGGCCCGGCGCCACAGCGTCGATCCGTCGGTCCCGACAATCGCCACTTTCGCGCCCAGCTGATCGCGCTTGCCGTCGGCGTCGACCAGCCGGAGCCCCAGCCACGGCTGCGCCGCGCCGACGTGATTCACGAGGAGCCGCACGGGCCCTCGGTCGTTCGCGACGACGACGTCTGCGTCGCCGTCGTTGTCGAGATCGCCGAACGCCGCGCCCCGACTAACCTCGGACAGCGCGAACACGGCCCCCGCGTGCCGCGTCACGTCCTCGAACCGGCCGCCGCCGAGGTTGCGCAGCAGGAGGTTCGTCTGCGCGAGCGGAAACGGATTCTGCGGTCCCAGTGCCTCGAGGTCCTGCGTCACCAGACCGTTCACCGCGAGGAGATCCAGGCGGCCGTCGTTGTCGTAGTCGAACCAGCCGGCCCCGAACCCGGTGTACGGCAGCGTCGCCAGACGGATGCCCGTGCGGGCGCCCTGATCCTCGAACAGGCCCGATCCGTCGTTCACGTAAAGCGTGGCGCCTTGTCCCGCCAGTTCCGTGATGAAGAGGTCCTCGTCGCCGTCGTTGTCGAAGTCGCCGGCATCCACGCCCATGTTGGCCTTGACCGTCCCGGACTCGCCCACGGCGGTACCCGAAAGCAGCGCGCGGTCCGTGAAGGTCCCGTCGCGCCCGTTGATCCACAGCTGGTTCTCCTGCTGATCGTTGGCGACGAAGATGTCCATCCAGCCGTCCCCGTCGAAGTCCGCCGTGGCGACACCCAGGGCGGGACCGAATGCGCGCGCCACCCCGGCCTGCACCGTGATGTCGGCGAAGGTGCCGTTGCGGCGGTTGCGATACAGGCGAGAGAGCTGCGGTCGGTGTCGCTCCGGCGGGCAGTAGTCGGGGAGCCCCGATTCACCGAAGCAGGCGACGTGGCGATCCAGGCTGTACAAGAGGTAGTTGCCGACGAAGAGGTCGAGCCATCCATCGCGGTCGATGTCCACGAACGACGCCGACACACCCCATCCGGTGTCCCCCAGGCCGCTCGCACGTGAGACGTCCCTGAACGTACCGTCGCAGTTGTTGCGAAACAACTGATTGGGTCCAAAGTTCGTCAAGAACAGATCGACGCAGCCGTCGTTGTCGACATCCCCGACCGCGACACCCATCCCGTAGCCACGTGCGTCGATCCCGCTCGCGTCCGTCACGTCCGTGAAGCGCAGGTCGACGGTGCCGCCGGACGCCGACGACAGCTCGTTCCGAAAAAGCCGACCCCGGAGCGGCACAGGCGGGTGGCTCTCCGACCCGAACACGCGATCAGTTCCGGCTTCACCGGGACCCAAGATCTGGCCCTGGACGAGGTAGACGTCGAAGTCGCCATCGTTGTCGTAATCCAGGAGCCCCACGCCGGGACCCATGATTTCGGGTTGGTAGAAGCGCCCGGTCATGCCGTTGACGTGGGTGAAGTCGAGACCGGCGGCCTGCGCGTGGTCTGCGAACCACTCGACGTCGGCCCGGGGCGTGGACGCTGGCGGTGCAGGCGCCTCGCCCCCGATACAGCTAGTGGCACCCCAACCGGCCAGCAAAATCGCGAGTCGCGGCCCAGCTCGCCACATTCGAGACAGTTTACGCTCACCGAACCCAATCCGGATGGCTCGACCTTTGCCTCGATCGTCCGCAGCCGCGCGATGGCTGAAACGAGCTGAACACGTCACGCCTCGCCGTGTTCGGTATGGCGACGACACCGGGATGCTTCAGCCGGCGCTCGGCCGGGGGCAAGTCCTCGGTTTCGAGCCACTGGTCCAGCCCGCGTCGCAGGGCGGTTTGTGACGTCGGCAGCAGGACCGGAGCGTCGGTCATCGAGCGTGGAAAGTCTCTTCGTAGCGGTCTGAAGCGCGAGTCGCATCGCCGCGCAGCGGGCAGTCGTCACCTCGCGATCGCGAGGAGTGACGCGAAGGCTCCGAGTTCGACGAGCCGCTGGATGGCCCCACGGACGTCAGTGAGTTCAGGTGAGCCCATGGCCATGAGGCCGCCAATGGCGACAACCCCGGCGCCTCGAGCGAGTGTGGCGGCAATTGGTCGACCAGCGTGCGTGAGCGGCTTGCCGAGCAGCCATAAGCCGATCCCGCCACACAGGTAGCCGGCAGCCCCAACGGTGTTGTGGAGCGCCTGCAACGGCGAGCCCACGCTCGGGCAACCTGAGTCACAAGGAACAAACGCGGCGACGACGTACGAGATGCCCACTGCTGAGAGCAGCGTGAGAGGCACGCGCCAGCCAGGCGTTGTCAGACCGATGGCGACGCATGTGCCTACGAAGAGCGCGCCTGCGACGCCGAAGGTCAAGTTGACGAACGATGCGCGTGGCGCTCCGCGCGCCCCCAGCTCGCTGATGAAATCACCAACCATGCTGTAGTCTGGCCACCACCAACCGACCAGAAGTGGCGGCAGCCAGGCGACCGCGGTCGCCGCAACCGCAAGGACGAGGGTCGGGCGCATGCCGATTGGACGGAAAGGCGACTCGGGCGGTTCCGCTCCCATTGACCTGATCGACTCAGGCGAGGAGCTGCTTGGGCTCGCTCGCCGACGGCCACTCTGTGCAGCGCGCCAAACAGGGCCATGCCCACGTCCAGGGCCCGCCCATCGTCTGGCTGCGACTCGCGGATCCCGTCCACGAGCCGTCGGATTGTGTCCGTCTCCGCGCGCACGAGCGCGTGGCCACGCCGCCAGATCGACCTGGATCGGCGCGTCGCTGCGAGCCTCGGCATATCAGCGCTTCACGAAAACTCGGGAGCGTTACCTCGGCTGTTGCGTCAGGACGTCGCGCGCACCGCGCGCCGTCGAGTTCTCGGATGACTGGAAACGGGCTGACGCAGGACAGTCTTTTGCCTGGCCGGCGCGACTCGCCTCGGGTCCGTCAGGTAGATCTCGTGATGCGGGCCGCTGCAGGAGAGCTTGTGGCCTGGCAGGTATTGCTCGTGGAGTCGTGTCATCGTCTTACGAATGCCGGTCGGCGGACCGACGTGCATCGTCTGGACGCTGCGTCCCTCCGCGTAGCGGTCCAGCCGCAGACTCTTCGGCGGTTTGCCGAGCCGCTGCTCCGCCTCCCGCACCACGCTGGCGAACAGGCGCTTCGTAATCCAGTCCGGCGTGGCCGAGATCATCAGTCGCCACTTCAACCTGTCTTTGCGTCCCGCCACGAAGTCCGTTGGGTCGTCGGCCCACCACAGCGCCTCGAGTGGCGGCTCCACGAAGTGCTTTCCCATCCGCGCTTTGGCGACGCGTCTGATGGGATGCGCGACCGCGAAGAGCCAGGCCATGGCCTGCGCGAACGGCTCGTCGTCTGGGCTGCCAGAGCCGTCGACCATTAGAAACTTCATGTTCGGCACGTCGACTTCGACGAACTTCTCGGCGGGTGGAAGATAGAGGTCCTCGATCTGCTGTCGCGTAAGACCATCGGCCATCATGCACCTCATTCACGCCACGGGTTTGGTCTTCATGTAGTCGCACGTCCGCCGGATCCACGCCGCCTCCGCCTGCAGCTGCGTCATCGTGAAGTCGAAGACGGCGTCGACGTAGTCCGGCAATGGTTGCTGGTCGGCGTGCATGGCCTCGAGCCGCGCCAGCTCCGTATCGACGGCGGTCCCTCTCGCCTCCAGCGCGGCCAGCGCCTGGGTTCGCGTGAGCACGGGCCAGTGCATCATCCCGAGGAGCAGCGACCCGTACGTCGGGCGGTAGGCCTGGAGCGCCGTCCGCGTCTGCTCGACCAGCACGCGCCGTCCGGCCGGTGTGAGCACGAAGGTCTTCTTCGCCTTCGCGCCGGTGGCTCTCTTGGCGGCCACGAGCCCTGCGCGCTTGAGTTTGCCGAGGACGAAGTAGATCGACGAGAAGCCGATCTGTGTCCACTCGCGTAGGCCACGCCGCGCGATCTCCTGCTCGATCTCGTACCCGTGCCGTGGCATCTCTGCGAGAAGGCCGAGGAGCAGGAGCTCCGCATCGGTGCACGTCCGCACACGCTCAGTTGCCATATCCTAGTACTAGAATATGAACCGGGGGCCTGTCAAGTTCCGGATCGAACTGTTGGCCTAGCTCTCCAGCGGGAAGTTCTCGATACCGCGGCGAACAACTTGAGCAAGAGCCGGGTCGTGGTGTTCTCGGGCAACACGCTCATCGGGCCCAAGATCGGGCCGGTCAAAGATCGTAGGCAGCATTAGCGGGGGTCTGGGGTAACCGAGCTCGCCTCGAACGTCAAGCTGTGGCAGGGCGAATCGCGCGGCCGGTGGGAGGGTGACACGCTCGTCATCGACACGACGAACCTGACCGACAAGGTGTGGTTCGACCACATCGGGACGTTCATGAGCGACGAGATCACGATGGAAGAGCGCCTGACCTACGGCGCGTCGTCCTGTGGGCGTCTCGTCGCCCAGAAGGCCTTACGCAGTTCCTGACGAGCCCTGAGATCGCGCGACGCGGACGCGCGGCTCCGGATTATTCCACGGAATGGAGTAGTTGAGCCGATCCAGCCCTCCGCGCTGTCTAGCAGGCGGCAGGGGGGCGCTGAAGTTCGGTGCCGTCGAGTTCGGCGCGGTTTCCTTGCGAGAACGCTTCATTGGAGCGGCTCATCCCACACCACGTTGGCGGACATTTTCGCCGCCAGAGGCACCGGAGGCTGCGCTAGGCTACGCGCCAACTCACCGGTTGGGTTCGGGACGCGGCTTCTAGTGTCGTGGCTTCCGAGTAGGCGTATTGAAGGGCAACGCAAGGAGATTGCTATGCGAGCACTACTGGCGATCCGCTCCGGGTGGCTTCTGGCCGTTCTCTCCTTCCTCCCGGCGTCGGCTGCGGCGCAGAGCGCGATCGCGGGGACCGTCTCGGACAACACGGGTGCCGTCATGCCCGGTGTCACCGTGGAAGCGGCGAGCCCGGTGTTGATCGAGAAGGTCCGGTCGGTCACGACCGATGCGCAGGGCCGGTACACGATCATCGACCTGCGCCCCGGCACCTACACCCTCACCTACAGCTTGGTGGGCTTCACCACCGCCAAGCGTGAGGGGCTGTTCCTGCCGGCCGATTTCACCGCCACGGTGAACATCCAGCTGAGCATCGGCGCGCTCGAGGAATCGGTCACGGTGACCGGCCAGAACCCGCTGGTCGACGTGTCGTCAGCCGCGCGGACCGAGGTGATCACGCGCGACCTGCTCGACGCCCTGCCCACGCCACGCAACACGCAGTCGTTCGGGTATCTGGCGCAGGGCGTGCGCCTCAGCAAGCCGGACGTCGGCGGCGCACAGATGATGGAGCAGGTCAACATGCGGGTGCACGGCGCGAGCCCGCTGCATACGACGATGCAGATCGACGGCATGCTCGTGAGCCCCGCCTTCAACGACGGCCTCATCCAGAACTATATCAATCAGGCGGCCTTCGCCGAGACCGCGTTCACGACGAGCTCACAGAGCGCCGAAGTCTCTGGCGGTGGCATCCGGGTCAATATGATCCCGCGCGACGGAGGGAACGAGTTCCACGGGTCGTTCTATGCGGGCCTGACCGACGGGGCGTGGCAGAGCAGCAACCTGAACGACGCCCTGCGCGCGAAAGGCGCCACGTCGGCCACCGGGATCACCAACATCTACGACGTCAACCCGTCGCTTGGCGGACCAGTCCTGAGAGACCGGCTGTGGTTCTTCTCCGCGATGCGCTGGATGTCGGTCGACGAGAAGGTCGTCGACGCGTACTTCCCGGATGGCAGCCCGGCGATCGTCGACCAGTACATCAACATCCCGCTGGTCCGCCTGACGACGCAGGCGACCTCAAGATTAAAGGTAAGCGCGTTCTACGATCGGCCGTTCAAGTACAAGGGCCGCGAGTTCGTGTTCGGCGTCGAGCCGATCAGCGCATCCAGGCGCCGGAACTGGGGTGAGGCCAACTACCACAACATGGGCGTGAAGATCACGTCCACGCTCAGCAACCGGCTCCTCTACGAATTGGGCTATACGCAGGTCGTGGAGCGCCTCCACACGGGATACCAGCCGCAGGACTTCGAGGGAAAGCCGCAATTCGGCGGGACGACCCTCGGCTGGCCGCGGCCCGCGAGTGTCATCCCCTGCTTCGCGACGCCCTGCGCGTACGATCCGCGCTTCGTCGCCACGCAGTCGGATCCGTGGTATCGCGATGTCTCCCGCCTCGCGATCCTGACGAACGAGCGCACGGTGGCGACGACCGGTTACTCGGGCACGATGCCCGATCGGAACCACGTGACGACGGCGCTCTCCTACGTGACCGGCTCGCACGCCGTCAAGGGCGGGTTCCAGATGTCGTTCGGCCAGGACCGGAACGACGCCGCGTCCCATGGCGACCTGCAGGAGATCCGGTATCGATCCGGCGTCCCCGAGTTGGCCGTCGTGACGATCAACCCGTTTGCCACTGAGGAGTACGTGACAGCCGATGTCGGCCTGTACATTCAGGACTCCTGGAGAATTCGGCGCCTGACCGTGAATCCCGGTCTGCGCTACGAGTACTTCAACTCGAAGATCAAGGAGCAGTGGCGAGAGGAAGGCCGCTTCGTCCCGGGCGCAATCTTCCCGGAGTTGAAGGGCGTTCCCATCTGGAAGGACGTTGTGCCACGCCTCGGGGTGGCCTACGATCTGTTCGGCGACGGGCGCACGGCGCTGAAGGGCGGGGCGAACCGCTACATGCGGCCCATGGCGGGCAGCTTCGCCAAGCGGTACAACCCGGCCCGGGGCCTGTCGACCGATATTCGCGACTGGTTCGATGTCGACCTCGTTCCGGGCACGGCGCGCCGCTCCGGCATTACCCGACCGACCGACGGCGACGGCATCGTCCAGAACAACGAGATCGGTCCGAGCAACAATGCCAACTTCGGCAAAGCCTCCGGCCGCGTGGCGATCGATGACATCCAGCGCGAGTACAACGTCGAGCTGTCGGCCAGTGTGCAGCACCAGTTGCTGCGGAACCTCGCGGTGACCGGTGGCTGGTATCGCCGTCAGCACTATTCGCTCATCGCCGAAGACAACGTGGCCCTCAGTCCGTCCGACTACCGATCGTTCCAGGTCACCAACCCTTGGAACCCGTCCGAGACGTTCACGATGTACAACCTAGACCCGGCGAAGCGGTCGCTGGTGAGCCTGCTGGAGTACAACTCCGACACGAACACGCACCTCTCGAACGACTTCGAGCTGAGCTTCAACAGCCGGCTGCCGAACGGATCCACGGTGTTCGGTGGGTGGACCGCGCAGCGGAACGTGTCGGTGACCTGCGATCAGGAGAACCCGAATGGGTTGGCGTCGAACGATCTTTATTTCGACATCAGCTTCCAGCGCGGCGGGCGGTTCTGCGACGAGCGCAAGTACGACATCCCGTTCCGGCACGACTTCAAGTTTGCGGGTACGCTGCCGCTGAAATGGGATCTCGAGCTGAGCGGCACGTTCGTGAGCTTCGCGGGCAACGAGACCCAAGTTGTCTGGAACGTCCCCCCGTCCGCATTCCCGAACGGGCAGCGGACAGCGGCGACGCTGATCAGGCTGAGCCAGCCCGGCTCGAGTTATTTCCCGCGGTGGAATCAGCTCGACGTCGCGGTCAAGCGCAACTTCCGGTTCGCCGGCTACCAATTCACGGCGCAGGCCGACGTCTACAACGCCCTGAACGGGTCGAACGTGCTGACCGAGACGCAGACATTCGGTCCACAGTTGGGGCGTCCGAACACGATTCTCCAGGGGCGGCTGCTCCGATTGGTCGCTCAGGCGAAGTGGTAGATCGGGTTCATCGCTAAGGCTGTGTGACACCCCGGTCCGGGAGTGCCGATCTGCTCTCAGCGATGAGACGCTTCTGCGCGGGCGCGCTCCTTGCGCTCCTGTTCGCCACGCCTTCGGCCGGCCAGTTGCGGTCGCGCCGGCCGGCAGGTGATGAGTGGAATCAGGTGCGTCCACTCTTCGCGCTGGTCGAACAGGTTGCGGCAGGCGCACCCGCACCGGCCGACGTCGAGGTCGCCTGGCAGTGTCACTTCTTCGACGCCGACGCTGGAGTTGTCCTGGTACCTTTCATCCTCGACATCCGGCGCGGAGCGTTCACCTCGTTTCCGATTGCGATGTACGTGCGGGTCGTCCCGCGAGGGGCTCCCGCTCCGCGCCCTGGTCCGAAGGACGCCCTCGCCCAGTATCCCTTCGAGGACGCGGCCATGGTCGACGGAGTGCTCTCCGATCGCATCAGCCGCGCCTTCACGGCGCCGCCTGGCGCGTACGATGTGTACATCGGTCTCAGGGAGCGCGCGGCGTCTGGCACCGAGAGCACCGTGCGCCCGAAGACCGTTGTCGTGAAGCAGGAAGTGACGGTGCCGGACCTGAAGTCCGGTCTCAACACGAGCAGTGTGATTGTGGCCGACCGGGTCGAGCCCGATACCGGCGGCGGGCGCGCCACGTATGAACAGCAGCTCGACGATCCGTACAGGCTCTTTGGCTTGCGCATCACACCGGCCACACGAAGGACGTTCGCGCCTGACGAAACGCTGTCGGTGATGTTTCTGGTGTACCAGGCGACGGTGGCGACCGATGACAAGCCGGATGTGGCAGTCGCCTATCGCATCCATCGCAGTGCTGCGGAAGCGGCCGACAGTCTCGTGGCCACGATTCGGTCCGAAGAGTTCAACTCGAACACGCTGCCCGCCACGTTCAGCCTCACCGGAGGCGACCTGATCCTGGCAGGGCGACAGATCCCACTGCCGATCCTGTCTCCAGGCGCCTACCGGCTCGAGATTCTGGTCACCGACAAGACCGCCGGAACAATGGTCCGGCGGATCGTTCCGTTCTTCATGAGCGAGCCGGCACCGCGTTAGCGTCTATCGCGATCGACATGAGTGCAGTCCCTGCGGCCCTGAGAGCGACCTGCGGCGCGCGTTGGGCGGCGCCAGCGGTCATCGTCATCATCATCATCATCATGGCGCTTCAGGTCGGCTGCCGGGTGGCGGGCCCCGTCGAGCCGCCTGCGGCCGAAACAGTCACCTTCACGCGCGACATCGCTCCGATTGTGTTTCGTCACTGTGCTCCCTGCCACCGCCCGGGCGAGTCGGGACCGTTCCCGCTGTTGACATACTCTGACGTGCGGCGTCGAGCGCAGCTCATTGTCGATGTCACGGAACGGCATGCGATGCCGCCCTGGTTGCCCGCCACAGGCCACGGGACGTTTGCCGGTGAGCGCCGCCTGTCGGATCACGACATCTTGCAGCTGCGCCGATGGCACGAGGCAGGCGCGCCCGAGGGCGAGCCATCGCATCTCCCTCCGGCGCCACACTTCGTCGAAGGGTGGCAGCTGGGCCAGCCGGACCTCGTGGCGACGTTGCCGATCGCGTACGAGTTGAGGCCTGACGGTCCCGAGGTCTGGCGGAATTTCGTGATTCCAGTCAACGTGCCTTCGCCGCGATTCGTTCGGGCCGTCGAAATCCGGCCTGGGAGCGCGCGGTTCGTGCACCACGCGATCCTGGGACTCGATCGAACGCGGTCGTCGGCGCGGCGTGATGCGCGCGACGCAGAGCCCGGCTTCGAGGGCATGGAGCTCGGCGACGCGCTTCCGCCCGAGGGGCACCTGGTCGGGTGGACGCCCGGGATGGCCCCGGTGCCTGTAGTCGAAGGCGCGGCCTGGCGCATAGGACCGGGCGACGACCTCGTGTTGCAGCTCCATCTGATGCCATCCGGGAAGCCCGAACAGGTGCAGCCCCAGGTGGGGCTGCACTTCGCTGACGCGCCGCCGACAGGCCGGCCGCTGTTCCTGCTGCGGCTCGACGCCGACCACCAGATCGACATCCCGGCTGGTGCGCGCGACTTCGTGGTCACCGACGAATTCACGCTGCCCGTTGGCGTGGAACTGCTGGCGGTGTATCCCCACGCGCACGTCCTGGCGAAGAGGATGGAGGCTCGCGCCGTGCTGCCCGATGGCCGTGAGCAGCCGCTCATCCGCATCGAGGCGTGGGACTTCAAGTGGCAGGACGTCTATCGCTACGCGCAGCCGGTGCGATTGCCGCAGGGGTCGACGCTCTCATTTCGGTATACGTACGACAACTCGGCGGAGAACCCGCGCAATCCCAACCGGCCGCCTCGGCGCGTCGGGGCAGGGATGGGATCGGGCGACGAGATGGCCCATCTGCAGCTCCAGCTCAGACCGGATCGCCCCGAGGACACTGCCACGTTGCGGGCGGCCTTTTACAATCAGCTCGCGCGCAAGACGCCTCGGGACCCGTGGGTGCACTACGAGCTGGCGAACCTCCATCGCGACGCTGGTCGTCGTGACGAGGCGCGGCGGGAGTACCGGGCGGCGCTTGCCCTCGATCCCCGCCACACGGCGGCGCTCACGAACCTTGGAGCTCTCCTTCAAGACGAAGGGCAGCTCGGACCCGCGGTCGCGCATTATCGCGACGCGCTTCGAGCCGAGCCCGACTTCGTGCCGGCGCACTTCAATCTGGCCAACGCGCTTCGTGCGCTGGGCCAGGTGGGCGACGCCGTCCGGCACTACCAGGAGGCGCTCAAGTGGGAGCCCGGCCTGGCGGCGGCGCACACGAATCTGGGTGAGATCGCGGCATCAGAAGGGCGGATGCCGCGCGCCATCGATCATTTCCGTGAGGCCATTCGGCTCGATCCGGCTTCCGCGACGGCGCACGGCAATCTCGGCGCCGCGCTCGGGGCCACCGGTCAGCTCGATGAGGCTGCGAAGCATTTCCGCGAGGCGTTGCAGATTGATCCCGCCAACGACACCGCTCGGCGGAATCTCGAATTGGCGCAGGAGGCGGCTGCATCAGGCCCCCGACGATAGTCAGCGGTCAGCTGTCAGCCATCAGCCTGTGGGAGAATGTCGCACGGCGCGCGGTGTGCCCGCCGGGGCGCATGTGCCGATGTTGATGCCGCGTCACTTGTTGAAAGCTGCCGTTGCAGCCGTCGTGCTGCTCCAGGCTTCGCTCGCATGGGCCGGGTGGACACGCTTGCGGTCGCCCCATTTCGTCGTCGTCGGCGACGCCGGCGAAGCGGAATTGCGCGAAGTGGCCCGGCGCGTCGAAGCCTTTCGTGAAGTGTTGCGGCGGGCGCTGCCGAACGCCACCGTGGCCATGCCCGTGCCCACCACCATCATCGTCTTCGGTTCGGACCGCGAGTTCCGCCGCTACGGGCCGATCGTCAACGGGCGACCGATGGAAGGCGTTGGCGGCTATTGCCTACCGGGAGAGGACGCCAACTACATCGCGATGTCGATCGCGCGTCGCGAGGAGGCGTATCCGATCGTCTTTCACGAGTACACGCACGCGCTTCTCGGCGCGACGCTGACCACGGTACCTGTCTGGATGAACGAAGGCCTCGCCGAGGTGTACCGCACGTTCTCGCAGACCGACGGCGGGCGCGCGGCGAACATCGGCGCGCCGCCACTTCATCACCTCCGCGAGCTGCGGTCGCGCAGCCTGATGCCGCTCGTCGAGCTCTTGGCCGTGGAGCGCGACTCGCCGACCTACAACGAAGAGCGTCGCCGTGGCCCTTTCTACGCGCAGTCCTGGCTCCTCGCGCATTACATCTTCCTCGGCAATGCGACCCGTCGCACTCAGCTGCCGAAGTATCTCGATCTCGTTCAAGACGGGACCGGCATCGCCGACGCCGTTCGACAGGCTTTCGACAGCGAGCCTCATGTCCTCGATGGCGAGCTTCGCCAACACCTCAACGGATTCACACTGAATGCGGTGAAGATTACGTTCGCCGAGCGTGTGGGCGTGGAGGTGCCGCTGCGCGCGGAGCCCTTCGGTGACGTTGACGCGCAGGCGTACCTGGCCGAGCTCCTCGCCCGTTAGGATCGCGCGGATGAGGCGCGCGCGAAGATCGAAACCGCCCTCCGCGCCGCGCCCGAATCGGCGACGGCGCTGTCGGCGATGGGGCGATTCTACGTACGCCACGGACAGGCCGAGGCAGGGCTCCCGCTGCTGGAGCGTGCTGCCACGTTGGCACCCGACGACGCCGCGATCGCGTCGACGCTGGCCCGCGCGGTTGTCGATGTGCTGAGGCTGGCCGGCCCGTTCGCGTCTGACGACCGTCCGGGTATCGCCCGCGCCAAAGAGATCCTTCGACAAGCGGCGGAGCTCGACCCCGATGACGCCTATGTGACGGCCATGCGCGGGTTCGTGGAGCACCTCGAGGGAGCGCGTCTGGACTTGGCGCAGCGCTATCTGGAACAGGCGACGATTCAGGCGCCGTCCCGCGAGGAATAGATCGTAGGCAGCATTAGCGGGGGTGTGGGTTAACCGAACGCCCCTTATCGGACCGACCCGCCCCTCCCCCTCCCTCCTGTTCCCCCTTTGACAGAAGCCGTGGTCGTCCTCAGACAGGGGCTGGACGGCTGGCCGGGCGATGAGTCGCTCCACCGCCGCCTGGCGGTGGCGTACGGCGCACAGTCGCAGTTCCAGCAGGTGCTGCCGTAGATCGAGCCCTATATCGCCCAGCCCGGCGACGATCACGAGGCGCTGCTCGTCGCACTCCACGCCCTGTTCTCGGCGCATGTGGCCGGTCAGGTGCTGAAGACCGAAGCGCGCGATCGCGCCGCCGCGCGGGAGCACGCGCGCGCCTACGTCGCCATGGCCGGCCCTCACGCCCGGCTGGTCACGTCGTGGGCCGCGATCTTCGATACGGCCGTCGACGGCGGCGTCGACGATGCCGGCGGTGCGCGGGATACCGAGCCGCAGGCGCCGCTCAGCCGTCGAAATCGACCGCCAGTGGGATTGTCGCTGCCCGCGGCCCCGAACCGCGCTCAGATGGCGTATGCACGCCCCCGACCGCGCCAGCGCGCGACCCGGACGGCCGGGTGACACATGGATCCTGCCGCGCACGCTCCGGCGCACGCTGCAGCAGCAGCTCCACCAGCAGTGCTGGTGCTGGGGCGCCGACATCCGCCGGACGGACGGGAACCTGCTGGTCGAGTACGGCTTCGTGCGGACGCCAGCCATCGGCGGCCGCGACACCGGGAGCACTCGGTACACCGCCACGGTGGGCATCGGTGGCCGCGTCGTCCTCTGGGGTTTCGGCGCGGCGTACGGTCACCTGGGCGAGGAGGCGCTGTTCCTGGATCGCTACGATCCCGCCCCGCTGCTGGTCGCACCTTCGCTCCTCACGACGGCCCACGTGCGCACCGACATTCGCGGCGGGCGCCTTCCGACATGCTGGCGGTCGGCCGGCCGGGCCCGGCGCCGCCTCGTGCAATTCGCTCTCTGGATGGCCGGGTACGAGCGGTGGGTGATCGAGACGGCCGGCGCTCCCTACCGGGCGGCCGTCCTGGCCGAGTGGCGCCCCGCGACCGAGCGTCACGCGGTGGACCGTGTATGGCAGCGGCTCGCGTGGAAGATCGAGCAGGACTTCAGGTGTCAGGCGCTCAGCCGCCTCGGGTTCCGCCGAGAGCGCGAAGGGAGGGCGCCCGCAGCGGCCCTCCTCACGCCGTCGAGAAGCGCCGCAGCCGGATAGCACACCAACCAAGGACGAGGGCCGCCGCGCAACCGAGTCCGGCGAACGCCTGCAGCACGCGCAAGACGACGGCCCGGAGGGGCTCCTCGGCGTGCTGGAAGGCCGGGAGGTCGCGGTAGTCCGCGAGCGGAGCCTGCCGCGCGATTCGAGGCTGGAAGTAGCGCTGCCACTCGTCGTGGAACCGCCCGACCTGGGCGACGAAGTGGCGGTGCCGGGCCGTTCCCGATCCCGAGAGATCGGCGAGCGCCTCGTGGACGAGCACCGCGGGGGACGCGAACCGTAGCCAGTCGACGGTCCGCTGCTGGCGCTCGATCTGACGATCGTAGGTCGCCAGCACCGGGCGGACCTGCTCCTCGACGCGTGCGTCGACCGCCAGGCGAATCACCGCGAATTCGTTCACGGCCCGCTCGTTGCTGTCGGCCGCCAGCTCCGGGTGGTCCTGATAGTAGCGGCCCAGCAGCCGGGCGCCCTCCTCGCTCGCCGCGTCGGACGCTTCCCGCACGGCCTGGACCATCTCGACCCGCGAGGGCACGGGGTAGAGCGTCGTGACTCCGAGATTGAGCGCCGAGGGCAGCAGCACGGTCAGGACCAGCCACACGCCGGCGACCATCGTCGCACTCGCGGCCGAAGACTGTCCCAGCGCGGCGACCGCCAGCGCCACCGCGAACCAGAAGAGCCCGTAAGCGGCGGCGAGTCCGACCCAGAGCGCCGTCCGCAGGAGACCGTCCGCACCGAGTGCCGACGGCCCGATCACGAACAGGATCGTCGTCGCCAGCAGGGTCAAGTACGCGGCGAGCACGAAAGCGCGCACCGCCACCTTGGCCCCGAGGAGCTGTCGCAGCGTCACCGGCTGGGACAGGGCGAGCGCCAGCGTGCCCTGCTCCTGCTCGGCGGAGAGCAGGCTGTAGCTGACGGCCAGGATGAGCAGCGGCAGCAGATAGACGATGACGAAGGCGAGATCGAACCGGCCGGTGAGCAGGCGGGTGGGGTTCTCGGTTTCCGTGGCCGCGAGGATGGTCTCTCTCGACTCGGTGGACACCCGGAAGTACCCGGGCAAGAGACCGCTCTGTCCCACTGCCAGCGGCGCCAGCGCGCCGGGCGGCAGCACCGCGTAGCGCGGCGCCCGGCGCCGGCCGGCGGTGTCGGGATTGCCGGGATCGGCGAACGCCGGGAGCTTCTGGCCCCGCGCATCGCGGATCGCCTGTTCGGCGCCGGCGTACCGTTCCAGTTCCTCGGCCCTTGCGTCGGCGATGGCGCGATCCTGAAACGCGCGCCACCGTAGACCGTTCACCAGGCCGTAGGCGCTCGCCGTGAGCAGCAGGGCGGCGACGACCCAGAGCGTCCGGTCGCCGCCGAGCATCCGCCACTCATGCCTCCAGAGCCGGACGCGCACGTCAGTCCGCCCCCAGTGCCGCGGTGCCGCGCGCGAGGAAGGCCACCGCCGCGGTGAGCCAGAGCCCGAGCAGGCCGAGGTCGAGAAGATGCGCACCCGCCACCGTCAGAGCGTCGGGCGGGGTGTAGACGAACTCGGGCACCTTCGACCAGAGGTCCGCCCCGGCCTCGTAGACCTCGCCCGCCTTCGAGTTCACGGCGATATCGGCGTTCAACAGCCGCTGGATCTCGCGCCGATACCCTTCGGCGGCGGTGACGAAGTCACGATGGTGCGCCAGGTCCGTCCCGGCCAGTCCCATCGAGAGGGCGCGCATCGACAGCAGCGGCGCCACCATGCCGCCGAAGCGGGCCGCCAGATCCTGCCGTGCGTACTGCCCGAACAGGCGTCCGTAGTGCCGGTCGAACACCTCGTTCCCGAGCTCTTCGCCCTCCTGGAGCGAGATGCCCCGAAAGTTCACCGGCAGCGCGTCCACCGACGACACCCCGTGCTGTTGCAGCAGCGCCGCCTTGCGCGCCGCGAGCCGGCGGGCCGTCTCCTGCTGGTCGTTCAGCTCGGCTTCCATCGCACGCTGGAACTCGATCGACGAGGGCGCCGGTGCGAGCGCCGACGCCAGATCCGACGCGGCCCGGGCGGCCACCAGGCTGTTCACGAACCAGAACGCCAGCAGGAGGACCAGCGCCGATCGCGACGACGAGGCCCTGGCCGACACACCGAGCGTGAGCGCGAGGAAGATGGCGAAGTAGACGAGGAAGCACCCGGCGAGGATCGTGCCTCGCGCGAGGTCGTGCGCCACGGCGCCGAACTCCGACGTCAGGCTGATCGCCCCGAGCACGAGGAGGAGCGCGGGCACGACGACCAGCGCCAACGCGGCGGTGACGCCGAGCGCCTTGCCCAACGCCAGCGTCCGCGGCGGGACGCCATGGCTCAGCACCGCGCGCAGGGTGCCCTGTTCGCGCTCCCCGGAATAGGTCGAGAAGCCGGCGAGCACCACGAAGAGCGGGATGAGGACGAGCAGCGTCTGCGCGGCCGTGAGCTCGCCGAACTGCTGGAGCGCGGTGCGATCCTGGACCGGACGGTACCTGAACTCGTTCTGCTTGTGCGCCTCGAGCCAGGCCGCGACACCGACATAGGGATCCACGCCCGTGTCCACCAGCGACAGACGGCTCTTGGGCTTGAAGGCGTACACGCCGTAGTGGGCCGCCGAGTGCGGATTCTTCTTGGGCTGCCCCAGCCACTGGGCCCGGGTGGCCCGCCGCGCCTGCTCGTGCTGCCGTTCGACGTCGACGTAGTGGCGCCAGCCTGCTGCCAGGGACATCAGCGCTAGGCCCAGGACGAGGCCCGCCATGAGACGGAACCGTCCGTCCCGCACGATGTCCACGAGTTCACGACGCGCGATCCGCCGCAGCATGGTCCCTCCTCAGTCGTGCATGTGGTCCAGGTATAGACGCTCGAGGTCTGCGTGGCCGATGTCGCTGGTGTTGAGCATGGCGACCAGCCGCCCGTGCTTCATGATGCCGACGCGGGTGCCGGACTCCTTGGCGCGGAACAGGTCGTGGGTGGCCATCAGGATCGCCACCCCCTCGGCGCTCATCTGGCGCAGCAGCACAGAGAACTCGTTCGCCGCCTTCGGGTCGAGCCCCGAGGTCGGCTCGTCGAGGAGCAGCGCGCGCGCGTTCTTGGCGAGCGCGATCGCGATGCCCACCTTCTGCCGCATCCCCTTGGAGTACGTACCGACGCGCCGGTCGGCCACGTCGGCCTGCAGCCCGACGCGGGCGAAGAAGGCGAGCAGCTCCTCCCGCGTGGAGTCCGGACGTCCGGCGAGGGCGCTGAAGTACTCGAGGTTCTCGAGGCCCGTGAGGTTCCGGTACAGCATCACGGTCTCGGGAATGTAGGCCAGGTGCTTCTTCGTCTCCAACGGCTGCTCGGTCACGTCGATGCCGTTGACCCGGGCGGTTCCTTCCGAAGGGGAGACGAAGTTGAGGAACAGATTGATGGTCGTCGTCTTCCCCGCGCCGTTGGCGCCGAGCAGGCAGAACACGTCGCCCGGCTGCACGTCGAGGTTCAGGCGGTCCAGTGCCACTGCGCCGTTGTACCGCTTCGTCAGTTCGACCGCCTGCAGCATGACCAGCTCCCGTGTGACAACCGCCATGCTGCGGCCCGCGATGAGGCAGGGCAACGGATAGCCATTCACTGGTCGACAGATCGACACCAGTGGACGGCGGAGGCCGTCGGACGGGAGCCTGCATGCCGTTGCCCCTGGTGCGGGTGCTCCCCCAATCGGCGGGCAGGGCGCCGCCGGACTGCGGTGACGGGGCCGTCCCGGCAGGCGCCGTCCGGCAAGGATCGGCCACTCGCCCTGGCGCACCGCCTGCCGGTCGGCCGGTTCCGGCCGGCCTTTGAAAAACACCTGCCGATCGAGAGGCGTCCTCCATACGCTGTGCGATACCGCTGCGGGTGGCGGGTCCCCATCTCATGCACATCTCCGATGGTCTCCTTCCCGCCGGTCACGCACTCGCGTGGATCGTAGGCAGCATTAGCGGGGGTCTGGGTTAACCGAACGCCCCTTATCGGACCCGCCCGCCCCTCCCGCTCCCTCCTGTTCCCCCTTCGACAGACGATCGGTCGGAAATCGACCTTCCGATGGACCACGACGCTCGGCAGCAGTGACACCGTGCGACTCGAGATCAGCCGCGACGCCGGGATCACGTGGACCACCGTGGTGGCGTCGGTCGTGGCCTCGGACGGCCGGTTTACCTGGACGGTCACCGGTCCAGCGACCACCCAGATGCGAGCGCGTGTCACCTGGAACGGAGGTGCAGGTCTGAGCTCGGCGAGCACCGGGAACAACACGATTCGATGAGCAAGCGGTCGGGCGGCTCGGCAGCAGAATAGCCCCATCAGATTCGCGGGGGTGAATTGACGGCCGGAGTCCGAAGCGCGCAGCGAGGCCGGCAAGAAGCGCCGAGCTCGAGGCGCTCGACGCTGATGTCACGGTCTTCTTCTCGAGTCAGCGGATCTTCTCGTTCGCCTGGCCGCGTGCCGGGCGCCGCCGCTATTCCATCGGCATTCAGCGCGCCGCCGAATGGCGGCTGACGTTTCCGAACGTCAGCCGCAACGTCATCGCTCACGAGTTCGGCCACGTGCTTGGACTCGAGCACAAGGGTCGGACGCGCACGCTCATGTGCGATCCCTTCGATCATTTCGTGTATTGATCGGCGGAAACGATGTTCTTTCCGTTGACGTCCCGGGACCAGAATCGACTGCGCCTGCTGCGCTGAACGGGTTCGAGGCGGCGCTCGCTCCCATTCAGCCTTGGAGTCCTCTCCCTGATCTTCTCGAGGGCCGTGACATTTGGCGGTGCCGGAAACGGGCCCACCCTAAGTCAGACGTAACTGTCTGCCTGGGCAGGCACAGGTGCCAAATTTGTAGCCGGGCTCCTTCATCAGGGGTGTCGACTCTTCCCGGATCCATTCGACGCCAGAGTTAACTGGTGGTGCGAGGCAACCTCTCGATCAGACGCAATTGTCTGATGATCTGGATGCACTTCAAGTTTGTAGGCCCCCCTTATCTGCCTCGCGGCATGGGCGGAAACGGCCGAAGCCTTCTCTTTCCAATTCGATACGGTCGTCATCAAGGTCGCGGAGGCTTGGTACCGCAGTTGCTTAACTCGTTCACATCCCCTGTTGTTCGTGCACTCGAGACCATGGGGCTTCACACGGGCGCATCGGGCGCGCTGGAAAGGAAGGGACTGTGCTTAGTGGGACTATCTTTGTCGGGAATTCGTGTCTCAAACGATGGGGCCGACCGATTGCGATCGGCTCGTTTATCTGCCTAGGATTCGTCACCGTCTCGGAGGCGCAGTCGCCTGCCGTCAGCGTCGGCGCCGGTCTCCAGACGAGCTTGGTCCACACCAAGCCGGAAGCGAGCGATGGCACCGACGCGTTCAACGTCAACGACGTCCGCCTGTACATCAACGGCACGGCCACCGAGAAGATCAGCTTCATGTTCAACACCGCCTACACGGGGGCGGACAACAACATCGATCTCCTCGACGCGGTGGCGCAGGTGTCCACCTCGAAGCAGTTCAACATCTGGTTCGGCCGCTTCCTGCCGCCGAGCGATCGCGCGAACCTCTACGGGCCCTTCTACGCGCACCACTGGAACGTGTTTCAGGACGGCGTGCAGGACGGCTACCCCTTCATCTATCAAGGCCGCCAGAACGGCGCCATGTATTGGGGCCAGTTCGGCAAGGTGAAGGTCTCGGGGGGTGGCTTCGACGGCGCCTCCGCGACGGGAACCGCCACGCTCATCGGGGCCGGACGGATCCAGGTGGATTTCTGGGATCCGGAAGACGGCTACTACCTGAACAGCACTTACTACGGCGACAAGAACCTGCTCGCGCTCGGTTTGGCCGGCCAGTTCCAGGGTGAGGATCGTGCCGCCTACAGCCTCGACTTCCTGCTGGAGCGCAAGGTGCCCGGCGGCGGCGCCTACACCGTGGAGGCCGAGTGGGCCCGATATGACGGGCTCGGCGGTTACAACCCCCAGTACAGCGTCAATGACGGCGGCTACGTCCTCGCGGCGTATCTATTCCCTCAGATCATCGGGCGCGGCCGCTTCGAGGCGCTCGGCAAATATGCCCACGCCCGATTTCGCGAGGGCCGGCGTCCGATCAACGCCGACCACGATCAGAAGACGACCGAACTGAACCTGAACTACGTCATCAAGCAGTTCAACGCCCGCGTGATGCTGTTCTACAAGGACACGCGCTTCAGCGCGGTGCGCCCCGACAACAAGCAGGTCGGCGTTGGCATGCAGATCCAGATGTAACTCCAGACTTTCCTCAGATAAGGAGTGTGCTCATGACGCTGAAACACATGTGGGTGGCCGCCGGGCTCGCGCTCTCGGCTCTGATGATGCCGTCGTCGATGGCGGCACAAGGCACGATCAAGGTGGGTGTCCTGCACTCGCTCTCCGGAACCATGGCCATCAGTGAGACGACGCTGAAGGACACGGTGCTGATGCTCATTGACGAGCAGAACAAGAAAGGCGGCCTGCTCGGCCGGAAGCTCGAAGCCGTCGTCGTCGACCCGGCATCGGACTGGCCGCTGTTCGCCGAGAAGGCCCGGCAGCTGCTTGAGCGGGACAAGGTGGCCGTCGTCTTCGGCTGCTGGACGTCGGTGTCGCGCAAGTCGGTCCTTCCGGTGTTCGAGAAGAACAACGGTCTGCTCTTCTACCCGGTGCAGTACGAGGGAGAGGAGTCGTCCAAGAACGTCATCTACACCGGCGCCGCGCCGAATCAGCAGGCGATTCCCGCCGTCGACTACCTGATGAAGGACGTCGGCGTGAAACGGTGGGTCCTGGAAGGCACCGACTACGTCTATCCACGCACCACGAACAAGATTCTCGAGGCGTACCTGAAGGCGAAGGGGGTCGCGGCCGCCGACATCTCGGTGAACTACACGCCGTTCGGCCACTCGGACTGGCAGACCCGCGTTGCCGCGATCAAGCGCTTCGGCTCGGCCGGCAAGAAGACCGCGGTCGTGTCCACCATCAACGGCGACGCCAACGTCCCGTTCTACAAGGAGCTCGCGAACCAGAAGATCTCCGCCGAGGACATCCCGGTCGTCGCCTTCTCGGTCGGCGAGGAGGAGCTCTCGGGCCTCGACGCGAAGCCGCTCGTCGGACACCTGGCAGCCTGGAACTACTTCCAGAGTATCAAGACGCCCGCCAACGACGCGTTCATCAAGCAGTGGAAGACGTACATCAAGAAGCCGACCCGGACGACCAACGATCCGATGGAGGCACACTACATCGGCTTCAACCTGTGGGTGAAGGCCGTCGAGAAGGCGAAGTCGACGGAGGTCGAGAACGTGCTCGCCGCCCTCCCGGGCCTGGAGACGCCGAACCTGACCGGCGGCGTGGCGAAGATGCTGCCCAACCATCACCTCACCAAGCCGGTGTACATTGGCGAAGTCCGCGCCGACGGGCAGTTCGACGTCGTCTCGAAGATGCCGCTGGTGCCCGGCGACGCGTGGTCCGACTTCCTGCCGGTGAGCCAGGACACGGAGGCCGACTGGGTGACCCTCAAGTGCGGCAACTACAACAAGAAGACGAAGGTCTGTTCGGGCCAGAACTACAAGTAGAGGGGAGTCCCAGACGTGGTCAGGACCACGGGTCCTTCCGGCGGGCGGTGGCTGGTCTCGCTGCTGCTCGCCGTCGTTCTCCTCACGTCGTCCGGCGCCGCGCAGGCGCCGGACGATGCGTTTCGTGCGGCCCTCGCGGAGCTGCCGACGGCGAGCTTCGTCGACAAGGAGGCCATTGCCGAGCGTCTGCTCGCGAGCGGTCACCGGAACGCCGCCCCGGTGCTGACCGCGATGCTCGAAGACCGCCTGTTCGCCCGCAACGACGACAACGCGATCGTCGTCGCGACCGCGCCGGAGGACGGCGCCACGACGCTGACGCTGCTCGACCCGGTCACGCTCGGCTCGGCGGGGACGTCGGCGCCGGACGGGCTGACGAGGATCGGCACCAACAACCGCCTCCGCCGGTTTCTTCGGACGGCTGTCGCGCGCTTCGGCCTGGAGAACGTCGATCCTTCGGTGCGCCTCCAAGCCGTGACCGAGATGATCCGCTCGCTCGACGAGAGCACGGTGGAGCTGCTCGAGCAGCGGCTGCCGAACGAAGGCGATGCGCGCGTGCGGACCGAAATCACATTCGGGCTGGCGCTGGCGGCCCTCGACAGCGGCGAGGCGCCGGAACGGCTCCGCGCGGTGCAGACCCTGGCGGCGCGCCCCCGTTCGGACGTTCGCAACCGGCTCGCGGCCCTGATCGAGCGGGACGCCCAGGGCGCGGTCCCCGAGCCTGACGAGGCCGTGCGACAGGCGGCCGCCGCCGCCGTCGGCAGCATCGACTCGGCGCGGCGGCGGTACGCGGCCATCGAGACCCTCTTCTTCGGCTTGAGCCTCGGGTCGGTGCTAGTGCTCGCCGCCATCGGGTTGGCGATCACGTTCGGCGTCATGGGCGTGATCAACATGGCGCACGGGGAGCTGATGATGCTTGGCGCCTACACCACCTACGTGGTGCAGACGCTCATGCCCGATGCCCTGGGCTGGTCGCTGCCCGTGGCGATTCCGGCGGCGTTCCTCGTGGCCGGCGGCGCCGGCGTTCTGCTTGAGCGCACGGTCATTCGCTTCCTCTACGGCCGGCCGCTCGAAACGCTGCTGGCCACGTTCGGCGTCAGCCTGGTGCTGCAGCAGACCGTCCGCTCGGTGTTCTCGGCGAATAACCGCGCGGTGGCGACGCCCGCCTGGATGAGCGGCACGCTCCAGGTCAACGACGCGCTCGCCATCACCTACAACCGCCTCTACATCGTCGGCTTCACGGTGGCCGTCTTCGGCCTCGTCCTCATCGTCTTGAAGCGGACCCGCATCGGGCTCGAGATCCGGGCTGTCGCGCAGAATCGCGGGATGGCGCGCGCCATGGGCATCCGCAGCCAGTGGGTGGACGCGGCGACCTTCGGGCTCGGGGCCGGCATTGCCGGCGTGGCCGGCGTGGCCCTCAGTCAGCTCACCAACGTCGGCCCGAACCTCGGCCAGTCCTACATCATCGACTCGTTCATGGTTGTCGTGTTCGGCGGCGTCGGCAACCTCTGGGGGACGCTCATCGGCGGCCTGTCGCTCGGCATCGTCAACAAGCTGCTCGAGCCGTACTCGGGTGCGGTGCTCGGCAAGATCCTGGTGCTCGTGGCGCTGATCCTGTTCATCCAGCGCCGACCGCGAGGGCTGTTCCCCCAGAGTGGGCGCGCCGCGGAGGGGTTGTGAGAGCCGGATCGCGTCCGTGGTGGCCGAGTTGGTCGGCGGATCGGGGCGGTGTCACGCTGGTCGCCCTGATGGCGTTCGTTGCCGTGATGACCCCGCTGCTCAACCTCGCCGTGCCCGCGGCGTCGCCGTTCCACATGTCGACGTTCGGGCTGACGCTGGTGGGGAAGTATCTCTGCTACGCCATGCTGGCCATGACTGTGGACCTGGTGTGGGGCTTCTGCGGCATCCTCAGCCTGGGCCACGCGGCCTTCTTTGCGCTGGGTGGCTACGCGATGGGGATGTACCTGATGCGGCAGATCGGCACGCGGGGCGTCTACGGCAACCCGATCCTGCCTGACTTCATGGTCTTCCTCAACTGGACCGAGCTGCCGTGGTTCTGGTACGGATTCGACCACTTCTGGGTCGCCGTGCTGGCGATGCTCATGGTGCCCGGGTTGCTCGCGCTGGTATTCGGCTGGCTGGCGTTCCGGTCGCGCGTGACCGGCGTGTACCTATCGATCATCACGCAGGCGCTCACCTACGCCCTGATGCTCGCGTTCTTCCGCAACGACATGGGCTTCGGCGGCAACAACGGCTTCACCGACTTCAAGGAACTGCTCGGATTCGATCTCCAGCGGGATGCCACCCGCGTGGCGCTCGTCGTCTTGACGGCCATCGCCGTGGCGCTCGGCTACGCGGCCTGCCGCATCATCGTCGAGTCGCGCGCCGGGCGGGCAGTCCGCGCCATCCGCGACGCCGAGAGCCGCACGCGCTTTCTCGGCTACCGCGTGGAGTACTTCAAGCTGTGGGTGTTCGTGTTCTCCGCCGTGATGGCTGGCGTCGCCGGGGCCCTCTACGTGCCGCAGGTCGGCATCATCAACCCGAGCGAGTTCGCCCCGATCAACTCGATCGAGGTGGTCATCTGGGTGGCGGTCGGCGGCCGGGGCACCCTGTTCGGCGCAGCGGCCGGCGCCGTATTGATCAACTACGCGAAGACCTACCTCACCAGCGCGCTTCCGGAAGTGTGGCTCTACGCGCTGGGCGCGCTCTTCATCCTGGCCACGCTGTTCCTGCCGCGCGGTCTCGCGGGCCTGCTGCCGGAGCGGCGTGGTCGTGGGGAAGTGGTCATCGCCGCATGAGTACCGCGACCCCTATACTCGAGCCCGAGGTCGCCACGCACTGGCGCCGGCTGCGCGAGGAAGCGGCGCATCGCGCGCCGGCGCAGCTGACCGGCACGCGGCTCTACCTGGAGCACATCACCGTCAGCTTCGACGGCTTCAAGGCTCTGAACGATCTCACGCTCTACGTCGACCCGGGCGAGTTGCGCTGCATCATCGGCCCCAACGGCGCCGGGAAGACGACGATGATGGACGTGATCACTGGGAAGACTCGACCCGATTCCGGGACGGCGTTCTTCGGCCCGAAGATCGACCTGCTGAAGCTGACCGAGCCCGAGATCGCGGAGGCCGGCATCGGCCGCAAGTTCCAGCGTCCGACGGTGTTCGAACAGCTGACGGTGTTCGAGAACCTCGAGCTAGCCCTGCCCGGACCGAAGTCGTTCTGGCGCATGCTCGTCGCGACCATGACGCCGGCGCAGTACGATCGCCTCGATGAAGTGCTGGCGATCATCCGCCTGGCCGGGCTGCGGAATGTGATCGCGGGCACGCTGTCGCACGGGCAGAAGCAGTGGCTCGAGATCGGCATGCTGCTGATGCAGGATCCATTGCTGCTGCTGGTGGACGAACCGGTCGCCGGGATGACACCGCAGGAGACGGAGCGCACGGCGGAGCTGCTCTTGGGGCTGGCCGGCAAGCATTCGGTGGTCGTCGTCGAGCACGACATGGAGTTCGTCCGTCTCATCGCGACGCAGGTGACGGTGCTCCACGAGGGATGCGTGCTCTCGGAGGGCAGCCTGGACGCGGTCCAGAACGATCCACGCGTCATCGAGGTGTATCTCGGCGCATGAGCCTCCTGAGCATCGGCGCGTTGAACCAGTCGTACGGGAGCAGTCACACGTTGTGGGACGTGGCCTTGGAGGTCCACGAAGGATCGCGGACCTGCCTGATGGGACGCAACGGGATGGGCAAGACGACGCTGCTGAAGTGCATCATGGGACTGCTGCCGGTCACGTCAGGCGAGATCCGGTTCGCCGGCCGCGACCTGCGGGCGTTGCCGGCCGAGAGCCGCGCCCGCCACGGCATCGGTTTCGTGCCGCAGGGGCGCGAGATCTTCCCGCAGCTCACCGTCGAAGAGAACCTGCGGATCGGGCTCGGCATCCGGAAGCGGATGCGCGGCTTTCCGGCCCACATCTTCGAGCTGTTTCCCGTGCTCAAGAGCATGCTCCGCCGCCGCGGCGGCGACCTGTCGGGCGGCCAGCAGCAACAGCTGGCGATCGGACGGGCCCTGGTCCTGGATCCGAAGCTGCTCATCCTCGACGAGCCGACCGAGGGGATTCAGCCCAACATCGTCCACGACATCGGCGACATCATCCTCAAGCTGAATCGCGAAGCCGGGGTCACCGTGCTGCTCGTCGAGCAGAAGCTGCCGTTTGCCCGCCGCGTCGCCAGCGACTTCCGCATCCTGGAAAAGGGACGCTGTGTGGCCGAGGGTGCCATCGACGCGATCACCGACGACGTGGTCCGCAACTATCTGAGTGTGTGAACATCGCGGTGGGCTAGGATGACCGACGTGATCGCATCGGCGGGTGACGCCGCGGCGGCCGGCCGCAGCCGCCTCCGCGTCGCGCGGGCGACGGCAGGCCGGAGTGTCGTCACGGAGGCGTATGCGACGAGCCCGCTGCGCCTGCTGACGCCGCGCAACGCGGGCACTGCCGCCTGGATCTACACATCGAGCTTCGGTGGCGGCTTGGTCGACGGAGACGCCCTGGTCCTGGACGTCGACGTCGAGGCTGAGGCCGCCGCGTTTCTCGCCACGCAGGCATCGACGAAGGTGTACCGTTCGGTTGCCGGGACGACGAGCGTCCTGCGAGCCCGCGTCGGGCGCGGAGGGCTGCTGGTCTCGGCGCCGGACCCGGTCGTCTGCTTCGCCGGTGCGCGTTACCGCCAGCAGCAGGAGTTCGACCTGGCCAGCGATGCCGGGCTGATCGTCCTGGACGTCGTGTCGTCAGGGCGGCATGCATCCGGCGAACGCTGGGCGTTCGAGAGCTATGAGGCGACGCTGCGTGTGCGCGTCGGAGGGCGAGTGGTGGTGCACGACGCCATGGCTCTTCGCGCCGCCGACGCGGAGATCCGCGATCGGATCGGACGGTTCAACGTCCTGGTGCTGATGGTGATGCAGGGGCCGCCGTTCCGCGCCCAATCGGCCGCACTGCTCCGGACTGCAACGGGACACCCGGTGGAGCGGCGCGCTGAGTGCCTCTCGGCGGCGACGCCGGTCGGCGACGGCTGCCTGGTCAGGCTCGCCGGGACGTCGTTGGAGCCCCTGATGGGGATGGTGAAACGGCAGCTCGCCTGCCTGCCGCCGATGCTCGGCGACGACCCATGGGCGAGGAAGTGGTAGAGGACGCGATAGAGAAATCGCCATGCATCTGACACCGCGTGAGATCGACAAGCTCCTGATTCACCAGGCTGGCGTGCTGGCGCAAAAGCGCCTGGCGCGCGGCCTGCGGCTCAACTACGTCGAGGCGGTCGCGCTCATCGCGACGCAGTTGCTCGAGTTCATCCGCGACGGCGAGTCCGTGGCGGGGCTGATGGACAAGGGTCGCCGCATCCTCGGGCGGGCGGACGTCCTGGACGGCGTGAGCGAGCTCATGGACGAAGTGCAGGTGGAAGGCACCTTTCCCGATGGCACCAAGCTGGTCACCGTGCACCATCCCATCGTGGCCGCGCAAGGCGACCCGGCACTGGCGTTCTATGGCAGCTTCATAACCCCGTCCGCGACGGCGGGCGCCGTCGGCAGGCCCGCGGAACAGCCGGGCAGGCCGGGCGAAGTGCTGCCGCAGGAGGGCGAGATCGTGCTCAACGAGGGGCGCGCCACCATCCAGATTGAAGTGGCCAACGTCGGCGACCGGCCGATTCAGGTCGGGAGCCACTACCATTTCGTCGAGACGAACCGCGCGCTTCGTTTCGATCGCCAGGCGTCGTACGGCATGCGTCTCGACATTCCGGCGGGCATGGCGGTCCGCTTCGAACCGGGCGAGATCAAGACCGTCCGGTTGGTCGCCATCGCCGGGAAGCGGGTGATTCGCGGCGGCAATGCCTGGGCCAGCGGCCCGGTCGCCGACGGCATTGATGGCAAGGACCTGGGAGCCCTGATCTGACATGGCCCATCGCATCTCGCGTTCCCATTACGCCGCGATCTTCGGACCGACGACCGGCGACCGCGTCCGCCTCGGTGACACGCAGTTGATCGCGCAGGTCGAGAGCGATGCCACGGTCTACGGCGACGAGTGCAAGTTCGGCGGCGGCAAGGTGCTTCGCGACGGCATGGGGCAGGCGGCCGGGGTGTCCGACGCCGACGCCCTCGACTGCGTGATCACCAACGCGCTCATCATCGATTGGACGGGGAT
>Ga0194131_10001294_pt1 | contig 43022 bp, 26 predicted proteins | sample TA2KigO120mmetaG_FD_148631 | JGI IMG/M metagenome (GOLD analysis project Ga0194131, IMG submission 148631) | Freshwater microbial communities from Lake Tanganyika, Tanzania - TA2015053 Kigoma Offshore 120m | ecosystem: Environmental > Aquatic > Freshwater > Lake | place: Tanzania: Lake...
AATCCGTGTATGGTGCCGAACATTTGCCCATCTGGAGTAAATACTATACAACCGATATCGAATACTTAAAACAAACCCAGACCTTACTCGAGATGTTCGACAACGAACTACTTCAACGTAATATCGTTCAAAACACCGCCCATCACGACTGCGTTGAGGCATTTTCAACAATGAAAAATACATGGACCGACTTTCGCGGAACAGGCAAACTTCACGATTTCAAAGAGAAATTCAGTTATGTTGAAACCCCTTTCCTCTCAAAACTCAACACGTCTTCATCATTTCTCCAATTTCTCAGCCTTTACAATATTTCATCGCCAGTTATCGCACTTCTTACACCTTTGATTGTTCTCATAATACCTTTCTTCATTCTTTTAATGCGCGGGTTAGGCGTGAGTTTTTCAGAATACGTGGAAATATTAAAACAGATTATAAGCCAGCATTCAGTAGGTAAATTCTTTACACAGTTCGAAACCGTGAATGTTGAACAGAAAATGTATATTTTGATGTCCGTGGTGTTTTACTTCATCCAGATTTACCAAAATATCATGGCGTGTATTCGATTTTACAATAACATCAAATTGGTTCATACACATCTACATACCATCAACGGATATTTGACAGCTACCGGCGTAAATATGAATTATATGATTCAACTTATTCAGACCTATCATCTCTCGGAATATGAACCTTTTCGCGAGGAACTTGCCGAGAGATATCGCTTACTGGAAGAAGTAACAACGGCACTTTCCGATATTTCGCCATTTTCTGTGAGTTTTGGGAAGTTCTTTCAAATCGGATATGTCATGAAGAATTACTATTCCCTGTTTTCACAGACAGACTTGAATGAGTTACTAGAATACAGCTTTGGGTTTAACGCGTACATTGAACATTTGACAGTATGCCGCTCCTTCGTCATCGAAGGTGTCATCCATAAATGCTCGTTTGTTCGAGATGTGGAGTCAGAGGTGGAGCTAGAGCCTGAATCGGAGCCTCATTCAGATATACAGGATAAGCCAGATCCAGAAATGGCTAAGCCCATTTGTGAATCCGGTGCCGAACCTGACATCGAATCTATGAGCGACACTCATACCCAGCCGCCGCCTCCACCACCCCCATCCTCACCGGTAAAACAACGTAATAGTGGTATCACTAAGCTTTTCAGTCAAGTGTATGCGCCGCTGAAAGCACATCGAGCAGAAGAAGTAGTAACGAATGACGTGGTCCTCGACAAACAACTCATTATAACTGGCCCCAACGCCGCAGGTAAAACAACGGTCATCAAAACCACTCTATTCAATATCATAATCTCTCAACAACTCGGTTTTGGGTTTTACCAACGCGCCGAAATAAACCCATACGACTATCTTCACTGTTATCTCAATATTCCAGATACGTCTGGACGCGATAGTCTATTCCAAGCGGAATCTCGCCGTTGTATGGAAATATTGCGTTGTATCATGGATAATCCATCAAAGCGGCATTTTTGTATATTCGATGAGCTTTATTCTGGAACAAATCCGTATGAGGCCGTAGCAGCTGCATATGGATATATTGATTATATTTCAAAAAACCCGAAGGTTGATCTCATTCTCACCACACATTATATTGAATTATGTCGGCTTCTCGAAAAGAAGAATTCGGGATCGATTACAAACTTACATATGTCGGTATGCGCCGAAACTGGAAAATACTTGTATAAAATTGCCGATGGTGTTTCAACCATTAAAGGTGGATTGAAGGTTCTCCGTGACCTCGAATATCCTTCCGAAATTGTAGAAAGTGCGAGGGTGATTATTGAGGGGTAGGTGTAAGCACGGCGATATACCTTCGCAATAATCTCTTGTATTTGTGATAATCGGGGTCATCAGTTTCAGTGACATTTTCAAGAATACGAACATTATTATAAAATGATACACACTGTTCAAGCGTGGGCGATGTTTGAGGCGTCTTTGATACTTCTGTAAGTAACGAATCCAAATTCAAACGAGCAACTTGATGAGAATGTGTAAAATGATATTCATAATACGACGAATTCAAATAATTGATGAAATTGGCAAAAAGAGTGATGACTTCGTTTATTTCATCCATTCCAGTCATTTCATTCATTACACTACGACATAAACATTAATTTATTTTTATGCCATATTTGAAGACAACAATTTTGTTTTATCAATCGTTACGCTTTTGGCGACTTTCCTTATAACCTTCGATATATTTCCATCTTGTGCGCCATCGGTTACAATTTTCGATAACTTGAAATATTGGTCGTTGTCGTTGGTATAACTCGTCATACATTTCGGATGTTGCGCCGCCCATTCTCCCATCAGTTTTACGTTCTTGTGTTCAACCGCCAGCACCGCATTCGTCATTTTCTGATGGTCTGGTCCATCACACTCCCACTTATCCGCATCTTTCACATAAAGCGTTTCTCTCTTCACATCACTACAATGTACCGGCCGTTTATGTAGCTCGGTTTTATTCAAGTTCGTGATAAAAATATTTGACATTCCTTCAACATACCCCAGTTTCCCCATATTTTCAAGGTCGTCCGTATTCAGCTGTATCGAATTGACAAAATCCTTCATATTCATCGCATCTTTACACTTTTCATTCAAGAAAAACTGCATATTATATGTCTGATTATAGCAATTCGTCATATTATTTGTATTCGTATTGGTATTGTTATTCGTAATATTCGTAGATGAAGCCGTTGTTAGAGCGGTCATGCTTGTTTTATACATTTCCATTATCTGACTTTTAAATTCATTATTCATATTCATCATCGTATGTATTACATTCTTCAATTCAGTAGTGCTTTCTATTTTACTAACATCCATCGATTTTGTAATACATGATACCCCATATTTCTTATTATGTCGCCATAATCCCGTTCGGTTGATATAAGGTCGGCGACAATATTTACATTCATATGCCGAACCGGACGACGTCACAGAACCGTTGTCGTTGGGCACGTGACCTTCGGTGGTTGGATTGGTCACGTGACCACCTGGGTCTATATTGGTCACGTGACCTCCCGTTTCGTCCTCCTCACTTTCAGCATCGGTATTCAAACCTTCGTCGTAGATCACATTTTTTTGGTCGTCCTCTTCATGGAGGTTAATTTGGACCACTTTTTTGATGGGTGTTTTTTGGGGGTACAAATTTTCATAATTATTTGATGTCGGTTTTTTGGGGATGCTTTCCGCGGCCGAACCGCCGCCACCCACCGAAATGAGACTGTGAATGTAATTTTTACATTTGGCGTTCTCGGAACATAACCGTTGATGCTTTGACGATAAAAGATGACGATTATAATCAAATTTGTTATTGGTTTTGATGTCACATGTATCGCAGTAATACATAATGCGTTTTTCAGTGTTGCGTAAAATGCTGCCTAAATGGGGGAGGTATATATATGGACGACAAAAAACCGCCCGCCGACGGACGCGGAGGGGGGTCGGACGAATGGTCGAAAAAATTATCGTCACAAAATTTTCGTCGGATTGAAAAAAGTTGTGACTGGTCAGTCACAAATCGCGAAAATTTGTGTTTCAAAAGTTCTACGCAAAATGCGAAAAAGGACATGGTTAGGGCATGTTGCCATTTGTTGCGTGTTTACGCAACATTTTTCGCAGGTCAGTATTTCAAGCATTACGTATAAATATGTGATGATGTATGGTGTTATTTTTTTCTAATTTCAAACGGAATATTTTTGGCTGAAAAGCGTCCGAACACGGACCTTCGGTCCTTCCTAGCCACGGACTTTTGGGATTTACCGATTTCATGGATTTTCATCGTTTTTTTAAGGGAATATTTTTGGCTGAAAAGTGGTTGATCACGGACCTTCGGTCCTTTCTAGTCACGGACTTTTGGGATTTACCGATTTCATGGATTTTCATCGTTTTTTAAGGGAATATTTTTGGCTGAAAAGTGTTCGAACACGGACCTTTGGTCCTTCTTAGCTACGGACTTTTGGGATTTACCGATTTCATGGAAATATCCGATTTTCATCATTTTTAAAGGGAATATTTTTGGCTGAAAAGTGTTCGAACACGGACCTTCGGTCCTTCCTAGCTACGGACTTTTGGGATTTACCGATTTCATGGAAGAATCCCTTGAAAACAATATAATCGTTTGTTTATAGAATATAACATCGCCAAGTATTATATTATATATCGCAAAGTTTCGAGAGATGGGCGAATTAAGTATTTTGACAATCATCGTTAGTTTAGCGGTTTGTTCATTACTCATCTATGGAATATTTCAATATATGAAGATTCGTTTGACAGTTTTAGAGCAATCCCATCGCGAACAAGCGATAATTTTACAGCAATATATTGAAGAATCCTCGTCGGATATACATCGTTTATATAAAATGTCATCGGCGCATTATAACGGTTCAGACAGCGCCGCACTTCCGCAAGGAAGCATTATACTCGAATATGCGAATGAAAATCAAACGTCGGATGAAAAACCAATCGCATATCATGAACCACATACAATTCATTTAGATACTGCCTTTTTTCAAAATAAACGAAGTAACTTGATTGAAATTTCATCGGATAGTGAAGATACCACAGACAGCGATACCGATTCTGATGACAGCAGTAGCAGTAGCAGCACCAGTAGCAGCACCAGTAGCAATACTAGTTCTGAACACCGTGATAACGAGTCAGAGTCAGAGTCAGAGTCAGAGTCCGAATCGAACAACGACTATGACACTAAGGTCGTTCTATCGAATGCGGATACTACGAATGAAATTCAAATTGAATCAGTGGAAATCCATGAAAGCGAAGTGAAAACAATCACAGTTGATTTAGGAACAATACACAACCAAGAGACCAGCAAGAAGTCAGATGTATCACCCAAACCAATGGATGTTCTTTCGTTGTTATATAAGAAGGCGCAAACGACTCCATTGCCTGACGATAATGATTTAGAAGATGCGGTTGCTTCTCTGCCAACAACAACTACTACACCGTCGGAACCAGTTCAAGACGCACCTATTATACCAGCCGCCACTCCTGCTGCCGCTCCTGCGAATGTCCCTCTTTCAGCTATGTCAGTCCCCGACCTCAAGCATCTTCTTAAAGATTTATGTAAAAATCAACCCGAAAAGCATGCCGAATTTCAACGACTCAAAAAGCCTGAGTTAATTTATGCGATTAAACAATTACAACAGTAAAATCGATTTTTTATTCTCATAATATACATAATAATGTCACATTCACAACCTCATTGGGCCAAGAATTACAGTTCGAGTCATAATGTTTATTTCGATTTTCCACCACTGATGAACGACGGACGTAATTTTGCGGGTTGGCAGCCTGGCAATGCTGTAAATGAATCATTACGTCGCGCGGAAGGTATAACCACGAACTGGGATTATCGCCGTTATTTAACAACAAATGCCGACCAAATCATGAATATGAACCGTATTGACGCCGTGAATGCCAGTGGTCATGGTTCATTCGACGTGAATTCGTATGAACAAGACAGTCATCGTAATGTTCCGTTTATGTATTCATCAGTCATGGATACGAGAGAGCCATTCGGGTATGTTCAGAGTGACCTTAAAGATGTATATCTCTCGAGAGAAGCACTTCAGTCACGCATGGTTGCGCCTGAAATCACACAAGAGCAAGTTCTCGCTTTTCAGCGTCAGCAGAAACAGAACCAGAACCAGAACCAGAACCAATAGAATGATTCATTATCGTTATATGGATATGAAATCATAATAAACCATTATTTGTAATGTTTGTTATATTCAACATTACAAGTTCGAGAGAATGCGAATCATAAGTTTCGATGTAGGTATGAAAAACCTCGCATATTGCGTGTTTCATATCTCCGACTCTGTCGCATTCACCGGATTATCCGCAACAGAACTTATTCATCATATCCAAATCGAGAGATGGGATGTTATTGATTTGCGGTTCGAGCCAAATCTCTCAGAATCACCAAATACAGAAGTAGCCACGCCAGCTCCAAAACGAACATGTAATAATGATACCAAGCTGGCGAAGTGGATGTTTCGTCAGTCGGCGTCCGCATCTACCATTCTGTATTGCGCGAAATGTGCTGAGAGATCCAAATATAGAATCCCATCTCGAGAGATTTTACCGTTTCAACGCAAACCCGAGTTATTACTGAAAAAGAAGCTTGGCGAACTCATGGATATTAAGGCGAATGTAATGTCGGCCGCCAACCCCGCCGCAGCCGCCGCAACGAACCTGAAACTTCGAAAATCCGACATCATCGAAGAAATCAAAACAACACTCTCGAGAGATTTCATGGAAGGCTTTGATGAAAATAAGTATTCAAATCATATTGCTGGAACGCCGGTGATTGCCGCTCCTGCCACGAAACCCAAAAAAGCCAACTATACCTACGCACATGACCTCGATTTAATCACATACGGCCGCAATATGATGAAACATCTAGACTTGATATTATCTGAATGTGTTGGATCGATCGACATGATGATTATTGAAAATCAAATCAGCACACTTGCCTCTCGGATGAAGACACTTCAAGGGATGATTACGCAGTATTTTATCATGAAGGATGTTCCGCAAATCGAGTTTATTTCAGCGTCGTGTAAGCTGAAATTATTCACAGATACGCCAATCTCTCAATCACTCGACGAAGGTATTTGTATTGACGCGGCCACATATGCCGACCGCAAGAAATCCGGAATTGCTGTATGCCGATGGCTCGGCGAAATCTCTCGAAAACACAAATCCGAGTACGCGAAATGGATGTCCATTTTCGAAAATCATAAAAAAAAGGATGACCTCGCCGATTGTTTTTTACAGGGATTATGGCGGGTTCATTTGGCGGCACAGACATGTGCGGTATAATTCTAATAATAAATAGTTCGTCTAATTTAGTATAAAGATTACGTTTTAGTATATCACATACGAGATTACGATGGCGGAAGAAATTGATTTAGGAGCGTTGGATACAATGCCGACATTTACGTTTGGCGGCAGCGGTGGTGGTGGTAAATCATCTAGCAGCAGCGGCGGCGGTAATTTTGGTGGCGGTATTGAGCTACTCATGAATAATAAGTTCAAGGACAGCGACCGTAAAGGCGGTGGCGGCGGCGGCGGAGATATCGATTTAAGCGAACTTACCGCACTTGAGAATGAGTTGAATGACCTCAGTAATGTCGGCCCCAGACGTAGTGGTGAATCGGATAGTGGTCGCGATGGCGGTGGCGGTGGCGGTGGCGGTGGCGGCGGATTTTTGAGCGGAATCTTCAATCTTAGCAAGAGTGATGGCGGCGAGTCGTCGGGAGGTCGCGACGGAGGCAGCGGCGGCGGCATTCATTTAGGAGAATCCACATCAAATACTGACGCAGAGAACCGCACATGGGACGGGTATGGTAAATTCAATAATATTCCGATGGACCCTGATGCCAACGCGGATCCGACACCACAGCTTTCAAAAGAAGAAATGTTGAAAGAAAAGTTCAAGCTTCTTCGTAAATTGGAAGAGCTCGAACAAAAGGGTGTTCAACTTACAAAGCGTTACTCGATGGATTCGTCGTATCAAGAGATGAAGGGCGAATATGACACACAAATGGAAGAGCGAGAGAGACAGAATAGCGTGAAGTTTCAGGGGAAAATGTTGCTCGCTTGTATTACCGGTTTGGAGTTTCTCAATAATAAATTCGACCCATTTGATTTGAAGTTGGATGGATGGTCAGAACAAGTGAATGAAAACTTGACAGAATACGATGAGATTTTCGGCGAGCTTCATGAGAAATACAAATCAAAGGCAAAGATGTCGCCAGAGCTGAAACTGTTGTTTCAATTGGGAGGAAGCGCGATTATGCTTCATATGACGAATACGATGTTTAAGTCTGCGCTTCCAGGTATGGATGATATTATGCGCCAGAACCCAGAACTTATGCAGCAATTTACGCAAGCAGCGGTTTCATCGATGTCGAGCAATATGGGCGGTGGCGGTGGTGGCGGCGCACCTGGTGGTGGCGGCGGCGGACGCGGTTCTGGATTTGGTAATTTCATGAATGATATCATGGGCGGCGGCGGCCCATCCGGAGGCGGTTTTGGTCGTAATAATGAACCACCCCCTTATGCACAACATCGCCCACCCCCTCCACCTATCGCAACAAAAGGTCCGGTCGCTCCTCCTCCACCTGTTCGCCCAGGTGCTACGGCGATGCCGACCCCGATGTCGATGGACCAAAAATCACGCCGCCCAGAGATGCGAGGACCCACCGCGGATGTATCTGATATGATGTCACGATTGAAAACAAAGACGATTAATATTCAACCCACAGGTTCGGGATCTGCTTCTGCCGCCGCGAATTCCGACACAGCGGGCAATCTTACACTTCAAAATATACTTTCGGGTATGACGGGTAGTAGCACCAACGGTGCCGGTGCCGGTGCCGGTGATGAAATTAATCTTGAGCCAATCGTCGTGAATGTGAGTAGTTTAGGTGAACTTCCACAGGATTCTACACCACATAAATCAAAGAGACGCCAACGCTCTGATAGAAATACCGTAAGCCTGGACCTATAAACCGATATAAATATTTTATCATAATAGTAAGTAGTCACAATTATACATAATGTCGTCTTCGTCTTCTACTCAGTTTCGACCCATATGCACACAGAATGATATGAGGTTGGGAAAAAACACCGAAATGAAACTCTTCACACTTGAATACAACTACCATAATCCAAACTTTCATTTATTGGGCCTCATTAATATGAACATCCACAAATTGTTATATGAAGTCAATAAAGATATTATGGAAGCAATCGATATTATACCTAATCCCAATGACGCAAGCGAATACAATATTCTTTATAAGTTCCGTGATATCGGCGGTGATTTAGGCGGTTTGAAAACATACATGTTTGTCAATACAAAAGTCGCAAAAAGATTCGCAAGTAACGGAAATACAGAAATCATTTTTACAAGCAAAAGTGTCCCCTTTGATGGTCATTCCATTCTACATGACCAGAAATACAAACTACTCGAATACCCGCTTTATATACAAAAATTCATATATCAGTCAGCATCGGATGAAGAGCGTGTATCAAATATACAAGTTCTTCATATGTTTAAGCTCAAGCCCGACCAAGATACCGAACTTACGGTGGCGATGGAAAACGCAATCGGAATTCTCATTAAAAAGATGTATTTTCGATTGAAAGTTGCGATGGAATCACTTCGGTAAAGCGTAAAATTGTGATACATATTATATCAATAAATTAATATGTATTTAGAACGAATCATCATATAGTTATTAACTTGTGACGACGGAAACGATAAACCGACTCTATGGACGATTTATTGAATGAATACATAGAACAAGAAAAACAATTAGATAGTAGTGAATACGAAAAAGATGAAAATGGCCTCCGCATACAGCACGAGCACGATGACGAGCAAGAGTATTTGGATTATATCGAGCGGACCAAAGAATATTATTACAGGATGTCCCTCGGTGATTTTTTTCGCGCGTTGTGGTTCACCGCTTCATCGACTTATATCTGCGCAACCGAATATTTAAAATACGCAATAGGCTGGAAGTCACGCAATAACGCGATAATTGATGTGAGTAAGCGTCTTTCATCCAGAAACATGATGTATGTCAAAATATTTCAAGCATTCGCAACCAACCGAAATATCGTATCACCTGAACTCAATCAGTTTTTTTGCGAATTTACAGATAATGTGAAATACACAGAGGATGAATACGACATCGACGAACTTAAAGAGATTGAAAGACGTTCGATAGAATGCGCACCATATCGGCAGTTACGTATCTTGAATGATTATAGACCGATAAAGTCGGGACTCATGTCGTTGATTTTCAAGGGGGTCCTGATTACATCGAGTGAGAGCGGCAGCGGCAGCGAAGACGAAGAAGTCGTCATCAAGTATCTACGTAAAAATATCAATATAAATTTCACCGCATCGATGAATAACTTGGTTGTTTTTGCGAAACTGACAAGATATTTTCCTTATCTCCGAACACTCAACGTTGAAAGTCTTATTCTTCAAAATATTGTGTGTTTGAAAGACCAAGTCAATTTTCGGAAAGAGCTTGCGAATATTATGCTATATTATCGCCACTGGCATAAATATGAATATATCAAAATACCGAAACCTTATCCGGAATTTACCGAAAATATAAATCCTGACGCAATCGTGATGGAATATGTTCATGGTATGAAAATCACCGATATCGACCCGGAGGATAATGATGATTTTGGTAAAATATTGGCGTCATTTAATGCGAAAGCAGCCTTTTGCACGTCGTTTTATCACGGCGACCTTCATCCAGGGAATATCCTATTTATTAAGAACGCGCCGACATCAACACACCCCACACATCAAATATGTATTCTTGATTTCGGTATCATCGGTCATCTCTCGCGTTATGACCAAGAATTATTGTTCATTGCGACGAAGTATATGTATCAACAAAAATTCGATAAAATCATCGATATTATTATGAGTTGCGAATTATCGGAAAGTGCCGACATGAAAAGTGATATCCAGAATATAATCCCTTTAAAACATACGGAGAAATATGAAAATCTTCGCCGAGAACTGACTGACGTTATCGTGCGTTATACAACACCCGAAATTAAGTTCTTTGGTGTGAGCGAAATATACGAAATTAATTACATTTTAAATAATTACGGTTTGATGTTCAAACGCTCACTTTATCGTCTTTTCATTACAGTTGCGATTATGGACTCGATAGGCACACGACTTGGAAGCAAGATGAGCTATATGCAACATATGACAGATATTGTTGTGGAATTGTTTAATATCGATATAAGCGGTAATGACGAGGAGGACGAGGACGAGGAGGACGATGACGAGGAGGACGAGGAAGTCGAAGAACCGGACGAGGAAAGCGAGCCAACGGAGTAATCAAACACAATCAAATCAATATTAAACGTTATGAATTAGTATTGATTAGAAGATGAAAATCGGAATTATCGGCAACGGATTCGTAGGACGCGCGACAAGTATATTTGCGAAGAATTATTTCTCGAAGGACAAAGGGAATGTCGAGAGATTCGAGGTTCTGCCGAATACAGTGACAACACCTGCCAAACCAAACTCGGTGATGACGCATAGTGCGGATGGAACGCCGGCCTCCCATTCCATACACCCCACCACGAGCCCCTATTCGAACGTAGTTCCGTCGCAGGGGGGCGGAATTCCACCATTTTTCAAACGCATGTTCTTCAAACCCATCGATATTCTTATTTATGACATTCGCCCTGAGGCATGCCAACCACCAGGAATCACACTAGATGAACTCGACCGTGAATGCGACCTTCTTTTTTTCTGTCTTCCGACGCCACTCAACCATGACGGGACATGTTACACAAAGATTCTTGAAGAAGCAATCTCTCGATGCTCCAATCCATACAAAATCATCCGCAGCACGATTCCAGTCGGTTTCGCGGCCAAACACGGATGTTATTTCATGCCGGAGTTTCTAACAGAAGCTCGTTGGGAGCATGATTTTCGCAGCATGAAAGAATGGATTGTGGGTATTCCGATGGGGGTATCAGCAGCAATAACTTCTACAAATACAGAAAGTTCTTTAATATCGGCAGCAACATTAACAAACATTCGACGAGAAGAATTCAAAAGACGTGTAACCAAGCTCATCAATCGTAGTCACAAAAATGGGGCGATTGATTCAAACATCGTTGTATTTTGTGATACGAACGAAGCCGAAATGCTGAAACTCATGAAGAACTGTTTTCTCTCCGCAAAAGTGGGACTGATGAACGAATTTTATGATTTCTCTCAATCAACCCAAACCGACTTTACAGAAGTTGTCAAACTAGCGAAACTCGACGCACGAATGGGGACTTCACATTTTCAAGTTCCGGGCCCAGATGGACGACGTGGGTTCGGTGGCACATGCTTTCCGAAAGATACACACAGCCTTTATTGCCAGATGAACGCACGTGGTATGAATTCAAAGATATATCCGGCAATTCTTGACCGGAATGATACACAAGACAGACCGGAACGTGATTGGGCGAGAGATGTATGGCGCACAACGATACCGCTACCGACGCCGAAATCCAAAGTCGTGGTTGTTTTCACAAATACTACTAGTGCTACCGAGGGTGTGCCTGATTCCTCTTATTTTAATAATATCATCCGAACAAATCTCTCGAAACATAATGTTGTCATTCAAATTGTTCGTGATTCTACGTTGGCGGCGATGAACCCAATCGGAGAGAATCATTTCATCAAATACTGGCCGTTGCCAACGAAGCCACTTTTCTTCCCGAGGGTGGATGAATGTTATTATACGCCATACCAGTCAATACACGAACATTACCCATCATATGATATCGCTCGTGATGTATTGTGTATCGTCGATTTGTGGAAGAGTCACGAAGAGATGATACTTTATGTTATAAAACATGCCAAGGACGCCGATGCCCACGCTTTTATCGAGGATCGTCGGGCGGCCGATGATGCCGATGACGAAAGTGGGACGGAAGGATTCGATGATGACGACGACGACCACGTAGTTCACCAGACAAAATCATACAAAACGCAATTCGATTACGCAAGAATATTCGAAGATTGTTACCATGACGCATTTGTAAGCACAAACCGACGACTTGTTATTATGTTTTAGCTCGTCTCGTTCTATTGAGAGATATTGTAACTATTTTATGTTTTCGCGTTCGGGTATTTTTTTCGACGTGACGTTTTCGCGTGACGATGTCTCTCATACCACCTATACGCCCAACAGTCGTTTTACGAACTCTCCGATCAATCGCAAGTTCTGGCATTTTTTGTATTTCTTCTTTGATACCGAAAACCAACGGTGCGAGTGTAACGTCATCAAATATTTGTTCTGACATTACTTTATTCACACGATTGACATAAAAAGTTGTATCTTTTTCATCTGAAACAAATCTGCCAACAAAGTCGTCCCTGCGAAATATATCTCCGAATATTGTTTTGTGTAAATTTTGAATCAACTCGACAATATTTTCATCTGTGAATGTATCAGGCTGATGAGTTAGCAATCGAAACGCAAAGATAATTATCCAATTCAACATACAACTATAATCTCCTGGACAACCTCTACTCATAAAAACCGAGAATTTGCCTTTATGATAACAAAACTTCGAAAATAAACCATTCGCGGTAGGCGTTGCGGTCTTTCTTACTAGATTTACGTCATACAATAGTGTATTTATACTATTATTCCAACCTAATTCTTCACGTATGCGATTATCCGTGGCTTTCACTTTCGACAAGGGTTCTTTTGGCATGGCAATATTTTTTAATTCTAATTGTGCTTTTATGAGAGCCACCGCAGTTTCGGGCCGACACATTGCTACAAGCTGATCGTATTCTTTGATTAATTTATCAGTGGTCGTCGCAAGACCGCGTAACATGTTGCGCACAACATTCGAGTCGCGGGCAGTAAGATACGCTTCTGACTTCGAGTTGTCAGATGGTTCAATCGGTAGTTCATCATCTTCACTCGGCTTTATTTCACCGCTTTCAATACCTTGTATTACTTTTTCATATATTTCCGGGTGTTGTTCTTTAAGTTCATCTGGTTTATGTTTTAACTCGATGGCAAACATGCGATATATTTCGGAATCAGGAGGTATGCGATAACGTCCTCCTTTTTGAATGCCGGTGCTGCCGTTGGCGCGGCCACCATGATGACTTCCACCGACATTTGCTTCGGCTTTTCCGCCTGGGTCATTGCCTTTGCCTCCCGGAACGAGAAATAATTCACCCGTTTTATGGTCCATCTCGAGTTCTCCTGTTGCGAGTCGATGTTTTGTTTCAAGTTCTTGTAGAATTGGCTTCAATGCCTCGTATTGTTTATCAAGCACAGCATAATCAGCATTTGCTTTTGTAAGGTCTTTACCATAATGAGCCGGTAATGATTTATCTATATTTCTTCTCGGATAATTATTAGTAGTTATTCTTCCAAAAGAACCTTCTATTTCTTGTATAAGACCTTGTATTTCACCGAATTTTGTATTCTTAAATTTAGATGATACTTCTTTAGTATTATAACTTCTTAGACGTGTATTTATACCTTCTATTCCACTTCTAATAGTTCTAATACAACTTTGATAATCTCGTTTATCAACTTCTGTAATCGGAGGAAGTGGCGGTGGGCCACTATCACGGGGCGGTGGTTTACTACGATGCTTTAGACTCACACCAGCACCTTCATCTTCGTCAGCACCAGCACCAGCACCAGCACCTTCGTCAGCACCAGCACCTTCGTCAGCACCAGCACCTTCGTCTTCGGTGTCGGAATCTACCTGCACATCAATTATTTCACTCTCTGGAGGTTTTATAGTTGCTGCTGCTGCTGCTGCTGCTACGGTTGCGGCAATATCTGGCGTTACTGGTCTAGCCGGTGCTTCTTCTATATCTAATGATATGTCATCTGGTTTTATGTTTTCATCTACATCAATAGGTTCCGATGGTGATAAATCTTCGTGTTCTGAAATAGGAACATCAAAACTTCAACCTTTGGTTCAGATTCGGTATGACCATATTCATCATTCTTACCTTCTAAAAACCTAGCAGCTTCATCCGCCGCAACTATATATATATCATCATCTTCATCTTCAGGCTGTTCTTCAGGCTGTTCTTCAGGCTGTTCTTCAGGCTGTTCTTCAGGCTGTTTTTCCGGCATTTCTTCCCTCTTCGCACTCTCTTTTATATTTTTTTTCATTTCTTTTTCCTTCTGGGCGATGTCATCCAGGCTATTCTTGGCATTAGCCATAAATGTAAGAGTATAATCATAATCAACCACCCCTTTCTCTTCTTTCGCAGCGATAGCCAATAATTTCTTGGCTTTATTTGTATCCGTTTTCACACCATACGCTCCATTTAAATAGATTAATCCCAATTTATACGAAGCATCTTTATGACCACGAAGCGCGGCACGTTCATAATATTTTACAGATTGTGTTTGTTTTCCGGTTTGGCCCAATAAGTCGTTCTGTGAAATTCTTCCAAGAAGATATTCTGCTGGCGGAAAATATTCATTTGCGGCGGTTTGAACCATATTCATCGCATTAGCTTGTGTTAATGTGTCATCATCGACTTTACCCTCAATCCGCATTTTCACCAGTTCGATTTTCGCGAATGAAAGCGTCTTTGCGGCTTTTTCAAATAATTTTGCGGCTGTTCGAATTCTGTTAAGTCCGCCACCAATATATATTTTTCGTCTTTTTCCACCCGCAAAGAACTCGCCGCTGCCACCCTTGTCACCTCCCTCGCCACCCTCGTCCTCGCTACCCTCGTCCTCGCTACCCTCGTCATCACCGTCACCCTCATCGTCTTCTTCTTTATCTTCTTCTTTAAGAAACCCTAGTATCTTATCCGTAACATCATCAGGTGTATCGTCTCGTAAGTTTATCAATCCAATAATATTATATGAATAAACACTATCTTTCTTATAAGCATTCATAATCATATCTACACCGGCCATTTTTTTTAAATCGTCAGGTGGTGTTGAACGTAGAGCATTTAAATACTGACAATATCCAATTACGGCATCATAATCAGGGTCGCCACTATATGGCGTAGCGAGTTTAAGTGCGGCGCTGACATTTGCGGGTGGCGGAGAGATGTTCATGTTTTTAGAAAACGGATGAACCACGACACTTAGTAACGTCATCGCTTTAAAAATAGAGGATGTCGCCAACAATTTATTTTTAAGCCCGGTGAGTTGAATGGACATATCAACACCTGCCGCTTTTAGTAAGTTTTTCGTCATCGCAGCAATCTCGTTCGCTTGTTCCTGAATCAACCCACGAACATTATTACATTTTTGCGGGTCAGGTTTGATTGCCCCAACAAGTTTATCCATTATTTTAGCCCCAAGCGCATGGTCATCATTTACAGCAGGTTGAACATCACCGACACGAAATGACGAATTTTGAAACCGTGAATCATTCGCCGAATCTTTACCGGGTTCTATCATTTGCGGCGAGGGTTGTGCGGCAATCAATAAAACACATAATCCATTCTGTCCTTGCGGGAGTTGATTGGTATTGAATTCCTTGTTATTTACTATTTCTATTTCGAATACATCTTGTGTGGCTGGTGTTTTATCAATAACAAAGTCGAGACGTGGTTGTGTGATGCCGCCGCCGCCGCCGCTACTCGATGTCACCGGGTTGTCCCACATTTTGTCTTTCAGCATTTTGAAAGCACTTTTCGTAACAATCTCCGGTTTTTCTAGACGAAAGAAAGCCCATTTTGACACCGCTGATAAACTACCAATTCGCATATCGGGAGAATACCAAATATCGCGTGGTTTGGCGAACAACATATGAACGACCTGAACCGTATTGTGTTCGAGTAATTCAATCAACGCCGCCTTCATCTTTTTGCGGTTTTCTTCTGTTACATTCGGGTTCGTTCCATTTGCGTCATCCGCCAACCCTAGCATCTTATCTAACCCTTTCGTCATTTTGTCGCTAACATATTTAATTTTTCCTGAGTATGTTGGATTTTTGACAAGAGTATCTTCCCATTTAGAATTATATATTCTATGACTTACAAATCCTTTCAAAACAGAAACATCGGTTTTAATTAAATAGCTTGACCTATCAGGAATAATACGGACAACTGATATACCAAGTAACTTCGCAACAATTTCACACAGATGATTAAGTTTGCTTTCTTTGTATCGAACACTCTGTCGTAATAAACGTAGTGTTGGATTTTGCGGCCCGATTTGTTCTTTTAATTTCTCGATAAAATTCGCATGAAAAGACGCGAAATAATACTTTGAAATACGAAACAGAACCCAAAAAATCAAATCTATGCCGAATGAAAAAGGGACCTCATTTTTCTTTTGGAATGAATCTAGGTCGGGTGTCTCCAATTTTGATTCGGTGTAGAATTTTTTGAAGAAATTGGCGACGGTTATCGTGGTATCATTAGGCGTCGGCGTCGTCGTCGTCGTAATAAAATGATGATTATAAAACAATAATGACGACACGAAATATTTACCTTTTAATAATTTTATTTTTGCTTCAACCTGTTTGATTTTATTGTCTAACGAGTCGTTATTTGTATAGACTTCATCAGCGTCTGCGTCGGCTGTGGTTACATATGCCAGTAAATCTCTATTTAAGGCCTTGATTTTTTTTGTTAATGATGCGCCGTCGGCTATACCCGACCCAAAAACGGACCTTGGTTTCTTACTTCTCTTGCTCGTTTCTTCAGCAGAAGCAAATAGTTTTGATACATACTCTGGATCATTGTAATCTTTTCTTTCTTTCAATTTTTTGATTAAATCTTCATGCTTGTCAATTGTTTCAGTCAATTTAACCATTTCATTATGATACGGATGTGATGGTATATGCGTCGCTTCATACAACGTTGTTATAAAATCGTCGTCAATCAGTTTAACGAATATATCTTTTGGATCTTTTGGAACGACACCACCCGTCGTGTATAAATTTCCGACATAACTCTCAAATAACCCAAGCGGTGGAGGCGGTGGCGGTGGAGGCGGCGGCGTAGTCCGTGGTTCATCGTTATAATAACTTATCGTCTGAAATACATACTGAATGATTTTATAACTTGGTATATGTTTCGATTGTCGATTTACATCAACAAACCCGTTAGACGTGAGCATATATTTCTCGAATATATCGACGGCGGTTTTTAACGCAGGGTTCGTTTCAATACTTTGTTTTAATTTTGTAAATTCGTCGGCGATGGATTGTAATGTTTCAAGTTGGGATAAATAAGGCACGGTATCGATAAAATTTTCGGTGGTGTGAGCGTCTTTGAGCAACTTCAACTGAATAAAAATGGAACGGAACTTATCAAAGACCTGTAATAGAAACGATCTACTATTTACGTCGAATGAATATGACGGAAAATACTTTTTTCGCTCTGTGACATAATCTAATGGTTCATTCTTGTATTTTTGAATTTCAGCGTATAAAATATCAAATAAGTAAATGAAATTTGTAAATTCAACTGATTGTTCATTTATACTATCATTATCTTTGACATTAGTTCTATAATAATCGGATATTTTTTTATAATGACCTTGAATAACATCCACCATTTTCATCAACCCTCTTCCCCCACTCGCATCATATACTTCATCAAATTCCATTTTCAAGGTAAGTAACTCTCCCTTCGACAATTGTTGATTTTCTACGAAAAACCGGGTTGCGTTTCGATAAAAGCACCAATCAATATAACTCCGGTGCCACTTATCGATTTTAAACTGAAGTATTTCTGCTGATTTAGGATCCAAATCAAACACACTTTTCGTCGTGGTTGGCGCATGGTATGCTCCCCCAACCATAACTGGTCTCGCCCCCGAAGTTGATACCTTGCCAGGAAGTGTATGCTTGTAAAATAGACTATTGTTGTTATTTCCATATGCGTTAATTACTAGATTTATGAGTTCTTGGGTTTCAGGGTCGTTACGTCGCACCATCTCTCGGAAATATTCGTTGATTTCTTGGAAATTGATTTTATAACCGGTTGGAACGAAAACCGTGAGAGGATTTAAATTCATAGAGCCGGCGCGATGATACACCATTTGCTCGAATAAAGGAACGGTTGATTTCGGAAAATAGCCGTCAACACGCGAAAATTTCAACGCATCTTTATTTTGGTTCGCGGCGGCGGATTGTTCGTTGACCGAAATTTCTCTCAGAGGATTGCGATTACTTACTTGTTCGACAAAATGGTCTATCCCAGAGTCGATGCCCGCAATCATATTTGTTATTGTGATGTAAGGAGGTGGTGGTGAATCTGTGATGGGTAATTTCATGGATGATGCCTTTTTCTTTTTTAAGGATTTTTTTGAGCCGTAATCGCCATCGCCATCGCCATCGCCATCGCCATCGCCATCGCCATCGCCATCGCCATCGCCCTCACCCTCGCCTTCGCCCTCACCCTCGCCCTCGCCTTCGTGTGACACTTCTTTGGCATGTTCTTCTTTTATAAACCCACCGCCATTTTGTATAACGGCTTCTTCCGAATCAAACGCGGATTTAAATTTGTCATATGTATTACAATCAGGGATAGGGAAAATAACCTTTCTAAATAAATTTCTATATGTAACATTTTTTTCGGAATCTGGAATAACCGTATAAAGAGCTCGGCAAAATAGTCGCGCGACATGTTCAATATAACCATCAACCGGTCTTCCGTTTTCCTGTTTTGGCGCAAAATCACCACACCCCCATGCTCCCAAAACTAATACATCGCATTGTTGTTGTGTCGCTGCGACATACGCCATATTTTTAATAATAGTAATCATAGAATTGTTGAAATTTGGATCGGTATAACCTTTAAAACTATCAATTTTATTGTTGTTTCTCCAGTCATAAGCAGCTGCTGTAATAACGTGTCCGTAATATGGAAATACCTGGTCTGGCGTTCCACCACCTATTAACAGCAGAGGCGGCGGTCTTATAGCGAACGCAAATTCATCATCTGTAAAGAAATCAACGGGTGTTTTTTCACTTGTATAAAAAAATTGAGTTTTCCAGTTTGTTTCACCCCACTTTTCACCATATACGAATCGTGAAGTAGGTGTATCACGATTATTAGTAAAGTTATTTAAATTCACCAACGTCAAATACAATAAAGGCGACAACATACAAAGAGTTTCTTCTTGAACCCATGAACCATACAGCACTCCGCCGCCAACATGTTCCGCATTCGCAAAATTCAATATACTAGTAGCCGCACCAACATCCCCTTGTATAAATAATGCGTGTGCTGTCGTCATTTGTAAAAATTCGATTGTTCCATTTTTTGAATCTCCGGCGGGCGATAATGTCTTTGGTTCAACTATGTGGCGTTTCTGAAAAGTTGCGAGATGATTTTTAAGCTTCTTTTGTTCTTCTTCATCCGAGTAGTTTTTTATCGTTAATGTATCGGCGATTCTACGAAATAAATTAAAATTTTCGAATCTAAATAAATACCTCCGGAACTCTTTATAGCCGCACCAAGCCTTACCAACCTCATTATGTCGAATGGAAGGTTGCGGATACTCACCGTATGTAACTAACTTAAAAAGAATACTTCGAGGAACTTCGATTTGATTGACGAGTCGTTGGACATATTTGATACGTTGTTCTTGACTGGCAAACGATATACAATCAGTTGTAGGTTTTGAGTTATCACAATCCTCTTTTAACATAATTTTTGTGAATTCTTGATTGGCAACTATCGATATTAAATAGTTACGCAACTCAATAATTTGCGGCTGAATCCTTATGGATGAAATTTGTGATTCGGTAGGTATCGTAATTTTTCCATTCGTGGGGTCATACGGTTGTGCCGACAAACCAACCGCGCTAGGATTAAAACTAGTAAAAACCGTCGTCAGGTCTTGACCTGCTCTTCCAACAATAATTGAATTACCACCAATTCCATGTAAAAAATAATATGTTTCACGAGGGTTTATTGTTTTACCTGAATCCGGGATTACTTTATCTGAACCAGCCAAACCGTAGAATGTAACGTTATTGATGCTTGATTTACTAAAATAATCACTTAAACCATTACCAACCGTATTTGGCGAATTATGTTCGTCTGGCCAAACAAACATGTTCTTTGAAAGATGATTTCCGTCAGTTGCTCGTTTTATTTCATAAGGGTTGGGAACGACGTCATCGATACTCGCAAATGCTTCGCGACAAAGTTTGATTCTGTATTTTTTGTTAATTTCGTCGTAGGTTATTTTGGAAGAATCTGCTTTATTTTTTTCAAGAAGGTCGCCAACCGGCGAAACAACATATATCACTAATACATCGAAATATGTATGACCTCCACCAGTTTCGCTTCTTGATTTAGGATGAGATGAAGAATCCAACAAACGTTGCCTAGCGAATGAGAACATTTCCAAATGACCATTATGTATTGGGTTGAATGAACCGCCATTTACTAGGATTGCTATGCCTTTCTTACCATCATCCATAGATTTAGACGCGGCCTGGGTTATTTCTTCAATTCGCTTTTTGATTCCATTTAAAAATCCGGTCTGTTCGTTTAATCCTGGTGTTGGTGGAGTAGGAGGCGGAAGCGGTGAAGAAGGGGGCGGAGGAGAAGATAGACCTTTACCATGAGATTTCACGGGAGGTGTTTTCGGCGGAGGCGTTGATGAAGGATTATCAACCAAGTTTTGAGCCTCCGGGTTCCAGTGTTGTAGAGCCCAATTCCGGAATACCGGCACTACATCTTCTATTTTATAATCAGTTTTTGGATTCGCTTGTTGTGCGGTTTTCGCGATAGGGCCACCTATGGCAAAATAGTTATCTTTTAATATGGTTTTATCCGTTAATTTTGGATTTTTAAAAGCTGCCCAACCTATAATTATACTTTTAGGTAGTTGTAAAAATAAAGTAGCAAAATTGATACAATCTTCTACGCTACCAAGAGAATTCCTGTCTGGAACGTATGGTTGCGGGGATGTACCAATATATCTCATCGTGCTGAACGGAATAATTCTAAACACCTTATCATATCTCGCGTCTTTGCTCAATACATGTTTTATTTGACCCATTATATATCCTTGACCACTTCCGCTGAGTAAATTAAATTGACTCGTTTTGATATCACCATTTTGTAGCTTTTGGGATAATCCGGTTTTTTCGCCATGTTTGAACTCATATGCTTTAAACATTTCCTGAGTCTGTGCTTGGTTTGCAGAATATGTAAAACCAATATGCTCATAACCCGCATTAATTAGAGAATCGATGGTCGCTTTTATAGGAGCAAAAATCTGTGTGTAGCTGGACGGCAAATCACCCCAGTTTCCGCTCCCTTCATGAACCTGGACAACACCGCCGGGCGTGAGTAATCGGGGGTTACTAGTTTTGCTGCGCAAACCGCCAACTACTGGGGGAAAATCTACCGGAGATATACCTGGCGTTAATGCCGCATTCTGGAATACAAATAGTGATGGTATTGGGTTATTTCCTATAATATCATAATTCCAATTATTTATTTTTTTGGTAGATGAATCATTACAGTGATATAATCCAGGTTGAATGGATTTATCTTTGGGATTAACTATATTTATTTCAACTTGATAATGTCCTGCCCTCCCTATCCCTTCACTAGTTTGCCATACAATACAAATTAAAAAATATTTTTTGCCGTTAAAATTAAATACATGTTCTGGTCTAATTGTAGTAAAGTCTATACCAGATAAATGGTTGAATCTTTCAGTTTGCAGAATACCCTTATGAATGACATTTCGAGTAACAGAAGGTTGAATTATAACTGTATTTGGGTCAGGGGCATATGTAGTAAAATCGTCATACATATTTTGTAATATCGGTTTCAATACTACATCTTCGTAAAATTCTAATACGTTATGTAAATTTTTTACATTTTGTTCAGAACTGCTTTTCAAACCAGTTAAAAAAGCATCATACGTGCGTATGTTATTTTTATTTATATAATCTCTAATAGAAATTTTGATATTATTTACAAACTCATAACGTGTAGTATTATCTTTATCAACATATGTTCGAAGTATATTTTTACTTACTTTATCATTAAACCAATCAATTACCGTGCTGTCATATGAAAAGCCCTTTCCTGTCAAATTGAATAAAGTAGTGAAAGCCGCATCCAATACTTCGAAATAATCATGGATATTAAAACTTTTTTTTTTACCCGATAAATCTTTAATATTTTGTTTAATTTCGAGATAGCGCGATAATGAAGATGTTTTTAGGCTTGATATAAAATGTGTATCTAATGTTGATGTGCTATTTTTTTTTATTGGAAAAACCGGTATAATATCAATTAACTGTTGTGGTGATGTAAATGTAGTAGAATTATTATTAATTAATTGGGTACTATTAAATACAAAAGATGCCTTAGGCACAGAGGAAGAGAAATTTGCTAATACTGTTTTGGGTGGGGGATTATGTAATAATGGTAAATATGTTAATGTCTTTTGACGTTCATCATAAAAGATTGTTTTATAATTTACTTGAAAGGAGTTAATATTTAAACATTCACTTATTTCGTCAAGCATTTGTAATGGGTCTTGTTGCTCACCGGTGGTTAAAATCGTATAAAATAAAAATTGTAGGTTTTCTGGGACTGACTTTATCCCAGCAATAAAACCGCCAACATCAATCACCCGAACATCTTCTTTTAAAGGATATGTTTCTTGTTTATGAATAAATTCCTTAAAAATATGGTGTAACATATCACATGTTGTTGTCTTAGTTAAAACTTCTTTCGCTATCCATTGTCGATACGCATGTGTATTCAATAACAACTGTAACGATGAATAAAACCAACATAAATTATTAGCTCCTCCAGTAAAACCATATATTGGATTTGTCGTTCTATGTAATACAGCATCTATTTCGGTATCATGAGAATGTTCGGTGCTTCTTATAAATTCTTCTAATTCTGGCCCTTCAAGTGACATTATACCTAACCTTCTATGATAGAATGACTATACTAACTATATACTCATTTTATTTTTCTTCTCGTCAAATTACGCTTTGCTACATTATTTCGCTCCCCCACCGCCCCCGACCTTCGCCGGTTGTGACGTCTCAAACGTATCATCTTTAAACAGTTGATGATATTTCACCATCTCTAGATGGTCGGTTTCCTCCTTCTCTTTCTTCGCCTTCTCGAGTGTGTGTAATGCGTTACTGATTTCTAAGTCCGACACCTTCTTTTCCGGTCCATGCTTCTCTTCGGTCATCGTATGAAGGTCCCTAAACTTTGACGGAATCACACAATACTTGCTATCTACATTCATGAGATGATCGACGACAATACTGAAACATGCGGTAATCACGAGTGCGTAATATATACTCCGTGTGCCCATCCAGCTGACAGCAAATACGAGCACCTCTTTGCTCATGAGGTATTTAATCCACGACTCACTCGATGAATTCAAGTCAAGATTGATATATCGTGACCCAATATTCAGGATAATCATGACAAAACCAGCGAAAAATGTGCTTGTATTCAGATTATGGAAAAAGTTGTGGGCGGCGGTCAATACTTTCGAGTCCATAATATTGTTTGCCGGTGATTGTAGTGTAAAGAAGTTTGTTTTTCCGGAAAAAAGGTCTGTAAATGACTTCAGTGTGATTGGGGGTATGAGTGGTGATGATGCGATTGATCCCGGTGCTCCGCCAACTTGTGGTTTTGGTGCTCCGGGTGCGGCGGCGGCGGAAGGCATGGTGGCACCCGCACCCGCACCCGCACCCGCACCCGCTTTCATCGATATTTTTGGCGTTTTACTTCGTGTTCGATGCTTATGTTTTGACATTGGAATACTGTAACTATTAGTATTACAATAGATTATTTCTTGCGCCTACGCATCCGCGTCGTCGTTACTTGAATCGCCCGCGGAACGCATTTTTCAACTTTCGCATTCCTTGACGCGCACCTTTCTTGAATTTCTCTCGGATTTTGAAACCTTCACCCAGCGGATTATCGGGGTCTTCTTCGACACTCACCGGCGCCATAATCGGTTCTTGCGAACCCCATTTACTAAATATTTCTTTGAATATCGTTTTGATGTATTTGATTTTTCGTTGAAATTCGGTCGTTGGCTCGCCGTCGTCGCTATCGCTATCACTGTCATCGCGGTCATCGTCGCTGTCGTAGGTGTCACGAAGGTCATACCCACCCGCCTTTCCGCGGTAGGCGTTTGGACCTTCTTTTACATATGGCATATCCACTTTTTCGGACGTATTAAGATGAGCGGCGCTTTGTTTATAGGAAGTTGCCGCACCCGACGCACCAACAAGCTGACTTGGAGTATCGGCGGCCTTATCGGCCTTCTTCTTCATTTGAAACTCATGTTCCTTCTGTTTTTCAATCCCATCCTGATATGCTCCGAATGCCGATGTCAAGACAACAATCGTGGCCATCAATACTAAAATCGCCACTGTTCGTAGTTCCATTTTTGATGATGACAAATAAATGAATAAAATGAATAAAATGAATGAATACTACTGTCTATACTACGTCGATAAAAAAATATTTCACGAAGCGAATCCTGTGACGTGCGTACATACCCTAACTCGAAGCATGAGGCCGACCGCCGAAGTAATACGTAATTCCATATAAATACCGTTTTTCGTCGTCGGTGTTATACGTGTCGTCATCATGCGGTAGTCTAAAAATATTGCGATTGTTATTGATTGCCGATGCGTCGGCTGGAAGATAGGAAAGTGAAGTCGGCGGTGGTGTTGTATCAAGTTTCGTCGCGTAAATCTTCGTATCTTTTTCAAATTTGATAATATCGGCGGTTCGTTGAACAATCGCAAGATATCCGAGTATCATTCGTAGCTCTTGAACAACGGATTCACCTACACGAATTGTATGTAACAAGGCCGCATCATTCTTGGTTTGTTGGCGCATCGTCGAGAGAATTTCATCGATACGTTTGCGAAATCCATAGACTTTACCATAGACGCTAAGATGTCGTTGTTTCAACGCATCGTTGTTTTTATAACGTTCATCTGAATTTACAGAGTCAAGAAGCTGGCTATATGTGCTATCGCTTCGATTATCCCCCGCGCGACCTGAGTTCAACGATTGAATATTCACCATTTTATCTGCGTTTGAATTCCCTGCGATGAGAGATTTATACACAAATTCGTCCTCCTTTGTTTTTTGAATGATGCTATCGTCGGCGTTCCGTTCCGACAACGACAATCGATGGCTTCTATCCGCCGTAATATCCGAAACTGTATTGAACAATACCTCCGTATTAAACCGTGCGAGGCAACGCGATATATCGATGATACGATTGTTGATGTCATTATACATGAGTGTTTTCATATCGCGAAAGTCGCCTACTTGGTATGTATTATCGGTAGGCGAGACCCGAAATGTTCCGACTTTACCGTAACTTCGTTTTACTGGATTATACACACAATCGATGAAATACGTTGCGCGTCTTCCATCTTCACTTGCGTTGGATTCATTCTTCGGCGCCTTTCCCGCAAAATCATATATCGTCTTTATATTCACCGTTCGCGAATCACCAATCAATTCGTTACTTCCAAACATCGTGATGCTTCCGGCCCCGCTTCCAATCGAGCACTGCTTGCTTTTAAAGTATTTCTCAGTAAAATCGTTGCTATCTTCTTCGATGAATTTATTTGACCTCCGATGGTCTTTCCCGCTATCATCACCTTTAATGATTTTGGGCATGCCGAGAGAAAATCCTTCACGTTCCGACGATGAGCTTGATAATGAAATTCCGCGCGTGAGCTCATCTTTGTCGCTTATGCCGGATGTTATCGAAAATTGAGCAGCCGAGTCGGCGTTATTATTCCATAAGGATGACGCCAACATTTTTTGAACCTCACCAAAATCACGGTTATTTTCCGTCATCCATCGAAAACATTCAGATGAAAGTATCACGACACATAACAAAAGAAACAAAGTGTATTCTCGATACACCAATAATGCCACCAACCCGATGATGATTAGTATTTTTAGAATAGCATACATGACTTCGCTGTGAATCACGTTATGATAAATCCATGAGATGATATATTGAATAGAATACAGGATTTCCATCGAATAAATTTACGATTACTACTAGTATTATGCTAGATAATATAGACGACAATCGTTACGTGATGTGTCGTGTATATTCATTTACGGTCGCGGTCGCTCATCGGCTCATTCGCTCATTGGCTCATTTCTTCTTCAGTTTATCGCTGATTTCCTTTACAAGGTCTTCTTGCGTCTCAGCGCCTTCCTTGGTCTCGCAGTTTTCGCCTTCGCACTTCTTTTCGTCCTTCTTCATGTTCTCCTCGCCTTCAAGAACCTCTTGGTCGGCGGTCATACCTTCGAAACCATAGTATCCGGTCATCGAGGCAATCATCGCGACAAACACGACGGCAAGTAAGCCAGCAGCGGTGTGCTTCAAGGAAAGAAAAACAACAGCGGCAACAAAGATCAGCTTGCCAAGAACGTTGTTATACAAAAATCCAAGGAGATTAGGTTTAAGAACCATAATCACAATCACCACCAATAAAACACCTAAAGTGAGTTCTTTGTTCAATTTCACCATTTCGTCTTATATACATAACAAATATATTTTTCGTATATAACTGGAAGAATCTTCACCGAATTAAAATCTCATTTTTTTATAGGGAACATGACATCTTTAGGTTTTTCGGAATACGCCGAAAGTAATAGCAACGAACCAAAGAACAATAGAAGAAACGGCGGCGGTAGCGGCGGAGGTATCGGAGGTCGGCAGAACCGCACCCTAAAGATTCCACGAAATCATGAATTATCAAATACTAATACATCGGGATCGGGATCGGCGGCGGCGGCGGCATCGGGCATGTCGGCTGTCGCCGGAAAAAAGATAAAGCAAATCAAAGATTATATCGAAAATATTCACCGTAAAGGAGGGGAGGATAGTGAAGAAGACCCTGATGACGCATCATCGATACTTCCGGCCTATCCAGCGCAAGGTATGGGTATTTATGCGACGAATGTATCTCATTCGGGAGTTATTCGAGGAGCAGAGACAGTATCTAGCAATACGGGACAAGTAGTTCGAAAAACAACCCAGATGAATTCCCTAAATCCGTCGTCATCCTATTCTTCCACTTTACTGGAAGGAATGAATGATTCTACTTCTGCTTCTCCTTCTCCTTATTTCGAGAAATTGACTGGAATTTCTGGTGCGCCAAAGAAAGATGCTGTTGCGGTTGGAGCGGCGGCAGCGAATGTATCAGCATTTAGCACAAATCCGAAAACGAGCACATATGCGACGCAGTATTATGAACAATTTGTCCCGTATGCTGAAACACTCGCGAATCAACTTACGGGAGGCAATAACGCAGTCTCTACATCATCTGGAACAAACGCTGCGCTCATCGAAAAGTTGAACTACATTATTCATATGCTTGAAGAGAAGAAAGATGAGAAGACAGGTCATGTCATCGAAGAACTCGTGTTGTATTGCTTTTTAGGCATATTTATCATATTCATCGTAGATACATTCACACATGCTGCTGCTGGAAGTGGCGGCGCAGGGGCAGGAAGAAGCATGTTTGGTGGCCGTAGGCTCGCTTCGACGCAATATTATCGGCGATAACGAAGCGCTTGGCGGTCGTTGTCATACCATGAAAATATCTTTACACAACGTTTCTTCGTGTATAATGGCATTATATAGGATGTAATACCATTTATCTTTTGATACGAACGACGGCGATGACGATGATGCCGTAGTAATGAGTAGAGCATCGATGATGCGATGATTGTGTGCGATTGTGTCGATGCCAACCGTGCTAGTCCGATTCAGCTTACCTACGCAATATTGAAATCCACGTAAAAAATCCGCTGTTTCGCAACCCGTTTTATCTTGTATTGATGAAATCAAACGCATCATTGTAAAATCTCTCGGACTCTGTATTTTAGAAGTCTTTGGTGTCGTCATCGTCGTTGTCGTCGCAATACGTTTGCCGAATGCGTCGTATTTGGGTGAAATCACCGGCGGCAAATATTTCACGAGAGCTGTTGATGATGATGAGATATAATCGTGAAGGTCGGCAATTCGATTTCCTTTGGTCTTTTTACGCGGTCTCGCCGTAGGCATAACCGTAGGCATAACCGCACCCGCCGTAGCTGCCGCCGCACCCGCTGACAATGGCGACTGCGTAAATACATAAACTGCGACGATACGTGTTTGATTCAAGAGTAACATATAAATTTGGTATAATCCATCTTCAACGAGAGATTGTAATTGTGTGAGTTCATTTAGAATACATATCCGGAAATCTCTCGTGCTGTCATTTACAAAAGCATAAAAAAGAGCAAAGTTGGCCGATGAAACACGAACAACCCGCAATCCGTGCTGGAAGAGTCTTCTTGTTGTATTCACATCGGTCGCCGCTACCGCCGCTGCTCTAAACACGTAAGAATACACTGTCGAAAATGGAATAACAAACCATGGAATTTCGGAATAACGATAGAGTGTTTGTTCGCCCGCAATCTCTCGACACTTCTGAATATATTCTGTTGTTTCAAGAAGTTCGAGAGATTCGCGTTCTGTCATCGTATATTGATTCCACGCAAGATACTCTGACATATAAATCGAAACAGAGCGATATGCCGACGCCTTCAACGATGAATCAAATGAAATCATGATGCGTGGTGTCAGTACAGATACACCCCTTATATCGTCGGCATTCATGGATTGTTTGTTCATAAATACACCGATGAACGCGGAGAGACCGAACGTTTCTTTCGAGAGAAGAAGGCGAAGCGTATCCGATGACTCTGACCCACCCCCTGTCCCTATCCCCGCCCCGAGTGCGATAAGTCCGGCGTTCTTATGTGTTATTTCATCGTTTTTAGAGCTAGTTATCAACAACCGAGAGATTCTCTCGAACGGAATATCTTCATCATGTGCTGCGCGAAATACCCGAACCGTATCATGATTTACATAATGTAGAAATGGATATACGACCGCTGTATAACATCGTGTGCCGAGAGATAGGGGATTCATGATACTTGTAGCGTGGCGGTCGGCACCTGCACCGCGATTACGAAAGAAACGGTGAATCGACCACCGAAACGTAAGAGGTTGTTCATACCAATAAAAGTATTTGAATTTTAACACACAAACACATACGATGACGACAGCGACGACGAAAACGATAATATAATGAAAGAAAAAGGGTGGTATTGATGCTATCAACACTACGTCGTTCATTATATTACAAGGATAAAAATGCGAGCGCGCAGCCTACGCGGCCTTCTTCAAAATATACAAATACTGATATTCGTTTAAAACATGAACCAAATCGACCTGTCCAGTCACAGTAAAACCGACTTCTTTGGCGATTTCCAACATCTCTCGATTTGTCGGCATATAATAGGTGTGAATATTCTCTCGGACTTTACCGGTTTTATCGTCAGTGATCTTCTCGACAAACTTCCCGATATTCTTCTCGCCTGTGTTTCGTTTCTGGCTTCCTTTTGCGGCGGCGGCATTCTTGGTTGGCGGTGGCGGTGTAAAATCCGATTTGTATTGAAAGCTGCGGAACTTGACGAGAGAATTTGTGATGCGTTCTTTTGCGTAGGTTTGCGGCGACACGATGAACAAAGGTTTTCCACCGGGAACGATGGGGTCAAAGTGATTGCGATCGACGAGATGAATAATGAGGTAGCCTTCTGGTTTCAACCACTGATAACAATTGCGAAAGAATGCTCGTTTATCCTTGACATAATACACCGTGAAATAAAAACAAGTAAGCACATTAAACTCTTCTTCACTAAATAACATCGGCTTCATGAAATCCCCCTTGATGAACTTGCATGATGGATACAAATCTCTCGCATTCTGAAGCATGGAATCTGAATTATCACACCCGATAACATTGACGACACCCTTCTTTTTCAGTTCATGGACATGATGGCCACGCCCACATCCGATGTCGCATACTTTGAAATTCTTCTTGTCGGTGTCCGACCCCGAAAGTGCGCCCGTGATATGGATAACTTCATCGGCTTCGGCCTCGATTTTATTCGGTTGAATGAAGAGCTCGTCATAAATATCGGCATAAAAGTTATCGAAAAGTGTGTCATTCTCATACACCTTGTATTTTTCTCGCTGCTCAAACCCTTCGACATGAAAGGATAAGTCGCGCTTAATAAAACAGAATATCATAAGTAAAATGAACAAGAATGTTAATATTTCCCATCGTGTGATGGAACGAATATATGCCGAAAATGATGTATAGAGAGAAGTCATATCTACTAGTATTTCGTTACAAAATATATTATCGTTATTCTCGCGTGAATAAAAACCACCGAGATAGTAATACTCGTTCCATTCATTCCATTCATTCCATTCATTCCATTCATTCCATTCGTAAATGACCGACCCGAATGAAATAAATGATATACGCGGAGAGAGCGAGTTTCGTGGCATCACGTTTTCCTCCTATAAAAAAACCGATGTTCGTAAAGAACTTCTGAATAGTCTATCAAGTTCTAAAATCGAACCTGCTTGTTATTGGAGTGCGGAACTTGTATGTTCCGGGCATTATCTCGAACTCTGGAACATCATTATCACTTTCATGAGTAAATATATTCATTTAGCGAGTCCTAAACTACCGCTGTATATTGAAATGCGGTATGAGAGCTTCAAATCGATTATATCCAACGGTTATACGGGAAATGAACTCCGCCTACGAAATCATCCCAAGATGCGGTCGCTTTTCGCGGAAATTGTATGTGTTCTAGCAAATTCGAAGCGACAACACAAATACGAGAGCGTGAAAATAAAGAAAAAGGAAGAATATGATATCGCGACGATGTCGCAGCGTCTGAAAGCACCGCGTGTCGATTATGCGCAGGAGTTTTTCCGAGAGAGAGACCCCAAGGAAATATTCATCGCGATGAATGAGTTCGCCTATCATATCTCTCGCGACTCCAAAAATACATTATTCGCATGTTATTGGGTGGAATGGATTGTGGAGTTTGAAACCATCTGTAAGGCGAAGAAGGAAACATGTCGTTGCGAGAGACGGTCGCACATACCAGTCGATGACAAGCTACAATTCGATCCCATCTGGATGATTTGGGATATGATTCTTGCGCGAAGTGGCGACACCGAAGATTTCTCTCCTCTCACGCAAAAAATCGTGACAAGTCTGTTACACTTATACTGTATCCGTTTTACACCAGGTGTCCGCAAAAAACGACGCTATCTCATTTATTTTGCGATATCACTCTTAACCGCCGAATATGATAGTAAAATCGAAATGATAAATGACCGCATGGTGATTGAAACAGCGGTTGCGAATATCAATTCGGTGTATAAACAGATTAAACAACACGAAATTAGCCCTGACACCGATTACTTATTCTCGTCGGCAGGCTACGCTGGTGATAAAAATGGAGATTTAGAACGCACGATTAAACGTCTTGAAGCGCTGAATTCGATGAATACCATCGTGAGGAAAAAAGACGACGAAACCGCGGTAGGCGAGACGGCCCCTAAGAAATATAGCCCATACGAGTAATTATATATATACGAGTAAATATATATACGAGTAAATATATATACAAGTAAATATATATACGTGTAGAATGTCACTTCCAACATTTAAATTTACGAATTTCGGCGCACCTACCAATAATGACAGCGTAAATAGTGGATTGTCGGTTTCTTCCAAAATGGCGAAATCCGGGATTATTGCCGACATCAAAGAAAAAGCACAAGATACATTTAAAGACATCAAGATGCCTGAACTGTCTCTCGATAACGGTAGGAGCAACAACGGCGACGACGGCGACAGTTTTTTTTCGATTTGGACGTTGGTGAAGTTTATCATCATCGTTGTGATTGTATGGTTTATGTGGAGTAGTTTGTCATCAAATAGCGATTTTTCTTTAGGCATGGGAAAATTTGGTGAAAAGATAAATACGTTTCTGAAATCGATGGAAGAAAAGGGGCGGGAGGTCATCTCTCAACTCACTGGTACGCCCCTGAATATTACCACCTCCGCTAGCAGCACCAAGAATGATAGCAGCGACAGCGATAGCGATAGCGATAGCGATAGCGATAGCGACAGCGACAGCGACAAACCAACGGTACGACGACAACGACCGAGAGATTCATCGAAGATCGCGTCGGCACATCGCCCACCCGTCCCACCCGACGCAACAAACAGCAGCGATAAAAAACCGGGATTCTTGACTGACAATAACAAATATACCTTTTTAGACAAAGCTGACCGTAATTACTCCGGGCCGTCACCACGCGCTGATGATAGCACGAGTGTTACACAAAAACATCAAAGTGGAAAAGGTGGCTACTGCTACATTGGCGAAGACCGCGGATTTCGTAGTTGTGTGAAGGTGGAAGCAACAGATAAATGTATGTCGGGACAAGTATATTCACGCCATGACATTTGTGTCAACCCTACTCTGAGAGAATAAACAAACGCGACCCGACGACTATAATGATATATACCGAATTTCAGGAGTATATGAAAATAATTCGCTGGTTTGTTGCTGCCCGTCTCGGTAGATAAGTGTAATCGTTACGTTATATTCTGTACCAACAATAATAATTTCAGAACCAGCGTTTGTTGCCGGAATACGAATCTTATGTTGTCCTGAACCCGAGATAGGTTGATTATCTGTATTCAAAGAAGTAGAATAAGGAGCATTCAATCCATTTACTTTTACAGATGAAATTGGATTCGCGATTTGCCATTGCGTATTGATTGAAAATATCATTTCGGCATATGACAAACCAGAAGAGGTATAATAACCTTCGATATTATAGATAAACGCTTTGGCAGATGTGGGATTAATGGTTAAAAATAAACGCTGACTCTCTTTACTTGTCAAATAACCATTATAGGTTTCCATGATAATCGAATACGACCCATCAACCAAATACGCATTATTTAAAACACCGATATCTGCGCTATATGACGTTCTGGTGTCGGTGGAAGAAATATTATATGGATAAGTAAGACCCGAACCAAGTGAAGCAGGTGGTGTAATCGTAATATTATAATATTTAATCACGGTTCCGCCTGTATCAGGTTTTGACCATGTAATGTTAATGTAATTACGCGACATATCTGTTATTGATGGCGGTAATAGACCATATTTGGATGTGATGGTTATATTGGTAGGAACACCCGGTTTCATAAGTGTTCGCGCGTTAATAATCGCGGATTCTGGACCAATACCAACACTATTGATGGGTTCTATTTTTATCTGATATTTACTTTCGTTGAATAAATTCCGCAGGACATAACGACGCACCTGACTACCGGCGGTTGGAATAATGACATTTGATATTGTAAGTGTTTCTTTTGTCCATGTTGTATCAGGAACCTTTCTGTAATATAAATTATACGCTGTGATTGGCGGGCCATTATAGGATGAAATGACCGCACCCGCAGCCGTCGCCGCCCCGCTAGCACTACTACCCGCCGCACTACCACCGCTACTGCCAGTATTCGACGGGTCTGTCCATTTCAAATTCACCATTAAGTTTTCCCGTTCATCCGGCGTATTCGTAAATCCGAAATCGTTAATAATCGACGGGACTGATGATGTTTTCAGCGTGATTGTCGCCGGCACACTCGATAAACCGCGTTCATTCCCCGAAAACACCGACAAATAATAGACGGTATTATCAAGAATTTCGATAGACCCCGGTATGCGTTCGAAGACAACCGAATTTCCGTTGATTTCACCGCTAACAGGATTAAACGTTGGGGGTGGAGCACCCGCCGCTGGTTTGTATGGAAATACGCTTTTATAAGGCTCCCATGTTTTGTTATTTGTGGAATACGTAATGACATAACCGGTGATGGGTAAGCCACCATTTGAATCCGGAGCATCCCATGACAACGTGACCCGTTTATTTACGTTATCATAATTACTAATTCGTAAATTCGTTGGTTCAGTTAAAATCGTTGTTGGGATATTCAGCGTGAGTTGAAGACCTGCTTCATACTGATAGGTGCGTTTGTAATTGTATAAATTGATAGAGGGGTCAAGGCAAAGAACGCGTTCGGGTCCAGGCACGCCACATGCGCTAGTAAGACCGCATAATATACGGCTATTGGCGGTGGTAGGGGGGCAAATCAACGCGAATGGACTTGCTGTATCGGTCGTATATCTCGCCGAATTTCCAATATTACGCATGAGCTCACCGCGTGCTGCTTTCGCATATTTTTGCGTTTTTGTGAGTCCGCCCACATTTTTATTGTATTTCAGGATTTCAGCCTTGCGTCGCATATCATAGACTTCATCGACTTGTGTCGCGGTAAGTGGTTGTCCAGTCACACTATTCAGCAAATTTGACGACCGACATTCTGGCTTGAAACGTGTCCAAAATTGGCGATTGTATGGGTTTGTGTAAAAAAGGTTGGTATTACAATTAATAATCGCAGGTGTGATTTCGAACACATTCACGTCGAATGTTGCGACCTTTTGGTTGAAATTCGTCGTCGCTGCTTGTGTTACAGTTATGGTCGCTGTTCCAGAACCATATACGAACGCAGTATATACAGCAGAGGCACCGCTGCCAGTTACACGCAATTTTAACAGATATTCATTCGATGAAGCAAACGTTATCACACCATCGGCTTCTTTATTATTCGACTCTGGCGGAGTTAATACAAACGAGCCCTCCGACGTCATTTTATTGAGGTTGGGTAGTTTATAAATGGTATTTATGTCATCGGTATTTGTTTCGGGCGTTTGATTTATAAATGTTGGTGTTGATTTTTTGATAATAAGACGAATTGTATTTACATAACCAACCATATCCCCGATTCGCTGTTCTGACCGCTTATACACTGGTGTCTCTTCTTGAAGGAATTTAATTGAAATCGGGTTGAGTTGGCTCGGAGTCGTTTGGGTGCTTTTGATGAAGGTAATCCGATTTTCGGATATTCTTATATATTCGCTGGTTTGTTCGAATGTTCGCGGAAAAGTCATGCTCAAATAATACTGGACATCTCCATAATCAGGGGTGCCAGTTTGGATATTTTTACGCGAAGTTCTTGCGAAATCCGGAAAGTTGAGGTCGATATGTCCATCGAGCCATTCTCGCACAATATTCCCACTACTATCGGGTATCGAATTTAATTTGCTTCGCCCGACACCAGTAAATGGTGTGTTCAAACTAATATCGGTTGTCGCTTTTGTGATTGTAAGCGGGACGTTGATTGTCTTATCTAAAAAGAGGGTTTCACCTGATATGGTGGTTATGGCTTGTTTTATTTCCATACGTATCATGGTGGAAGGCTGGTCATATCTAAATCCACCTGAGTTATCATAAACACCGTTGATAAGAAGAGCATTACGATACGACAGACGGATATTTTCTGCGCCCGGATTTTTATATAAACCATTTGGGTTCGGTGTATTTGCCGGGTCACCAGATGCTTGTGGAATCACATAATAGTCTCGGTCAAACCGTTCGATGCTGACTGCGAAATTGTTGGATGGAAATGAAAATCGAATCGGGGTATAATTATTGTTGGATACGAGGTTAATCAGAGGTATGAATCCGATAAGTGAATTTCGTTTCGCAATGATAGATGCGGGTATATCTGTGTCACGAGGTCCGACACCTGGAAGTGTGCTAGGATATGTAAATGTGCCAGGTAAAAGTGTAAATGTAGTAGTGTAATTCAAAGAATATATGTTAAAACGATGCCCATACTCGCCTACAAAATAGACATCACCGGTTGGCGAATCTTGTTGTAATGACGGCGTCCATGTTGGAACAACAGCGGGCATTTGTTATATTTTTTTACACCAGTATTGCTGATATCTCCATGTAAAAAAATATTACCTCATGTACCAATTATTCGACAAGTAAGCACCGACATTCTTAGTAGATCCTTGTCCGCCGGTATTTGTAACCATCTTCATGTTCGGGCCTTCATCCACGATGCTCTTGATTTTATTCGAACCGACGGAATAATTGAAATATTGGATGGTTGAAATATAACCACTAAAACGGTTGCTTGCTTTGCTTTCGCCGATATATACCTTGCCATAATTCTGTAATGGAATACCGGCGGTTTTACGACGTTGTGCGAGACGACCGTTGATGTATAAGTCGATCACGTTATTTGTTACACGAATTACGGCATTCACCCAATTCTTCATCGGAATATCGGTTGCGATAAGCTTCTCGTGTAAATTTTCTTTCTTGACGGCTTCGTTGTCATTCTTGCCGTTGACATCAACGACCGCCAATAGTGACACATTCACACCTTTATCGGTGCGGTCGGGGTTTGTAGCGGTGACGGATTCTGTAAATTTAATATACAATCCCGGAGCATTATTTGGATAATAAATACCATCCCCAGATGATTTCGTTCCTTCACCGCCTTTGCTAAATATTCTTGAATATTTGTCTTTTTGGAGAGGAACCTGATTAATATAAAACCATGTCGACCACGTATATTCTAAACCGCCGTCTTCATTCATAGACCTCGCGATGAATACCGAATCTTCTTTTGCTGGGTCCTGTGTTCGTTCCATCGCCATATCCTCCGTATTTGCGGTTCCGTCTAACACAAAAGGCGACATCGATGGAAGCAATAAATACGACAATCCGATAATGGATAGTTTTACTGCCACTGAAAATACGATAAACACCATTAAAATAAATGCGAATTTGGCGACAAGACTATTGGATTCCATGAATTCTCTCAAACCAAAACCGCCGCCGCTGCTTCCGGTGCTCGAAGACAACCCAGCACTACTTGGATTTGAAAAACTTGATGTTATTCCTTTTAAAAATCCGCCGCCACCTCCGTCGCTGTTGGATTCACTCATTATTATTGTATTCTTACTAATATAATCGAATAAAAAAACAATCTATTTAAATGAATAGGTTGTTTTGCGTGGTAATGGTATGGCGTTAATGGTTTAAGTGCTAACACTCGCCTGCTCTTGATTATCCACGATGAAACTTAATTTCACCTTGTATTTATTGAGAAGGTCGCTCCAAGGGCTTCCGCCGAATCCTTGGGAGTAAATATCCCATGCTTCTTGCGGGGCGATAGGTGCGGCTTTCAGTTTTACATTCGTAATAAAACCGACATCCGCAGTCTTAACTGCTTCAGAGTCATCGCCTAAAACAATACTCTGGGTTTCTTGAAGTCGCGACCCCTGATTTACAACGCACGATTTTACGAGTTTTCCATCGACATAAACATCCATCGCGGAACCGTTGAAACTGATAATCAGATTCACCCATTTTTGAAGAGGAAATTCAGCGATTTCGCAGTCATCACCCGAGGACGTGCCGGTTCTCGGAAAAATCTGTATTGTGTTCGTGTTGGCTTTAAACTGAACCTTGAACATGGTAGAACCGGCATCTCCTGAACCACCGGTGTGAAAGCTCACGACATTCGCCCCATTCACCCACTTCTTGATGTAAAACCAGATAGAAATAGCGCTATTTGCTTTGAAACTACTCGGTAGATTCGACCCTTGTAGCGTTGTTTTGTTCCCCCATTTCTGCATCGTCCCTAAAGTTGTATAGGTCGTCGTCAAAGCCTTGAAAATGACATACAACAGTAAAAGAATAACAACGATTGCTAGAACTAATTTTGAATTCATTTTCTTCTTCTTCGTATAATAATTACATATATTATTTACTTTGAATAGACTGTGGTGGTTCCTGCCGCTTTGACTTCATCTTCGATGGTCTTCATTCCAATCATTGGCGGATCCTGCGACTTCAACATCGTATATGTCCAACGTATTTGTTCTTTTGTTAGAGGAACTTTGTGAAATCCAAAATTACAAATCGACCCATTCAACCCCTTGTTGTTGTTTGTATCACCAACAGTAATCGGTTTCAATACAATATCCGGCATAATGAAGTCGCTGCGAACAAGCAGTCGATTATTCATAAATACGTCCATCGTTTTTCCGTTGTAATTCACGACGAAGTAATTCCATCGTTGAAGAGGAATCGACGCATCAAGCTCTTCGTCGTTATCCACCAACAGACGGATTTGGTCCTGTTTATCTTTCGATTTCCCTTTGATAATCGTATTGTAATTCGTGCGTGAATTGTAAATCAAGGTCGAACTGGATACTGGACTACCCCCTAGGTCGAGTGTATTACACCACAACTTCAGTTCGGTAGTCGATGTATTATACGTCATTCGCGGAACCCCACCAAAATCGAATATTTCTAAATCTTTATTGGTGCTAATAACCGGATTATTCAAGAAGACCCAACCCGAAATCGAATAGTTGTATCGCTTTTTTTCTTCAACCGGACAATTTGCCGCCTTGTCTTCGGGTGAGCGATCAATACCGGTGTTATGATAAATGAAAATTTGTGGGCTTTGCGTATTCAGGTTGGTGTCATACTTCTGTTTCAGCGATACAGGAGCCGCTACGATTTGTGATGCGGATGCTCCGATATAATTCAATAGGTAAGGACCACCGTATAAAATCGCAATAAGAAGCAACTCGATTGCGACGATAATCCAGATGGGGCGGGTAGTATCACCAACAGCAGATTGTGAAGATGTCAGCATATCGAGGAATAAACAAGGAATAAATAAAATGCCGAGCCATAATAGTTTCAATATTTTCAATCCGATTGCGGATTTCGTAAGATGAAAGAGGAACATCGCCAAAATAAGCACGACCATCACGGCATGCTGTTTCGCATACGCAAGCGCACATAACACGATAAAAAAGACAGTATTGATAATGAAGCGGACATTCGTAAATAGACTTGCGAGAGATGGTTTGTTTGATCCGCTAGCTGCTGGTGTACTCGAAGACGGGTTCAGCGTATCGATGAATTCCAACCCGAAATGAAATAAGAGAATGGCGATACCTAATACAGTCATTCCTGTAACTGACATACGGTCTTTATCGTCTTTATCGCGATCATAAATCCAGACAATCACCATCAAGATAATATACACGATATGTGTCGCACCAAATGCGAGTTGTCGAAGCGGTTTTTGCTCATCTTCGGTTTTCATGTCATCGAATAAGTATTTTTCGGGCGTTTTATTATTGTTGGCTGTCTTGAATTTCTCTCGAAGAGCTGCGACACCACCTGCAACAGCAACAATCGCGATGATTGCGTATATGATGTGAGCAGTAGGTGAGTTCAGATTCGCCATGACACCACCAGATGCGACGGTCTCTGCGCCACCACCCCGATTCATGAACTCGGCATCAATCTTATATACATAATACACTATGGCAAGAATAAGAATGACAAAGGATATGGTGAGTAATAATACCTTAATGAGCTTACCGATTGCGCCGACCTTGGTTTCGTTGATTCCAGTTGGTTCGGCCGCGGTAGTGGAACCGGTAGGCACGGCAGCAGTAGCCGCAACGGTTGCGTTTTGATGAACCGATGTTACACTCGCAGGTGTCGGCGGAGTTTTGTCTGTGGGAAACATGCGAAGATCGATGTCGCCAGCATTCCAGTTCCAGAATTTCAGCTTGTCCAGTTCTTCGTTGCGTTTATTAATGAATTCTTGAATACCGGATAAGGACGCGATACTGTATATACCTGTGCGGAACAATACGACCAACAACCATGGAACCAGATATACGATTGTCAATAACTGACGAAGCCATCGTTTCAAAAAGAACTCTTTTTCGAAATCTTCATGCACGCCATTTGAGAAGATATGATAACCGGTTGGTATTGCGCAAATCGCGAGAAGGACGACGAATGTAATTGCCCACCCCCAATTCTCCGGAATAACAGGTAAAGACGCACCACTCTTCGCCTCCTCTGCCGGTTTTATTCTGGCCAGATAATCCCACCACCACGAGAGACCAATCACAAATACAGCAATAAACGCCAATACACCAATCCAGCCGCCTCGCGTGGGGTTCGAGACATTTTGCTTGAACTGCCATACCTGAATCGACTCTGCGAACCTGAGCATCGAATCAAGACCACCCACATTCATTTCTTTCACCATCGGAAGCAATAAAATCGCGCACAAAAAGAGGCCGACGATGATGACAATAAAAAATGTGTCGATGAGTTCTTTCACACGCGCAAACATATCTCCCGAAAATGTATTAGCAATCCAATCGCTTGTTTTTGATGAAGTCGTTACACGTGTAAAAAGCACGCTCACCCACATGATGATGAGAATCACCGAGAAAAAGGGAATCAGCGAAAACCATTTGGCGAAACGCACTTCTGTTTTTGAAGCACTACTCGTCTTTTCATCAATCTCCGTGAATATTTTATCCCAGTCCGTTGAAAGCATCTTATCGGCTTTCACCTTGTCTTTTATGTCCTCGTCAATATGATCAGAAACCATAAACATTTTACGGTAGGCATAAACAACGATAAAGAACCCGATCACAAATATGGATAAAAATGAGCTTACACCTACAACTGCTTTTAATGGCGATTTTGTTTGGTCCGACATGTTTTGAAGTCGTTCTTCGATTGCTTTATCTACTGCTGCCTCAAATTCTTCTGTATTGGCAAACGCATTCGGCGATTTCTTCTGAACTTCCTTTATTGCCTCTTGTCTCAACCGATGATAATACACGCTGTCCTTGTCGTCCTTGATTACATTTACATCCACTGATTTATTTGCTTCTTGATCCACGATGCCCCATGAAATCAAAACAAAAATCAAAAACGCAATCGGCAAAAAGATGAACGAACCTTTGAATACTTTCAACTTTTCGGTTTGTCCGAATAATATCAAGCAAAATACAATACCGATAATGATGTAAATGATACCATGGACTAAAAATGCTTTATCCTCGTAGGTCGAACCTTTTGCTTTTTGGTCATCTTTTTTTTCAAATCCAGGGCCACCGAGGCTTTTAGATAAAAATAATCCGCCCGGCATAAAAATGGCCGCTAGAATCAACGCAATCACAGCACCCAACGTTTTTATATCGGCGAGTTTCCCTTCACTTGCCAAGCTCCATAAACAATACCCGATTGCGATAAACACCGCGATTTGGAAAAATAAGCCGGTTCCTAACATGGCATCGGCACTCGTATTTGCGATACTTTGTTTGTATTCACCGGTTGCTATCGTGTCGGCATTTAATTTACTACCTAAGTCACGCTTCATTTCGCTTCCGCGCACAACCAAAGGAATACCCACGATAATGAAGAGGATAAACAGAGGTATGCGTGATGCTGTGAAATTTTGAATAAAAGGAATTTTATCGGCGATGACCGGAATGTATTTGAACGCTATCAGTAAAAAATAGAGAAATCCGGCAATCAATAATAGCGAACCAACAGTAATGAGACCGGATGATGGGTCATAATCGGTGCTTCGTCCAGAGACATGAATGCTCGAAAATCCTAGCGCGATACCAAGCCCGAATATTACGACGGCGATGCCGATACCTATGACATAATTACGCGTGCTTATGTTTGAAAAATCGATAGTGTCGGCAAGTTTTGGCATAAATGTGGGAGGGGTGCTACTATTTTCGAGTTCAAGAAACTTTGATGGGGAAAAATAATGAATAAACGTAACAAATACGAACGCGATGACGAGTGTCGCGAATACATGCCAATTATGTTTTAGTAGGTCAGATGAAACCATGCTAATAAATACGATTAGAACGAGAATAATAATCGGAAGATAATCCAGCAACTTTTTGATATGGAACGCTTCTTGGATCGTCTCAACCTTATTTGATTCTTTTTTACCTTCCGGACTGTCTAATGTATTTATCGTTGCGGCTGCGGCCGCGGTTGCTGCTGATATTACACTAACGGGAGGGGCCATTTATTTCTTTATATCCTCCTTATACGAACAACACCCAGTTATTATTATAGGATATAAAAATGTGATACTCACTACGATATTATAAAAAGGACATCGCGGTCTTTTTTCCATGACAGTCTCGACATAAAGCGACTAAATTATCGATGTGATTGGAACCTCCATGTTCTAAGGCAATTACGTGATCCACTTCAAACCAAGCGGGAAGCTGGCGCTGACAATCACCACATTTCCAACCCTGTTGTGCGGCGACGTACTTCTTCTTTGTTTCACTTACGCTACGCTTGCTAGAATTTTTGCCGGAGTTGAGCAAGCGTCTTTCTGCGGGGGTTCCTCCCCCCAACGACGGCCGTGCTATTGGTTGCGCGGTTCTTGCGCCCATCGCACTATTCATAGCTCCACCTACCCCCCCGCCCATAGCACCGCCCATCGCACCACCGTCGTGGGGGGGCGGAACCCTCGTCATATCAAAAAACGGCGTTATCATATCCGCTGTCCCTTTACTTATCGGCATATACTTGATGATATCATTCGCATGAAACAACAATTGCCTAGAGTTATCTGGATTGCGGCGTAAAAACAGGAAGAGTGAGAGACCAATAAACCCGAATGTCGCCATCTTAATCCACTTCTGATTGCTTTGAAACATTTTCAACGGCTGACCATCAT
>Ga0194131_10001295_pt1 | contig 43006 bp, 28 predicted proteins | sample TA2KigO120mmetaG_FD_148631 | JGI IMG/M metagenome (GOLD analysis project Ga0194131, IMG submission 148631) | Freshwater microbial communities from Lake Tanganyika, Tanzania - TA2015053 Kigoma Offshore 120m | ecosystem: Environmental > Aquatic > Freshwater > Lake | place: Tanzania: Lake...
TTGATCTCGTCGTAGCGCGGTTCCCAGACGTCGCGAGGCACCAGGTCGTGCACCCGGACCACCAGCACGTCCTCGTAGTGCGACCGGTCGAAGACACCGATGTGACCGCCTGGGGGTGACGCCGTACTGTGCGGGCGCGTCAGCGGAGTCGAGCCACGCTCGCGACGTCCGATAAGAGGGCATATGTACAAATCGCGGCTTTGTGCTTCCTCGCCGCCGCCGACATCGACGGGGACGGGAAGGTCGAGGTCGCCTGGACCTCCTTCGACTCGAACGTCTACCTGGTGGACGGCGAGACCGGGGCGGACCGCCCCGAGTTCCCGAACTTCGTCCGCGACACCATCTGGTCGTCGCCCGCGCTCGCCGACCTCGACGGCGACGGCAAGCTCGAGATCATCGTCGGCGTCGACGCCCACCTCGAGGGGCGCCCCTTCGGCACGCCCGACGGCGGCTGCCTGAACGTCTTCCGCTTCGACGGCTCCGAGCTCAACGGGTTCCCGCGCTGCATCGACCAGGCGATGGACAGTTCTCCGGTCGTCGGCGACATCGACGGCGACGGCGCGCCCGAGATCGTGGTCGGGACCGGGGTCTACTTTCCGAACGGCACGCACGTGATCTACGCCTTCGAGATCGACGGATCGGACGTCCCGGGGTGGCCCGTCGCCATCGACGGCCAGGAGTGGCTGTCGCCCGCGCTCGCCGACATCGACGGCGACGACGTCGTCGACGTGATCGTGACCAGCGACGACACCGGACCGAGCGGCCAGTACCACCTCGACGTATTCCGGGGAGACGGGACGCGGGTCTGCCCGAGAGTCGTGCCGAGGAGCTTCTTCGGCCTCGACCTGAGCGCCGCCGCCCCGATCGTCGCCGACATCACCGGCGACGGCGAGGTCGAGATCCTGTTCCCGACCAGCTCCGAGGTCTGCGTCGTCTCGCGCTTCGGCGAGCAGCTCACCGACGACGGGTCCCACCACGGGCGCTTCTCGATGTACACCGAGACCGGACTCGGCAACGTCGCGGTGGACGATCTCGACGGCGACGGCGTGCCGGAGGTCGTCGCGATCTCGGGAACGCCGTTCCCGAGCGGCGCGAACACGATCGTCCACGTCTGGAATCCGACCCGGACGCCGACCATCGCCCCGCCCTGGGGCATGTTCCGGCGGACGCCCGACCGGCTCGGCGTGGCGCCGGGCACGCCCGCGGGCACGGGGGCGCGCTACGTGCCCCTCGACGACTACATCCGCATGCTGCACGCCGATTTCCTCGAGCGCGAACCGAGCCCGGAGGAGCTCGCCTACTGGAAGGACGAGATCGACTCCAGCCGCCGGACGCGCGCGCAGGTCGGCCTCCATTTCCTCGACCTCCCCGAGTACCGGCGCAGCCACGCGACGGTCGTGCGGTACTTCTTCGGAATGCGCTTCCGCCGCCCGACCTACAAGGAAATCACCAGGTGGACCGCCTTCCTCGAGGACGGCGGGTGCAGCGGCTCGACCTGCAGCGAGGAGATCCGCCAGGCCCTCGCGGACACGTTCGTCCAGTCGACGGACTTCCAGCGCCGGATCCCGCCGAGCACCGACGACGATCAGTTCGTGACCCTGGTCTACCAGAACGTGCTCAAGTTCACGCCGGGATCGCAGGGGATCGACAACTGGGTGGGCGAGTTGCGCCAGGGAAACATGACGCGCGCCGAGGTCGTCCGCTCCTTCGTCGAGACCGAGGCCTTCGTGGAGCACCGCAAGAAGTGGGACGTGCTCGTGCTCCTCGGCTTCGAGGGATTCCTCGAGAAGGTTCCGAAGAAGGGCATGTTCCAGCGCTGGCGGAACGACCTCGCGCTCGCCCTGCCGCCCGAGGAGTTCGTCCAGTTCCTGATCACGCAGGACCGCTACCTGGCGCGCTTCGTGCCCTGAGAGTCGACCGGTCGCCTCCCGGTCCGACGCGCGGCTTCACCGCTCGGCGACGACGGTGAAAAGCGTACCCGTGATCTCCGGACCGGTGTGCTCGCCGGGCCGCGTGTGGCCCCAGGGTGCGAAGTCGGGGCGGAAGATCTGGCGGTGGAAGTACACGCTGGAGCGGCCGAAGCCGTGGATCTCGAGCATGCGCCGCACCGCCTGCGGCGAGAGACTCCACCACGAACAGGGGTCGCGCCCGAGAGAGGGGTCGAAGATCATCCCGCGCTCCTGGCTCTCGAGCGTGAAGGGCGGGTTCAGCGTGTCGGTGACGACGATCCTTTCGCGCGCGCGGAGGGCCGCCTGGCCGAGCACGCTGAACGGGTCACGAAGGTGGAGCAGGATGGACCCGAAGGTCACGACGTCGACCGGTCCGACCTCGTCGGGGATCTCGTAGGCGGAGCCGTGCACGAGGACGGCCGCGGATCCCAGCGCGTCGTGCGCATAGCGCCAGGCCCGGTTCAGGCCGCGGACGGTCGTGCGATACCGCTCGTGGAAGCTCGCCAGGTCGAGCCCCGGCACCTCCATGATGTCGCCGAGAAGGTCGGGCGAGAGGTCGTAGGCGACGACGCTCGCCCCGCGACGCTCCATCTCGAAGCTGAGATAGCCGTTGGCGGCCCCGACCTCGAGGACGCGCTTGCCCGCGAAGTCGACGAACCCGAGGTAGGCGTCGGGATCGCCGCGCAGATCCCAGGCTCCGAGGATCGTGTCGTGCCCGGGAAGGTCGATCGTGTGGTAGAAGAACCCGTCGACCGGCGCGACGTGGGCGGCGCTCGCGGGCGATGCCGGGCCGATGCTGCGCGCGGCGAGCGTACCTCTCGCGCCCCGACCCCAGAGCCGTCTCAAGCCGCCGCCCCTCACGAGGCGCGGATATCCCAACCTTCCCCGGTCTTCAATGCGCCGTGTGCGGGGGGGGCCACGGGCCCGGCGGGGGCCGCTCAAGAAACGCACGGATCGCGCGGATTGAGGCTACGAGAAGGTGGGCCCGGTCGCGGCGGCGCCGCCGCGCGACCGTGTCCGTCAAGAATCGGCGAAGGATCGCACCAGCTTGATAAGCGGCGCTTCCTGTGGGATGTCCGCGCCAGACCGGGCATCGACGGGAAGGGCCCGGCCCGGGCCGAAAAGGGGCGGCGATGCGCGCATTCATCACGGGCGGGGCAGGGTTCATCGGCTCGCATCTGGCCGAGGCGCTTCTCGCGTAGGGTCACGAAGTCACGATTCTCGACGACCTGTCCACGGGCGCGATCGAGAACGTCGAGCACCTGAAGGGCCGGCCCGGCTTCCGCTACCGCGTCGAGTCCGCGATGAACGAGCCGGTCCTCGCCGAGCTGGTCGACGACTGCGACGTCGTCTTCCACCTCGCCGCGGCGGTCGGGGTCCGCCTGATCGTCGAGTCGCCGACGCACACGATCGAGACCAACGTGCGCGGCACCGAGATCGTGCTCAAGCACGCCACCAAGCAGAAGCCGGTCCTGATCGCCTCGACCTCCGAGGTCTACGGGAAGAACACCCAGGTGCCGTTTCGCGAGGACGCCGACCTGCTGCTCGGGCCGACCTGCCGCAATCGCTGGGCCTACGCCTGCAGCAAGGCGCTCGACGAGTTCCTCGCGCTCGCCTACCACAAGGAGAAGGGTCTCCCGGTGGTGATCGTGCGCCTCTTCAACACGATCGGCCCCCGGCAGACCGGCCGCTATGGGATGGTGGTGCCGCGCTTCGTCGCCCAGGCCCTCGCCGACGAGCCGATCACCGTCTACGGCGACGGCACCCAGTCGCGCAGCTTCACCTACGTCGGCGACGTCGTGCGCGGGATGATCGCGCTGATGGCCGAGCCGAAGGCCGCGGGCGACGTCTTCAACATCGGCAACGGCGCCGAGATCACGATGCGCGCGCTCGCGGAGAAGATCCGCGAGATGACGCACAGCAAGTCGCCGATCGTCCACGTGCCCTACGAGGTCGCCTACCAGCCCGGGTTCGAGGACATGCCGCGCCGGGTGCCCGACATCGGAAAGATCCGCGGACTCGTCGGCTACGAGCCGCGCGTCGCGCTCGACGAGATGCTCAGCGAGATCATCCTGGTGGCTCTGCGCAGGGATCGCCGGCCCAAGATCCGCGATCGCGCGACCGCCTTCGCGGGGGCGCACGCCCTTCCGGCGCACGCGTAGGCCTCCGGCGGGTTTCGCACCCCCACCGCGCCGCGGCCACCCGATTGACCCGGTGACGGGTCCGTCATAGCGGACCTGTCGATGTGTGGCATCGTCGGCTGGGTCGGACTCTCGGACGCGGCACGGGTCCAGCCCGGAGCCCTGGCCGCGATGCGCGACACCATGGTGCATCGCGGACCCGACGGCGCCGGAGCGTGGATCTCCGACGACGGCCGCGTCGGCCTCGGCTTCCGCCGGCTCGCGATCCTCGACCTCTCCGAGGCGGCGATGCAGCCGATGCCGAACGAGGACGGCACGGTCCAGATCGTCTTCAACGGCGAGATCTGGAATCACGCCGAATTGCGGCGCGAGCTCGAGGCGGCCGGCCACCGCTTCTGCACCGACCACGCCGACACCGAGACCATCATCCACGGCTACGAGCAGTGGGGCGACGCGGTCGTGGACCACCTCGACGGGATGTTCGCCTTCGCGGTGTGGGACGCGCGGCGGCGCCGACTCCTGCTCGCGCGCGACCGCGTCGGCATCAAGCCGCTGTACTTCGCGTGGTCGCGGGGGCGCTTCCTGTTCGCCTCGGAGATCAAGGCGATCCTCGCCGCGCCGGGCATCGAGGTCGACGTCGAGCCGCTCGCCGTCTACCACTACCTCTCGTTCCTCACGACGCCGGCGCCGCTCACCATGTTCCGCGGCGTGTACAAGCTGCCCGCCGGCCACCGCGCCTCGATCGACCTCGACGGGGCATTCGATGCCGAACGCTGGTGGGACGCCCTCCCCGGGCGCGGCGAGCCCGACGACCGCGAGCAGCTGCGGCGGCTCACCGGCACGGCCTTGGTCGACTTCGCCGCGCGCCGGGTTCGCGACCTGCTCGACGAGGCGATCGCCAAGCGCATGATCTCCGACGTCCCGTTCGGCGTGCTGCTCTCGGGCGGGATCGACTCGTCGGTGAACGTCGCCCTCATGGCGAAGCACGTCGACCAGCCGCTGCGCACCTTCACGATCGGCTTCTCCGACCACCCCGAGAACAACGAGCTCGAGTACGCGCGCATGATCTCGAAGCAGTTCTCGACCGATCACCACGAGCTGCTCATCGACGAGCGCGCGATACGCGACTACCTGCCGTCGCTGGTCTACTCGCAGGACGAGCCGATCGCGGACTGGGTGTGCATCCCGCTCTACTTCGTCTCGAAGCTGGTGCGCGACTCGGGCACGACCGTCGTGCAGATCGGCGAGGGGAGCGACGAGCAGTTCTGCGGCTACCGCTCCTACATGGCCTACCTCGAGATGATCCGGCGCTACTGGACCCCCTACCGGCGCGTTCCGGGGCCGCTGCGCCGGGTCGCGAGCCGGGCCGTCGACCTGCTCACCGCGGTGCACGACCACCACGACAGCCACATCGACCTGATCGTCCGCGCCGGACTCGACCGCGAGCCCTTCTGGAGCGGCGCCACGGTCTTCTCCGAGTCGCGCAAACGCCGGCTGGTCGATCGCAGCCGGCTCGAGCCGCTGCGCGCGCCCGAGGAGATGCTGCGCTCCGGGCTCTTGCCCGCGACCTACGCGCTCGCCGACACCTACGAGGTGGTGCGCTCCTTCTTCGACGGCCTCGACGCGCAGGCGCCGGGGCAGGACGCGCTCACCCGGATGATCTACTCGGAGTTCAAGCTCCGGCTCCCCGAGCTGCTGCTCATGCGCCTCGACAAGATCGGCATGTCGGTCTCGATCGAACCCCGCGACCCGTTCCTCGACCATCGCCTGGTCGAGTTCACGATGAACGTGCCGCAGGCGGCCAAGGTGTGGGGCGGTACGTCCAAGGCGCTGCTCAAGCAGGCGGTGCGCGGCCTCATCCCGGACGAGATCATCGACCGGCCCAAGGTCGGCTTCGGCGCGCCGATGCTCCAGTGGATGCGCGGCGAGTTCGGCCGCGAGATCGAGGCGCAGATCCGCGCGTCGCGTTTCTTCGGAAGGGTCCCGGTCGATCGCGCGCTGGTCCTCGACATGCTGCGCCGCCATCGCGCCGGCACCTCGGACTTCTCGCTCTACGTCTGGACGGTGTTCAACGCCGTCGCCTGGTTCGACTGGTGGGTGGACGGACGGCGCGAGGTTCGCGCCCCGTGAACCCCGTCGAGTTCGCGCGCCGCGCCGCGGGGAAGTCGCCTTCCTACCTCGTGCGACGCGCGCTCCACGAAGCGAAGCGCCGCGTCGGATCCCGCCGGCTGCGCGCCCGGCTGGCTGGCCTCTCGCCCGAGGTCGTGGCTCGCGAGCTCGGCACGCCGTCGCTCCGCGAGTTCTGGTCGGCGCGCCTGGCGCGCGGCTTCGTCCTCGACGGCGGGGACGCGGCACGGCTCCGCGAGCTCTACGCGACCCGGCTCGCGGGCGAGCGCGCCGCCCTGATCGACGCGGCCGGCCGGGTCGCGCGCCACGAGTTCGACCTGCTCGGCTCGGGGCCGGTCGACCTCGGCGCCGAGATCGACTGGCACCTCGACTTCAAGTCGGGCCGGCGCTGGCCCCTCGAGTCGCCGCACACCATGGACTACGTCGAGCTCGGCCGGCCGAGCGACGTGAAGGTCCCGTGGGAGCTGTCGCGCGGCCAGCACCTTCCGACCCTGGCGCGCGCCTTCGTCGTCGACGGCGATCCGCGGTGGCCGGCGGCGATCCGCGAGCAGATCCTCTCGTGGATCGCGGCGAACCCGGCCGGACTCGGGGTGAACTGGGCCTGCACGATGGACGTCGCGCTCCGCGCGGTGAGCTGGGCGTGGGCCCTCGGCATCCTCGCCGGCGGGAGCGCCGGGGCCGGGGCCGACACCGCGACCGATTCCGGGGGCCACGCCGGGATCGGCTCCGCCCGGTCCGCGGTCGAGGCGCTGCCGGGGGATTTCCTCGACGCTGCGCTGGTCTCGCTCTACGCGCACGGCCTCTGGATCCCCGAGCACATCGAGTTCGGCGAGGTGAACGGCAACCACTACCTCTCCGATGCCGTGGGCCTGGTCGCCTGCGGCAGCCTCTTCGCCGGAACGGCGCCGGGCGACCGCTGGCTCGACGACGGGGTCGCGATCCTCGAGGCCGAGATCCGCACGCAGGTCGATGACGACGGCGTCGACATCGAGGCTTCGGTCCCCTACCACCGCCTGGTCCTCGAGCTCTTCCTCGTCGGGCTCAGCCTGGCGGAACGGGGCGGACGCCGCCTCTCCGACGGCTATCGCGAACGACTGCGGGCGATGCTCCACTTCGTCGACGCCTACGTCACCCCCGATGGCCTCTCCCCGGTGATCGGCGACGCCGACGACGGGCGCGCGCTCGTGCTCGGGTCGGGCGACGTCCGCGACCACCGCTACCTGCTCGGCATCGGCGCCGTGCTCTTCGACGAGCCCGCGTGGGCGCGGGCCGCGGGGCGGCTCTGGGAGGCCGTGCCGTGGTTCCTGGGCGCCGCCGCGGTCGCCCGCTTCGACGGACTCGACGCGCTCGCGACCGCCGCCGACGCGGTGGCCGCCGCCGATGCCGAGGGGCCGGGCGCGACCACCGAACTCCGCGATCCCGACGGCGACGACCCGGAAGCGCCCGGCGGCGGCGCGGAGCCCGCGCCCTTCGCCGGTCGATCGTTCTCGTTCCCCGACGCCGGGTTCCACGTCCTGCACCCGCCCGGGCAGTACCTCTTCGTCGACGCCGGGCCGGTCGGCTTCCGCGGCCGCGGCGGCCACGGCCACAACGACTGCCTGTCTTTCGAGTGGCACGCGGCCGGCCGGCCGCTGCTCACCGACTCCGGGGCCTACGTGTACACGGCGTCGGTGGAGTGGCGGAACCGCTTCCGCTCGACGGCCTTCCACAACACCGTCCGCATCGACGGGGAGGAGATCAACCGGCTGCCCTCGGAACTCGCGCTGTGGAGCCTGCACGACGACGCCCGGCCGATCGACGTCGCCGTGCGGCGCGACGCCGCCCGGAGCTCGATCGAAGCGGGCCACACCGGATACCGCCGGCTCGCCGACCCGGTCACGGTGCACCGCCGCTTCGTGCTCGAGGACGCCGCGCCGCGCCTCTCGATCGAGGATTGGATCGACGGCCGGCGCGAGCACGACGTCGAGGTCTTCTTCCACGCCGCGCCCGGGGCCGAGGCCGTGGATATCGGGGCAGGCGAGGCGGCGCTGCGCTGGCCCGACGGCGTCGAGCTCCGCCTCCGCCAGGTCGGAGGACCGGACCTGGCCTGGGAGCGGCGCGACGGTTGCTTTTCGCCCTCGTATGGGGTGATGGTCCCGCGCTTCGTATGGGTCGCGACCGGCCGCGTCGCCGCGCCGGCCGTACTGCGGTGGGAACTCGTGGCGCGCTCGCGCGGCGCGTGATCGAGGGGAGAGCGCACAGCGTGCTACAGGTGGCCGTCTCCGGGGGCCAGATCGAAGTGGTCGACGTGCCGGAACCCGCGCTCCGTGCGGGCGGCGTGCTCGTCCGGACCAGCCATTCCCTGATCAGCGTGGGCACCGAGTCCGCGAGCGTCGGCGACGGCGGCCGCGAGAACCTGCTGGTGAAGGCGATCCGCAACCCGGCGCTGGTGCGCAAGGTCGCCGACCGCGTCGCCTCGCACGGCCTGCGCTCGACGCTCGACCTCGTGCGCACCCGGGTCTCGAACGAGACGGCGACGGGATACGCGGCGAGCGGGGTCGTGATCGGCGTCGGCGACGGGGTGTCCGACCTTCGCCCCGGCGACCGCGTCGCCTGCGCGGGCGCGGGCTGGGCGAACCACGCGGCCGTGAACTTCGTGCCGCGCAACCTGGTGGTCCCGCTGCCCGAGAACGTCTCGTTCGAGGAGGGGGCGTTCGCGACCCTGGGCGCGATCGCGCTGCAGGGCGTGCGGCGCTGCGCGCCGACCCTCGGCGAGAGCGTGGTCGTGCTCGGCCTCGGCCTGCTCGGCCAGATCACGGTGCAGTTGCTGCGCGCCTCGGGCGCGATCGCGATGGGGGTCGACCTGCGCGCCGACCGGGTCGCGCGCGCCCTCGACCTCGGCGCGAGCGGGGGCTTCGCCGTCGCGGAGCGCGACTTCGCGGCCGGCGTGCTCGAGCGCACCTCCGGGCGCGGCGCCGACGCGGTGATCGTCACCGCCGCGGGCGGCGACGCCGGCCTGCTCAACCGTTCCTTCGAGGCCTGCCGGCGCAAGGGCCGCGTCGTGCTCGTCGGCGACGTGCCGATCCGCATCCAGCGCGATCGCATCTACAAGAAGGAACTCGACTTCCTGGTCTCCACCTCCTACGGCCCGGGCCGCTACGACCCGGAGTACGAGGAGAAGGGCCACGACTACCCGCCCGGCTACGTGCGCTGGACCGAGGGCCGGAACCTCGGCGAGATCGTGCGCCTGATCGGCAGCGGGGAACTCCGCGTGCGCGGGTTGATCGACGCCGTCTACCCGGTGGAGCAGGCGCACGACGCCTACGCGGAGGTCGTCTCGGAGAAGCGCCCGATCGGTGTGCTGCTCGACTACCACCTCGGCGGCGACGCGGCGGTCGCGTCCGGCGGGGCGGTCGCATCCGGCACGGCGGGCACGGGAGGCGCAACGGACGGGAGCAGCGGCGCGACGAGTGCGTTGCGCACCGCGGCCGTCGCGCCGGCGGTTTCCGGCAGCGCGACGGCGAGCGGCCCGCCACCGCGGACGACCTACGCGCGCAGGGCTCCCGTCGCCCTTCCGGGCGGCGACCGGTTCCGCGTCGGGGTGATCGGGTTCGGCGGCTATTTCCGCTCGATGCTCCTGCCCCTGCTGCGGGCGCAGTCGGGCTTCGCGCTGCACTCGGTGTGCTCGCGCAACGGCCTCACCGTGCGCGGCGCCGTCGAGCGCGACGGCTTCGTCCGCGGCACGACGAGCTGGGAGGAACTGATCGCCGATCGCGAGGTGCAGGTGGTCTACGTGGCGACGCGCCACGACCAGCACTACGCGATCGCCCGCGCCGCCGTCGAGGCCGGAAAGTCGGTCTTCGTCGAGAAACCGATGACCCTGCGCCCGGAGGACGGCCGCGCCCTGGCGGATCTCGTCGCCGAGCGCGGCGTCGTCGTCACCGTCGGATTCAACCGCCGCTTCTCGCCGCACGCCGCGGCGCTGCGCGCCGCCCTGCGCCGGATCGCGGCGCCGAAGACCATGCTCTACCGGGTCAACGCCGGCGTGCTCCCGCCCGACCACTGGCTGCTCGACCGCGACGAGGGCGGCGGCCGACTGATCGGCGAGGGCGTCCACTTCTTCGACTTCCTCGCCTTCCTCGCCGGCGCGCGGCCGGTCCGCGTGGTCTCGCTGTCGCCGCGCGGCGGCGAGCGCAACGAGGCCGTCACCTCGATCGAGTACGAGGATGGCTCGGTCGGGACCGTCGTGTACAGCGGCTCGGGGGCAGCCGACGCGGGCAAGGAGCGGGTGGAGGTATTCGCCGGCGGCGCCGCCTTCGTGCTCGACGACTTCCGCTCGCTCGCGGTGTACGGCCTCGCGGGCGTGAAGGGGACGAGCACGCGCTCGGTGGAGAAGGGGCAGCGCGAGCAGCTCGAGAACTTCCACCGCGCGCTGCGCGGCCAGGAGGGCCTCGGGGTCACGGCGGAAGACGGCTGGCTCGCGACGTGGTGCGCGGAGCAGGCGTGCCGGGGGGCCTGAGCCGCTGGAAGGGGACTCTGGGGGTCTCGGGGGCGAAGCTCGCGGCGACCGCGATCGGTCTGGCCTTCTCGATCGCTTCGGCGCGGCTCCTCGGCCCCGAGGGGCGCGGCGAGTTCGTCACGATCACGACGACGGTCGCGCTCGCGGCGCAGATCCTGAACCTCGGCCTGTCCTCGGCGTTGCTTCTCGAGTTCTCGCGCGAGCCGGGCTCGGTGCGGCCGCTGCTGGTGCGCTGCTGGATCGCCGCGGCGGGACTCGCGATCGCGCTCGCCACGCTGGGGCTCGGCATCGAGCGGGAAGCTCCGGGCGCTCTCGGCGTGGTCGCGGTCTGGTGGCCGGCGATCGCGATCTGGGTGCCGCTGCAGTTGATGGGGCTCTACCAGGTGGCGGCGGTGACCGCGCTCGGTCGGGTCGCCGCGCTCACCGTGATCGAACCCGGCAGCCGCATCCTGGCCGCGGTGCTTGGTCTCGCGGCGCTGGTCGCGTTCCGGGCGGCGCTCCCGCCCCTGGTCGTGGCGCTCGTCGCAAGCGAGGCGATCGTCGCGGCGCTCACGTTCGCGTGGCTCCGGAGCCGGGCCGGGATCGGCGCGCGATCTCGGACCGCGACGCCCGCCTTGGCGGCGTCGATCCTCCGGGTCGGCCTGCGCGCCTACCCGGTCCTGCTCCTGCCCTTCGCGCTGATCCGCGCCGACATCCTGATGATGACCGGCATGCGCGGCGCGGCCGACGCCGGGGTCTACTCGATCGCGGCGCAGATGATCGACCTGATGCTGATCGTCCCGACCACGGCGGCCGCGCTCACGCTCCCGCACATCGTGCGCAGCGCGTCACCCCGGGCCACGGTCGGACGCCTCGCGCGCGAGGTCGGCCTGGTCTGCGTTCCGCTCGCGCTGCTCGCCGGCCTCGTCGCGCCGATCCTGATCGAGGTGCTGTTCGGCGAAGCGTATGCCGGCGCCACCCGGCCCTTCCGCATCCTCCTGCCCGGGTTCGTGCTGCTCGCCGTCGAGACCGCCCTGGCGCAGATCCTCGCCGCGCGCGGGTATCCGATCCAGCTCACGATCGCCTGGGTGCTCGGCCTCGCGTCGAACGTCGCCGCCAACCTCGTCCTCATCCCGCGCTGGGGGGCGAGCGGCGCGGCCTTCGCCAGCACCGCGAGCTACGGACTCGTCGCGCTGCTCGTCTGGTTCCTGGTGCGGCGGATCCCCGCCGACGGCGCGATGGCGGATGCCTAGGCACCCGCGTCTCTCCGGATCGGTGCCGGGCTCGGCCGCCGCGTCTGCGTGATCGCCGAGGATCGATCCGGCGCATCGTTCGACTTCGCAACCGGTCGTTGACGACCCGACATTCTTCGATCGATAGGTGACGCCGCATGGTTTCTCCGTCGACTGTCGCAGCGCCGGAATCCGGTGGGAAAACGTCGGGAGGTGCGGTCCTGCAACCCGGAGGGCGTCTGGACCTGCTGCGCGACGGCCGCTGGGCGTGCGCGCTCTACATCGCGGCCCTGCCGTGGATGATGCTCGCGCACGGCGCCGTCAACAAGTTCCTCGGCTTCATCCCGGAGCCGTGGCGCGCCCTGGCGTATCCCGAGACGCTCGCCGCGATCTCGCTCAACACGCCCCTCTTCGTCGCCGCGGCCCGCTCCCGCGCGCGGGAGCGGAGCTGGACGCTGCTCGTCGGCCTCGCCGCCGCCACCGCGATCTGGTTCACGACCTGCGCCCTCGTGCAGGGCGCCCCCGCCGGCTACTGGAGCCGGCGCATCGGCATGGAGTGGGTGGTGAGCCCCCTCCTCGGCCTCGCCTTCCGCCGCCACCTCGACGCGCGCGGCTGGGACCTGACGCGGAACTTCTTCGCCTGGAGCCTGCTCCTCGCCACCGTGTACGCGCTCGGCCTCTATTTCCTGAGCTTCGGGATCCCGGAGGACTTCCACGCCCTCACGAACACGATCCGCACCTATCGCGCTCAGCTCACGCCGCGCCAGGGCGTCTATTTCGGCTGGTTCACGTTCGGCGGCATCAACGACGTCGCCTCCTACTTCGCGGTCACCCTGATCCTCTACCTCGGCATCGTCGCACAGCGCGGCGAGCCCCGCCTCGTGCGCTTCGCCCTGATCCCGCTCGCCCTGCTGCTCGAGTTCCTCTGCTACTCGCGCGGCGTCATCCTCGCGCTGGTGGCCACGACCGGCCTGCTCGCCGGCGCGCTGGTGGTGCGGCGCCTGCCCCGGACGGTGGCGTTCCGGGTCGCGCTCGGCCTGGTCGCGCTCTTCGTCGTCGGGGTCTTCGCGCCGCCCGGCGCCGTGTCCTACTGGACGGGTCAGGTGGTCTCGAACGAGAGATCCACCGCGGCCCTGCGCTTCCGACTCTGGCTCGGCGTCCTCGACGCCGAGAGCGTCGGGAAGGAATTCGAGCAGACGCTGCCGGCGCAGGCGATCGAGCGGATGCGGTCGGCGGCCGTCCAGGTGGCCTCCATTCCGCAGGACCGGGCGACGCCGCAGCCGGAGATCGTGGTCGCACTGCGGGATCGGGGGGAAGAAGCCGGATCTGGCGCCGACGCCGGAGGCGGCGCCGCGGAAGTCGCCGCGAGAGGGGGCACCGCCGCCCGAACCGGAGCGGCTGGCGACACGGCGAAGAAGGGCCCGGCCCGGGGTGGAGGCACCGCGGAGAAGAAGGCGGCGGCGAAAGAGAAGTTGGAGGAGAAGGCGAAGGAGGAACCGGAGGCGACGCCGGAGCCGGAACTCCCGCTCCCGCCCTCGGGACTCCCCTACTCGAGTCCCTTCACCGCGCAGCTCCTCCCCGAGCGCTCCGGCGCCGCAGGCGACACGCGCACCCTGCACTGGACGCGCGTGCCCGACGCTCTCGCCTACTATCTCTACGTCGGCACGGTACCCGGTGCCCGTGACCTGATCGACACCGGGGAGACCCAGGCCACCTCCTGGGACGCGAGCCGCCTGCCCCTCGATCGAGATCTCTGGGTCCGCGTGAACACCAAATTCAGCGATCGCTGGCGGCAACAGGACGTCAAGCTACGACTGGCCCGGGGCAGGAAGGCCGGCACGTGGAAGATCGCGAGCATCGAATACACCCCGATCGAGGGCACGGTGGCGTCGATCGCGGCCGAACGCGCCGCACGGGAGGTGGCCGAGGAGGAGGAGGAGGAGGAGGAGGCCACGCCGGAGACCCGCGTGCGTTCGGCCGCGTCCGAGTTCATGGCGGAGATCCTGTTGCCGCGGGACGGGACACCCGCGAATGCCCGCTTCCGCTGGTCCGCGGTTCCCGCCGTCGAGGCCTACTATCTCTGGGTCGGAACGAAACGAGAGGCCAAGGACGTCGTCGATTCCGGAGAAACCCTCAGCACCTCATGGCCGATGACGGAGCTGCCGCTCGACACGCCGCTCTTCCTGCGCCTGCACACCGAACTCGCCGGCGTCTGGCGCCATCAGGAAGCGACCTTCCGCATCGTCGCGGCCCCGGACGGCGGCACACCGATCGTCCGCGAGATGCGCGTCGAGCCCATCGACCTCGCCGCCTTTCCGCCTCCCCCGGCACGCTTCGACGCGGAATCGGCCGCGCTCCGCGAACGCGTGTCCGAGCGGGTCGGCGGCCGGGGCCGCCGCCTCGCCTTCGGCTACGGCACCGGGAACTACGGCCTGATCGCGGGGGCCACTCCGGACATGGGAGTCCACAACATCGTGCTCGAAGCCTTTCTCGGCGGGGGACTGCTCGGGCTGGCCCTGTTCAGTGCGTTCTGGGCGACGGCGCTCTACCGGCTCTGGAGGTGGACCGTGGCAGCCCCCGGAGGCGAGGCCTTCGGCGTCCTCGGCGCCGGCCTCATGCTCACGATGGTCGGCATCCTGGTCTCCGTCCGGCTCGAGAACCTGGGGACGCTCGTCCTCGCGAGCCTCCTCTGGTGGCTCGCGGCCGGACCCTACGCCGGCCCGGCGGATCCCCAGGGTGTGCCGGCGGCGACGGGCTCGCGTATGGAAGCAGGGTGACGCCGAGCCTCGCCCTCTCGCCCACCGTGCTCTCGCAGGACGTTCGCGACCATCTCGCCCGGAGCATCGGAGAGCCGCTCGACTTCCTCGACCTCGCCACGCTGCGCCGCGACGGCATCCTCCCCGCGCTCCGCCGCCTGCGCGCGACGCGCCGTCCGGCCGTCGTCATCACCGTGGGCGAGGAGTCGGATCGCTGGCTTCTCGGCGACACGCTGTCGCTCGCCTCGCTGCTGGTTCCGGCGGGGCGCCGCCTGACCCTGGACCGCGACGGGGAACTCACGCCGCTCAACCGTCGCGCCCTCCCGCAACTCGGCGCCCGCATGGCGGCCGGTTCGGCGGGCGGTCTCTCCGCCCTTGCGGCGAACTCGATGATCGCCCGGAGCATCCTGGGCCGGCCCCACGTCCGGCGCCCCCTCGCCCCGGGAGCCGCGCGCTGCCTCTACTTGAAGCCGAACCTCCAGTTCGGCCTGCAGGTCGGCGGCTCGATTGCCCACGTCGCGGGGGTGGTCAACGCGCTCACCGACCACGGCGTCGCGGTGGAGATGCTGGTCAACGGCCGGCAGCCGATGGTGCGGGAATCGACGCCGCAGCGCATCCTGCCCCCCCGGTTCCGCGCCGCCTATCCGTCGGAGCTGAACTCGCATCGCTACCACCGGCAGTTCCACCGCGAGGCGACGGCGATGGCCGCGGCGCGGCGGCCGGAATTCATCTACCAGCGCTACGTCCTGAACGACCTCACCGGCGCCCGCCTGCGCGAGTCCCTGGGCGTACCGCTGATCCTCGAGTTCAACGGCTCGGAGGTCTGGGTGCAGCGGAACTGGGGCCGCCCCCTGGTCTTCGAGCCCGCCTCGGACCTCATCGAGCGCGCCAACCTGCACGCCGCCGATCTCGTCGTGGTGGTCTCGGCCGAGGTCGGCCGGCAGGCCGAAGGGCTCGGCGTCCCGGAAGAGAAGATCCTGGTCTACCCGAACTGCGTCGACGCGGAGGTCTTCGACCCCGCGCGGATCACCGTCGAAGCGTGCCAGGCGCTCCGCGCGATGCTCGGCATCCCGCCGGCCGCCCTTCTGTACACCTTCGTCGGCACCTTCGGGCGCTGGCACGGCGCGGACGTGCTGGCGAAGGCGATCCGCGAGCTCGCCGGCTCCGGCGCGCCCTGGCTCGACGACCGAAGCGCGCACTTCTTGTTCGTCGGCGACGGCCTGACCGCGCCGGCCGTTCGCGAGATCCTCGCGCACCCGACATGCGCGCCGCGGGTCACGCTCGCCGGCCTGCGGCCGCAGACCGAGACCCCGATCACCCTCGCCGCCTCGGACGTCCTGGTGTCGCCGCACGCGCCCAACGCCGACGGCAGCGCGTTCTTCGGCAGCCCGACCAAGCTCTTCGAGTACATGGCGATGGCGCGCCCGATCGTCGCGTCCGACCTCGACCAGATCGGCCAGGTGCTGCGCGGCTGGACCCCGGGCGAGCGCGCGCGTTCGACCTCCGACCCGGCGGTGACGGGGCTGCTCGTACGTCCGGGCGACGCCGTGGATCTCGCGCGCGGCCTCGCCGGGGCCGCCGCGCTGAGCCCCGAGGAGCGCGCGGCGATGGGACGGCGCGCGCGATCGCTCGTCGAGTCGGCGTTCTCGTGGTCGGCGAACGTGGCCGCCGTGCTGGAGCGGGCGGGCGCCGCGACGCCGACCGCCGCGGGGCTGTCGTGATTCCCGAAGCGGATCGGCGCGCTCGGCCGAAAATCCCGCGATGATCGAGGCGCTCTCGCTGGTGATCCCGGCGCACGACGAGTGGTGTGCCCGAGGTTTCGCGGAGTCCTGTTTCTGGATTCTGATGCTGCCGTCCCATGGAGGACGGCATGGGAAGGAAGGGATACCCAGCGGAGTTCCGCCGCCGGGTGCTGGGATTGATCGCGGCAGGGCGATCCATCGGGTCGATCTCGACGGACCTCGGGATCAGCGAGCAAACGATCTACACGTGGCGTCGCCAGGAGCGGATCGACAGAGGTGTCGAACCGGGCGTCTCATCGATCGACCACGCCGAACTCGTTGCTGCGCGGAAGCGGATCCGTGAGCTCGAGACCGAGGTCGAGATTCATCGAAGAGCGACCGAGCTGCTCGGGGGCGACGTCGGCCCAAAAGGCGGTTCGCGGCGATCCAAGTGATGGCCGCGGAAGGACTCCCGGTGAAGCTCGCTTGTCGGATTCTCGAGGTTTCGGAATCTGGGTATTACGCGTGGCGGACGCGCGCACCATCGCCGAGAGCGCTGCGCCATGTCCAGCTCACGGCAATCATCCAGCAGATCCATGTCGACTTCCGAGGTGTGTACGGCTCTCGCAGGATGCACGCTGAGCTCACCCTGGGACGGGGCCTCGCGGTTGGTCGTCACGCTGTCGAAATGCTGATGCGGCGCGCTGGGCTTCAAGGGGTATCGGGTCGGCCGCGTTACCGGCAATCGCCAAACACGCCGACGGCGAGCGATCTTGTCGACCGTAAGTTCGAGCGCTCCGAGCGGGATCAACTCTGGGTTACCGACATCACCGAGCACCCGACTCGTGAGGGGAAGGTCTACTGCGCGGCCGTGCTGGACGTCTTTTCGCGTCGCGTCGTCGGCTGGTCCATCGACAGTTCTCCCACGGCCGCGCTGGTGACGAACGCGCTCGGGATGGCCATCGGTCATCGGAAGCCCTCTGCAGGCACTGTGATCCATTCAGATCACGGCACGCAGTTCACGTCCTGGGCGTTCACGCAACGAGCGATCGACTCGGGCCTCGTTCCGTCGATGGGTTCGATCGGCGACTGCTTCGACAACGCGGTCATTGAATCGTTCTGGAGCCGAGTCCAGGTCGAACTCTTGGACCGCAAACGCTGGCGCACGCGGGTCGAGCTATCCAATGCTCTCTTCGAGTACCTGGAGATCTTCCACAATCGCCAGCGCAGACACTCATCGATCGGTATGCTCACACCCGTCGAGTTCGAGACTCGGCGACAGAAGGAGACGGCAGCCTGAAAATCCAGTCGACCGACTCCGTGCAACGCAGGGCACCCCAGAGCCTCCGGGAAACCCGGGGCGGTCACGGTCTCGAACGGGTAGTGGACGGGCTGGGCGTGGCGGGGAGGCGACTCTCGGTCTCCTCGGGTTCGCTCGTCGAGGTGGCCGTCTGCGATTGACATCCTACGGACCGGTTCGCGCAGCGATCGCCGCGCGGGATGCCGTGCCCCGACGTCATCGTGGCCGATACCGGGGGGCCCCCTGCCTCCGCTGCGAAACGAGGTGCCCGCAGCGCAGCAAACTGATACCAGAGGCGACGACGTTCCCGAGACTTGCGGGAAGTGAGCGAGATGAAGACGACTGAGTCCGGTTGGACACCTCGACCGCAACTGCAGCTCTCGCCGCGCGCGCGTTTGCCTCGGCATCCTCGGGGATCTACGTTGGATCCCGGCGACCTCGCGGTGTGCGACCATGCGGGCTGACGGACCCACCCGCGGTGCGGACGCCACCAGACTCGGAGGTACGACGCCTCGAGGCACCGAGTCTGGGCACCTCGACCTGGGCCACGACCCGCATCGGATCCGATCAAGATTCCCTCTTCACCTTCTCCTGCGTGCCGCTCTGGCGCTCTCCGTCGCCGTCCTGTCCCTCTCCACCATCGAACTGATCCTCCGTCTAGCCGACGGCCTTCCCCTGGCGACGCTTTCGATCTCCGTGCCTGCGCCTCAACTTGAGCCTGCACCGCGGCTGCGCGACGAGATCGCATCCGACTACGCCAAGCGGCTCGTCGCTCGACCAGACGTGAACCCGGCTTGGTTCGACATCGAACCGGAGCCGCCGGCGTCGCCACCGCAGGACTCATCGGCGGTTTGGGAGCCACTCTTACGCGCGGCGCGAGAGAAGGGGGTCGAGCTCGACTTCGAGCACTTCAAGCTCCAAAACCTGAACTTCGTTCTCGAGCACTGGGACTCGTTCAAGAGCAAGTTTCCCGGTCTCGTGTACGTGTACGATCCCGGCGACGGTTCGAGCCAGCCGCCCTACCGATTCCTCCCGAACGCGAGGACTCCGAGCGAACTCTCCGTGAACGCGTTTGGCTTCCGTGGGCGCGACATCGCGCGCAACAAGCCACCACGCACGATACGTGTCGCTTTTCTGGGTGCCTCGACCACGATCGACACGCACAGCTACCCGGCCTCGTATCCGGAATTGATCGAGCCGTGGCTCACGATCTGGGCCAAACAACGTGGGTTCGACGCGTCGTTCGAGGTGATCAATGCTGGTCGTGAGGGCATCACTTCGACCGACATCAAACGCGTCGCCCTGGACGAGGTTCTTCCGCTCGAGCCAGATCTGCTCGTCTACTATGAGGGATCCAATCAGTTCTCCCTGTGGAGTCTGGTTCCCGAGCGAAACAGGAACGCTCCCCCGGTAGCCGCGCGCGAGGAATTCGGGGAGGTTCCGACCGAACCCGACTGGTTCATCTGGGCTCGAAAGTACTCCGCCATTGCGCGCCATCTCGGTGTCACCCGGGACCGGGTCGCCGGAAGCCGACTCAAGGAACCGTTCAAGCCATCTGGCGCCGTGGTCTGGCCGCGCGGCGTCGATGAAATGGCGCCCGACCCCGATGATCCGAACCTACCCCTCCTGCTTCCGACGATCGTTGCGGACCTCGACTCCATTCGACGTGGAGCCGCATCGCAGGGGGCGACCCTCGTCCCGAGCACTTTCGTGTGGCTGGCCTGGGACGGGATGGAACTCGACCCGGTCCGGCACCGGGGCATCTTCAACTACCTGAATAGTTCGCTCGGCCGTTTTCTCTATCGCGACATTCGGCGCGCTGCCGATTTCCAGAACCGGGTCTTCCGCGCCTATGCGGCGAATCGAAGCCTGCCGCTGAACGATCTCGCCGCCCGGATGCCAATGGACCCCGACCTCTTCGACGACCCGATCCACATGGGCTACCCCGGCGTCCGCCTGAAGGCCTGGCTCGTGTTCCAGAACCTGCTTCCGATACTCGAGCAACGAATCCTCTCCGGCGTCCTCCCGCAACCCGATCGCGAGTGGCTGGAGGAACATCCCTCGCTGGCGAGGGTACGAGTCGGAATCCTCTCGCTGGAAGATCCTCCCGGTCGCCGTGTCGCCGAAGCGCGGTTCGGCGATCTCTCACGGTCGGTCGCCGGCGCATCGCTCGCCGTCTCGGAGGGGAGGCCGGCCAAACTTGTCACCTCGGCGCGCCCCTTTGCCTATGCCTACCAGGGCGCGGTCCCGGCCGCGGCGAAGCAGAACGGCGGTATGCTTCGCGTGCGCACGCGACTGCGCGTGCTCCGCGGCGCCATCGGCGTCGGAGTGACCAACCAGAAGGGGAACTGGATTCGCTTTTCGAATGCACATGACGAAGACTGGAACGATTTGGATCTTTTGATTTCGCCGCGAGAGCGCGAGGAAATCGACGAGACCATCCTCACCAACGGAAAGGGCGACGGTACGGCCTCCGAGGCCGAGATCGAATCGATCGTGTTCGAGGAGGTCGTGCCGCCGGCGCTCGAGCCGCTTCCGGTCGCTACGAATGCCGTCCCTCAGTTCGAACCGTAATGGCCGGGAACTTGACCCGGGTCTTCCAATCGAAGAGATTGACAGATCGACTTCTCGAGGCGGGAGGACGAGCGTCGCGGCGAGCAGCCCGGCAGGGCCTGAACGAAAAGGACCAAGGGAAGGAGGGCGCGTCTGGGATCGCCATAGGGCACCTCACAACCGGTCCTTCCGCACCCGGAGTCGGGGCGACGATTCGCAATCGGAGAAGGCGCCTGGAAAAACCAGTTCGTTTGTCGGTCGACTCCACTCAGACCGCGGCGCCATCGCGAAGAGTTGACGCCAACGATCGGCTCCCGTCGTACGTTCTCGAATCTGCTCGCGGCCTTCAGCCCATCTGGAGACGCTGGGAGTTGCGTCTCCTGTACAACGGTGGCAGCGTCTCGGCGCGTACGAGCGAGCGGTGCCCGTGAGCGCGAGGACCAGGCGGTGATTCGAACCCTCATCTTCGGCCTGATTCTCTTCGCCGCGGCCATTCCCCACGAAGATGCGCGAGCCGACGCCGGCTCGGCGGAGTGCTCCGCCGCAATGGTCCGCGCCGTCTCGCTACGGGCCGAAGGCGAGCTCCGCTGTCACGCGAGGGCATTTTCGCTCATCTCGGATCCAGTTTCGTGCCTGGAACGTCGAGTGGCGGGCTTTCAGCGCCGCCTGATTCGCGCGCAGCGGGAAGGGACATGCGACTCGATCGAGGAGGCGGGCGCGGACGCGCTCGGCGAACTGTCGAGCACGTTCGTTCGCCGCGTGCTCAAGACGTCCTTGCGCGATCAGGTGATCGCGCCCACGCCTTTCGATCAAATGTGGAGTGTCGCGTTTCCGGGGCGCGGCTGCGTTGCGACAAAGCTCCTCGTGCTCGCAAAGGCGACGATGACGCGAATGTCCTGCCATGCGGTGGCACTCGAGACCGGCACCGAGGATCGCGCCTGTTCCGGACTCGGAGCCGAAGCGCTCTCAGCCGGCCTGCGGGCCGCGTTGAACGACGGCACCTGTGCGGCGATCGACGACGAGGGGAACCTCGCCGCGTTGCTGAGGCGGTTCGCCCGCGGCGTCCTGAGCGAGGCCGTGCCATCGGCGACGGCCACTCCGACCCCGAATCCGCTCCCTTCGCCCACGGCCACGCCGACGCCGACCCCGGTTCCGACGCCCACGCCTTCGCCCGACCCGACTTCCACCCCGACGCCGACTCCGGAACCGACACCGTCGCCGACCCCTCTGCCCACGGCCACGCCGACGCCGACCCCGATTCCCACGCCCACGATGGCCCCCGCGCTCGAAGCCTGCACGGAAGATCTGTGCGACGGTGGCGGATGCAGCGTCGTCTCCATGCCGGACGGAACTTCGTGCAACGGCGAGGTGTTCTGCCGCGAGCACGAGAGGTGTGCAGACGGTCTCTGCGACCCGACGAGCGGCACTCCTCGCTTCTGCTCGGATTGGTCCGCCTGCACCGAAGACGGGTGCGACGAGGATGCGAAGACCTGCACGTTCACCCCGCTACCGGACGGAACGTCGTGCGACGGCGAACTCTTCTGCCGTATCGGTTCGACGTGCTCGGCGGGCGGCTGTGATCCCGCGACGGGAACATCGCGCGACTGCTCCGACGACACTTCCTGCACCATCGACACGTGCGATGAAGGCAACGCTCGCTGCGTGCAGGATCCAGTCGCCGATGGCACGTCCTGCGAGGGCGAACTCGCTTGCCGAATCGGCGAGTCCTGCGCCGGCGGCCGGTGCGACGCAGGCTCGGGAGAGATGGCCCCCGACGGAACCTCCTGCGAGGCGGAGATTGCGTGCCGGACCGGCACGACCTGCAGCGGCGGCCAGTGCGACCCGGCGAGCGGGATCCCGCTGCCTGACGGCACTCCCTGCGACGGCGCACTCTTCTGCTACCTCGGTGGAACGTGTCGTGCCGGCACATGCGTCGGCGCCCAGCTCCGCGACTGTCGGGACCAGAACCCCTGTACCGTTGAGATCTGCGACGAGGCCGAACGCCGCTGCCGACCTTCCGATCCGCGCGACGAGGACCTGATGATCAACGCCTACCGGCAGTATGCGGAGGGCGGATACGCGGACAAGCGCACGGTCTTGCAGGGCGAGTCCATCACCTTCTACATCGCGAGCAGTCTTCCGAACGTGACCGTGACCGTCGTTCGCCAGACCGATCAACCCGGAGGGGAGGTGCGCCTCGTGATTCCGGGGCTGGTGCCCAACCCTTACGATTCGATCAGCGCCTGTACTCCGTCGCAGGGCTGCCGCTGGGAGCCGACCTACGTCCTCGACGTCCCCACCGACTGGCCGAGCGGGTACTACACGGCGGAGTTCCCGGTGCAGGGCACGAGTCAGGTCCGCAGCATCCACTTCGTGGTCGCCGAGGCCGCACCGGGAAGCACCGCGAACGTCCTCTACGTCTTGGACATGAGCCTCGGGCAGGCCTACAACGTCTGGGGTGGAGCGAGCCTCTACGGTTGCTTCGACTCGAGTGGGGTCTGGAAGGACACGGTTCCCGATCGCGTCTCGTCGCTGCGCCCCATGCTGCGCTCCCACACGCAGTCTCCGGGAGGTCCGATCGACCCGCCCTATTCGACGCCGCACCAGGACGAGGTGTTCCGGCGCTGGCTGAGCGCGCGGCACGAGCTCGCGTACGCCTCCAACGACTCCATGGAGATGCTCGAGCGGCGCTTCGGTGGCAGGTTCCTGGACTCCTATCCGTTGGTCGTCGTCACCGGCTCCCAGGAGTACATCAGCCATGAATTGCTCGACCTTCTGCAGAGGTACGTGGAGCGCGGCGGGCACCTGTACCTATCCACGACGGAGTTCGCCTTCTGGATCGTTCGATTCGAGTCCGACGGCGACGCAATGGTGGTCTACAAGACCGATCCGCGCAGGGATCCCCTGTCGGCCCGCTTTCCAGATCGTGTCGCAGCCCTCGGCGACGTGGTGCGAAACATCGAGGACGATTTCGGTGTCGCGCTCTCGCATGGCATCGGGATCAATACCGGGTTCGGCGGGTCGCCGATCTTGGTTCTCGATCCCGACCATTGGGCCCTCGCCGGGAGTGGCCTCTCCGCGGGAGCGGACCTGACCATTGCGAACAAATGGCTGAGTCCGGGTGCATGGATCGACGGCCACCCACTGAAGATCGTGTCGGCCGACATCCCTCCCATCCATCAGGAGATCATCGCGGCCGGTGCCATGCCGGCGCTGATCGCACCCTCTTGGGTCGACCTCGACATCCGGATCGACGGCGTTCAGAACAAGACGTTCCCGCGCGATCTTCCATCCGATACGGTGACCAGCCCGGTCGTCGCGGTCCTCCACGTGGGCGCCGGCACCATTTTAGTGGACTCGGGAATTTACTATCGCGCCCCTTATGATCCTCCGGTCGCCGGTATGATCGAGCGTGTCTTCGAACGATGGGGCGTCCCGGCCCAGTCCGCCTCACACGAGTGACTTCGTTCTGATCTTTGGGGGTCCCGGGGCCCGCTCCCGCCCCCGAAAGGCGGAGTCGCGACGAGGCCGACCCAGACCACGGTTCCCTCGAACGTCATCCGACCCGGTACAGTCAGGCGCCGATCCATCACTCAGGGGTCGATCCGATCGTCGAGAACGCCCGGGTTTCCGCATCACGAGCGCGATTGACGACCGCGCCGGTCCGTGGTCTTCCTCTTCGCCGCGGTCGGATCCGGATGCCCAGCGAAGTCTCGAAGCGGTTTCTCCACGTCGTCGGCGCGCGCCCGAACTTCATGAAGGCCGCACCCGTGCTCGCCGCCCTCGCCGGGCGCGCCGAGCAGACGCTGGTGCACACCGGACAGCACTACGACGCCGCGATGTCCGAGGTGTTCTTCGACCAGCTCGGGCTCCCGGCCCCCGACGTCGACCTGGAGGTCGGCTCCGGATCGCACGCGGCGCAGACGGCGCAGATCATGACGCGCTTCGAGCCCGTGCTCCTCGAGCGACGCCCCGACTTCGTCGTGGTGTACGGCGACGTCAACTCGACCGTCGCGGCCACCCTGGTCGCGAGCAAGCTGCTGGTGCGCGTCGCCCACGTCGAGGCCGGGCTGCGGTCGCGCGACCGCAAAATGCCCGAGGAGATCAACCGCCTGGTCACCGACACGCTCGCGGACCTCCTGTTCACGCCCTCGACCGACGGCGACGACAACCTCCGGGCGGAGGGCGTCGCGGCCGACAAGATCCACTTCGTCGGCAACGTCATGATCGACACCCTGGTGCGCCTGCTCCCGGCGGCGGCGGCCCTCGGGACGCGCGCCCGGCTCGGACTCCCGCGCCCCTACGTGCTGGTCACGCTGCACCGCCCGTCGAACGTGGACGACCCCGCGACGCTGGCACCCCTCCTCGCGGCGCTCGGCCGCGCCGCCGCGTCGCACGACGTGGTGTTCCCGGTGCACCCGCGCACCCGCGGCCGGCTCGCGGAATCGGGCGTCGCGGTGCCCGAGCGCATCCGCCTGCTCGAGCCGCTCGGCTACCTCGAGTTCCTCGACCTGCAGCGCGAGGCCGCGGCGGTGATCACGGACTCGGGCGGCATCCAGGAGGAATCGACCTTCCTCGGCGTGCCGTGCATCACGGTGCGCGAGAACACCGAGCGCCCGGTGACCGTCACGCTCGGCACGAACGTGCTCGTCGGACGCGACCCGCTGCGGATGCTGGCCGAACTCGAACGGGCGCTCGAAGGCGGAACGGGGGGTCGTGCGACCGGGGCCGTGCGCCCGCCGCTGTGGGACGGCCGGGCCGCGGAGCGGATCGCGCCGATCCTCCTCGAGCGCGCGTGAGAGTCCTCGTCTTCACGCAGTACTATCCGCCCGAGGTCGGCGCGACGCAGAACCGCCTGCACTTCTTCGCCTCGAGCCTCGCTGCGCGCGGCCACGAGGTGACGGTGGTCACCGAGCTCCCGAACCACCCGTCGGGGATCATCTGGCCCGACTATCGCGGCCGGGCCTGGCGGCGCGCGCGGGAGGACGGCGTCGACGTCGTGCGCATCTGGGTGAAGACCGCGCCGAAGAAGACGTTCGCGACCCGGATCCAGTTCTACCTGAGCTACGCCGGCCTCGGGTACGCGGCCGCGATGCTGCTTTCCGGAGGACGGCACGACGTCGTGTTCGCGTCCTCGCCGCCGCTCACCGTCGGGATTCCGGCCTGGTTCTACGCGAGGAGCCGCGGCGTGCCGCTCGTGCTCGACATCCGCGACCCGTGGCCGCGCATCGCGGTCGAGCTCGGCGAGATGCGGAATCCCCGCGCGATCGCGCTCGCGCGCCGTCTCGAGCGCACGCTCTACCGCGATGCGGCGGCGATCACGGCCGTGACGCGCGGCTTCGTCGACGAGATCGAGCGCTCCGGCGTCCCGCGCGAGCGATTGACGCTGCTCCCCAACGGGACGATGGCGGACGTCTTCTCCCCCGGCGCGCCGGACGCGGCCCTGAAGGAGAGCCTCGGACTCGCCGGCCGGTTCGTCGTCGGTTATTTCGGCACGCACGGCATCGCCCAGGACCTGCCGAACGTCGTCGAGGCGGCCGCGCTGCTCGCCGACGACCCGCGCCTGCGCTTCGTCTTCGTCGGCGAGGGGCCGGTCAAGGCGGATCTCGTCGCGCGGACGCGGGCGCTCGGCCTCGACAACGTGCTGTTCCTGCCCCAGGTGCCACTCGCGGACGCGGCGCGCCAGATCCGGATCGCCGACGTCGGCCTGGTCCCGTTGCGGCGCATCGAGATGTTCGACACCTTCGTGCCGTCGAAGCTCTTCGACCTGATGGCGTGCGCCTGCCCGGTCCTGCTGCAGGTGGACGGCGAGGCGCGGTCGATCCTCGAGGAGTCGCGCGGCGGACGTTTCGTGCCTCCCGGCGATCCGCGGGCGCTCGCCGCCGCGATCCGCGCCCTCGCCGGCGCACCGGACGAGGAGCGACGCCGCATGGGCGAGGCCGGCGCGGCCTTCGTCCGGCGTTCGTATCTGCGCGAGCAGCAGGTGGACCGTCTCATCGCCGTGCTCGAGGGCGCGATCGATCGGTCACGCCCGAGCGCCAATTCGCACGGCGACTCCCCCTCCGCCGGGCCCGCTTGACGGCCGTGCCGGCATGGTCGAGGTTCGCCGCGGCATGGGCAAGCTCACCGCGCGGACGATCCTGCGCCGGGCTCTGGAGCTGGACGTCCGGCTGCGCGCCGTCGACGACGTTGCGATCGAGATCGAGGGGCGGCAGGTCCACCCCGGCGTCTGGGGACTCGCGATCCTGAACGCCTTCGCCGAACCGCGCAGCCTCGCGGACGATATCCGCTCCCTGCGCGGCGCGGTGACCGGTGACCAGGACCTCGAGAACCTCGACTCGACCATCCGCAAGCTCTACGGCGAGGGCGTCCTCTGCGCCGCGGGCGGCGCGAAGGGCGCGCTCCGGGCGCGCGGCTTCGGTGGCGCGAAGATCCACGCCCGCATGCTCGACGACCGCGCTCGCACCTCCGCGTTCCTGAAGGCGATCGCGGAGGTCGTGCAACCGGGCGACGTCGTCGTCGATCTCGGCACCGGGACCGGGGTGCTCGCCGTCGCCGCGGCGCGGGCCGGTGCGCGCCGGGTCTACGCGATCGAGGCGAGCGGGATCGGCCGCCTCGCGCGCGAGGTGTTCGCGGCGAACGGGGTCGCCGACCGCGTCACGCTGGTCGAGGGCTGGTCCACGCGCGTCACGCTCCCCGAACGCGCCGACGTGCTGGTGAGCGAGATGATCGGCAACGAGCCTGTCGCCGAGGACATCCTGCCCCTGACCGCGGATGCGCGCATTCGCTTCCTGCACCCGGGATCGCGGTCGATTCCGGATGCCCTCGACGTCTACGCGCTCCCGGTCACCGTGCCGGCGGAGGAGCTCCGTCGCACGACCTTCTCGCCGGGCTCGGTGCGGGATTGGAGCCGGTGGTACGGGCTCGACTGCTCCGCGCTGGAGAAGGCCTTCGCCGCGGAGCCCCGCAGTCTCTTCGTCCTCCCCCAGGAAGCGCGGAACTGGCCGGCCCTGACCGCGCCCGTCCTGCTCGGTCGGGCCCGGCTCGGTGGCGGCGCGATCACGGGACCCATCGGGGAGTTCCGCTCGACCTCGGTCGGCGGCGTCGATTGGCTGTGGCGGGAGAGGATGAGTGTGCCCGTCGAAACCCGCGGCCTGCTCAACGGGATCCTCGTGTACTTCGAGGTCCAGCTCTCGCCGCGGGTGCGGCTCTCGAGGGCCCCGGATTCCGCGGCCGGCACCAATCACTGGACCTGCGTCGTCTGGACCGTTCCGGACGCCCGCGAAGTGCACCCCGGCGAGACGCTCGAGTTGACCCACGCCTACACCGGACGTTCGCGGCCGCGGGTCGGCGTGCGCTGGTGAGCTCCCCCCGCTGGCTCCTCTCCGTCGGGACGCGCGAAACGGCGGTCTCGTGGCGCTCCGTGATCGCGTGGGCGATCGTCCTCGGTCTCGCCGCACACGTGACCGTGCGGGCGGGCCGCCCGGAACCGCGGACCGTCCCGCTCGCCCACAGCCACACCAGCATCTCCCTCGTCCTGGCGATGAACTGGGCCTTCTGCGGCAAGTACTCGACGTGGTCGCAGCGCCATGCGCCGTCGCTCGCGAACCTGCTCGAAGCGGAGGAGTTTCTCGACCTTCCGCTCTCGGACCTCCCGGCGCGAGCCGCCGGCTCCGTCGCCGCCTACTGCCGGACCCTGGACACGGGATACGTGAACGCCGAGAACTCGCTGATGCTCGTAGAGGGAGTCTACCTCCAGGCGTTCCCGGACGTGACCATCCGCGGACTCGACAGGGCGATGCGGCGACTCCAGTGGATCCTCGTCCTCCCGTTCGTCGCGGTCGCACTGCGCGGCGGCGCGAGCCTCGCCCTCGCCTTCGGGCTCTGGTGCGCGGCCCTGCTCACGAACTCCCTCTTGAACGACGCGATCTCCTGCTCCTCCTACGGATTCCTCGGACCGGCCCTCCTGCTCGTCGTCGCGATCGTCGGCGCGGCGAACGACGTGGTGGCGCGGCGGCGCGCGCCCACCTGCGTCGCGGTGGGATCGATCGTCGGGTTCGTGTTCGGATTCGTCGGGAACCTCAGGACGTCGTATCTCCCGATCGTCCTCGCCGCCCTCGCCGTGGCGTCTCTCTGCCTGGCGGCCCGGCTCGGCCGGGCCGCGGGCCCCCGGGGCCTGGCCTCGATCCTCGGCATCGCGCTCGGCTGGTGGATCTTCCACCTCGCGTTCATCGCACCCCTCGGGCAGAGTCCGGCGTCGCAATCTTCGTCCGCCGAACACCATTTCTACCACCCGCTCGTGCTCGGGCTGGCGAACCCTCCCAATCGCCTCGCGGAGGAGGAGCGAATCACCTGGAACGACGGTGCCGGGCTGGGCCTCGCGGCGCGCGCCGATCCGAGCCTCGCCGGCGCCGCCAGCCATTGGTCCGTCCCCATGGCGACCTACGAGGCGGCGCTCCGGAAGTACTACCTTCAGCTCTGGCGACAGCGCCCACGCGACATGCTCTAGGTCTACTGGCTGAAGTGGATCTCGTCGACGCGCGACGTGTTTCCCTTCATCGCGGCGGACCTGCCCCAACCCTTCCGTGTCCTGAGCGCCGCGGCCCGGCCCGTCCTCGGCAACGGAGTGATCTTCTCCGCGGTCCTCGTGGCCATCGGCGCCGCGGCGGTCCGGCGGTCCCGATCGTCGAGCCTCGCGGCAACCACAGTGATCGCCGGAGCGTGCGCCTGCCTGCTGCTCCTCGGCTTCGAGTCGACCGCGATCCTGTCCGGGTTCTACCTCTCGCATCAGAGCGCGCTCCTGCTCTTCGTCCTCATGGCGGAGCTCGCCGCGGTCCAGGTGGGGGGCGACCTGGTCGCTGCGGGCTCGCGCCGCATCACGGGGCGGACGCGATGACTCCGGAGCCGACCCGCCGCGAATCGAGCGGCGATCGGGCGGTCACGGGCGCCACGGGACTGACCCTCATCCTACCGCTTCACGACGAGGCCGCGGCGCTCGGAGCCGGCCTGTCCGCGTTGCGCGAGCATCTCGAAGGCCTGAAGATGTCCGACGGCTTCGAGTACGAGATCCTTCTCGTCGAGAACGGCAGTTCGGACGGAACCTTCGAGATCGCCACGCGCCTCGCCGACCCGCGAACCCGGGTCATCCGCCTCGAGGACCGGGGCCTCGGACTCGCGATCCGGCGCGGGATCGAGGAATCGCGCATGCCCTGGTCGATGTTCTACGCGATCGACGTCCCATTCGGCACCGGGATCATCGCGGAGTCCCTGCGCCGCGCCGTCTCGATCGGCCCCTCGATGGTGATCGGGTCGAAGGCGCACCCGGATTCCCACGTGCGCCGCCCTCTCGCGCGGTCTCTGGTCTCTGGCGCGCTCTCCCTCGCGCTGCGCGTGCTCTTCGGCCTTGGCGTCGGGGACACGCAGGGAAGCCAGCTCTTCTGGACCTCCGCCGCCCGCGCCGAGCTCGCGCGGCTGCGTTCGCCCGGGGCGTTCTTCCAGGTGCAGCTCGTGCTCGCGATGCAGCGCCGGGGTCTGCCGGTCGTGGAGATCCCCGTGGACTACGAGGAGCGCGGCCGGGCGAGCCGGATGAAGATCTTCCGCGACAGCCGGCGCGCGTTCACGGACCTGTGGCGCGAGCGGTTCCCGCGATCCGCGCGTTGAGCGCGCGCAAACGGCCGGAGACGTCCCCGGACGCCCGGCTGCCGGAACCGGGTCACGCCGCGGTCGTCTGGCCGCCCCGCAGGCGGTCGAGCGTCCGCTCCGCGATCGCGAAGGTCTCCGCCGACATGTTCTCGCGGCAGCAGTCGCGGATGAGATCGGACAGCGGAATACCGAGGGGCCAGTGGCTCTGCCCGCAGGCGCACACCTTGCCGATCGCCTCGGTGGGAAGCCCCTTGGCGAGGTGGAAGGGTGGAACGGATTTCGTGACCACGGCGCCGGCTCCGACCATCGCGAAGGCGCCGACGTCGATGCCGCACCGGACGATCGTGCCCCACCGAGCGAGCACCCGGTGTGAAGCCGCGTCTCGACCACCTTCCAGCTCTTGTTGCCGATCCGCGGCGACAGATCATTGGTGAAGACCACGCTCGGGCCGATGAAGCAGAAGGGTTCGATGTGGACCCCGTGGTAGACGCTCACGCCATTCTGGATGCGACTCCCGCGGCCGACCCTCACGCCCGCGTCGATGTAGGCGTCCTTGCCGATCGAGACCCCGGCCTCGAGATGCGCACCGCCGCGCACGTGCGCGAAGTGCCAGACGTGGACGTCGTCCTCGAGAACCGCTCCGGGCTCGACGATGGCCGTCGGGTGGATCGAGGCATTCACGAAATCCCCCCTATCACCATGCGGGGCCGGAGGAAGACCGACCGGCGCGCGTCGTGCGCGCCGCCCGCCCGGCCCTTCGCCCCGAACGCCCGCCGCAGTCGGTCCGCCCCCGCTCAGCCCGCCCCGAACGCGTAGCGCCCGCCGACCACACCGATGACCGTCCACACGTGCAGGGCCACGCCGGCTCGCACCGCGAGGCGGAACCAGCGTTCGCGCCCCGCGGCCTGCAGGCGGACCAGCACCGGCAGAGCCGCGACGACGAGCCAGGGCATCAGGTAGCGGCCGATCGGGTGGACCATGTTCACCTGCCGCGCCAGTTCCGAGACCACCGCGAAACAGAGGCCGGCCCCGGCGACCAGCAGCAGCAGGGCGGCCGCGACCGTGCGTTCGGTGACGAAGCGCACCCCGAGGACCGGAAGGGAAAGGAACAGGGCGACGAAGGCCCACCGCGCGAGCGCGTAGACCGCCGCCGGATAGAAGGTGTCGTGCCAGCCGAAGGCCCCCCAGTAGAGCTTCCACGTGAGCGTGTCCTGGGCGAAGGCGAAGTTCGTGGAGAGGAACGCCCCGAGGTAGGCGACGACGAGCTGCGGCAGCTCGAGCCACTGCAGCTCGTAGGGTACCGTGGTGAACGGAGTCGCGAGGAACGCAACGATGAAGGCCGCCCAGGCCGCGACGCAGAGCCGGCGCGCGTGACGGCGCCGCTCGGTGAGCGGCTCGTGGCGGTGGAGCAGGGCTCCTCCGGCCATCGCACCCGTCCAGACGAGCGGTGCCAGCGCGCTGGCGAGCATCCACGCGCTCTCCGCGCTGCCAAACTCGGGCAGGTAGATTGAGCGATAGATGCCGATCCGGTCGCCGCCGACCAGGATCGCGAGCAGCCCGCTCACCAGGGCCGCCGCCCCTCCCAGTGAAATGGCGAGGCGCCGCGATCGATCGGCGCGGCGTCGCAGCGTGACGGCCACGGCGCCGGCCACCATGGCGACGGCGCCGCCGGCGAGGAGGAGCGCATAGTCCACCCACAGGTAGGTGCCGGCGACGGCGGCGATGCCGAGGATCGCCAGGGCGGCGACACGGGCCGGCTTGCGGCGCGTCAGGATCGCCGCCACGGCGCTCGCCGCCACCAGACCGCCGAGCCCGGTCGCCGGCGCGAAGTTGCTCGTATTGGCCATCGTCGCGATCACGAGCGGCACCAGCAGCGGGATGCCTCCATAGAGGAGGAGGGCCTGCTCCGATTCCGCGAGGCGGGCCAGGACCACGGCTCCGGCGAACCACAGGAGCGCCGCGAAGGACGCCGAGAGCGTCCGGTAGAGCGCCACGCGGTCGAGCGCGTCGAGCGTCGCGAACGCGGGCCAGAGCACATTCATGGGCCCGTAGAACAGCGGCGCGCGGCTGTACGTCGGCTGCAGCGCCGCCGCGGGCGGCCGGCGCACGCGAGCGCTGCTCGCGTCTATCTCCGAGAGTTCCCGGGCCAACCGCTCCCTCTCCCCCGGCCCCGCGAGCGGCAGCGGTTCGGCGCGGTTGTACTGCACGCGATCCTGCTCGAGCGCGTGCGCGAGTCGCGAGATCGCCGGCGGGATCTTCCCCAGCGGATCGACGACCGGCCGCCCGGAGTGCCCGAGGAACTCGATGGTGGCGGTGTGGGAGGTCTCGTCGGCGCCCTGGAGCGGAGGAAGGAGCGCCGCGTGGAGCAGGATCGCCCCCGCGACGAGCGCGCCGACCGAGGCGAGCGCGGCGCGGCCGAGGGCCAGCCAGCCGAACACGAGGAGGGCCGTCGCGAGGGCGGCCGTCAAGGCGAGCACGGGGCTCCGCCCGAGGAAGAAGCCGAGTCGGGCGACGGCCTCGGCCGGGGAGGCCGCCGCGGAGCGAACCACGCGATACCGCGGCGCGGTCCTCGCGACGGCGGCCGTGCCTCCGTCGACGCGATCGATCGCCGCGCGCGAGAAGAGTCCGTCGTCGGGAGTGTTCGGCATCACGAAGCCGAACGAACCCGGCAGCAGACCGATGACCTGGCGTCGCATCGGCGTTCCATCCTCCGGCAGCGGACCGAGATCGACCCAGGCGCGATCGCTCACCGCCTGGAGGCTGGCCCGCCCGCGCACCCAGGCGAGCAGCGCGCTCGCGCGGGAGGCGCTGCCCCCGACGTCGCGCACGAGGACGATCTGCGTGCGCCCGCCGGTCGCCACCTGCACGCGCAGGCGGTCCCCGGGCTCGAGGCCGTCGAGTCCGTGCGGCAGCGGATCCAGCAGCAGATGATGGGCGCGTCCGACCACCGGGCTCGCATGCACCAGCTCGACCGTCCGCCGGAAGTCGCTCGCGCGCGAAGACGCCAGATTCGTCGCGACGATGGTCGTCGCTCCTCTTCCCGCGATGAACAGCGTGCCGAACGCGGCCGCGACGACGACCGCCAGGGCACAGACGCTGGTTGCGAGCGATGCGCGCGGGCGTCTCATAAATCGGGCGTCGATCCGTCACCCCCCGCCGAAGCGCGGAGCGGGAAACCGAACCACGACGGCAAGAAGATGGCAATGCCCGTCCGTCTTGACCTGCGGCCATACTCGTGAAATTCGGAACCAAGCAACCGGAGAGCCCCGGGGATCTCCACGGGGATCAGGGCAGGAGGCAAGATGCAATCTTTCGGACATGGCTCTCGCGGAAGGAGGGCGTCGTACCGCAGTGTCCTCGGAGCGGCCGTGATGTTCGCTACGGTCGGGTCCGCCGTCGCGGGTCCCGCAAACCAACCTCCATCCTCGCCTGAGGCCCTCTCCCTTCGACTGCTCAAGGTGAAACACGGCAAGGCGAGTCTCAAGGGATCGAATCCGGTGGTCGTCACCACCGGCCCCGAGCGGATGGGCTACGCGGTGTCGATCGCCGTCCCGGAGAAGTTCGACCGGTTCGCGAGTTGCGAGATCTCCACCACCCTGCGGGTGAAGTCGGGACACATCACGATGGCCGCGCTCACGCGCGACCAGTCGAAATTCGTCGCCACCAAGCAGCCGATCGACCCGACCAAGAATCCCGCGGTGTTCAAGATGACCGTCGCGCCGATGAGCGACGTCGGCGAGATCCTCTTCGCCAACGCCGCCCGCACCGACGACTCCCCCTCCGTGTTCGAGGTAAGCGAGATCACGGTCGGTCCGTGCAAGTAGGCTTGCGCGCCCGGATCAGCAGGAAGAATCCGAACCGGTCTCCGAGCGCGCGCACCAGCGGCCGCGGGTAGATCGCCATCGCGAGGGCCGGGAGCCACCAGCCGTGCTTGCCGGCGTTCGGCCGGGTCTGGCGGAGATCGTAGGCTGTGAGCCGGGGATGCGCCTCCACTGCGGTGAAGCCGTCGAGCAGCGCCGGGATCTCGTCCAGCCGATAGGCCTCCGTTCCCGGGCTCTCGAGCCTCTCCCGCACGATCCGGCGCGGCGACTTGCCGAGATCGCCGCCGAGCAGGCCCCACCGGACCCAGAGCTGCATCACCACCCAGGACCGGCGGTGATAGACCATGATCCGGGCCTCGCCGCCGGGCTTGAGCACCCGGAGGACCTCGCGGAAGGCGCGCGGCGGATCCGGCGTGTGGTGCAGCACCCCCCACGAATAGACCCGGTCGAAGTGGTCGTCCGGGAACGGCAGGTCCTCGGCGTCGGCGACCTGCAGGTCCGCCGACCTGCCCTCCCGGGCCAGCCGCCGCCGGGTGAGGTCGATCCCGGCCGGGGTCAGGTCGACCCCGTGCGCCTCGGCGCCCGCCCGGACCCACTGCACGAAGTCGCAGCCCGTGCCCACGCCGATCTCGAGCACCCGCTTCCCCCGGGCCCCCGCGAAGTCGGCGAAGGGGCCGATCAGCCCGCCCTCGAGCCGGCGGCGCTCGCGCTCGGTCGCCTCGAAGAAGGCCTCCCCCGCCGGGTCGAGGCCCCGGCTGCCACACGGTTCCTCGTTCCAGTGGTCGCGGATCGCGTCCTTCGAAGGCATCGGGTGGGTGATTTCGCGTTCCCGGGCGTCGTACAAGGGCCGGCGCGACGAAAACGTCGGTCCGACGGGGGAGCCCCACCCCGCCGGTAAGAGCCTTTCCCCCATTGGCGTCCATCCGCCGGGATGATATTCCACATGCCTTCCATGCGCCGCACCGCGATCCGGTTGGCGCTCGCCCTCCCCCCCTGCTCCACCTGACGTCGGTCGAGCGAGCCCAGGCCCAGTCTCTCCCGGCTCCCGACTACGGGAACACGCTGTACGCACACGTGTACGCGTTGAACCTCGGCAACCCGGTCGAACTCGACGCCGGCGCCGACGAGCTCCTGGCCCGGGTCCAGCCCGGTCCCTATGCGCGGGTCGGTTTCGCCGACTACTTCACGATCGACATGCCGTGGACGGCGACGCCCGACACGGCCCCCCTCACGGCGCCGGGCACGGATCTCCTCGGTTCGATCCTCGAGGGCGCCCGCAAACGCGGCCTGGTCTTCCACATGTCGATGCTCGGCGGGGTCAGCCGCTCGGTCGAGGTCTACGAGGCCGCGCGCCGCGAGGACCGCCGCAACGCGCAGTGGTTCGCCGACGGGGCGCTCGCGCCGCCCTGGTTCGCCGGCGACTTCGACGCCTCGGTCCGGACGGCCTGGGTCACCCCGTCGCGCTACGCGCGCAAGCTGCGCCGCCACCTCGAAGCCAAGGTGCGACGCTTCGCGCTCCTCTTCCTCGACCTCCGCGCCTCGTTTCCCGACACCCTGATCAGCGCGAGCGGCGACAGCGAAGCCGAGCTCAACTCCGATACCACCGACGCGAACATCCCCTTCGAGGACCAGATCCTCGCCGACTACAGCCCGTTCGCGATCCTCGAATTCCGCGACTGGCTGCTCCACACCGGGCTCTACGCCGACGGCGCGCCCTACGGCGGCGACGGCTACGCGAAGAAGGACGGCGAATCCTTCGAGCAGGGGCCGGCCGCGCTCTCCGCCGCGAACCTCGCCCGTTTCAACGCCGACTTCGGCACCGCCTTCGGCACCTGGAGCCTCGAGTACTTCGACTGGAGCCTCTCCGACCCGGTGGACGGCGACGCCCGGGCGATCGGCGTCGGCCGCTTCTCGGCGCCGGGCTGGTCCGCGCGGCCGGCGGGCGGCCCGGACTCCATCGCCGGCGGCTTCGACGCGCCGCGCTTCGCCAACGAATCCTCGGGGCGGTTCTGGAAGCTCTGGCTCGAGTTCCGCGAAACGATGCTCGCGAATTACGTCCAGGACTTCGCCCGGTGGATGACCACGACGAAGAACGACGCGGGCGAGGTGCTCGCGCCGAACCGCTGGTACTCGCACCAGATCCCCGGCGACTACCTGAACGGCACGCGGCCCGGCGTGGCGAATCCCGAGCGCCGGCTGATCACCTCGGCGAGCCCGTTCTGGACCAGCATCGTCGGCGACGACGTCGGCAGCCCCGGCGTCACGGTGCTCGACCGCCTGCAGTCGAGCCCGTCGGGTGCGGTGTACCGGCGCACGAGCCAGCACCTCTTTCCCGCGATCGCGGGGCTCGGGCTGCCGAACTGGGGCATCCCCGAGTACGCGCCGTCGTGGCACATCGACGTCGTTCCCGAGTCGCAGCCCTCGACCATCATCGCGCAGTACGAGCGTGCGGTCGCGGCCGGCGCGCACATGTTCGCCTTCACGCCCTGGCCGCACTTCGCCGCGACGACCGCCAACGCGACGGCGCTGGCCGCGTTCGTGGAGCGCGTCAAGTACCGTCCACGGGGTGCCGCCGCGACCGGGTGGCTGCCGCCGGTGGTGCGTGGCGTCGCGGGGACGGTGACCGGTTCGGCAGGCGTCACCGGCGCGCTCGCCTGGTCGCCGGACCTGTTCGCCGAGGCGCCGGGCTTCGCGTGGGCGCAGTGGCCCGACTTCCTGCGCTTCGAGGTGTGGCGTGGCGCGCGCGCGGGCTTCACGACGTCGGACGGGCAGCCGGTCGCGACGCTGACCACGCCGTCGCTGGCGGGGATCCGGCTCGACTGGTCGCGCCCCTGGTACAAGGTCCGCGCGGTGGCGCGAAGCGGGGGGCAGGGGCCGCTGTCCGACGCGGTCGCCGTCGGTGCGCCGGGCGGCGGCGTCGGCGGCCGCGGCGAGCGTGTCGGCCCGATCCTGACTGGGATCTGGCGGCGCCGCTGAGAGCCCGGGAGGCCGGGACCGGAGCCGCGCAGGGCAGTCGAACTTGACCCCGGCGGCATTCTGGCCGGTGGATTCGGTGGCGGAGGCGGAGAAGCGCGGGAAGGAGTGTCGCACCACAGAGGGCTGCGCGGGAGTTCGTGCGCCAACCGACCGTGGCCGGATGCTGTACGCCCTGGTGACGCTGGCGCTGCTCGCGGCCGCGGCGACCCTGCCGGTTGCCGCGCACGCGGCGCCCGACATGCCGGCGCCGTCGTACGCGAACACCTTCTACGCGTTCGTCTACGACGCCCCGCTCGGCACCGACCAGAGCTACGCGGCGTCGCGCGACGCGCTGCTCGCGCGCACCGCGTCGGGGCCGTTCGCACGGGTCGGGTTCACGACGTACTACGCGCTCGATCTCCCCTGGAACGCGGACCTCGCCGATCCCGTTCTCACCGCGCCGTCCCGCCCGTACCTCGAGAGCATCCTCGCGCGCCTCGAGCAGGACGGCCTCGCGTACCACGTCTCGGTGATGCTCGGCATGAGCCGCTTCTTCTGGATCTACGAGGACGCGAAGCGTCGCCGATCGGCGCAACGCGCAGTGGTTCGGCGACAACCTCGCGCTCGCCGTCGGCAAGCCCGAGCGCAAGGTGCCGCTCGAGGCGTGGGTGACGCCGTCGCGCTACGCGCGCAAGCTGCGCCGTCACATGGAGGCGAAGGTCCGGACGTTCGCGGCGACCTTCGAGGAGCTGCGCGCGGCGTACCCGGACACGCTGATCAGCGCGAGCGGCGACGCCGAGGCCGAGCTCAGCGAGGCGCGCATCGATCCGCTACGGCCGGCCGACCAGCAGACCATCGCCGACTACGGGCCGTTCGCGGTGCTGGAGTTCCGCGACTGGCTGCTGCGCACGGGGCTCTACGCGGCGGGCGGCCCGTACGCCGGGCAGGCCTACCGCAGGAAGAAGAGCGACGATTTCGCCCAGGGCGCGAACGCGCTCATGCCGGAGAACCTCGCGCGCTTCAACGCGAGCTGGGGAACGTCGTTCACCAGCTGGGACCTCTGGTACTTCCACTGGAGCCTCGACGACCCGATCGACGACGACCCCAACGCGATCCGCTACGGCAAGTACAACAAGAAGAAGTTCCGCCCGTTGCCGGACTCCGGTGCGAAGCACGTCGCGGGCGGCTTCGACGCGCCGCGCGGAGCGCTCGATCCGACGCGCAAGTGGTGGAAGGTCTGGCTCCGGTTCCGCCGGCAGATGGTCGCCAACTTCGCGCGCGACGTCGCGACCTGGATGACGACGCCGGGTCCGAACGGCGCGCCCGCGCTGCCGCCCGACCGCTGGTACACGCACCAGATCCCGGCCGACTACCTCGATGGCTCGCTGCCCGGAGCGACCGCGGCGCCGCGCCTGCAGACGTCGGCGAGCACGCTCGCGACGGCGCTCGTGCCGTCGCACCTCGGCAGCCCGGGGCTGACGATCCTCGACCGCTTCGAGCTCGCGAACCACGGTCCGCCCGGCGGCTACAACCGCACGTCGGCGTACGCGCTCGACGAGATGGAAGCGCTCGGCCGGCCGAACTGGGGCATCCCCGAGTACGCGCCGTCGTGGACCATCGACGTGGTTCCCGACACCGACGTCACCGGCATCACGCGGCAGTGGCACCGCATCCATGCCGCTGGCGCGCACATGGCGGGCCTCACGCCCTGGCCGCACTTCGACGGCACGGCGAACGGCGATGCGCTCGGCCTGTTCCTCGACGAGGTCGGGGACGCGCCACGCGCGCCGGGCTACGCGCCGCTCGCGCGTGACGCGTTCGTCACGCAGCTCTACGCCGACCTGCTGCACCGCGCGCCCACGTCGGGCGAGCTCGCCGCGCACCTCGCGGCGATCGCCGACGGCCGCGCGCCGCGCCCGCGGCTCGTCGCCGACCTGCTGGGAGCTCCGGAAGGCCGGGAGACCGTGGTCGCGCTGGTGCGGCTGTACCTCGGGCTCCTCGGCCGCCAGCCGACCCTGGCGGAATTCGCGCAGCACGCGGCGACGCTGACCGCGCCGAACGGCGTGGTCCCGTGCGCGAGCCTGTGCCGGCAGCAGCGCCGGCAGGCGATCGTCGACACGATGGCGACGACGGCCGAGTTCCGGGCGCGCTTCGGCGGCGCGAGCCCGACGACGACGGCCTTCGTCGCGGCGGCGTTCGCGGCGATCCTCGGGCGCAGCCCCACGCCCAGCGAGCTGTCGAGATGGCAGGCGTTCATCGACCCGCCGGTGATGCTCTACACGCGAAACGCCGTCGCGCGGCTGATCGCCGAGGGGGCGGAGTCGGTCGCGCGCCACGACGCCGACGTCGCGGTGATCCTGGCCTACGCCGGCACGCTCGGGCGGATGCCGGCGGCGGGCGAGCGCGCGGAGTGGGTGGCGCGCGTCGCGGGCGGGCTCTCGAAGCGCGGGCTCGCGCAGGCGTTCCTCGTCTCGTCCGACTACCGCGCGCGCTTCTAGCTCAACGAGGGGGCACGCGCCCCCTCGCTCCACGCGGCGGAGCCGCGTGGAGCCTCACTCCCCGCGCTCGCTCGCGCTCGGCCGCGCGCTTCGCGCGCGGATGCGTTCTCCTGGGCGTCAGGCGCCGATCGCGTCGAGGCGTGCGCGGATCCTTCGTGCGGCGTGCGTCCACGTCCAGCTCGTGGCGACGTCCGCGGCGGCGCGCGCGCCCTTCGCGCGGGCCTCGTCGGGATGCTCGACGACCCGCCGCAGCAGGACCTCGAGGTGCTCGGGGTCCGGGTCCGCCCACGAGAAGCCCGCGTAGTAGGGGCAGCGCGCGTCGCCCGCGGGAACCACGCCGCGGATGCGCAGCAGGTGGCAGTTGTCGTCGCTGGTGAAGTCGCGGTGCGCGCCCCAATCCGTCGCGATCGCGGGCAGGCCGCACGCCATCGCCTCGATCAGCGGCATGTCCCAGCCCTCGCCGCGCGACACCGAGACGTACGCGTCGGCCGATCGGTAGAGCGAGGCCAGCTCGACGTACGGGAAGACGACGTTGTGCAGGAACAGGATGCGCCCGCCGGATTCCGAGAGCCGGAGTGCACGGATGCGCGCGCGTACGTCCACCGACGGATCGCGGTTGATCGTCTTGCACACCAGCACCACGGGGTCGCCTGCGCGGAACGTCCGGTTGAACGTCCGCAGCAGGAGCTCCGGCGCCTTGCGCTCACCCCACTCGAAGTTGGCGAGAAACACGAAGTCGCCGTGCGGGTTGCGGTGCGCGCGGATACGGGGGTGGAAGCGGTCCGTGTCGACGCCGAGCGGCATGACGTGCACCGGCTTCTTCAGGCCCGAGCGGAGGAAGCCGTCGCGGTTGAAGGACGACGGCACCCACACCTCGTCGAGCGCGTGTGCCTGCTCGACCCAGGACCGCGGAAAGCCGTCGACCTCGAGCATCGTGTAGCCGATGCGGTGCTGGCCGCGGTTGCGACGGAAGACGTCGCCCTGGCCGTAGACCACGGCGACGCGCGGCCGCCGCTCGCGCGCGCGGCCGGCGATCACGTTCAGCACGTAGTCACCCGAGTCGGGCGGCTCCGCGACGGGGAAGGGCGTACCCTTGCCGTAGACGTACTCGTAGCGCGCGCGTACGCCGCGGTCGTCGAGCCCGCGCAGCAGCCCGCGACAGCTCATCGCGTATCCGGTCGGGAAGTTCAGGATCGACTGCCAGGTGACGTCGCGCTCGTAGTGCTCTTCCAGACGCGCGAGCCACTTCGCGCGGAACGTGTCGCGGCTCTTGCGGAACAGCGCGTCGAACAGCCCGGGATCGCCGCTCGTGGACCCGTGCTCGTCGTGCACCAGCGTGACGTCACCGCAGCACACGGTGCGGAAGCCCGCCTCTCGCGCGCGGAGGCAGTAGTCGGTGTCCTCGAAGTACGACTCGAAGTCCTCCGACAGCCCGCCGATGCGCTCGATCAGCTCGCGCTTCAGGTACGCGCACGCGAACACGACGCCCTGTACGTCGCGGTCGCCCGCGTACTGCCCGACGTCGTCCTCGAGCGAGCCGATCTGCTGCCCCCAGCAGGTGTCGGGCAGGACGATCGTGCCGGCGTGCAGCAGGCGTCCGTCGGGCAGCACGAGCCGGCAGCCGACCACGCCGACGTCCGGTGAGGCGTGCGCGGTGCGGCGCAGCGCCGCGAGCCAGCCGTCGTCGCGCACCACGACGTCGTTGTTGAGCAGCAGGACGTCCGCGTCACGCGGCACCGCCGCGATGCCGACGTTGTTGCCGCGCACGAAGCCGAGGTTGCGCTCGTTGCGGATCACGCGGACGTCGGTACGCTTCGCGAGCTCGCGCGGTGTGACGTCGGTGCTGCCGTTGTCGACGACGAGGACCTCCGCCTCCGCGGCAGACGTGTGCGCGCGCAGCGAGTCGAGGCAGCGTTCGGTCAGGTCCCAGCGGTTCCAGCACAGGACGACGATCGCGACGCGGCGGGACGTGCTCATCGCGAGGGGTCGGGCTCGAGCCGGTCCCAGAGACGAGGCAGGGCGGTCGCGACGTGCGCGGACTCGAGCTCGGTCGTCTCGTGCCAGCCTGCCAGGGGGTCGGGCCATGTCGCGACGTTGGGCATGTCCTCGGGGTCGAGGGCGACGAGCTGTGCCCAGCGCCCAGGTAGGCGACGGCTCAACGCGAGGAGACGACGCTCCAGGCGGGCGAGCTGCGCCGACAGCTCCTCGGCGTGGGCGCGCCAAAACAGCGCCTCGATTCGTGCGTCACCGCCTAGCGCTTCCACCGGAAGAACCAGTGGAGGCGGCGTCACGGGGGAGTCCATCGTGTTCGCCTGCCGGCGAGCCGGAGCAGGGCTGTCGATTCGTGGCTTCGGTCGCATCGCGCGTTTGTCATTCCTTGCCTTGGCCGCCAGTGCAAGGCGGGAGCCGGGAGCTTGCTTGCGAGTTTCCAGTTTGGAGAACACGTGGCGGTTTGGGCCAGCATTCTTGATCAGACGCGGCCTCACCCTGTTGAGGGTCTGGTTGAGGGTCTGCATGAGACGTGATCCGCACCGGGGGACGCTCTGGTCGGTGTTCGAATTTCATGGGCGAACTGATACAGCAGAGCCGCTTCATGACCACGATGCTCGACGAGGAATCGGATTTCGCCGACGCTCCGCTCCCCGAGCCGTCGCGTCCGCTGCGCATCCTGCACGTCGTGCAGGGCTACGCGCCCGCGGTCGGTGGCTCGGAGCGCGTGATGCAGCGGCTCTCCGAGGAGCTCGTCGCCGGCTGGGACGACCGGGTGACGATCTTCACCACCGACTGCCGCAGCGCCGAGGCGTTCCCGCGGCCGTCGTTCCCGCGCCTCGCGCAAGGCTGGGAGACGCTGCGCGGCGTGGACGTCCGCCGCTTCGGCGTGCTGCGCAACCTGGGGCCGTGGCTCGGACCGCTGCAGCGCGCGGCGTTCCGTGCCCGGCTGCCGTTCAACGACCACCTGCGCACGCTGTACGCGGGGCCGATCATCCCGGGCCTCGCACGCGAGGTGCGGCGCTTCGACGCGGACCTCGTCGCGGCGACGTCGTTCCCGTTGCGCCACATGTACCAGGCGCTGCGCGGCGCGCGCGGCGGCGGGCGACCGTGCGTCCTGATCGGCGGCCTCCACCCAGAAGACCGCTGGGGCTACGACCGGCCGATGATCCACCGCGCGATCCGGCGGGCGGACCGCTACGTCGCGTACACGCACTTCGAGGCGCGGCACGTGATCGCGCGCGGCGCCGCGGCGGACCGCGTCGACGTGATCGGCGTCGGCGTCGACCCGGACGCGTTCGCGGCCGCCGACCCGGCGCCGCTGCGCCGCGAGCTCGGTATCGTCGACGCGCCGGTGGTCGGCTTCGTCGGCCAGCTCGGTGTCCACAAGGGCATCGAGCACCTGATCGCGGCGATGCAGGTGGTGTGGGAGCGCCACCCGGACGCACGCCTGCTGATCGCCGGCGCGCGCACCGTGTTCGCGAAGCAGGTGGAGGAGCTGGTCGGCTGCCTGCCGCCAGCGCTGCGCGACAAGGTCGTGGTGCGCTTCGACTTCAGCGAGGACGACAAGCCGCGGCTGGTGTCGCTCGCCGACGTGATCGCGTACCCGTCGCAGTACGAGTCGTACGGCATCGCGTTTCTCGAGGCGTGGGCCGCGGGCAAGCCGGTGATCGGCTGCCGCTGCGGCGCGGTCGCCGAGGTGGTGCACGAGGACGCCGACGGGCTGCTGGTTCCGTACGCCGATCCGCGCGCGCTCGCCGCGGCGATCACGGCGCTGCTCGACGATCCCGCGCGGGCGCGCACGCTCGGCGAGGCCGGCTGCCGCCGCGTGCAGGGCGCGCACTC
>Ga0194131_10001297_pt1 | contig 42991 bp, 35 predicted proteins | sample TA2KigO120mmetaG_FD_148631 | JGI IMG/M metagenome (GOLD analysis project Ga0194131, IMG submission 148631) | Freshwater microbial communities from Lake Tanganyika, Tanzania - TA2015053 Kigoma Offshore 120m | ecosystem: Environmental > Aquatic > Freshwater > Lake | place: Tanzania: Lake...
GGACCGGGATGGGAGGTCATCACGTCTCCAATCAGTTTCGTCGCGTCGGCGAATTGCGCCTTGTACTGCGGCGCCGTGGCGCGGTTCGTGGATATCGAGCCCGCGACCTACACCTTGGACCCCGACAAACTGGAGGCCTATCTCTCCGCGGCGCCTGCGCTTTCCGGCTCGGCCCGGCGGGTCATCGTGCCGGTGCATTTTGCCGGACATCCCTGCCGGATGGGTGACATCCGGCGTCTCGCCGAGCGGCATGGCGCGCAGGTGATCGAAGATGCCGCCCATGCCCTGGGTGCGAAGTGGCATGATGAGGATGGAACCCGGCATCTTGTAGGGAGCAGCTCTCACAGTGTCCTGACGACCTTCAGCTTCCATCCGGTCAAGCATATCACCACCGGGGAGGGCGGAGCGGTGCTCTCGAATGACGCCGGCCTGCTGGATCGCGTTCGGATGCTGCGCTCCCACGGGATCACCCAGGATCCCGCTCGAATTGCCGGAGGAGAGGGCCCCTGGTACTACGAAATGCAGGCCCTGGGCTTCAACTACCGGATCACCGATCTCCAATGCGCGCTGGGGCTCAATCAACTCGAACGGCTGGAGGCCTTCGTGACGCGTCGCCGGTGGATCGCGTCGCAGTATGCCGAGGCCTTCCGTGACTGTCCCGGCGTGGTGCTGCCGCGGGAAAGGCCTGGGGCGGAATCCTCCTGGCATCTGTACGTGCTACAGCTCAGACTGGAACGCCTGCGTCTTTCAAAGCGCGAGATCGTGGAAGCTCTGGCCGGACGTGGAATCCGCACCCAGGTGCATTACATCCCCATCCCGTTGCAGCCCTATTACCGGCAGCGGTTTGGGTTCAAGCCGGGAGATTTTCCCCTGGCGGAAGACTACTACCGACGAGCGCTGTCGATCCCTCTGTATCCGGCCATGACCGACTCGGACGTGGCGCGCGTCATCGACGGCGTCAAAGCGGTGCTCGCTGCCTGATGACCGGCCGGCGCGCCAGCAGACATCTCCTCCATCCCAGCTTCGCCAACCCGGGTTGTTGAGCGAACAGTCCATGTCCGCCCCTCAAAATTTTCAGCGCGGTCAGGCCATCCTCGAAAAATTCTCCGCCCTCGTGCCGGGGGGCAGCCACACCTACAGCAAGGGGGCGGATCAGTTTCCCGCCCGATCCCCCAAGATTATGGCCCGTGCGCAAGGGGCCTATTGCTGGGACGTGGATGGAAACCGTTACCTGGACTGGGCCATGGGCAACCGGGTCATCATTCTCGGGCACGGCTATCCGGCGGTGAACGAGGCGGTCAAGCGTCAGATCGATCTGGGGCTCAATTTCACCTGTCCGGGCCTGCTGGAGTACGAGCTGGCCGACTATCTCGTGAACCTCTGGCCGGCGGCCGAGATGGTGAAGTTCGGCAAGAACGGTTCCGACGTGACCAGCGCCGCCATCAGGCTGGCCCGGGCGCATACGGGACGGAAGTACGTGGCCTACTGCGCCGACCATCCCTTCTTCAGCATCCACGACTGGTTTATCGGCACGACCCCGATGAGCGCGGGCATCCCCGAAGAGACGTCGGCGCTGACCTTGCGGTTTCCGTATAACGACATCGCCGGGGTGGAAGCGCTCTTCCGTCGGTACCCCGGGCAGATCGCCGCCCTCATCCTGGAACCGGTCAAGAACGAGGAGCCGAGGGACCAGTATCTGCAGAAGCTGCGCCAGTTGACGCAGCGGGAGGGCGCGCTGCTGGTCTTCGACGAAATGATCAGCGGTCTCCGGTTCGATCTTCGCGGCGCGCAGCACCTGTGGGGGGTCTCGCCGGACCTCTCCACCTTCGGCAAGGCGATCGGGAACGGCTATTCCATCTCGGTCCTCGCCGGCCGGCGCGACGTCATGGAGCTCGGCGGGCTGGGTCACCGGAAGCGCCGGGTCTTCCTGCTGTCCCAGACGCACGGCTCCGAGACCGTCGGCCTGGCCGCCTGCAAAGCCACCCTCGAGGAATGTCAGCGCGTGGACGTCAGCAAACATGTCTGGTCCGTCGGCAAGCGGCTGGTCAGCGGCCTCCGTGACTTGGCGCGCGCGGAAGGCGTGGCCGAGCATGTGCGGGTCATCGGCTTTGATTGCAATCCGCAGATCCTCTGCACGCGGGCCGACGGCGTCTACTGGCCGGCACTGCACACCTCGTTTCACGAGGAAGCGATCGCGCGCGGCATCCTGATTCCCTGGACCAGCATCACCTATGCGCATGGCGAGACGGAGCTGACCATGACGTTCGAGGCCTTGCAGCATGCCATGCGGAAGGTGCGGCGCGCCCTCGAGGAGGAGCGGGTCGAGCAATCGTTCGAAGGGGAGCCGGTCAAGCCAGTCTTCCGCCCGTACAACCACTGCCGGCAAAGCCGCTGCGGACGGCTGCATCCCGACGCCGAACAATTGGACTGCTGCAAGGAGTGATGTGGCTGCTCACGCCCGGCTGAAGATTGGCGCGCTGGTTCCCGTGAGGCTGGCCTCCGAGCGGCTGCCCGGGAAGGCCCTGGCGCCGATCGCCGGACGGCCCATGATCGCGCATCTGCTGGACCGCCTGGCCGCCTCGCGGCACTTGACGCCGGAGCACGTCGTGGTCTGCACGACCACCGAGGCCAGCGACGACCCGCTCGTGCCGGTGGTGGAGGGCGCCGGCGCGCGTATCTTCCGGGGAAGCTGCGACGACATCATCGACCGGTTCCACCGGGCCGTGGAGCGCTTCGGCTTCGACGCCGTCATCCAGGCCGACGGGGACGATCCCTGCACCGATACCTCCTACATGGACCGCTGCATGGACCGTCTGCTCGCGGATGAGTCCCTGGGTCTGGTCATGACCGAGGGGCTGCCCTTGGGATTGGGCTCCAAAGCCCTGCGCGCCTCGGCGATCCGGACGGTCTGGGAGCACCACCTGACCGAGCAGAACGACACAGGCTTCATCTACTTCTTCAGCCGCACGGGGCTATGCAAGACGGAGACAGTGCGTCCGGTCTCAATGGACCATCAGCTTGAGACCGCCCGGCTGACGCTCGACTATCCCGAGGACCTGGCCTTCTTCCGGGCCCTGTTCCAGGAGCTGTACGAACCGGGACAGGTATTTGGGATCGATCAGATCGTGCCCTTGCTGCGGAGCCGGCCGGACCTCCTGGCGATCAATGCGGGGCTGGAGGAGCGCTACTGGCGGCGGACCCGGGACAAGGCCCGGCTCGAGTATCGGGTCGCGGGCGAAATCCGCCGGGTGGAGTGCTGATGCGATTTGGCGTCGTCGGGCTGGGGTCGATGGGCCAGCGGCGGGTGCGCGATCTCCTGGCGCTGGGGCACGAGGTCGTCGGGTGCGATGCCCGCCCGGACCGGAACGAGCGGGCGCGCGCGCGGTTCGGGATCGAGACGGCGTCCGACTGGGAGGCGATCCGACGGGCGAAGCCGGAGGCGATGGTCGTGGCCGTTCCTCCGGATCAGCACGTCGCCTGGTATGCGCGCTGTTTCGAGGTCGGGCTGCCGTTTTTCAGCGAGGCCAACATCCTGACCCCGACGGTGGAGTGGTTTGTCGAGCGGGAAGCCGGGAGCGGCGTGCGGGGCTACCCCTCGGCCACCTGGCGGTTCCATTCACTGCTCGCCGAGCTGCGCGAGCAGGTGCAGGGAATCGGCCTGGATCAGGTGCGCTCGGTCCATTGCCGCTACGGCGGCTATCTGCCGTCCTGGCATCCCTGGGAATCCTATGCGGAGTTTTATGCCGGCTCCCGCCGCCAGACCTGTGCGGCGCGGGAAATGGTCCCGTTCGAGCTCGAATGGCTGTGCTGGGTCTTCGGCCCGGTCCGGGCGGTCTGCGCGCTCCACGACCGGCGGGCGGAATGGATTACGGAGATCGACGACACCTACCTGCTGCTGCTGGAGTTTGAATCCGGGCTCAAGGGGACGCTGAGCGTGGAGCTGCACCAGGTCGCGCCGTTCCGAATCAGCCGCGTATCCTGCCGGCGTCACAGCTTTCTCCTGGACCTGCAGGCGCATGAATTGAAACGGTTCGACCTGGAGCAGGACCGCTGGCAGACGCGGTCCGCGGCGCCCTTCGATTTCGAGCAGGTCTACCTGGCTGAAATCACGGCCTTCGTGAACGCGCTGACGCGGACGGCGCCCTATCCCAAGACCTGGGCCGAGGACCGGCATCTCTCCAGCGTGCTGGTCGCCGCCGAGGAGAGCTGGCGCCGGCGCGCCTGGGTCGACATCAAAGAGGCGGACGGCCTCTACGACGGGCTGCAGCCCATTTGAGCGGACCATCGTGAGCCCGACCATCACCATCGGCGGCCGGCGCATCCAGGACGGCCATCCCTGCTTCATCATCGCGGAGGCGGGCAGCAATCATGACGGCAAGCTCGATCAGGCGCTGCAGTTGATCGACGCCGCGGCGGAGGCCGGCGCCGACGCGGTGAAGTTCCAGCTCTTCCGCGCGGCGCGGCTCTATCCCAAATCCTCAGGCCGCAGCGAGTACCTCAACAATCCCCGGTCCATCTACGACATCATGGCCGAGATGGAGATGCCCTACGATTGGCTGCCTCACCTGGCGGCCCGGTGCCGGACGGGGGGTGTCCTGTTCCTCGGCTCGGTCTTCGATGAGGAGTCGGTCGACCGGCTGGATCCCTACGTGGAGGCCTTCAAAATCGCCTCCTATGAGATGACCCACCTGCCGCTGGTGCGCTACGTCGCCCGCAAGGGCAAGCCGGTCATTCTGTCCACCGGCACCGCCGACCTGGACGAAGTGGCCGAGACGGTGGACGAGTTTCGGCGGACGGGAAACGAGCGTCTGGTGCTGATGCAGTGCACCGCCGCCTATCCGGCGCCACTGGAGTCGCTCAACGTCCGGGCGGTCGCCACGCTCAAGTCGGCCTTCGGTTTGCCGGCGGGACTCTCCGACCATTCCAGAGACCCGCTGGTCGGTCCGATGGCGGCGGTCGCGGCCGGCGCGAATGTCATCGAAAAGCACTACACGCTCAGCAACCGGCTCTCCGGCCCGGATCATCGCTTCGCGATAGAGCCGGACGAACTGCGCGCCATGGTGACCAGGATTCGGGAAACGGAGCTGGCGCTCGGCAGCGGTGAGAAGACCATGCATCCGATGGAGAAGGAATTGCGGGAATTCGCTCGCCGAAGCGTTTTCGCCACCCGCGCCATCGCGGTCGGCGAGGTCTTCACCAGGAACAACATCGCGGTGCTGCGCTGCGGCACACTCAGGCCGGGCCTCGCCCCGCGCCATTGGGACGAGCTGCTCGGCAAGCGCGCCAGGCGGGACATTCCGGCCGAGCGCTCAATTCAGCGGGACGACGTTGACTAGACAAGCCGTGGTCCACGTGACCCTGCGGCGCGCCGGCTCCGACGATTGTCGCCGGATCTGGGAATGGCGGAACGAGGCCAGCGCCCGCCAGGCCTCCTTCAACACGGAGGCCATCCCGTACGATGCTCACCGGCGCTGGTATTCCGAGAAGATGGCCGACCCCCGGGTCTGGTTCTACCTCGCCCTGGATGAGCGCCGGCGCGAAGTGGGCTATCTGCGCTTCGATCTCACGGATGACGAGGCGGAGATCAGCCTGGTGGTGGACGCGCGCGAGCGCGGGGAAGGGCTGGGGACCGCGCTGGTCAAGACCGGCGTGGAATTGATGCTCAGGAGCTTGGCCGTCGCACGGGTCACGGCGCGCGTCAGGCAGGACAATCCCGCCTCCAGGCGCCTCTTCGAGCGGGCCGGGTTTGTCCTGTCCGGATCCCTCTGCCGCGACGGAATCGACGCCTGGACGCTGACTCATGAGTCTGCCGGCCATAACAAGCCGGTCCGCTCGGAAACAGTCCGCGTCCTGTTCCGTCCGGACATGGGATGGGAAGCCGGCCTGGGACATGTGCAGCGCTCGCTGTCGCTGGCGACGGCGCTCCGGTCGGCCGGCGCGGACTGCACCTTCGTCGCGGCCGGCCGGCAGGATGCCTCCGCTCCGATCGCGGCGGCGGGGTTTGAAGTACGGGACCTGCCCGGCCGGCAGTCGGATGACAGGGTGGACCTCGAAGGCGTGTTGAAGGAAAGTGCCAGGGGCCGCCGGAACGCGGTCGTTGTGGATTCCTACCATGTGGATGGGGAGTATCTCGGAAAGTTGCGGGCCGAAGGCCTCTTCGTCGTGGCCATCGACGATCTGGCCGGTTTCCCATTTCCCTGCCAGCTCGTGGTCAACGGCGGCGCAGAGGCCCAGTCCCTGCCATATCGGTCGATGTCGGGCGACACGCAGTTTCTCCTGGGGCCGCGCTACGCCTTGTTGCGGCCGGAGTTCTGGGCGGCGTCGCCCCGAGCCAGGCGCGACAGGATCGGGACTGTGCTGGTCACCATGGGCGGGGCCGACACACACAATCTGACTCCGCAGTTGATCCGCTTGCTGGACGGATTCCCCGGAGCATTCGACGTGACCGTCATCGTCGGGCCGCTGTTCGGGCATCGGGCCGGAGTGGAAGAGGCCGCCGGGCGCTGCGGCCGGAGCGTGCGCCTGGTCGAGGTCCCGACGTTGGTGCGCAACCTGATGCTGCAGGCGGACCTGGCGGTCTCGGCTTCCGGCCAAACCCTCTATGAGCTGGCGGCAGCCGGCGTGCCCACGGTCGCCATTGAAGCGGCCCCGAATCAGGCCGGCAACCTCCGGACGCTGACCGCCGCCGGTGTGGTGGAAGGGGCCGGCGCAGCGTCCGATCCCAACCTGTTGGCCCAGGTGGAGGCGGCCTTGCGCCGCCTGCTGAACAGCGAGGCGGCGCGCAAGAGGATGAGCGTCGCCGGCCAGGCATTGGTGGATGGCCAGGGAGCCAGGCGCGTGGCCGAGGTCATCGTCGGCTCCTGCACGGGCCGCGCGGCGCAGGACGAGGCCCTGCAGTCATGACGACCCCCCGGCTCCTGGTCATCGGCTGCGGCTCGATCGGCCGGAGGCACCTTCGCAACCTGCGTGCTCTTGGCCAATCCGATATCCTGGCCTTCGATACACGAGCCGAGCGTGCCGAGTCGGTCGCAAGCGAGTTCGGCGCCACCGCGGTCCAGTCGGTCGAGAACGGGCTTACGCGGAAGCCGGGTGCCGTGTTCGTGTGCACGCCGCCGCACCTCCATCTGTCGCTGGCCACCCAGGCCCTGGCGGCAGGCTGTCATGTCTTCGTGGAGAAGCCCCTCTCCAATCTGCTGGACGGGGTAGACGATCTGTTGGCCGAGGCCGAGCGCCGTTCCCGCATGGTTTGCGTGGGCTATAACCTGCGCTTCCATCCGGGATTGAGCCGGCTCAAGAAGATGCTGGACCGGGGGAGCATCGGAGCGCCGCTGGGGATTCGGGCGGAGTTCGGCCAATACCTGCCCGACTGGAGGCCCGATGAGGACTATCGGGCCGGCTATACGGCGCAGGAGTCGCTCGGGGGCGGGATCATCCTCGACGCCTCCCACGAGTTGGATTACGTGCGCTGGCTCGGCGGGGAAGTGGCCGGCGTGAGCTGCCTGGCCGGCAAGCTGAGCGGCCTCGACATGGACGCCGAGGACACGGCCGAGATCGTCTTGAGGATGAGCAGCGACATCCTCGCGCAGGTGCACGTGGACTGCACGCAGCGGCACTACACCCGCTGGTGCAAGGTGGCCGGCACGGAAGGCACCCTGCTCTGGGACTATCACGGCGGCATCCGGCATTACGACGCCAAGGCCAGGCAATGGCATGAAGAGCCGATGACGGTCGATCCCAACCTCATGTACCTGAGGGAAATGGAGCATGTGCTGGCCTGCTTCAGAGGAGAGGCCAGGCCGGCGGTGGACGGGGCGGCTGGCAGAGCCGTGCTCGCCATCGCCCTGGCGGCGAAGCGTTCGGCCCGGGAGCGCCGCGAGGTGACGCTGTGACCGAAGCCTGGGTCCTGCTGGCCATTCCCGCACGTGGCGGCTCCAAACGCCTGCCGCGCAAGAACCTGGCCGAGCTGGGTGGGAAGCCGCTCCTGGCCCATACGATCGAGGCGGCGCGGGATTCCAAGCTGGCCGGAGAGGTCTTCGTCTGCACGGAGGATGACGAGATCGCGCAAGCGGCCGCCCGGTACGGCGCGCAGGTGTTCCGGATTCCCGAGGCCCTGGCGGGCGACGCCGTCTCCTCCACCGTGCCCTGCCTCGCCCTCTACGAGTCCCTCCGCCGGCAGGGAGCGAACATCGACTACCTGTGCAATCTGCAGCCGACCTCCCCGTTGCGGACCGGTCAGGATATCAGGAACGCCTTCGAGACCTTGACGCGCGCCGGGAGTGACTTCCTGGTGAGCGTGACGCCGGTGGACCCGCATTATTTTCACTGGGCCGTCGTGGAGGAGCAGCAAGGCTGGGGCATGTTCTTCGGGGACAAGTTCATGAAGGAGCGGACGGAGCTGCCGCCGGCCTTCCGGCCGAACGGGGCGATCAAGCTGGGCCGCGCCTCCCGGGTGAAGGAGTTCGGGCATTTCTTCGGCCGGCCGTTGACCGTCCATCCGATGCCCGAGGAGCGCAGCATCCACGTGGCCACATCCTTTGATCTGAGCTGCGCGCGGGCCGTGCTTCAGGGCGGAGGAAGCCGGCAGGGCCGGGCCAGCGCCACCCTGGTGATGTCGAGCCTGGACGGCCGCAATCCGAAGGCGGAGGACTTCTATTTGGAGGGAACCCTGTCCTCACTGATGACGTTCACCAACCGCCATTTGCACGACGCGGCCTATCTCGCCTGGCTGCGCGACTACGAGGTGGTCAAGACCTTGAACCGGCCGGAGTATCTAACGCCGATCCCCTTCGAGCCGGTGCGGGAGTACTGCGAAGCCCTGATGCGGTCGCCCCGCGACATTTACCTCGCGATCCACCATGGCCTGGACCGTCGCTTTATCGGGACCGTGCGGGCGGCGCGCATCGATCCGGAGGCGCGCACGGCGGACATCGGCATCCTCGTCGGGGACAAAAGCTACTGGGGCCGGGGCATCGCGACGGACTCCGTCAGGACGCTGGCTCGGTACTTGTTCGATGCGCTCGGCCTCCGCAAGGTGACGGCCGGCTTGATGAGCACCAATCCGGCGATGTTACGCGTCTTCACGAAGCTGGGTTTTCAGGAGGAGGGCCGGTTTCGCCAGCAGGATTGCTTCGAAGGCCGCTACGTGGATCATCTCCATCTCGGGTGCTTCAGGAACGAGCTGGCCTAGGCCGGGCGTCGGGCGAGGAGGGGACATGCGCTACTGTGTGAAATGCGTCATGCCGGATACGAGACCCGACCTGTGCTTCGACGAGGAGGGGGCGTGCGACGCCTGCCGCTCCTATGACAAGAAATACGGGCGGCACGCCGAGAGCGTGGACTGGGGCAAGCGGCGGGCGCAGTTCGAGGCGCTCCTGGAGCAATACCGTCCGAGAACGCAGCACAAGTATGATTGTGTGATTCCCGTCAGCGGCGGCAAAGACAGCCACCTGACCCTGTACTACGCCAAGGTGGTCTACGGGCTCAACCCCCTCTGCGTCTGCTTCGAGCCGACCCTGCCGACCGACATCGGCCGCCGGAATCTGGAGAACATTAACCGGCTCGGCGTGGACCTGGTCCACTTCAAGCGCAATCCCGTCGTCTACGAGAAGCTCATCCTGGAGGGATTCAAGCGGGTCGGCGACATGGAATGGGCCAACCACATGGGCATCTGGAGCGTGCCCGTCCATTTCGCCATTAAATTCGACATCCCGCTGATCTTCTGGGGCGAGTCTCCCCAGATGGAATATGGCGGCGCCGAGACGGTCTCCGACATCAACAAGCGGGTCTTCAACGAGGACTGGCTGAACGACTACGGATGCCTCAACGGCCTGCGTCCCCAGGACATGGTCAATCCCCAGGGGGGCATCACGCTCTCCGATCTGCAGCTCTACATCTACCCCGACAAGGAGGCGGTGGAGAAGTGGGGCGGCGTGGGCGTGTTTCTGGGCTACTACTTTCGGTGGAACCATCCGGACAATCTGGCGATCATCGAGAAGCTGGGCTGGCGCCGCCGGACCGGGCGCATCGAGGTCTCCTACACGGACTATGAAAAGCTCGACTGCCTGTCCATGAATCTCCACGACTACCTCAAATACGTCAAATACGGCTATGGACGAGCCACGGACTCGGTCTGCCTGGACATCAGGAACGGGGTGATCGGCCGGGACGAGGGCGTGAGGCTCGTGGAGAAGTACGACGGCGTCTATCCGAAGGAATGCGTGGAGCGGTTCTGCGACCATTTCAAGATGACCCGGCAGGAGTTTGACGCCGTCTGCGACGGATTCACCAACCGCGCGCTGTTCGAGCGCAAGGACGGCCTGCTTGTGCGCGACGCGGACGGCAGCCTGGTCCTGAAGCCCAAATACCGCGACCTGCGCAAGGACCCGCGGTCGAGCTGGGAGACCGGCCATGCGCGGCAGTCCGGCGCGCTCGGCCGGAGCCACAGGGCCGTTCGATCCTAGCCATGCCAACGACCGCGCCATCCCTGACCGTCACCGTGATCGATTACGGCGCCGGCAACGTCAGCAACGTCCAGAAGGCGCTGGAGTCCGTCGGATGCCGGGCCACCGTGTCCGATCAGGCCAGGGACCTGGAGCGAGCGGACGCCCTGGTGCTGCCCGGGGTCGGGGCGTTCGACGCCGGCATGCGCGAGCTGGAGCGCCGGGGCCTGCGGGACGCGATGGAACGCGCCGTGCTGCAGCGCAAAAAGCCGCTGCTGGGGATCTGCCTGGGCATGCAGCTGCTGTCCCTGGAGGGCACGGAAGGAGGCCGGCGCCCCGGGCTGGGCTTTCTTCCGGCGAAGGTGCGGCGGTTGCGGGCCGACGCGCAGGGACTTCGGATTCCGCACGTCGGGTGGAACGAGGTGGCCGTCACCAGGGCGTCCATCCTGTTTGCTGGCATTCCCGACCGCCCCGACTTCTACTTCGTCCACAGCTACCATGTGGAGTGTGAGGATCCGGCGATGTGCACGGCGACCTGCGACTACGGGCATCCCTTCGCGGCCGTGATCGAGCACGACAACCTGTTTGCGACGCAGTTTCATCCCGAGAAGAGCCAGCGGTACGGATTGCAGATCTTGCGCAACTTCGTGTCCCATTGCCGGAGCCTGGCGCAGAGGAACTAGGCGAATGCTGAAGGTCAGAGTCATCCCCATTCTGATCGTGCAGGACGGCCTGTTGAAGAAGCCCGTTCGTTTCAGAAATCCCCGGACCGTGGCCAATCCCATTTCGGTGGTCCGGGTGTTCGAGAACCGCCAGGTGGACGAGCTGATCCTGCTGGACCGGGGCCTGACGGTGGATCACGAGGACGTGGATCCCGATCTCGTGCGGGCGATCGCCGGGGAGATGTCCGTCCCCTTCGCCTTCGGCGGCGGGATCAGGACCGTCGAGAGCATGCAGCGGATCATTCAGGCAGGGGCCGAGCGGGTGGTCATCAACACGGCCGCCGTCGAGACGCCGGAGCTGATCACCAAGGGGGCGGAGCAGTTCGGCAGCCAGTGCATCGTGGTGTCCATCGACGCGCTCCGGCGGGATCAATCCTATGAAGTCCACATCAGGAACGGCTCCGAGCCCACCGGGCTCGATCCCGTGGAATGGGCCAGGCGGGCGGAGAAGCTCGGCGCCGGAGAGATCCTGATCAACTCCATCCTCCACGAAGGCACCATGCAGGGCTACGACATCGAGCTGATCCGGGCCGTCTCGGAGGCCGTGACGATTCCGGTGATCGCGGCCGGCGGGGCCGGGAAGCTCTCCGACTTCGTGGACGCGGTGGTGGAAGGACGTGCCTCGGCCGTGGCGGCCGGCAGCATCTTTCACTATACGAAGTTCACCCCCAACATGGTGAAGGGCGCCTTGAGCCGGGCCAAGGTACCCGTCCGCCTGTATCCCGACGAGAACTACGACTGTGCGTGATCCGCGCCCATGAGCATCGGAACCCTCGCCTTCTGTGAAACCGCCGCCCAGGTGGACCGGCTCGCCGGCGATGGCGCCGGCTTCGACGTCACCTATCTGGCGGTCACGCCTGAGGCTGCCTGGCGGCTCGGCCAGAGGGGGATGGCCTACAGGAAGCCGGAGGACTTCTACGACGAGGCGGAGCTGTGCCGGCTGAGCCAGCCCATCGCCGACCTCGAGGAGCGATGGGTCAATTGGTTGGACGACCGCCTGCAACTGGCCCTGCCGGAGCTCAAGCCCTTCGACTTCCGTCCGGCCCGATGCCATTTCTACTACCTGAAGGTGCTGGCGGATGAAGTGTTCATGCGCGCCTTTATCCTGGACCGCGTCCTCAGCGCATGCCGGCCCGCCGAGGCGGTCTATTTCACGCCCAGCCAGCCTCCGGCCCTCGAATGGGACCTGCTGTTCCGCGAATCGGTCTATTCCCTGCTCCTCCCGCTCTTTGCCCGGGAGCGCGAGATCAAGGCGACCGGGCACGAAGACGGCCAGGTGTGGGCCGGTGCGTCCCGGCGGGCGGAGGCTCTCACCGCCTACGGGAAGACGCTCAGGGGCATCCTGCCGCCGGGCCTCAGGGCGCGCGCCAGACTGCTGGCGACCTACGGCTGGAAGGATTTGCTGCGCAGCCTGAAGCCCGGCGACCGGACGGCGCCCAAAGTCATCCTCCATCCATCGTATGACGTGGAGCCACTCTGGCTGCTCGCCTCCTCCAAGGGCTTTCGCTGCCGCCTCTGGCTCGACGTCCGGGAGCGGTTGACGGACGGGCAGGAAGAGTCGGGCGACATCCAGGGCCGCGCATCACGCCTGTGGACCGAGCTCGGGACGGAGCCGGAGATCAAGCGGCTGTTCGAGTATGCCGGGCTCGACCTGAGCGCCGCGGCCGAGCCGCGCCTGCGATACTGGCTGGAACGCGTGGTGCCGGAAACCTGGCAGGTCTTCCTCTCGGCCCGGCGGGTTCTGCGCGACGAGACGCCGGCAGCCATCGTCCTGCCGCACACAGGGAGCCACGTCGAAGTGGCGGCCCTGCATGCCGCCAGGTCCCTGGCGATCCCGACGGCACTCTACCAGCACGGCGGCTTCGTCGCTTCCTGCGAATACGTGACCTGGGACTACACCGATCTGCGGGATGCGGACTACCTGCTCTCGTACGGCCCGGACACGACGGCCTACTTCGACGCGAGGGCTGGGCGCTACAAGGAGCCGCGGGCGGCGTTGGTCTCCGTGGGATCAGCGAGGCTGGATGCCGTCCGGCAGCTGGCGGATGTCCGCAAGACCGACGTCGTGAAGCAGCGGTTGCTCGGCGGCCAAGCCGGACCCCTCGTGCTCTACGTGCCCGCCCTGTTCTTTGGCTATACCCGGTATCTGGACGGGACCTACCCGGAGGTGTCCTACTTCGAGATGCAGCGCGAAGTGGGTCGGATTTTCCGGGACTTTCCCGGCATCAGGTTCGTCTACAAGACGTTCAAAGAATTCGCAGAGTGTTTTGGCAATCCGGTTCCCGACATGCTGCGCAAGACCTGTCCCAACTGCACGGTCGTGCAGGACGTGCCGCTCACGGAGCTGATCTGGGCAGCCGATGCCATCATCGTCGATTTTCCCTCGACAGGTTTGCTCGAGGCATTGCTCACGGATAGCAGGATTCTCTGTTATGCGGATAACCGGTCATTGCTGATGACCCGAACGGCCAAGGAGCTGCTTGGCCGGCGTGCCACTTTGACGGAGACGCCGGAGGCGTTTCTCCAAGAGCTGCGGCGCTTCCTCGCCGCCGGCAACTTTGCCAAGGAGTCTCCGGCGAATCGGGATTTCCTGAAAGCCTACGGCACGCATCTCGACGACGGCCGGTCTGCCGAGCGGGCGCTTGAACGTCTTGCCGAGATCATTCGGTTTCATCCCTCACGCAAGCCGGGGATCCAGGGTTAGCCGGAATCCGCATGGTTGTATTTTTCCAGATATATTCCCCCTGGCAGACCCTGCTGACGCTTCCCTCACTGGCGAAGGCCGAGCGGGTGGTCTTCTTTCACCCCTGTCCGCTGGGGGAGGATCAGGACACGTCAAGAAGGTGGAAACCAGCACTGGTCAGGCGGCTGGTGCGGATGGTGAACGCATCCGCGGTCATGGAAGAAATCAGCCGAGAGCAGCTCTATCAGCTCGGGTTCTATCAGAACAATCATGAATCGGATCGTCATGTGGAAAAGCTGTTCAAGGAAGTGTCCCGGTCGGCCAGCTTCAAGGTGATGCGCGCGCTGGTGGCCGACCCGGCCTTGGATCATTTCTACAAGATACGGCTATTGGACCGTATCCGGGAGCGTACCGCCTTTGCCCGGGCGATTCCCCAGGTGCTGGGGACGAATCTCGCGGGCGTGGCGATTCCGGCCAGCCGTGACCGGTATCACCTGGACCGGCATGTGATCGGACCAGCCGACTCCGTACGGATGGTTCCGCTCCTGGTGCGGACCAGCCAATGGTTGCGAGACCGCTTGGCCAGGATTGCCGGCATCCTTTCGCTCTCGAACCTGATCTGGCTGACCGGCGTGCCGGTCATTTACCTGGCCCTGTTGATTCTGCGGAGGGGGCTGGCTCGACGATCGAGACCGATCCAGGCCGATGTCATCATGCCGCTGGTCTGGGGATTTGCCAAGGATGGTCTGGTACGGGGATGGAAACGTCCGGACAACAGCTATCTCGTCGGCCTCGGGCTCGGGCTTGAACGGTTTGCCTTCTATTTCGCCGATTGGACCTTCGGCGCGGAGGAGGTGGGGCAAAAACAACTGATGGACCGGCAGGGCATTCGGTACTTCGACCCCAAAACGTTTGTTCCGCCGGTGAGCTACCTGCGTGAGGCCGGAGCGTTTCTCCTCCGGCTTTGCGCCGGCCTGCTGCGGCATCCCCGGATCCTGGTGGACGATCCCTGGTTCGCAAAGATCTCCGCGGTGTTCCTCTATCATTACCTGCAGGCGCGGCTCTTTGCCGACACCGTCGACTTCAAGGTCTTATTGGAATACCAGGACTACCTGTCCGCCCATGTTGTGCGCACCATCGTTGCCAACGAGCGCAGACGCCTGACGGTCGGGATCCATCATAACGCCCCGGACGGGCCCTACGGGTTTCCGGTCCTCCGCTACGCGCACATCAACCGCTACTGCCTGTGGGGCGAGGAGCTGCTGAGGCTGCACCGGCCCCATTGGGATCGGCTGGACCACCGTTTCATCGGCATGCCGGCGGTGGATTATGTTGTGGGCGCGCAAACCGGTGGCCATCGCCGCGAGCTGGAGGACATCTACCGCGCGCGCTACGGCGGAGGGCGTCCGCTGGCGGTCATCTTCTTTCCCAGCCCGACGTCCCTGAACGTCAAGAACCGGGTGGACGCGCTCATCGAGGGCCTCGGCAGGCTGCGGGAGCTGCCGGACGACCTGACCGTGCTCTGCCGGTTCAGGGGCGCCGAGCAAGTGCAGGAGTTTCTGGAGCGGGGACTCGAACGGGTCATGGCCGCCGATCCGAGGATCGCGGTGGACATGACGGATCTCACCACCCACGAATGGATCGCCTTGAGCGATCTCGTCATTGTGAACAGCATCTCGAGCGCGATGGTCGAGGCGGCGGCGGGGGGCAAACCCTGCTTCGCGTTCGACAACATGATGCTCGCCGAGATCGTCTTCGCGCGGTTCGGCGCGGATCTGATCTTGAAGAGTGCAGAGGATCTGGTCCGGGTGTTTCGACATCTGAACAACGGATTCCGGGGATGGGATTGCCGCTGGGACGAATTGGCCAAGAGCTACTGCTACTATGCGGACGGGAAGAACTTGGATCGCTACCGGCAGGTCATCCTGGACGCCATCGCCGACGTCGAGGCCCGGAAACCGGCGGGCGCTTCAAAGGGTGGCCGAAACGTGGAGGATAAGATGCTATGAGAGTACTGGTGCTGGGAGGAGACGGGTACCTGGGCTGGCCCACGGCGATGTATTTCTCCCAGAGGGGCCACGAAGTCATGATCGCCGACAGCCTGGCCAAGCGGTACTGGGAACAGGAATGCGGAGTGACGCCGCTGTGGCCGGTGCCACCCTTGCACCAGCGGGTCCGGTACTGGCACCAGGTGACCGGGAAGACGATTGCCGACCGGGTGGTGGATATTGCGACGAACGACCGCTCCCTGTATCAGATCCTCGACGAGTTTCAACCTGAAACCATCATCCATTACGCCGAGCAGCCGTCGGCGCCCTTTTCGATGATCAGCCGGCAGAAGGCGGTCGTGACCCAGCAGAACAACGTCATCGGGACCCTCAACCTCCTGTTTGCAATGAAGAGCCGATGTCCCAATGCCCACCTGGTCAAGCTGGGGACCATGGGCGAGTATGGCACTCCAAACATCGATATCGAGGAAGGGTTCATCGAGATCACGCACAACGGCCGGAAGGACATCCTGCCATTCCCCAAACAACCGGGATCGTTTTATCACCTGTCCAAGGTCCACGACAGCCACAACATCATGTTTGCCTGCAAGGTGTGGGGCCTCAGGGTCACCGATTTGAACCAGGGGGTCGTCTACGGGATGGACACTGAGGAAACGCTGTTGAGGCCCGAGCAGCTCCGGACCAGTTTTCACTACGACGCCGTGTTCGGCACCGCCTTGAACCGCTTCTGCGTCCAGGCGGCGCTCGGGATCCCTCTGACAGTGTACGGCAAGGGCGGGCAGACGCGCGGGTTCCTCAACATCCAGGACACTATCCAATGCGTGAACCTGACCGCGCAGAATCCGCCGGGCCAGGGCGAGTATCGGGTGTTCAATCAGTTCACGGAAATTTTCACGGTGCAGGAGCTGGCCGAACGCGTCAAGGCGGCGGGCGCCCATCTGGGGCTGCATGTGGCCATCGAGCACATCCCCAACCCACGCACGGAGCTGGAGCAGCATTATTACAACCCCAAGGTGACGAAGCTGCCGGAGCTCGGCCTGAAGCCGCGCCTGCTGAATGACGTGCTGATCGAGGAGATGCTCGGCGCCGTGATCCGCGCCAAGGGCCATGTGGACGAGCACGTCCTGTACCCGACGGTCAAATGGAGGGAGCAATAGCCATGAGCCAGCCCGGACCACTTCATCCTGCGCTCCGCTACTGCGTCCGCTGTTGCCTGCCCGAAACGGTTGAGGGCATCACCTTCGACGAACGGGGGATCTGCGGTCCCTGCCGCAGCTCGGAGGCCAAGATGCACATCGACTGGGAGCAGAGGGAGGCGAAGCTGCGGCAGATTCTTGAGGAGGCGAAGCGCCTCGGGAAAGATCGGGCCCACGATTGTCTGCTGCCTGTCAGCGGAGGCAAGGACAGCACCTTCCAGGCCCATGTCCTGGTCAAGGTCTACGGCATGCGTCCGCTCGCCGTGACCTTCTCCCACAACTGGTTCACCGAGACCGGCAAGCGCAACCTGGCGCGGCTGTTGGAGACGTTCGATCTCGACCACATCCAGTTCACCCCCAAGCGCGGGCTGGTGAACCGGCTAGCCCGCCAGTCCATCTTCAAGATCGGCGATTCCTGCTGGCACTGTCATGCCGGGGTCGGCGCCTTTCCGCTCCAGGTCGCGGTGAAGTTCGGCATCCGGCTGCTGGTGTGGGGCGAATCGGTGGCCGAGCTGGGCTGCAAGGGAAGCTATGAGAAGGCGCTGGAGGGCGACGTCTACGACGAGTCCTATTTTCTGAAGATGTCGTCCAAGGTCGACATCGGCGGCATGGCGTCGGAGGCGATTCCGCTGAGAGAGCTGGAGCCGTTCCGCTTCCCCACGGGCAAGGAGATGCAGGACGCGGGGGTGCGGGGGATTCATCTGGGCGATTACATGTTCTGGGATGAAGAGCGGCAGGCTGAATTCGTCAAGCAGGAATATGGCTGGGAAGAGGACGAGGTCGGCGGAACGTACAAGCGCTACAAGAGCGTCGAGTGCATCATGCCCGGCGTCCACGACTACACCAAGTATCTCAAGCGGGGCTACGGGCGCACGAGCGATCACGCCTCCAAGGACGTCCGGGCCGGCCTGATGACCCGCGAGGAGGCCTTCGAGCTGATCCGTCAAATAGACCCGGCCCGTCCCAAGATGATGGACGAGTTCATGCGGCTCAGCGGGCTGTCGGAAGAAGAGATCGAGCGCGTCATCAAGGCCCAGCGGACCGGCGCCGCCACCAAGCTGCCGTCGTGATGGGCGTCCGGCGTCTTCCATCCACCCGATCCACCCGGCGAGCACGACCGATGAAGCATCCCTTTCTGATCGGCGAGCGGGTCTACCTGCGCGGGTTGACTAAAACGGACCTGGAGGGACGCTACTTCCAATGGTTCAACGACCAGGAGAGCGATACCTTCACGAACCATGCGAACTTTCCCAACTCCATGGCGCGGATGCGAGCCTTCTTGGAGCGGGTCAGCCGCAGCGAGGGGGATCTGGTTCTGGCCATTGTGTTGAAAAAAGGCGATCGGCACATCGGCAACGTCGCCTTGCACGGCATCAACTGGCAGCACCGCCGCGCCGAGCTGCGCATCATCATGGGTGAGGCGGATATGCGCGGCAAGGGGTACGGCACGGAAGCGATCCATCTCCTGCTCCGGCACGCCTTCGAAAAGCTCAATCTGCACCGGGTCTCGCTGGGCGTGCGGGCGGACCACGCGCAGGCTATCCGCGTCTACGAAAAAAGCGGCTTCGTGGTGGAGGGGCGGCTGCGGGAGGAATTTCTCCGAAGCGGCAAGTGGTATGACGCGGTGCGCATGGGCGTGCTGGCGTCCGAGTTCCTGGGGCGACGATGACCGCCGACCTGTATACCCTGAGCGCCACCGACGCCGCCAGGGCCATCGCATCCGGGCGTCTCTCCTCGGAGGCCCTGGTGCGGTCCTGCTGGAAGCGGATCGAGGCGGTTGAGCCGAAGGTCAGAGCCTGGGTGTGCCTGGATCAAGCCCATGCGCTGGACCAGGCACGGACCGTGGACAGGCTGGTGCGCGACGGGAAGCCTCTCCGCCGGTTGCCGGGCATCCCCATCGGGGTCAAGGACGTCTTCAACAGCCTGGTGTTTCCGACCCAGATGGGAAGCCCGATCTGGAGCGGGTTCAAGGCGGGCAATGACGCCCGGACCGTCTCGGTCCTGCGGCTGGAGGGGGCGGTGATTCCGGGTAAGACCGTCACCTCTGAGTTCGCCGTGCATTGGCCCGGCCCGACCCGCAATCCCCACAACCTCGACCACAGCCCCGGCACCTCGTCCAGCGGCTCGGTCGCGGCGGTCGCCGCCGGCATGGTGCCGGCCGCCTTATGCACCCAGACGGCCGGTTCCACGATCCGGCCGGCCAGCTTCTGCGGCATGTACGGGATGAAGCCGTCGTTCGGCATGGTGCCCCGCACCGGCATGCTCAAGACCACCGACACGCTGGATCATGTGGGCTTCTGCGCGCGGGCCCTGGACGACGTGGCGCTGCTGCTGGACGTGCTGCGCGTGCGCGGGCTGGACTATCCGGTGGTGCACGAGCGGGTGCGCGAGCCGGATTCCTCCGGCAGGCCCTGGCGAGTCGCCGTGGTGAAAGGCCCCTTCTGGTCCGGGACCGAGGACTATGCGCGAGAAGCCCTGGCGTCCCTGGCCGCAGCAATGGAGCGGGCCGGCATGAAGGTCGAAGAGCGGGAGCCGCCGGACGAGTTCGCCCAGGCCCATGCCGTGCACGCGGACATCTACGATTCATGCCTGGCCTACTACTTCCAGAAGGAAAGCCGCCAGAAGCCGCAGCAGATCAGCCGGAAATTCAGGGAGATGGTCGAGCGCGGGCGCCAGGTCACCCCGGCGCAGTACGATGCCGCCCTGGAGCGGCAGACTCAGCTCAGCCGCAGCCTGGACCACTGGTTCGAGGACTGCGATGTCATCCTGACCCTGGCCAGCAACGGCGAGGCGCCCAAGGGGGAGGAAGGCCGGGAGCAGTTCGACACCTGTCTGATCTGGACGCTGTGCGGCGTGCCCGTGGTCACGGCCCCGGTCTTCACCGGGCCGCGGGGCCTGCCCTTCGGGGCACAGCTGGTGGCGCGCAAGTACGACGACCTGAAGCTGCTGCGGTTTGCGAGGGATCTGCAAGAGGCCGGGCTGATCCCGGCGGCTGCCGCCGTCGCGGAGGTGCAATGACCAGGCCGGACCTGATCGAGCAGTTTGCCGAAGCCTGGAACGCGCCCGAAGCCCTGGCGGCGATCCGGCCGGTATTCAGACATGCCAAGGTCAAGCTGACCGACAACTGCAACAGCAAATGCGTGACCTGCGACTACTGGAAGAGCCACCACGAGAACGAGCTGACGCTGGAGGAGTTCCGCAAGGTCCTCGATCAGCTTCGGGCGATCGGCGTGACCGAGGTGATGTTCACCGGCGGGGAGCCGACCATGCGGAGCGAGCTGGTCCCCGTGGTCCAGCATGCCGCCGCCGGGTTCTCCACGATCGGGCTCACGACGAACGGGCTGTCGCTGCCCGGCGGCAAAATGGATCAGTTGCTGGCGGCCGGGCTCACCCAGATCGTGCTGTCTCTGGAGGGGCTGGAGGGCCATGACGAGCTGCGGGGAGTCCCGGGCAACACCCGCAAGGTGCTCGCCATCCTGGAGCATCTCTCGGACCGCCGCGCCGCCGGGGCGTCGATCGCAGTCAAGCTGGCCATGACCCTGATGGAGCGCAACCTGGATGATGTGCCGGGCATGATCGAGCTGGCCCGCCGGCACCGGGCCGTCCTCTTCCTGAATCTGATCGATCGGGGGACCTATTTCTTTCACGACATCTCCGTGGATCTCCTGAAGATGACGGACCGGTCCAGATTACACCAGGTCCTCGACGGGGTGGTCGCGGTGAAGGAGCGCGAGCCGGCCCTCGTCGGCAATACCGTCTCCTCGCTGGAATATGCGCGCCGGTATTTTGACGATCCGAAACAGGCAGGCATCCCCTGCCACCTGGGCTATATCGGGGTGGACATCGACGCCAACGGGGACGTCTATTCGAATTGTTGGGGCCTGCCGCCGGTCGGCAACGTGCGCCGGGCGACCCTGACCGACATTCTGGGCACCGACGCCTACCGGAAGCGCTGCCAGGCCATGTTCCGGAAGGACTGCCCCGGCTGCTCCTGCGGGTACATCCTGAACCTCGCCTACCACAAGCCCTCGGCCGACCTGGACAGAAGCCACGGGCATGACGCGGCCAGCTGCGCCGTGGGCTATGCCGGCACCCAATCCTGAGCGCGAGCGCACAGATGAAAATCTGGAATTTTGAGATCGGCAGCCGAACGCTGGTCATCGCGGAGGTGGGCAGCAACCACTGCGGGAATCCGGATTTGGCCCGGCGCTCCTTACTGGCGGCGGCAGAGAGCGGCGCCGACGTCGTGAAGTTCCAGATGTACGATCCCGACAAGCTGGTGGATCCCACGGCCCCGGTCCTCAGCTACATCGCGCAGACGCATGCGTCCCAACGTGAGCGGTTCCGGAGCCTTGCTCTCTCCCGAGAGACCTTTCTGGACCTGGCCAGGCTGGCTTCGGACGCAGGCGTGATGTTCCTGGCGACCCCCTTCGACGAGGACGCGGTGGAGTTCCTCGATCCGTTGATGCCCGCATTCAAGATCGCCTCGGGGGATCTCACCAACGCCCGGCTCCTCGACCGGGTGGTCAAGACGCACAAGCCGGTCCTCGTCTCGACCGGATTCGCCACGGTCAAGGAAATCGACTGGCTGGCGGCCCGCGTGCCCAAGGACAGATTGTGCCTGCTGCACTGCATCGGGGCCTATCCCACGCCGCCCGAGCAGGTGCATCTGGATGCGATCGGCTTTCTGGCGGGGCGCTACGGCGTGCCGGTCGGCTTTTCGGATCACACCGCCGGCATCACCGCAGCGCTGGCGGCGGTGGCCAAGGGTGCGCAGATCGTGGAGAAACATTTCCTGCTGTCGCGGGATCTTCCCGCTGCCGACGTGACCCTGTCCGCGACGCCAGAGGAGTTCCGCGAGCTCGTCTCCGGGGTCCGGCAGATCGAGCGCATGACCGGCCGGCGCGGGAAGTCGGTGCAACCTTCCGAACAGTACTTCCGCAATCAAATGCGGCGGTCCGTCTATGCCGCCCGCGATCTGCCGGTCGGCCACATCCTGGACGAACGGGATGTGCTGCCGCTCCGCCCGCTCGTAACCGGAGCGATCGGCGCCCAGGACATCGCCGGCGTGGCCGGCCGCCGCCTGCTCAAACCGGTGGAGAAAGACCGGCCGCTGTTTCCCGAGATGCTGGAAAGACCCGATCCCAAGCCGTGAACACGTCAGCGCCCTGCGAAATTTGCCGCGGCAGCCGGTACGAATTGGTCCTCCGCGGCATCCGTCGGAATCCGGCCGGTGAGATCTTCCGCTGCCTGGAATGCGGGCTGGTCTTTCTGAACAGCGGGGCCAGGCGGGACGAGGTGGAGGGACATTACCGGACCGCCTACCGGTACGAGCCCAACTATGCGGTCAGCCCGGACTTGTGGTACCTGACCAAGCCTCAGGGATTCCTTGCTCGCCGCCTGCGGCTGATGGAACCTTTTCTCTCCAAAACCACCCGGCTGCTGGAGATCGGCTGCGGAGCGGGAGAATTTCTGACCTCCGTCAAGCCGCTGGTGGCCGAGGCGGCGGGTATCGAGCTCAACCCAGAGCAGGCGGCTGCCGGCCGTCACGCGGGACTGGATATCAGGTCCTTGCCCATCGAGCAGGTCGGGTTGCTCCGCCGCTTCGACGTCGTGTGTACGTTTCAAACCCTCGAGCACATGCTGGAGCCCCGCGAGGCGCTCGCCGCGATCAGCCGGGCCCTGACCGACGACGGGATGCTCTTTGTCGAAGTCCCGAACGTGGATGACGCACTCCTGGCCGTCTACCAGCTGCCGGAGTTCGGTCCCTTCTACTACCGGGACACGCATCTCTACTATTACAGTCCGAAAACCCTGGGACGGTTGCTGGACGGGTGCGGATTCCGGGCGCAGATGGAATTGGTGCAGCAGTATTCAGTCACCAATCATCTGCACTGGCTCCATCAGGGCGGTCCCCAGGGCAGCCTGCTGGACGGGATGTCGGCGACCCTGCCCAAACGGGGCGAGAAGATGCCGGAGGCCGCGGCCGAGGCGCTGCAGGCGTTCTGGAGTCAGACCGACGAGCGCTACCGCGCGCTCCTGGCCAAGACGGGCTATGCCGACACGTTGTGGTGCCGCGCGAGCAAGAAGCATTGAACCGGGACGAGCCGATCGTGCCATCACCTGATCTGGAGATCTGGTTCGCGGATCTGGCCTATACGCAACAGACGATCTCGTCCGAAACGATGCCGGCGGCCGTCGGCAGCATCGCCTCCTTCCTGCGGCGTTATGGGCCATCAGGCGTGGAGATGAACTTCCGGCTGTTCAAGTATCCTGCCGGTCTGGCCGAGGCCTTGAGCCGGGATATCCCCCAGGTGATGGCATTCAGCAACTACGTCTGGAGCATGGAGCTCAGCTACGCCTTTGCCCGGGCCGTCAGGCGGATGGCGCCCGGGACGGTGATCGTGTTCGGAGGGCCGAACTTCCCGGTCCTGCCGGAAGAGCAGGAGGCCTTCCTGCGCGAGTATCCGGCGATCGATTTTTACATCATGAAGGAAGGGGAGGTGGCCTTCACTGGACTTATCAAAACCCTCGTCGCGGCGGACCTGGATCCGGGCCGGTTCACACAGGACCTTCCCAGCGTTGCCTATGTATCGAAGTGCGACGGCCGGTTCCATCACGGCGAAATCCTGCCGCGCATCAAGGACCTGACGGAAATTCCGTCTCCGTACGTGGAGGGCCTGCTCGACGAATTCTTCGACGGACTGCTGCAGCCCATCCTCCAGACCAACCGGGGGTGTCCGTTCGAATGTACCTTCTGCATCGAAGGGATGGGGTACTACACGAAAGTCTTCAAGACGAAGAGCGAGAAGGTGGCGAGCGAGGTGGAATACATCGCGCAGAAGATGACGGCCATCCGGAGCAAGGGAGGACGGAACGACCTCTTCATCGCCGACTCGAATTTCGCGATGTTCAAGGAGGATCTGGACACCTGCCTGCTGCTCGCCTCCGCCCAGCAGCGCTACCACTGGCCGGACTACATCAGCGTGGCCACAGGGAAAAACAACCGCGAGCGCGTACTGGAGGGGGCCGCGCTGCTGAACGGCGCCATGCGGCTGGCCGGGTCGGTTCAGAGTCTCACGCCCGAGGTCCTGACCAACATCAAGCGGGGGAACATTTCGGCCGAGGGGCTGATGGACGTGGCGCTCAAGGCGAACGCCATCGGCGCCAACAGCTACACCGAGGTGATCATCGGCCTTCCCGGCGAGACGCTGGCCTCGCTGTATCGGACGCTGGAGACGGTGCTGGCCGCGGGATTCTTGAGCGTGCAGATCCACCAGCTCATGCTGCTGCCGGGGACCGAGCTGGCGCTGCCCGAGACGCGCGCCCGGTATGACATGCAGACACGCTTCCGTGTGTTGCCCCGCTGCTACGGCTACTTTGACCTCGGCGCCGAGGCGATCAACGCGGCCGAGATCGAGGAGATCTGCATCGCCACCAACACCTTCTCCTATGCGGACTATGTGGAAGCCTGCCGGTTCCGGTTCTTTGTCAGCACGTTCTACGACAACGGCGCATTTCTCGGTCTGACGAAGCTCCTCCGGGTGCTGGGGCTCTCCGTGTACGAATGGCTGCGGGATCTGGCCCGGTATCCCTACCAGGGGCCGGAGGCAATTCTATTGAAGGAGTTCCTGGCCGAGCTCGAGCAGGAGCTCTGGACCGACAAGGCCGCGCTCAAGGAACACCTCAGTGACCGCCGGACCCTCGAGCGATATATCGACGGAGAGCTGGGCAGCAACCTCCTGTTCAAGTACCGCGCCCTGGCCTTCCTGCATCACGTGGATGCGTTCTGTGCCATCGCCGCCGAGACGCTGGAGCAGCGCGTCCGCGCGATGGGCGGTGACCACGAGCTGGCCCTGGCCTTCGTCCGTGAGCTCGTGGACTACCACCGGTACGAGCGGGCCGCCATGCTGGATACCAACATGACCTTTTCCGCCAAGTTCCGGTTCGACGTGGTCGGCTTCACCTCGTCCTCGAAGGACGCCGGCCGGCTTGAGGATCTGCTCCTGGCCAGGCCGCGCGAAGTGGTTTTCTCCCATTCCGCGGATCAGCAGGAAGCGATCCACCGCCATCTGAACGTATTCGGCACCAGCCTGCCCGGCCAGACCCGCATGCTGGCCAAGGTCTATGTCAAAAAGCTATTCCGGTCGGCACGGTATGCGAGCTAGCTCCGCCTTCCGAGCATGACGGTCGCCTTTCTCATCAGCGTCGGACGATCCGGCGGCCTCTACACGCTCAGCCTGTTTGACGGCCACCCGCAGGTGTCCTGCATTCCCATCGAGCTGCAGTTCCATCGGCACTGGGACCTGTACGGCTGCGATGCCATCCGGGATGCCGGGAAGCTGGCCGAAATCATCCTGAGCCAGACCCGCGTCGCCCGCCTGAAGGAAGGGCCGTTCCACGGGGTGACCTCCGGCCCGCAGGAATGGGGACGCATTGACTTCGACGCCTTTGCCCGGACCTTTCGCGGGCTCATGTGGGAGCGCCCGCTGAGCCGCAGGAATACCTTTCTGTCCCTGCACGAAGCCTACTTCACGACCCTGGGACGCCGGCCGGACGACCTGAAGGCGATCGTGGAGTTCGGCTGCTTCGCGGACTGGAACGCCCAGCGGCTGGCGGATTTTCCGGAGGCGCGGTTTCTCCATCTGGTGCGGGATCCGAGGGCGTTCTTGACCTCTCAGAAAATGGTCACCTACCGGCACTACGACGGCCTGCTGCATCCCAGCATGTCCTCGCTCCACGAAAAATTCCTGCTCAACCACTACAACGAGCATGCCGTGCGGCACTTCACGCAGATGTACGACCTGCAAGCCAGGCTCCCGGGTCAGGTCCTCGTGGTGAGGACCGAGGACATGAACCGCGACCTCGATGCCACGGCCACGAGGCTCAGCCAGTGGCTGGACCTCGACGATCTGCCCTGCTTGCGGGACAGCACCATGCTGGGAGCCTCCTTTCGCGGCAACAGCATCTATGACACGAGCGAGCCGGCGCCTCACCGGCAATCCGGCGAAAAATTCAGATCGTCGTCCCATGCGCTGGAGCGGCGGGCGCTGGAAGCGGTCTATCACAAGCATATGGAGCATCTCGGCTATCGTCCGGACTATATCGATCACAGGAGCGGACGGCTGCGCCGTCTGACCGGGTGGCTCGCCTGGTGCGCGCCCTTTCAGGGCGAGCTGACCTGGATTTTCAATCCGAAGAGCCGCGCCTTCGCGGACCGTGAGCCCTCCCGCCCCTGGCTGAGAGGGATCTGGCGGAACAAGCCGGCGGTGGCCAGGCTGTTGCGGCGGTCGCTGGTTCCCTATTTTCTGATCAGAAGCCTGGCCGTGTTTGTCATCCAGCGGGCGGTGATTTTTTCACGGATGGCGGCGGGCAAGTACCGGTTGGATCCCCGGCAGATCATGGACAACGCCGCGGCCGGCGGGCCGGTCCGTTCGGCCCAGCCGGAGCCGAACCTGGGGGCTCAGCAGCCGGCCGCGACGGGAAGGTCCTGAGACAGGCCATGAGTGGCATGGTGGTCTGGGTGACGGGGCTGTCCGGATCGGGGAAAACGACTCTCTGCCGGTCCCTGTATCAGCTGCTCAAGCCGGACTTGCCGGAGCTGGTCCTGCTCGATGGAGACATCCTGCGCGCCGCCTTCGGCCATGACCTCGGCTACACGGAGGGGGACCGTGTGATCCAGGTCAGGCGGGTCCAGGGCCTGGCCAAGGCCCTGTCGGACCAGGGGCTGATCGTGTTCGTCGCGGTCTTGTATGCCCACCCGGAGCTGTTGAGGTGGAACCGCCGCCACATCGCCGAGTATTTCGAAGTGTACCTGGAGGCTTCCCTGGAGACCGTGTGGCAGCGTGACAGCAAACAGCTCTATGCCCGGGCCGTCAGCGGCCTGGAGAAAAACATGGTCGGCATCGATATTCCGTGGCACGCCCCCGAATCCCCCGACCTGGTCATCAACGCCGATCATCCGGAGCCGCCCGAGGTCCTGGCCCGCCGCGTGGCGGAGGCGGTGCCGCAGCTCGCCCGGGTCCTGGGAGCTTCACGGCGATGACCGAGCTGGTCTTGAACCGCCGCCAGTATCTCGAGCTGGAGAATCTCGCCGACGGAGTCTTTGCGCCGCTGGCCGGGTTCATGAACGAGGACGAGTTCAAGAGCGTAAACGACGGCTTGCGCCTGCCCGGCGGGGCGCCGTTCCCGCTGCCGGTAGTGCTGGATCTCTCGGCCGAGCAGGGGGCGGCAGTGTCGCCCGGCGCGCGCCTGACGTTGCTGTACGAGGGGCAGGACGTGGGGGAGCTGCGCGCCGACAGCCTCTACAGCTGCGACAAGATGGTGGAAGCCAAAAAGATCTTCGGCACCGACGATGCGAACCATCCCGGGGTGGCGCATTTCCTCAGAATGGGCCGGATGTTCGTCGGGGGGCCGGTCCGGCTCACCAGGCGCGTGCGGTTCGAGTTTTCCGAGTACGCCCTGACCCCGGCGGACACGCGGGGCCACTTCAAGCAACGCGGCTGGCGGACGATCGTGGGATTTCAGACGCGGAACGTACCCCACCGGGCCCATGAGTATCTGCAGCGCCAGGCGCTGGAGCGTGCCGAGGGTCTGTTCATCCAACCGCTGGTCGGGATCAAGCGGCGTGGAGACTATCGCCCGACGGCCATCCTGTCCGCCTACCGGACGTTCATCGACCGATTTCTGCCCACGGATCGCGTGCTCCTCGGCGTCCTGTCCACCGCCATGCGTTACGCCGGTCCGCGTGAAGCGGTCTTCCACGCAATCATCCGGCGCAACTACGGCTGCACCCATTTCGTCGTCGGGCGCGACCATGCCGGGGTCGGAAACTATTACGGAGCCTACGAGGCGCACGAGCTGACCCGGCGGTTCGAGGGCGAGCTTGGCATCGAAGTCCTGCGCTGCGCCGGTCCCTTTCATTGCACGCTGTGCGGCGGCATCGTGACCGAGCGCACCTGCCCCCATCTGGAGACCCAGCCCGGCGTGACGCGCCAGATCAGCGGAAGCCAGGCCCGCGCTTTACTGTCGAACGGCCAGCGCTCCGTGCCGGATTGGTTCATGCGTCCGGAAGTCCTGGCGAGCGTGGCCGGACAGTCCCTATTCATCGAGGAGGATGTGGAGTGAGCCAGGTCAAGATCGTCGCCACCATCGGTCCGAAAACCAACAAGCCCTCGGTGGTGCGTGCATTGCTCGCGGCCGGGATGAACGTGGCCCGGCTCAACGGGGCCCATGCCGACCTGGACTGGCACGGGGCGGCGATCGCGATGCTCCGCAAGGTGGCCCCCGAGGTGCCCATCCTGTTCGACCTGCCCGGCCGCAAGATCCGCGTGGGCAAGCTGGCCTCCCAGCCTCGATTCCGTGCGGGAGACCGGATTGTCTTCACGACCGACGGCGACCATGACGGGCGCGAAAAAATTCCGGTCACCTATACCGGCTTGCACAAGGATCTCAAGGCGGGGGACATCGTGCTCGCCGACGATGGCACGCTGCGGTTTACGGTCACGGCGGTGGAGCGACGCGACATCGTCTGCCGTGCCGAGCACGCCGGCATGCTGAAAAGCGGCAAGGGCATCAACCTCCCCGGCACTGTGCTCAAGACGGAGATCGTGTCGAAGCGGGACCGGCGCATGCTTGAGTTTGCCTGGAAGGCTGGGGTGGATTACATCGGCGTCAGCTTCGTGGAAAGCGCGGCCCATGTGAAGGCCGTCCGAGATCTCGTCGGGAAGCCCTGCCCCCGGATCGTCGCCAAGGTGGAGAACCAGACTGCGCTGAACCATCTCCAGGAGGTGGTGGAGGCGGCCGATGCGGTCATGATCGACCGGGGGGACCTGTCGAGCGAAACCACCGTCGAGACCATCGCGCTGCTGCAGAAACGCGTGCTGAAGGCAGCCAGACAAGCGGCCAAGCCGGCCATCGTGGCCACCGAGATGCTGCATTCCATGGTCGAGAACCCCTTCCCGACCAAGGCCGAGGTGACCGATATCAGCAATGCCGTGCTCGACGGCGCCTCCGCCCTCATGCTGTCGGGGGAGGCGGCGGTCGGAAAGTTCCCCGCCCAGGCTGTGGCGCTGATGCGCCGAGTGGCCGACACGGTGACCCTGGATCTCCAGGGATCGCTGGACCGCGAGAACGGAGTCTCGGACAGTATTCCCCAGGCCATGGGCGAGGCCATCGCCCTGCTGTGCCGCAAGCTGCCCGTCACCAAGATCGTCGCCATCACCATCAGCGGCTATGCCGCCCGCATGGTGGCGGCTCGCGGTCCCCGTCAGCCCATCCTGGCGGTGAGCAACGACGCCAGCGCGGCGCGCAGCTTCAATCTGCTCCCCGGGACCGAGGGCGTCTGCGTCGATTTCCGGTTCTCCCAGACCAGCACCGATCACATCCCCAAGTGTCTTGAAGAGCTGTGGCGGCGCGGCAAGCTCGCCGAGAGCGATCTCGTGCTCGTGACCTCGGTCGGCTATCCCAAGTCCGGGAACCGCATGAACCTGCTCCAGACCCACCGGGTCGGGGATCTCAAAGAAAGCCTGGGATGGGCGCAATGAGCGACAGGACGCTGGTGACGATCGAAGCTCGGACCGGCTCCAGCCGGCTGCCCGCTAAAGTGCTGGCCGACCTGCATGGACGGCCGATGCTGGAACGTCTGATCGAGCGTGTGTCCAAAGCCTCTGTGGTGAACGGAATCGTGCTCGCGACCACGACTGCGCCAGAAGACGATGTCCTCGAAGCGCTCGCGGCGCGTCTGGGCATTGGCTGCCATCGCGGCAGCGTGGAGGATGTGCTGGGGCGGGTGCTGGGCGCCGCGCAGGCGTTTGGCGCCGAGCACCTGGTGGCCCTGACCGGAGACAATCCGTTGGTGGATCCGGAGCTGATCAATGACGTTGTGGCCTTCTACCGGCAGGGGCGGTTCGACTACGTGACGACCACACACATGCATCACAGCCGCAAGTGGCAGGCAGAGCGCACTTTTCCGGTCGGGGTCTCGGTCCAGACGTTCTCGGCCAGGGTCCTGGCCGAGGCCTCCGCCAACACGACCGATCCCGTCGATCGGGAGCACGTCTCCTTTTACATCTACAACCATCCGGAGCGGTACCGGCTCGGGGCCTTCGCGGCGGAGGGCAAGTACGCCGCCTGGAGAAAGCCGGAGCTCCGGCTGACCGTGGATACGCCGGAGGATCTGGCCTTGATGCGCGCCATCTTCGGCGTCCTCTATCCCCGCAACGCGTCGTTCAGCACGGGAGAGGCCATCAGGCTGGTGGACGGCGACCCTGCCTTGAAAGGGATGAATGCCCATGTCAGGCAGCGGATCGCCTCGGAGCAGAAGGCGGCCCATGCCTAGGATCTTTCGGGTGGGGGTGATCGGATGCGGCGCCATGGGGGGACGCAATGATTCCCAGCGGGGGTGGCGGCCCGGCCGCCTCCCGCTGAGCCACGCCGGCGCCTACCGGTCCCATCCGAGGACAGAGCTGGTGGCGGCCGCGGACCCGGACGGCGACCGGCTCAAGGAATTCGGTCAGGCCTGGGAGATCCGGTCGCTGTATGTCGACTACAGGGAGTTACTGAGCAAGGAGGCGCTCGACATCGTCAGCATCTGCGCGCCAGCCGTGCTCCAACCTGTGATCGTGGAAGAGGCTGCTCGTCGGGGCGTCAAGGCTCTGTTCTGCGAGAAGCCTCTGGCCTTCGACTTGGGAGATGCCGTCCGCTCCCGCGACACCGCGGTCGAGCAGGGGATCCTCATGCTGGTCAATTACAGCCGGCGCTGGAACCGGTCGCTTCAGGATCTGGCGGAGGAGTTGCGCAACGGAACCTGGGGGGAGATCCGGCGGGTCACGGTGCTGTATCCCGGGGGGATCGTGAGCAATGGCACGCATGCCCTGGATCTGATCCGCTGGCTGGTGGACGACGTGACGACGGTCCAGGCTGTGGGGTGGAGCCGGGTGGACGGGGAGGATGGCGCCATCGACGCGGTCTGCCGCACGAAATCGGAGATCCCCTGCGTCTTGCAAACCTGTGATCCCCGTGATTTCACCCTGCTCGAAGTGGACATCCTCGCCACCCGCGGTCGCGTCCGGATCGTCTCCAACGGCCGGCGGGTCGAGCGGATGCCGGTGGCGCCGGATGCGCATTATCCCGCCTACCGGCTACTATCCCCCGAGGTCGACGCGCGCGACACGGACTGGGAGGCCTGCACCGTCCAGGCCGTGGAGGATCTGGTCGGCTGCCTGGAGTCGGGAGGGCGACCCCGCTGCGGCGGGGATGAGGCGGTGGAAGCGCTTCGGGTCGCCGTGGCCATCCGTCAATCTGCTCAGGAGGGAGGGAAGGCAATGGAGGTCCAAGCCCTCCAGGCCGCTGCGGGATCCCCTATGGCCAGGAAGCCGGGAGGACGGTGATGGGCCTGGCTCTGTTCGGCGGTGACCCCGTTCGTCGGCGTCCGTTTCCTCCGCACGACACCTTCGACGAAGAAGAGCGGAAGAACGTCCTTGCCGTCCTGGACTCGGGCCTTCTCTCGGGGTTCGTCGCCAAGGACACGGAGGAGTTCCTGGGAGGGCCCCAGGTCCTGGCCCTGGAGGAGCGGTTCTGCCGGCGCTTCGGCGTGCCCCACGCGGTCGCCTTCAATTCGGGCACCTCGGCGCTGCACGCCTGTATCGCGGCGGCCGGGGTGGGCTTGGGGGACGAGGTCATTACCTCCCCCTACACGATGTCGGCCTCGGCCAGCTGCATTCTCATGCAGCAGGCCACGCCCGTCTTCGCGGACGTGGAGGAACGCATGTTCTGTCTGGATCCCGTCCTGGTCGAGAAGGCCATCACCTCACGGACCAAGGCGATCATTGCGGTCAACCTGTTCGGGCAGCCGGCCGCCTTGCAGCCGCTCAAGGACCTCGCCTTGCGTCACGGCCTCGTCCTGATCGAAGACAACGCCCAGTCGCCAGGAGCGCTGTACCGGGGGCGGCCGAGCGGGACCATCGGGCACATGGGAATGTTCAGCTTCAACCGACACAAGACCATGCAGTGCGGCGAAGGGGGGCTGGTGGTGACCGGCGATCCGAGGCTGGCCTTGCGGCTCCAGCTCATCCGCAACCACGGCGAGACCGTCGTGGAGACCAGGGGAGGGGAGGTCTTCTTCGATACGTTGGGCTGGAACTACCGGATGACCGAGCTGCAAGCCGCCGTGGCCGTGGCCCAGGTCGGGAAGCTGGACCGGTTGAATGAGTGGCGGATCAGGTTGGCGGACCACCTGTCGGCGCGCCTTCGGGACTGCGACTACCTGGAGACGCCCGAGGTGCGGGAAGGCTGCACGCACGTGTACTACACGTACGTCCTGAGATTCCAGGCCGACCGCTGGGGAGTCCCGCGCGAGAGCGTGGTCCAAGCCCTGGCAGCCGAGGGCATTCCGGCGGGGAACGGCTACGTCAAACCGCTCTATCATCTGCCGCTCTTCCGGCGCCGGGCTACGAAGCGGTCTTCGGTCGGGAACGAGGACGGAGGGATGCCGCAGACGAGGGAGATCTGCCCGACGGCCGAACGGCTCCACCGTTCGGAGGTGTTGACCACCAACATCGTCCGATTTCCGGCCACGACGGAGGACATGGACGATCTGGTCGCTGCGGTTGAAAAGGTATTTGCGCACCGTCGGGAACTGGCGGAGAAGGAGTCCCTCATCCTCGGCGGGACTCGACGGTAGGCTTGGATGCAACCGGTCGTGGTCGTCTACGGTCAGGATCTCGGCGGGGTGCGGGTGTTGCTCCCCGTGGTCCAGCGGCTCGTCCGGGATGGAGGGTTCCGGGTCAGAGTGGTGGGGACGGACCAGGCCGCCGAGGTCTTCCGGAGCGCGGGGATCCGCTGTCAGACCCTGCGGTCCTACGACCATCCGCTGCCGCTCTCCGATGCCGCGGCGCTGCGGGTGCTCAAGTCTCTGGCTCCGAACCTCTTCCTGGGCGGCGCGAGTTACTACGGAGATCCGACCAATGCGCGGTTGTTGACCGCCTGCCGCAAGCTGTCCGTTCCCACCGTGGCTTTGCTCGATCACTGGAAGAACCTCGACCGGTTCGGCGGACCGAAGACACAAGGATTCGCCTTCGCGCCGGACGTTCTTGGGGTGCCGGATGACGTGATCAAATCGGAATTGCAGGAATTAGGTTTGAGCGGATCCCGTATTGCCCTGGTGGGCCATCCCTACCTACAGGAGATCCATGCCGCCCGCCGCCGGATTCTGTCCTCTGCCGGCAACAGGGCGCTGCGGCGCCGAGCGGGCCTTGCGGACGGTGCGTTTCTGGTCCTGTGCTGCTCGGAAATGCTGCACGCACACGGACCGTCCTCCTCCTGCACGCCTCGATGCCGCGCTCTGTTCGAAGTCCAGGATCACGGAATGTCGCTGCTCGATCAGGTGTGCGAGGTGGTGAGTGACGTGGAAACGCGAGCGCAAAGGCCCTGTGTCGTGGCCCTTCGGCCTCATCCCTTCGAGATGAGCCGCCCAAGCCGAAGTTTCGCTTCCTCCGTCCTGCGAATGGATCACCGTGTCTGCTCGGACGTCGAAGCGGTAGCGGCGGCCGACATGGTGCTGGGCATCAGCTCGATGCCCCTGATTCAGGCATACGTGCTGGGAAAGCCGGTAGTAAGCCTGCAGGTTCCTTCGGTGGTGAGGCGTCGGCAGGCCTACTCCAGCCGTGCGGCATGGGCTTGGGATAGCGAGCAGACCTTCACGTCGGTCCATTGTGTTGCCGACCTGAAGCGTGTTGTAGAGAACCTGTTGCATGGGCGTTGGCGACCTCACGATTTGACGGTCAGGGTAAAGTCGACGCTTAAGGACTCGACCGGGAGAGCCGTTCGGCTTCTTGCTCGGGCGGCCCGTCAGGACAGGGCATCGGTGCAGTCGGAATCACGATGGAAAAACCCAGAATACTCTTTGTAGGTGGAACTGAGTCGGGACGCGAGTTATTGGAGGCGCTCGCTGTGCTCAATGCCAATCTGGTCGGCGTCGTCTCCTGGCATCCCAATAAGGCGGGCGCGGTGAGCGGGTATGCGGATCTCGAAGGCGTGGCTCGCCAGCTTGGCATTCCGAGTATTCTGATAGAGCGCAACATTAATGATTCCGAGTCCATTGCCAGCATTCAAGCCCGCCACCCCGACGTGATTCTGGTCATGGCGTGGTCTCAGCTTCTGAAGGCCGATCTGCTCAAGATGCCGAGCATGGGAATCATCGGTCGGCATAATGCGCTCCTGCCCCAACGCCGTGGTCGTGCTCCGGTCTCATGGGCGCTCATTCATGGTCTTGCTGAAACAGGGGTCAGCCTCTTTTGGATGGACGAAGGCGTAGATAGCGGTGATCTTGTGGCGCAACGCGCCGTGCAGATTGCTCCCGATGATTATCCGCCGCAGGTCCTTCAAAAATTGAACGCTGCCACCATCGAGCTGTTAAAGGACGTCGTTCCCGCCTTGGCCGAGCGGCGCTGTCCGCGGATTCCGCAAGACCACTCGCGGGCAACGTACACCCATCCCCGCAGGCCGGACATGGGATTGATCGATTGGGAGAAGTCTGCGCCCCGCCTCTACAATTTCATCCGGGGACTCTCCCATCCCTATCCGGGAGCGTTCACCTACCTGGATTTGCGACGGCTGAACATCTGGCAGTCGTGGGTCTCCGTTCCGCAGGGGCGTGGCCGCGCCGGAGAAGTGTTGGCGGTCGGTGACGATTCCTGCGATGTGCAAACGGGCGACGGTGTCCTGAGGATCCCAAGGCTGGCAGAAGTTCAGATCAAGAAGGGAGACAGACTCGGATGCGAGTAATGGTCTTAGTGGCTCACCTTGATGACGAGGTGCTGGGGTGCGGGGGGTATATCCCCAAACTGACCAAGGACAGTCATGAAGTGCACATGGTGTTCCTTACGGAAGGAGTTCTCCATCCACCCAAGCGCAATGATAATCGCGAGGCGTCATTCGCGGTGGCCGAACTTCTCGGAGTCCAGCGACAACATGTGTACCACCTCGGACTCAAGAATCAACGGTTCGACGAATACACCATCATTGACGTGAACAAGAAGATAGAGAGTCTCTCGATTGATCCCGAGATGCTGATTTCCACCTCCGCTATTGATGTCAACGGTGATCACCGGTTCACCTTTAATTGCGCGCTGGTCATCGCCCGTCCTCTAAAGAAACGCATTCGCTTCCTGACGATGGAATTGCTGAGTTCAACCGAATGGGGACACGAACCATTCCAACCCAATTATTACGTGGATATCACCGATACGCTCGATCTTAAAATCCGCGCGATGAAACTGTATCAGGACCAACTCATGCCGTTTCCCCATCCCCGCTCGCTGGAAGGGATCGAGTACAAAGCACGAACTCGCGGCATGGAGGTCGGATACCAAGCCGCGGAAGCATTTCACGTGGTTCGATGGTTTGAATAGCGGTTGAGCATGGGAGCAGTGAGCGTCATCGTCCCGACCCACGATTACGGCCGTTTCCTCGGCCAGTGTCTGGACAGCGTGCTGGGGCAGACCCATGCGGATTTTGAGCTCGTCGTTGTGGACGACGGGAGCGAGGATGACACGCCGGCGGTCCTGGAGAAGTATGCGCGGAACTCCAAAGTCTCACTCCATCGGCTGCCGGGAGTCGGGCTAGCTGCGGCCTGCAACCACGGCATCCGCCTCTCGCACGGCGAGTATGTCCTCCGCCTGGACGCGGATGATTTCCTGGACCTCCATGCCCTGGGGGTGATGAGCGAAGAGTTGACGCGCCGGCCGGAGATCGGCCTGGTCTACCCCGACTATCATCGGGTGGACGAGCAGGGTCGCTTTATCGAGTACGTGCGCGTGCCCCGCGTGCAGGAGGGAGCGAAGCTCCTGGACCGTCCGCCGCTGGCGTCCGGCTGCATGTACCGGCGGTCCTGCTTCGATGCCATCGGCGGATATAACGAAGCCCTGCGCTACCAGGAAGACTTTGACTTCTGGCTGCGCTTCACGGAGCGATTCCAAGCCTTCGGCCTGGGCCTTCCGTTGTTGCACTACCGCCAGCACGGAGCCTCGATGTCGAAAAACCGGGCCCCCCGCTCGGCCGCCAGACGCTACGTCAAGCGTCAATATGCCGAGGCCCGTCATCTCCGCGATGGAGAGACGGTTCTCACGGTGATCCCGGGCGTCTGGCCTCCGGCGCCGGGCCGTTGTGAGGAGTTGCTGTGCCGCCCTCTGGACGGAGCCACGCCGCTGGAGCGGGCGATCGAGGCGGCGGGCATGATCGGCCGAGCTGCGCAGATCGCGGTGGCCAGCAGTCATCCCGACGTCATGCGTGCCTCCGGGGCCGCCGGCGTCGAGGTCGTGCCTTCTGCGGATTCCCACGTCGCCGCATCGGGACGCCAGGACCTTGCATGGCTCCTGGGGCTGGTTCGATCCTGGACTGAGGCCGGACGGGTCGTACCGAGTCTGCTCCTGCTCCTGTCTCCCTACTGCCCGCTCCGCCATCCGGAGCGTGGCCGAGAAATGATCGATACGTTGTTGATCCATGATTGCGACCTCGTCCTCTCCGTCGAGAGCGAGCCCGGTGCGTCTTGGGTCGTCGGACCCGACGGCCTGCGGCCGCTTGCCCAGGACCCGTCGTCCTCAGCCGGTCCTCTTGTGCACGAGGCGGGCGAGCTCCTGGCGGTCAGGACGAGCTGGCTGACGGGGCAGCAGCCCTTGAGCGAACCCCTGATCGGATATGTGGAGCTGCTCCATCCCGAAGGGGTCTGTCTCAGCGACGAGGCTTCCTTGCCGGCCTGCGAGGCGCTCCTGCCGGCGGCAGCCAGGGTCAGGGTCGGGTCGTCCGCCTATCTGTGGAAGGATGTCGGGGGTCATGCGATCGGAGCCTGATCAGATTGCGCAGAGCTTGGAAGGCCTTCAGTATCTGCCCTCCATGTTGCGATCCCGCCGGTGGCTCGTCGGAGGCATCGCGGGACTGATCCTGCTCTCCTCCCTCCTGGAAGGTCTGAGCCTGAGCCTCCTGTTGCCGCTGAGCCAGACCCTCACCGCCGCCCCTGCGGATGGGGCGACCGGGACCGGGTTGTTCCAAGCCTACGACCGGTGGCTCGGCGCCTATCCGATGAAGGACCGGTTGGCCCTCCTGGCCTTCGCGCTGGTGGGATTGTTCGCCGTGAAGAACGGCGTGCAGTACTTGCGCGGGGTACTGGCCACGCGGTTGTGGCTGGGCCTGGACGCGGATCTGCGGATGGACGTGCTGGCCGGATTGCTCCGGCGTCCCTATCAATATTTTCTGGAGCGCAAGCTGGGCACCCTGATCCAGCACATCTATCACGAACCGCATCACGTGGCCTATGTCATCAACCTGGGGATCGAGCTCGTCGCCAACGTGATCGCCGTCCTCTTCCTATTTGGGCTCCTGCTCCTAGTGTCCTGGAAGGGAACCCTGTTCGTGCTGGCGTTGGGTTCGGTCTACGGCTTGCTGGTCTGGCGCCTGTCGAGACGGGTGGAGGCGGGGGCGGAAGAGCGGCAGCGCGTCGAAGGGGAGGCCATGGCGCTGCTCAACGAGGCCGTCGGGGGCATCCGCCAGGTCAAGATCTTCTCCGCGGAGCCGCGCATTAGGGAGGCCTACGAGGGCTGGATGCGCCGCTTCCGGGACCTGCGCATCCGCCACTGGGTGGTGGCCCTGTTGCCGGCCCACGTCAGCGAGCTGTTCTGGGTGACGGTGCTCGGAGTGGTGCTGTGCCTGCCGGCGCTCGGAATCGTGCCTGATCTACAGTCCGTGCTCCCCGCGGTGGTCGTCTTCTCCGCCGTAGCGTTTCGAGTCGGACCGGCCGTCTCCCGGGTGAGCCAGGGATGGCTGACGCTCAAGTTCTTCCTGCCGGCCCTCAGGATCGTCGGGCAGATGGTCGAGGAGACCGGCAGCCAGTCCCGCACCGGCGGCGGTCTGCCCGTCACTGCCGTGGCCCGGGGGATCCGGCTCGAAGACGTGAGCTTCTCCTATGGCGGGACCTGTTTCGCCCTGTCCCGCGTCTCGGTGGAGTTCAAACGGGGGGAAACCACGGCGATCATCGGGCCCTCGGGATCCGGCAAGTCCACGCTGGTTGATTTGCTCGTGCGGCTGTACGAGCCGGACAGTGGCCGGATCCTGGTGGACGGCCTGGATCTGCGCGACTACGATCGCGGCGCCTGGCTGTCCGCCATCGGCTTCGTCAGCCAGGACACCGTGATCTTTCACAGCACGATCCGGGACAACATCGCCTTCTCACGTCCCCTGGCTGCAATGGAGGACATTGAAGCCGCCGCCAGGCAGGCTCATGCGCACGAATTCATCGAGCGGCTGCCGCAGGGATACGACACGGTGGTCGGGGATCGCGGGTTGAAGCTCTCCGGGGGCGAGCGGCAGCGGATCGCGATTGCCAGGGCCCTGCTCCGGATGCCGCAGATCCTGGTGTTCGACGAGGCGACGAGCGCGCTGGACAACCAATCCGAGGCGCTGGTTCAGAAGGCGATCGCGGGCATCGCGCGCGACCGGACCGTCATCATCGTCGCGCATCGCCTCTCGACGGTGGTCCGGGCGGACAAGATCGTAGTTCTGGAGGACGGTGTGGTCGCCGAAGAAGGAACGCACGTCTCTCTCCTGAAGGAGGGCGGCGTGTATTCCGGACTGTATGGAAAGGAGACTGCCTAGTGCCCAGCCGGGTGGCGGCGCTGATTTGCGGACGGTTGGACGATGACCGGTTTCAAGGGCGGAATCTGTTCCCGTTGATCGGTCGGCCGATGATGGTCTATCCGATCCTGGCCGCGCGACATGCCCGGCACGTGGACAATATTTTCGTGAGCACCGATGCGCCGGCAATCGCCCGCGTGGCCGAACATCAAGGGGTCAGAGTTCTTCAGCGTCCAGCCGAGCTGAGCGGGCCTCGGGGCACAATTAAGAGCATACTGGCTCATGGATATGACGAAATCCGGCGCATCTTGGGGACAGACCTGGAGGCGCTGGTCGTGCTCTTGTGCAATGCCCCGACCGTGACCGGTGAGCTCATCGATCACGGCATCGAGATTCTCATGAACGATCCGGTCCTGGACGGGGTCGTCTCGGTCTCCTTGCGCAACGAATTCCATCCCGCCTATGCGCTCCGCCTGGGTGAGGACGGCTGCCTGCGTCCACAGACGGACGGCAGGGAGCCGGCGATTGGACAGCGGGATGCCTATTTCCCGGATGCGCTTGTCTGCGTACTGCGCCCGTCAAGTTTTTGGGGAAAGGCTTCGGAGCTTGTTCTCTCCGGCGACGTCGTCGACTGCGGCACGCAACAGATCCACCCTCTCATCCACGAAGGCTATGGAGACGTGGACTACGTCTGGCAAATCCCGGCGATCGAAGAGTGGCTGCGACGCCAGGGTTTTACCCATGACGCGACACCCTATGATCGGACCGATGCCGGCCAGAGCGGCAGGGGATCGGCCCGACCGTCTCCCTCTGTCCACGCCGGTCTGGCCCGCCCGCGCGTCCTGATCACGACGATCCCCTTCGGGGAGGTGGACCGCCGCCCCCTGGACTTGCTGGAGGAGGCCGGGCTCGACTACGTCGTCAATCCGGTGGGGCGGAGGCTGAACGAGAAGGAGCTGACGGAGCTGATCGGGGATTTCGATGCGATGATCGCGGGTACGGAGCCGATCACGCGGAAGATTCTGGACCAGGCCCGGCGCCTGCGGCTGATTGCCCGGGTCGGCATCGGGCTGGACAGCGTCGATCTGGACGCGGCCCGCCAGCGCGGCATCGAGGTGGCCTATACGCCGGATGCGCCGGCTCCCGCCGTGGCCGAGCTGGTCATCGGCCTGATGCTGTCGAACCTCCGCCGCATCCCCAACGCCGACCGGGGCATGCGCAACGGCGTCTGGCACCGGTTCATGGGCCGCCGGCTCGCCGAGCTGGTGATCGGGATCATCGGGGTCGGACGGGTGGGCAAACGGGTGATCCAGCACCTGTCCGGGTTCGGGCCCCGCATCCTGGCCAACGATCAGACGCCGGATCTGGATTTCGGCGACAAGTACGCCGTGCAGTGGGTGGAAAAGGAGCAAATCTACCGCGAGGCGGACATCGTCACGCTGCACGTTCCGCTGACCCCCATGACGGAGCGCCTGATCGCCGCCCCCCAGCTCCGAATGATGAAGCCCTGCGCGGTGTTGATCAACACGTCCCGCGGCAACATGGTGGATGAGCGGGACCTCGCCGAGGCCCTGCATGCCAACCGCCTGGCCGGCGCGGCGCTCGACGTCTTCCATCAGGAGCCCTACTCCGGGCCGCTCGCGAACCTCGAGAACTGTGTCTTGACCTGCCACATGGGCTCGATGTCGCAGGACTGCCGCCTCCGCATGGAGTTCGAAGCCGCCGACGAGGTCGTGCGGTTCCTGCAAGGCAAGCCGCTGCGCCAGCCGGTGCCCGAATACGAATACACGATGCGAGCCTACGGAAGGACGATGCGATGACCACGAGGAAGGCTGAAGCCAACGCGAACTTTCACAGCGTCACGCCGCAGACCGTCTTTGACGCGCGGCAGGTCGATGCCCGATTCCGCGAATACCGGCGGCGATGGGTCGAGGATCCCGCCTCGTTCACGGTCTCGTCCTTTCCGATCCACCTCGACATCGAGTCCACCGGCGTCTGCAATCTGCGCTGCCCCTTCTGTGCAACGACCACGAAGACCTGGGGTCCGGACGAGCCCGGCTACATGAAGCTCGACTTGTTCCGACGCATCATTGATGAAGGCGCCGACGAGGGCCTGTGCTCGATCAAGCTGAGCTTTCGTGGAGAACCGACGCTCCACCAGCGCCTGTCCGAGATGGTGGCCTACGCCAAGCAGAAGGGCATCCTGGACGTCTACTTCAACACCAACGCCACCCTGCTGACCGACGCGCTCATCCACCGGCTGATCGATGCCGGTCTCGATCGGATCTCGGTGTCCTTCGAGGGCATCACCAAAGAGGTCTATGAGAAGTACCGGCCCGGCGCTAAGTACGAGGAGGTCATCGAGAACGTCCGGCGGCTCAAGGCCCTGCGGGACCAGCGCGGCCTGGGCTATCCGCAGATCCGCATACAGACGGTCATGCTGCCGGAGCTGCGCGACGTCTTTGAGCAATACACGGCGTTCTGGCAACCCTGGGCCGACGAGATCGCCTATCTGGACGCGCGCCGCGAGGGACCGCAGGACGATCACCGGGGCCTTCAGGCCGAGTGGTCCTGCCCCTTTCTCTGGCAGCGGATGACCATCCTGTGGGACGGGACCCTGCTGCCCTGCCTGATGCACGGCGTGACGGATTTTTCGCTGCTGGCCCTGGGGAACGTGCAGCAGGCCAGCATCAAGTCGCTGTGGCAGGGCGAGCAGGCGGCGCGCTACCGGGCCCTGCACCGGGCCGGCCGGGCTCACGAGCTGGAAGCCTGCGATCGGTGCTCATTCCGGGCCATGGAGCTGGAAAAGCTCGCCATGCCCAACCCGGGGAGGCAGGGACAATGACCATCACGCCACGCGGCCTGGTCCGGCGGCTGGTCCGCACCGCCGTCCTGCAGGCGGGACGGGGCGAGGCGCTTCGGCTGGACAAGAACGAGCGGTGCCTGCCGTACCCGGCCCGCGTCGTGCGGGCCATGCTGGCGGGCCTTCCGCCGGAATCCCTCACCGCCTATCCGGACCTGCTGCCGCTCTACGAGAAGCTTGCCAAGCACCATGGGGTGGATGTGGACAACCTGGCGATCACGGCCGGGTCCGAGCTGGCGATCCGGTATCTGTTCGAAGCCTATCTGGAGCGGGGGGATGAGGTGGTGCTGCTGGATCCCTCCTTCGCGATGTTCGAAGTGTACGCCGCGCTGTGCGGCGCGCGTCCGGCGGCCGTGGCGTTCGGGCGGCAGATGTGCGTGACTCCCGAGCAGATCCTCCGCCGGATCGGGTGCCGCACCAGGATCATCGCCCTGGCCAACCCCAACAACCCGACTGGGACGGTCCTGAGCGAGGAGGGGCTGTTGGCGATCGTCCGGCGCGCCGCGGCGGTCGGGGCGCTGGTCTTGGTGGACGAGGCCTACTACGAGTTCTATGGCCGGTCCATGCTGGGCTATGTGCCGCGGCTCGAAAACCTGGTGGTGACGCGGACGTTTTCGAAGGCCGGCGGGCTGGCCGGCATCCGGCTTGGCTATGCGGTGGGCCACCAGGCCGTCATCGCGGCGTTGAACAAGCTGCAGCCGATCGACCATGTGAGCGCCTTGGCGGCGCATGTGGGAGGCTATCTGCTCGACCATTCGGAGCTCGTGGAGGACTACGTGCGCCAGGTGGAGGCCGGGAAGCGCTTCCTCGTGGCTGCCCTGAGCGGGTCGGGGCTGCCGGTACAAAGCGGACATGGGAACTTCGTCCTCGTCGATCTGGGAGCCCGGCGAGAAGAAATCGTGCGCCGGCTCCAATGCCGCGGATGTCTCGTCGGCGCGACGCTCAGGCTGCCCGCGCATCGAAGCTGGGTGCGCGTGACCGTCGGCCCGAAGCGGGAGATGCGGCGGTTCCTGTCGGCCTTGCGGGCGGTGCGGCAGGATCTGGGGCTTTCGGTGCGGCGCAGGGCGCCGGGCGTCTCAAAGCGTGCGGGGGTGAGCTGATGGGCCGGTTGAAGGTTCTGTTCCTCTATCCGAATCTCATGATGAGCATGCTGGTGCCGAATGCCATCAGCGTGCTGTCGGCCGTGCTCAAACGGGAAGGCCATGTGACGGACCTGTTCGACGCCACCCTCTATAAGACGGATGAGGCCAGCAACGACGAGCGAAAGGTCAAGACCCTGCAGATCAGGCCGTTCAACCTCGCCGAGCGGGGGGTGACGATCAAGGAGACGGACATGCAGGCCGATTTTCTGGCCAAGGTGCAGGCCTTTCAGCCGGATCTGATCGCCGTCTCCGTGGTGGAGGACACCTATCCGATCGCGGTCAGGCTGCTCGATGCCGTGGCGCATCTGAACAT
>Ga0194131_10001298_pt1 | contig 42986 bp, 45 predicted proteins | sample TA2KigO120mmetaG_FD_148631 | JGI IMG/M metagenome (GOLD analysis project Ga0194131, IMG submission 148631) | Freshwater microbial communities from Lake Tanganyika, Tanzania - TA2015053 Kigoma Offshore 120m | ecosystem: Environmental > Aquatic > Freshwater > Lake | place: Tanzania: Lake...
CTGTCAAGCCCCTCAAACAAATTACATGACTACCGTCAAAGCCAAAATCCCCGCACTTTCAATTGCTTAGCTCGAAAATGGGGCAAAGTTCAGGCTAGCGCGGCCCGGCAATCCGCCCGCCGCGCACGACCTGGGCGCACGGATTGAAGCCTATGCGATAGGCGAGCTCTGCCGGCCGCGCCACGTCCCACAGCACGAAGTCGGCGACCTTGCCCGGCTCGAGCGTGCCGTGGCTCGCCTGCAGCCCAAGCGCCCGCGCCGCATGACGCGTCACGCCGGCGAGCGCCTCCTCGGGTGTCATGCGGAACAGCGTGCAAGCCATGTTGAGCATGAGCAGGAGCGAGGTGGCGGGCGAGCTGCCGGGATTGCAGTCGGTGGCGATCGCGATCGGCACGCCATGGCGGCGAAGCAGGTCGATCGGCGGCAGCTTCGTCTCGCGCAGGAAATAGAAGGCGCCGGGCAGCAGCACCGCGACCGTGCCGGAGGCCGCCATCGCCGCCACGCCCGCTTCCGATACATGCTCCAGATGGTCGGCCGAGAGCGCGCCATGGCGCGCGGCGAGTGCCGCGCCGCCCTGGTCTGAAAGCTGCTCGGCGTGCAGCTTGACCGGCAGGCCCAGTTGCTTGGCCGCCTCGAACATGCGTTCGGTTTGCGCGGGCGTGAAGCCGATGGTCTCGCAGAACGCATCGACCGCGTCGACCAGCCCCTGGCTCGCCGCGGCAGGCAAGGCATCGGCGCACAGCTGGTCGATATAGGCATCGGCGCGCCCGGCATATTCGACCGGCAGCGCGTGCGCACCCAGAAAAGTCGTCCTGACCGTGACCGGTTCGACGGTCCCCAGTGCGCGCGCGGCGCGCAGCATCTTGATCTCCGCCTCGCGCTCGAGCCCATAGCCCGATTTGACCTCGATCGTCGTGACGCCTTCGGCGAGCAGCGGCCGCAGCCGACGACGTGCGCTGGCGACGAGTTCGTCCAGGCTTGCGGCGCGGGTCGCCGCCACCGTCGAGCGAATGCCGCCGCCCGCGCGCGCGATCTCCTCGTAGGTAGCGCCGTTGAGGCGCTGCTCGAACTCACCGGCGCGATCGCCGCCATAAACGATGTGCGTGTGGCAGTCGATCAGGCCCGGCGTGATCCACCGTCCGCCGGCTTCGTGAACGGCGCGCGCCAGGCGCTCGGGTCGATCGGCGAGATCGGCGCGACGACCGAGCCAGGCGATGTGGCCGTCGCTGATCGCAAGCGCGCCGTCCTCGACGGCGCCGTAGCCGGCGGCCGCCATCGTCGCCAGGCGCGCATCGATCCACAGCGCATCCCACTGGACATTGCCACGGGACTCCATCAGCCTCTCCTCGCACCGCCTCGCCCGCGCCCCTGGTCATGACAGCATCGGCCCCGCGTCCACCGCAAGCACTGCGTCGCCTGTATGCGCCGGCAGCGTTGCTGCCGCGGGGCTGGGCCGACGACGTGCTGATCGAGATCGATCCCGCGGGTATGATCGCGTCGGTCGCCAGCGGCGCCGACCCACATCGCGATACCGAGCGGGCACGCGGCCCGGTCATACCCGGCATGCCGAATCTGCATTCCCATGCCTTTCAGCGCGCCATGGCCGGTTTGACGGAGCGCGCCGCGTCGGGCGACGACAGCTTCTGGACCTGGCGCGAGGTCATGTACGGCTTCCTCGCCAAGCTGACGCCCGAGCAGATCGAGGCGATCGCGGCCCAGCTCTATGCCGAGATGTTGTGCGCCGGCTACACCGCGGTCGGCGAGTTCCACTATGTTCACCACGACGCCGACGGTGCGCGCTATGCCGACCGCGCCGAGTTGTCAGAGCGCATCATCACAGCAGCGCGCGCCACCGGGATCGGCTTGACGCATCTGCCCGTGCTCTATGCCTGTGGCGGATTCGGCGGACAAGCCGCGTCGCCGGCGCAGCGCCGCTTCCTCAACGACGTGCCGACATTCCTCGCAATGGTCGAGACGCTACGCCGCCGGCACGGTGCCGATCCCAATATCAGGTTGGGAATTGCACCGCATAGCTTGCGCGCAGTGTCGCCGGACCTATTGCGCGAAGCCGTGGCCGGACTCTTTGCGCAAGATGCCACGGCCCCCGTGCACATTCACATCGCCGAGCAGACCAAGGAGGTGGAGGACTGCCTCGCATGGTCCGGCCAGCGACCCGTCGAGTGGCTGATGGGACACGCGCAGGTCGACCGGCGTTGGTGCCTGGTCCATGCGACGCACATGACCGAAGCGGAAGTTGCGGCCGTCGCGCGCAGCGGGGCGGTCGCCGGTATCTGCACCACGACCGAAGCCAATCTCGGCGACGGTCTGTTTCCCGCACCGGCCTATCTGGCTGAGCGCGGCGCGTGGGGCGTGGGCTCGGACAGCCACATTTCGGTCAGCCCGGTCGAGGAGCTGCGCTGGTTCGAGTACGGCCAGCGCTTGGCGCAGCGCCGGCGCAACCGGCTGACCCCCGCACTCGCCGGGCTCGAGCGCCCTGGCTCGGTCGGCAGTTTTCTCTATGGCGCCGCGCTCGCCGGTGGCGCGCGCGCGCTCGGCCGCCCGATCGGCGCCATCGCGCCAGGCATGCGCGCCGATCTCGTCGTGCTCGATGGCGACCATCCGCTGCTGGTCGGCCGCGCCGGCGACGCCCTGCTCGATTCCTTCGTGTTCGCCGGCAACAGCAACCCGGTGACCGACGTGATGGTCGGGGGGCGGTGGTTCGTGCGCGACGCGCGGCACATCGAAGAGGAAAAGATAGGCGCGCGCTTCCGCAAAGTGATCGCAGCGCTCGCGGCATGATGGCAATGCAAACCGCCACCTGGCGCTACCGGCTGACCACGCCCGGCGCTCTCGCGTTCGCGACTTGTTACTTCTTCGAATCCCTGGCGCGCGCCACGCTGGTCACGGTGCTGCCGCTGCAAGCGCTCGCTCTGCTCGGCCAGGCGCGCAACGTCAGCATTCTGTATGCCCTCGCCGGGAGTATCACGGTCGTGCTCGGTCTCTTCATGCCGATGCTGACACGACGGTTCCGGCCGGGACGCGTCTATGCCGCCGGCGGCGCCAGCATGGCGCTCGCCCCTCTCTGCCTTGCGCTTGCGACGCCGACGGGCCTGGCCGCCGCCGTGATCTTCACTACCGTCGGACAGAGCCTGCTCGTCAACGGCATGAACCTGATGATGATGATGAATGTCGGCAAGCGCGACCTGGTCTACGCCGATTCGCTGAAGCTGTTCGGCGGCGCTACGCCCTGGCTGTTCGGCCCGGCGCTCGGCGTCTATCTGTTCGAGCATGACGCATCGCTGTGGGCCATTGGCCTGAGCGCCGCCGCTGGACTCGCGGTCGTCGTCTACGCCGGCATGCTCGATGTCGCGCACCCGGAATCGCCGCTGGCGCAGGTGCCGCCGGCGACGTTCAGGCCGATTCACAGCTTTCGGCGCTTTCTCGCCCAACCGCGCCTGCGCCTCGCCTGGGTACTGAATTTCGCCAAGACGTCCTTCTGGGCGACTTTCTTCGTCTATGGCCCGCTCTACATCGTCACCGTCGGCATCGATACGACGACCGGCTCGATCGCCATCTCGATTGCCGCCGGCCTGCTTTACATCATCCCCGCCTTTGCCTGGCTGGCGCGACGCATCGGCGTGCGGCCCGTCATCATCGGCGGCTTCGCGGTCATCGGCGTCAGCATGGCGCTGGTGACGCTGGCGGCCAATCACGCCGCGATCGCCATCGCGCTGATCCTGATCGCGGCGATCGCCGGCGTGGCGCTCGACGCCACGACGTCGGTCACCTTTCTGCGCGCGGTGCGCGCCCGCGAGCGCCCCGAGATGGGCATGGTCTACAGCTATACCCGCGACGCCGCCGGGCTCCTGCCGCACACGCTGTTCGCCATTCTGCTCAGCTTCTTCGGTCTAGACGCCGTGTTCATCGTGACCGCGCTCGGAACCCTTGCCTGCGCCTGGCTCGGCCGCTGGGTCCCGCGCAGCATGTAGCGGCGGCGCCATGATCACCGAAACCGCTCTGCGGTCCTGGCGCGATCATGTCACGGTTCCCGGCCCCGTCGCGTTCGCCATTTGCTATTCGCTGGAATCCTGCGCGCGCGCGATGCTGATCACCATACCGCCGCTGCAGGCGCTGGCCCTGCTCGGCAATGCACGCGACGTGAGCATGATCTATGCCGCGGCAGGCGCCGCCGGGCTGATCTTCGGACTGTTCATGCCGATTCTGGCGCGCCGCCTGCAATCCGGGCGCTTCTATGCGCTGGGCAGCGCGCTTCTGGTCCTCGTGCCGGCAGCACTGGCGACCGGCACGGTCTCCGGCATCGCCGGCGCGATCGTGCTGACCTACATGGCCCAGGCCTGCCTGCTCAACGGCATCAATCTTCTGATGATGAGCCATGTCGCCAAGCGCGAGCTGGTCCGGGCGGAATCGCTCAAGTTCTTCGGCGGCGCGACCGGGTGGCTGGTCTGCCCCGTGCTCGGCGTCTATCTCTTCGAGCACGCTGCGCCGATGTGGGCCTTCGGCCTCAGCGCGGCGGCCGGCGTCGGTCACATCGTCTATGTCGGCAGGCTCGGCCTCCTGCACAGAGGAGAGGCGCCGGCAGCCCTGCCGGAAGCCGCGCTCAAACCCTGGCTCAGCTTCGGGCGCTTCATGCGCCAGCCGCGCCTGGTGCTGTCCTGGGTGCTGAACATCGGGCGCGGCGCCTGGTGGTCGAGCTTCTTCGTCTACGCGCCGATCTACGTGGTCACGATGGGCACGACGGGCACGACAGGCGCCTTGGTCGTGTCACTCGGGACTGGCCTGCTCTACGTCATCCCACTCTTCGGCAGGCTTGCCATGCGGATTGGCGTGAGGCCGGTGATCATCGGCGCCTTCGTCGCTGCCGGAGTCGCGACGGCCGCCGTGACGCTCGCCGGCGCCCATGTCGAGGTCGGCATCGTGATGCTCCTGATAGGCGCGCTCGCGGGCGTGGCACTCGATGCGACGACGCAAATCACGTTCTATCGTGCGGCGCGCGCCCGCGAGCGGCCCGAAATGGGCATGGTCTACGGCTACTATCGCGACGTCGCGAGCCTGCTGCCCCATACGCTGTTCGCCTTTCTGCTCAGCTTCTTCGGCCTCGATTCCGTCTTCCTGGCGATTGCAGCCGGCATGTTCGCCTGCGCCTGGCTCGGCCGCTGGGTGCCGCGCGGAATGTAGGCCAGCGATGTTGAACTGGCACACATCCCTGGGGCAGGATGGCGCCTCTTTCCGGCGGGACATATGCGCGTGATGGAAAGCGGGAGCGGGACGAGGCGCGCGGTCGCGCTGCAGACGCCGAGATATCGCCCGACGCGCGCCGCCATGACCGCGCTTCTCTCGCCGCGTTCGGTCGCCGTCGTCGGTGCCAGCGAACAACAGGGCTCGCTCGGCCAGCGGCTGCTGACGAATCTGCTGACCTGGGGCTATGAAGGCCGCGTTTATCCGATCAATCCGCGTTACCAGACGCTGCAGGGTTTGCGCTGCTACCCCGATCTCGCCGCCGTGCCGGACCGCATCGACTGCGCGGCGTTCGCCGTGTCGGACGAGCGAATCGAAGCAGCCATGTCCGCGGCTGTCGCGGCCGGCGTCGGGGCCGGCGTGGTTTTCGGCCGCCTCTATGAGCCGCACGGTCCCGGCCCGTCCAGATCCGAGCGGCTGGCGAAGATCGTCCACGACGGCGGGATGGCGCTGTGCGGTGGCAACTGCATGGGCTTCATCAATGCGCACGCCGGCCTGCGCATTTCCGGCAACCCGCCGCCCGTGCCCAGCCGCGACGGCAGGATCGCCTACATCTCGCATAGCGGTTCGACCTGGTCAGGTCTGACCGGCAGCCAGCGCGATCTCGATGTCACATACTCGATCTCGGCCGGCCAGGAGCTGGGCGCCGGGCTTGCCGACTACATCGACTACCTGGTCGACGACGGATCGACGCGCGCGATCGGACTCCTGATCGAAACCATTCGTGATCCGCAGGCTTTCGCCGCGGCGGCCGCACGCGCTCAGGCGAAAGGCGTGCCGCTCGTGGCCCTCAAATTGGGGCGCAGCGAGATGGGCCGGCGCTTCGCGCTCGCTCACAGCGGCGCGCTTGCCGGTTCGACCGAGATCTACCAGGCCTTTTTCGAACGTCACAATATTCCGACCTGCACAACGCTCGATGAGCTGACTGATTTGCTCGAGCTCATGTCAATTTCCCGTCGCCCGGCCGGCGGGGCGCTGGGCGCTGCGACCGATTCCGGCGCCGAGCGGCAGCTGGTCGTCGATCTCGCGGCCGATCTCGGCTGTCCGATCGCCTCTCTGTCGCCGGACTCCGAGGCGCGCCTGACATCGATCCTCGATCCCGGCATGTCACCGACCAACCCGGTCGACGTCTACGGCGATGGCAAGTATGTGCTCGACCAATGCCTGCAGGTGATCGCCGACGACGCCGCGGTTGGCATCGTCGCGGTGGTGACGAACCTCGTCGCCGGAAGGCCGCGGCTTCTCGATTTCACCGTGCGCGCGGTCGAGCAGACTTTCCAAGGCACAAGCAAGCCAGTTGTGCTGCTCGCCAACTTGCACAGCAGCGTATGTCGCGAATCGGCCCGGCGCCTGCGGCGCCAGGGCATTGCCGTGCTCATGGGCACGTCGACCGGCCTTGCCGCCATCCGGTCGGCGCTTGCCTGGCATGCGCGCCGCACGGCAGCGCGCGACACGCCGATCCCCGTATCTGGCGAGCTGATAGCCGCGTGGCGCGCGAAGTTGCGCCAGGGGCTCGATCCGATCGACGCGCTGGCGCTCTACGCCGCATTCGGCGGCCCGGTTGTCCCGGGGGCGCGGGCCGCAAGCGAGGCCGAGGCGCTGGCTGTGGGCCGGACGCTCGGCTTTCCGCTCGTGCTCAAGACCGCCAACCCGAGGATCGGCCACAAGACCGAGGCCGGCGGCGTGGTCATGGGCTTGGTCGACGGGGATGCGCTGGTCGCGGCCTATCGCAAGATCTCGGCATCCTGCGGCCCGCTGGTCCTGCTGCAGAAGCAGGCGCCGGACGGCGTTGAAGTCTTCGTCGGCCTCGTCGGCGATCCCCAGTTCGGCCCGGTCATGACCCTCGGTCTCGGCGGCATCTTTGTCGAGATTCTGCGCGACACGGTCACGGCGATCCCACCGGCGACACCGGCCGAGATCCGCGCCCTGCTCGGCCGGCTGCGCGGATTTCCGTTGCTCACCGGAGCGCGCGGCCGGCCGCCGGTCGATCTCGATCGACTGTGCGATGCGATCGCAAGCTTCAGCCGCCTGGCGGCTGCGCTGGGCGACGAACTCGCCGAATTCGACCTCAATCCCCTCATCGCCGGGGGATCGGGCGTTGTGGCCGTCGATGCGCTCGCGGTGCCGCGCAGCCACGCAAACAAGACCGGAGATCAGGCATGACCGAGACGATTCGCACGCGCGTCGACGGCCGTATCGGCATCATCACCTTCGACCGGCCGGACGTGCTGAACGCCATGAACCGCAAGCTCAAGCAGGAAGTGACCGAGGTCATGACCAGGTGGTCGGCCGACCCGGCCATCCTGGTCATCGTGCTCCACGGCGGCGGCCGCGCCTTTTCCGCCGGCTTCGACATGAAGGAGTCGGCGACCCGCAACCTGACGACGCTGGCCGACTGGCGCGAGGCGCTTCAGCAGAGCTTCGACTTCCTCATCCAGTTCTGGGACTGCCCGAAGCCGACTGTCGCCGCCGTGCACGGCTTCTGCCTGGGCGGCGCCTTCGAGCTGACTTTGTCCTGCGATATCGCGATCGCCGCCGAAGGCACACGCTTCGGCGAGCCCGAGCCGCGCTTCGGTTCGGGCGTCATCTGCATGCTGCTGCCCTGGGTGACCACCCCGAAGTTCGCCAAGGAGATTGCGTTGACCGGCACCGACCGGATCGACGCCGCCCGCGCGCTCGCGATGGGTCTCGTCAATCAGGTCGTGCCGGCCGGACAGGAGCTCGACGCCGCGCTGGCCATCGCACGCGACATCGCAACCGCGGCCCCCAACGCCGTGCAGATGACCAAGCGTGCGCTCAACCGCGCCTATGATTGCGCCGGATTGCGCCAAGCGCTGGCTGCCGGGCTCGACACCGACGTGATGATCGAAAGCTCCGGAGGGCCCGAGCGCGCGGAATTCAACCGGATCCGCCGCGAGCAGGGCCTGAAAGCCGCCCTGCTCTGGCGGGATTCCCGGTTCGCCGCGAACTAGCCGTCTGGGTCAGCCCATCAGCAGCCACTCTTTGAAGCGCAGGGCGACTTTCTGATAGTTGTCGGCCCACCAGTCGTCGTTGTTGACCGCGACCTTGGGCGACAGAGGATCCGGCAGCACCTTCAGCACCGCAGGACTGAGCTTCGAGGCCGCGCCGCGCGTGACGACGCCGTTGCCCGGGAGGGCATTGACGAATGCCGCCTGCATGTCCGGCCGCAGCAGGCCATTGAGCACCTGCATGGCCGCCTTCTTGTTTCGCGTGCCTTTGGCGACCGCGACGTAGGTGGTCGAAACGAGCGGGTACTCGTCGGCGATCTCGATCGAGATCTTCTGCTCCTGCGCGGCAAGCACGCGGCCCTTGTAGACGTAGTTGAAGTCGATCTCATTGCTTTGGATCAGCGTGACGGTTTGCGGCGTCTGCGCGATCCAGTTCGTGACATGCGGTTTGATGCGGTCGAGCGATTTGAACGCCCGGTCGACATCCAGCGGATAGAGCTCCTTCGGCTTCACGCCGTCGGCGAGAAGCGCCACCTCGAGGATCTCGTCGGCCCGGTTGCGCAGTCCACGCCTGCCGGGGAAACGGCGGACATCCCAGAATTCCTGCCACGTCGTCGGAAATTTGCCCGGCGCGTGGCGCTTCGGATCGTAGCCGATGCCACCCCAATAGAGATACCAGGGCAGGCAGGCCTCGTGCTTGGGCAGCGTCAAATCGCTGGCGTTGGCGACGATCGAGTAGTCGATCGGCTCGAGCAGCTTCTCGCGCTGGGCGCCAACCGCCATCGCTCCGGTCAACGACATGATGTCCCATTCGACCTTACCGGTCGTGACTTGGGCCTTGAGCTTGGCGAGATCGGGGCCATACGCGTTGATGATGGTGATTCCGAGTTCCTTGGCGAGGGGCTGCAGGCACTGCTCGTCATAGCCCTTCTGCTGGGTGCCGCCCCATCCGACGAAGACCAGTGACTCCGCCGCTTCCGCGCGCCGGGACGAGATCACGGCCGGCGCACAGATCGTCGCGGCAACGCCGGTCAGAAACAGCCGCCGGCTGGGCCCCGCTATTTCAAGGGTTGGTCGATTGCGTGCTTTGCCACCAAGTTCCTGCTTTGTCATTTCCTCCTCCATCTTGTTTTGACCCGAACGATAGCGTGAATGGCCGGTTAGTGCGTGAGAATGACTGTGTCCTCCGGACGCCAGCAGAGCCGGACCCTGCTCTGCACCGGAAACGAGCGTGCCACCCGCGACAGGCGCTGCACGACGATGCGGGTCTGCGCATCGACAGCGACCACCGTGCGCCAAGTGGTCCCCTGGAGCGAATGGTCGGCGACCTCGCCTTCGAGCAAGTTGAGACCCGCCGTCGCATCGTCGAGTGTCGCAAGATCGATCGCTTCGGGCCGCAACATCAGCGTGACTTCGGCGCCCGTGTTCAGCCCGACCGTCGGCGCGCCGCGCACCAGTCCGCCGCCGGCGAGCTCAACCGTCGACCAGCCATCGGCGTCACCGCGATAGCGGCCTTTGAGCAGGTTCGAGGTGCCGACGAAGCCGGCGGCAAACACACTCCGTGGCCGGAAATACATGTCATGGGGCGTGCCGACCTCGCACACCCGCGCGTCGCTGATCAGAGCGATCCGCGTCGACATCGACAGCGCCTCTTCCTGGTCGTGCGTCACATAGACGACGGTCGCCCCCAGCATGGCATGAAGGTGGCGAATCTCGCCCTGCAGCCCCTCGCGCAACTGCTTGTCGAGCGCGCCCAAGGGTTCATCCATCAGGATGACCTTGGGCTGGTAGACCACGGCGCGCGCGAGTGCCACCCGCTGCTGCTGGCCGCCGGAAAGTTGCTTGGGCCTGCGCTCCGCGAGACCTGCGAGGCGCACGAGATCGAGCGCCTCCATCACCTTCGTGCGGATCTGGCTGGAATCCATGTGACGGATGCGCAGGGGAAAGGCGATATTCTCGAAGACGGTCAGATGCGGCATCAACGCGTAGTTCTGGAACACCATGCCGAAGCCGCGCCGGTTCGGCGGCACGGCAGTCATGTCGGTGCCCTCGACCAGGATCTGCCCGGAGCTGAGTGGCACCACGCCGGCGATGGAATTGAGCAGCGTCGTCTTGCCTGAGCCGCTCGGGCCCAGCAGCGTCAGGAAATCCCCCTTTGCGATGTCGATCGTCGCGTCGTGGAGCGCGACCGTCTTGCCATAGACCACGCTCGCATTGCGTACGCTGACGATGGGTGTCACCGTCATGTCACGCCTCCGGCCGGCGCAAGGCGACGCCGAGCACGCAGATGACCAGCGACAGCAGCGTGAGCAGCGTCGAGATCGCGGCCAGCACCGGCGAGACCTCCCACTGGATGCTGCTGTACATCTTGATCGGCAGCGTCATGGTCCGTGGCGAACTCAGAAACCAGGCGATCACGACCTCGTCGAACGAGATTAGGAACGAGAACATGCCAGCCGCCGCGATCGGCCCGGCGATCATCGGCAGCACGACCGAGAAGAAGACGCGGAGCACCGAGGCGCCGAGCACCTGGGCCGCGACCTCGATGTTGGGATTGACCTGGCGCAGCCCGGCGATGACGACGAGCACGACGAAGGGCAGGTTGTGCACGGAGTGGCCGAGGATCAGAGCGAGCGTCGAGCCGCTGATGCCGAGTCGCGCAAAATATATATAGAGGCCCAATGCAAAGACGATGGTCGGCACGAGCATCGGCATCATCACGAAGGCGCGGATGATGGCCACGCCGAAGAGGCGGCTGCGCACCAGCGCATAGGCAACGGGTACGCCGGTTGCGAGCGACAGCGCCGTCACGCCAGTCGCGACGAGCGTGCTTTCGATCGTCGCGGCGACCCATTCCGGCCCGGCGAAGTACTCGCGATACAGCATCCAGGAGAATCCGCTGGGCGGGAACATGATCTCGCGCGAATCCGAAAACGACATCGGTATCACGATCAGGCTGGGCGCGATCAGGAACGCGAAGACCAGCCCGGCGGCAATCTTGAGCGGCAGCGAGATGTGATCGACCATCGCTCGGTCTCAATGACGATCGATGCTGTCGACCCGGGACAAGACCCAGATCAGCGCGCCCGATATCAGCAGCAGCATCACGGCCAGCGCCGCCGCCATTGTCCAGTCGAGCGCCTCGCGCGTGTAATAGTCGATCAGATTGGCGACCATCATGTCGCGGCGGCCGCCGAGGAGCGCCGGCGTGACGAAGACGCCGATCGAAAGCACGACCGTCATGATCGCAGAAGCGACGATCGCCGGAAGGCTCAGCAAGAAGGTCACGCGGAAGAACACCTGTCGCCGGCTGGCCCCCATGATCAACGCAGCGCGCCGCAACTCGGGTGGCTGCGCCAACAGATTGTTCAGGATGGGGAAGACGCAGAAGGGAATCAGGAAGTGCACCATCCCGACCATGACGCCGATCCGGTTGAAGACCAGGGATGTGCCGAGTTCGAGCGACAGGAACTGACGCAGCATCGTCTTGATAATGCCCTGCTCACCGAGGATGACGATGAAGGCGAAGCTCTTGACCAGGATGCTCGTCCAGAACGGCAGAAGGACGAGGATCATCGCGATGGCGCGCGGCGTCCGATCAAGTTGCGCAATGTAATACGCGAGCGGATATCCCAGCAGCAGACTGAGCAGGCTCGCTTCGAGCGTGATTTCGAGCGTCGTGCGGAGGATGCGCCAGAACAGCGTGCTGCCGAGAATCTGCTCATAACCCGCGATGGTGAACCCTTCGCGATAGAGACTCTGCAGCGCGACGATGACGAGCGGAATCACAAAAACTGCGGCTATCAGCACGACTGCCGGCGCCGAGAACCATGCCTTCTGATAATCGGGAGCGGCGCGCCTGGCACGGCCATGGGTCGCGTCCGCGACCGACGCAGCGGAAACTGCGCTCACGGAACGCTCGCGCCTGAGCCGTTCAGTCCATGTGACACAGGCGCACCATATCGCAATACTTCGACCCGTCTCCCGCGCGCACCAACGATATCATCCCGCGACGCCGGCATCGGCGTCAAACTGACCGGACTCGACGACGGGCGGAGTCACGCAGCGACGGCAGCAGCAGGACTGCTCCGCATGAGTTGCTCGACCGCGAGTCTTCCGATATCGCGCAGGCGGGATTTTTCTTGGTCGTGACCGCCGGCTGCCCGGCGCAGGCTCTCATCGAGTCCGATCAGGAACTCGCTGGGAGTCTGAATCTCCCAGCCTGAGGCGGCGTTCCGAGCGAACCTTCGCAGCCGGACCGGTGCCATGCCGATATCGACCTCCAGCACGGCGTCGTCCCCCAGGGCCGCGAGATCCGCGTTGCGCGGCGCGATGCGCGAGAGCAGGTCGACCGCACCGGGCCCGAGCAGAAAAAGACAGCCCGTGCGGCCGGTCAGATCCGAGATCGCGATCGCGCCGGACTCGCCGGCTTCTGCTTGAAGCCGAGCGAGCAATCGGAGCTGCGCTTCCGCCTCGGCGGCGAGATGGAAGAGTTCGTCGCACAGGCGGTAGACCGTCAGCGCCGTCGACCGCGCGCCGCCACGCAGCCGCAGCGTCGCCCCGCCGACACGGCCATCGCGCGCCGGCAGCGCCGTGCCGAGCAGGCGCGCCAGGAGCTCCGAGGCTCCGCTTCCGGCGACCTCGATCAGGCTGCGGGCGCTGAGATCGGCGATGCCACAGCCACCAGCCACGAATTTGCATTCGTCCGCTGTGGCCGCCTCGGCCGTTTGCTGGACATCCGTGCGAAACCAGGCCGGGCACTCCCAACCGTTGCGCGCGATGAATACGGCGCCATCGGCGCGCTGCTGGGCGTAAAGCGGCGAGGTCCGGGCCGGCCGGCCGGCGGCGCGGTCGCGGCCCGGCTCGATCGAGCCGTAGGTGTGCGCCTCACCCAGGCATTGGCGCACATAGGTGATCGTCGCATAGGGTCCGAAGCGCGCCACATCGAGCGGTGCCACATCGAGGCTCGGCTCGCCGTTGACGATCCACTCCGCCATCAGCCGTCCGACGCCCGCGCCCTGTCCAATGCCGGCACTGAAGCCGGCGAGCACATGGAGATTGCGATGATTCCACAGCGGGCCCATCAGGCCGTTGAAATCCACCGTACGGCTGGTCGGCCCGCAGATGACCCGTTTGATGCCGGCACGCGCGAAGGCCGGCACGCGCTTCATCCCGGCCTCGAGGCAGGCGGCGCCACGTTCGAGATCGGGCGGCAACAGCTCCTGGCCGAAACTGTCGGGGATGCCGTCGACGAAGCAATAGGGCGTATGCGGCTCATGCACGCCCATGATCAGGCCCTTGCGCTCCTGACGGAAATAGAGCGGCACATCATGGTCGCGCAGGATCGGCAATTCGAAGCCAAGGGTTTCCAGCTCCGGCACCTCGTCGGTGACGACGTATTGCCGCTCGGCGGGCACGATCGGCAAATGGATGCCCAGCGCCGCCGGAAGCTCGGGCGCCCAGATGCCGGTTGCCAGCACGACGTGCTCCGCCGAGATCGCGCCGGCCGTGGTTGCCACGGTCCACTTGCCGAAGCCACGCACGAGGGCGGTCACCTTGGTCTGGCGATAGATCTCTGCGCCCGCCGCGCGCGCCAAGCGTGCGAATGCCAGGGTCGCCATGCTGGGATCGATGTAGCCTTCGGTCGGGGCCCAGGATGCACCGAGCAGTCCCTCCGGGTTGATCAGCGGAAACCGCCGGACCACCTCGTCGGGCCCGACCATGCTGCAGCAATGGCCAAGCGTCTGCATTTTCGGCAGCAGCCGTTCGAGCCGGTCCCATCGGCTGCGGCTGGGCGCCAGTTGCAGGCTGCCGACCTGGTGAAATCCGACCGATTCGCCGGTCTCGCGCTCGAAGTTGGTGTAGATGCCGAAGCTGAGCGCGTTGATGCGCGCGACCTCCGGATCCTCCTCCAGCATCACGAGATGGCCGGCGGAATGCCAGGTCGTGCCGGCCGTCAGTTCCGTCTTCTCGACCAGGACGACGTTCGACAGCCCGAGCCGAGTCAGCTGGTAAAGCAGCGAGCAACCGACGACCCCGCCCCCGACAACGACGACATCTGCATTAGACTTCAACATTTCCTCCCCATCCCGCGCGGCGCTCCGCGAGAGCCCGGGCCGCAGTCTACTGCGAATTGCCGCGATGAAAACTAAGCCGCGAGCGCTCGCCGCGCCAAGTCCGCGCCCTCGACCATTGCCCGCATCTTGGCGAAGGCGACGTCGTGCGGCAGGTATTTCAGACCACAGTCGGGCGCCACGATGATGCGTTCGGCCGGCACATGAACGAGCGCGCGGCGAATGCGCGCGGCGACCACCTCGGGCGTCTCGATGGTCATGTCGGAAAGATCGATGACGCCGAGCATGATCATCTTGCCGGGGATCTTGGCGAGCACGGCGCAGTCGAGCTTGGGCTGCGCCGTCTCGATCGAGATCTGCTGGACCGCCGCGTCGGCCAATTCGACCAGAAAGGAATAGCCGGTCGGCTTCTGCTTCACGAACACGGCATAGCCGAAGCACATATGCACCGCCGTCGCGCCGGTCACGCCCTCGAGCGCTCGGTTGATCGCCTTGACTGCGAGCCGGCGCGCCTTGTCGGGCCGCGCCTGCATGTAAGGCTCGTCGATCTGCACGACGTCGGCACCGGCGGCAAACAGATCCTTGATTTCCTCGTTGACGGCAGCGGCATAGTCCATGGCGAGCGCCGCCTCGTCCCTGTAGTGATCGTCCTGGCACTGCTGCGACATGGTGAAAGGGCCGGGCACGGTCATCTTGATCCTGCGGTCCGTGTTGGCGCGCAGAAACTTGACGTCGCGCACCTCAACCGGATGGCGGCGCCGGATCGGCCCGACGACGCGCGGCACCGGCTGCGTCCGGCCCGGCGTGCGCGTCGGCGCCTGGCCCGGATTTTCGATGTCGACGCCGTCGAGCGCGGTGGCGAACCGGTTGGAATAGCTCTCCCGACGCATTTCGCCGTCGGTGACGATGTCGAGCCCGGCCCGTTCCTGGGCGCGGATCGCTAGGATAGTGGCATCGTCCTGCGCCTGCTCGAGCCATTCCGGCGCAATGCGCCACAGCTCGCATGCACGCACACGCGGCGGCGCCGACTTTGCCAGCCCTGCTCGATCGATCAGCCAGTCCGGCTGCGGGTAGCTTCCGACCAGGGTGGTCGGCAACAATGCATTCATGCCGTGTCCCCCAAAGCCGGCGCCGCAGCTCACTGCTCGCCGCCACAGCCCGTGACCAGCCTATTGGAGAAATGTCCGTCTGGGTGTGGAGGTGAGCAAAGGTGATAGGTCCAGCCTGGCTGCCATGTCCAGGGTGACCTCACCGCTTCGTGAAGCGCCACACGGTTGAGCAGGTGCTCAAGGGCGTAGTAGGTCCCGCGATGTCCAATCACGAGGACGGTACCGGCGCCGATCTCGCGCATTCCGTCATTAAGCCATTCGGCGACGCGATCCACCACCTGCTTGTAGCTTTCACCGTTGGGGAATGGATGCGTGAGATGCAGCAGGCGGCGCGGCTCGATCTCCGACGTTGCCCGCCTTGTCAGGTCCCCGTAGTCGCATTCACGCAGCCGAGCATCCCGGATAATCGGCAGGGAACGATCGCCGAACGCGATCTCGGCCGTGCGAAACGAACGCGAGAGATCCGAGCAGAAGACGACGGCGGGCTGATCGTCGCGCCGACGCACGCCGAGCATACGAGCTTGTCGCTCGCCACCGGGCGACAGGGCCGCGTCGAACCAGCCTGAGGCAAGACCTCTCTCGTTGTCGAGGCTTGTAGCGTGAGTCTCGAAGATCAACCTCAGACTCGGGTCGGGCGGCATGATCATCGTCCCGGATCGGTAGTCAACTCTGCGTCAGATCAGCCGTTCGGGCCGCGGATGATTTCCAGCGGCGCGCTCGGCAGCAATGTGTTCGCGCACGATCCGCGAAGCCGGCGCCGGTAGCGCGGCCTAGTCGAATTCCAGCCGGTCCCTGAATTTTTCGAGCGCCGCCTTGGCGCAGGCTTCGTCGGCATCGCCGCCCGGCGCACCCGACACGCCGATTGCGCCGACGATGCCGCCACCCGCCTCGACCAGAACGCCACCGCCGATGATGATCGCGCCGGCGACGTTGCGCACGCCATCCTGGGGCGTGCCGGGCCTCGCCATGGCGACGAGTTCCGTCGTATTGGTGCGAAAGCTGACCGCCGTCCACGCCTTGCGCGTCGCCGTGTCGGGCGTGTGGGGGCCGGCGAAGCGGTCGCGCAACATGACGAGCGGCGTGCCGAAACGGTCGACGACACCGACGGCGACCTGGTAGCCCGCGGCGCGGCAGGCCTCGAGCGTCGACCGGCCGATCTCCAGGGCGAGCTCGGGGCCGAGCGACTTGTAAGTCACCAGTGCCTGGCCCCATGCCGGGCCGCAGACGAGAAATGACGCCAGAAGCGCAATGCGTGCTCCGCTCATGGTGGCCCCTCGCCCTGTTGCTTCGACTTGGACCATGATTCACCTTCGCGATCGAATCGCCAAGTGATTCGATCTCGAACGCCAGCGCTCTAAGATGCCGGCTTAAGCTTGGCCATGAGCTCTTCCATCAGTCCCCAGAATTGATACTCGCCCGTATAACCGACGATCCGGCCGATCTCGGCGCCGCCGTCAGTCAGCACGAAGGTCGGCGTGAAGCGCACCGGAGCGATGGACGCGAGATCCGCCGGTCGCGGCGCCGAAATATCGACGCGACGGAGTGTCGCGCGACGGCCGAGATCGGTCTTGCCATAGATCGGCGCGATCTCGCGATCCCAACGCACACACCAGGGGCAGCCCGCCTGCTCGAACATGACGAGCTCCGCAGCAGACGCTCCGCGAAGCGCCGCGATGACGGCAAGTAGGAGCAAGACCGCAGCGGCGCGCGCAACGCACGCGCGCCAAGGCAGCGCATCCATTTTCAGTTCACGCAGTTCGCTTGATGTTGAAGGTATAAACGCCGCTCTCTTGCGACTGATCCACCATCTGGTGGCCGGTCGCCCGGCAGAACGCTTCAAAATCCTTTACCGCCCCCGGGTCGGTTGCCAGCACATGGAGAATGCCGCCGATGGGCACATCCCTCATGGCTTTCTTGGCGCGCAGAATCGGCAGCGGGCAGTTGAGCCCCTTGGCATCGAGTGTGACCGTGCTCATCTGACGCTTGCTCCGTTGCCGCTTGTCATGGTTCGGCACGCCTGTTACGGCGCGCAGGGCGGTGTTAATATTAGAGAATTCAAATATAGCAGCGCGGCCGCCCTGCGCCAAGCATGGCCGCGCGCACGAAGGACTTGAGATGGACAGCATTCCCGTCACGACACTGGTTGCCGGTGCCGGCTTCGTCGCAGGCATGTTGTTCGGCGCGACCGCTCAGCGCACCAATTTCTGCACCATGGGCGCCATCTCCGATGCGGTGTTCCTCGACGACTATCGCCGCTTGCGCGCCTGGCTGCTGGCCATCGCAGTTGCCGTCATCGCGAGCCAGTCGCTCCACGCAGCCGGCATCATCGATCTGGGAAAATCGATCTATCTGTCCAGCAATCTCGGCTGGCTCGGGGCGGTGCTGGGCGGCCTCATGTTCGGCTTCGGCATGACCATGACGGGCGGTTGCGGCAACAAGACACTGGTGCGCCTGGGGGCCGGCAATCTCAAATCCATTGTCGTCTTCCTGTTTCTGGCGGTGTCGGCCTACATGACGCTGCGCGGCCTGTTCGGCCTCGTGCGCGCCAATCTGATCGAGACGACCAACATCGACCTCAAGGCGCGCGGCTTGGCGACGCAAGGGCTGCCCGATCTGCTGGCCGCGCTCGGCCTGCCCGCCGGCGCCGCGCGCTGGGCGACCGTCGCGGCACTCGCCGGCGGACTTCTCGTCTATTGCTTCCGTGATGCCGCATTCCGCCGCTCTCCGCCGCATGTCGTTTCCGGCCTCGTGATCGGCGCCCTGATCCCTGCCGGCTGGCTGGTCACGGGCGTTCTGGGCGCCGACGATTTCGACCCGACGCCGCTCGCCTCGTTCACGTTCGTGGCGCCGATCGGCGAGGCCGTGCAATACCTGATGACCTTCACCGGCAGCACGATCAACTTCGGCATTGCCGCGGTAGGCGGCGTCATCGTTGGATCGTTCCTGGCGGCGCAGGCGACGGGTGAGTTCAAACTCGAGGCGTTCGTCGGTGCCGACGATTTCCTGCGCCACATGGTCGGCGGCGTGCTGATGGGCACGGGCGGCGTGATGGCGCTGGGCTGCACGATCGGGCAGGGCGTCACGGGAATGTCGACTTTGGCATTCGGATCCCTGCTTGCGCTGCTCTCGATTCTGGCCGGCGGCGTTCTCGGGCTCAGATATCTGGAGACCGGCACCCTAGGCGGCGCCATGCGCGCACTGCTGGCGCGCAGCTAGACGGCGCGCACGACGGGAGTCCTTCAGGGCGGCGGGGTTGCAGTCGCCGAAAGCCCGCCCGATACTGGCCGGCCCCTGCGTCCCGGTCCGCGTCATTGCCTTCTGATCACCTCTCGCCTTGGGCCACCGCGTGGCAGCGCTGGAACGCGCTGCCGCCGACCACGCGCGCCGTCATCATGACGCTGATCGACAATGTCGGCATGAGCGTCATGGTGACGCTGCTCAAGCTGCTGGGCAGCACATACGATTCGATGTTGCTTGCCTTCTTCCGCAGCGTCATCGGGCTCGCCATCTTCATGCCTCTGCTGGCCGGCTACGGCTGGTCCCTGGTGCGCACCAACAGGCCGCTCATGCATGTGCTGCGCGTCGGCTTCGGCGCGAGTTCCATGCTGTGCGGCTTCTATGCCGTCACCGTGCTGCCGCTCGCCGAATCGACCGCGCTCAACTTCACGCGTCCGCTGTTCATGATGGTGCTTGCCGTCATCTTCCTCGGCGAGCTCGTCGGCTGGCGGCGGTGGACAGCGGCGACGGTCGGCTTCCTCGGCATGCTCATCATGGTGCAGCCGGGCGGCGCCGAGTTCCATCCAGCGATGCTCGTCTCGCTGCTCGGCTCGTGTCTCGGCTGCGGCACGGTCGTCGTCGTCAAGAAGCTGTCAAGGACCGACACCACGGCCTCGCTGATGTTTTCGGCCTCGGTCGTGACCACGGTGATCACGGCGGTGCCAGCGTATTTCGTCTGGAAGACGCCGACGCTCATCGACCTGCCGATCATCCTCATCATGGGCGCGCTCGGCACTTGCACGCAGTTCCTCTTCCTGCGCGCCTATTCGCTCGCCAACGCGGCCGTGCTGGCGCCGATCGACTATTCGCGCCTGCTGTTCGCCATCGTGCTCGGCTATGCCGTCTTCGGTGACTTGCCGGCTGAAGCGACATTGATCGGCGCGGCCATCGTCGCCAGCGCGACGCTCTACATCGTGCGGCGCGAGGCGAGGCTGAAGCGCGAGGCGGCGACTGCGCCGCCGGCGCCGACGCAGGAACCCCGATGACCGAGGCCGCGCCCTCTCCGCTGCGCGGCATCCTGCTGCTGGTCGTATCGAATGCCACGTTCACGGTGATGGACGTGTTGTCAAAACACCTGGCGGAAAACGGCTTGCCGGTGGTCGAGATCGCCTGGACCCGCTATGTCGTCCAGACGCTCGTCATCCTTTGCGTCATGGGACCTCTGCCGGCTTGGCGCGCGGCGCGCACCGCCCGCCCGATCGCCCAGATCTGTCGTGGCGCCTGCGTGTTCAGCTCATCCATCTTCTTCATCCTGGCGCTCAGCTATCTGCCGATCGCAACCTCGGCGGCGACCGGTTTCGTTTCGCCATTGTTCGTCACCGCGCTGTCGATTCCGCTGCTGGGCGAAGTGGTCGGCTGGCGCCGATGGACCGCGGTCATCGTCGGCTTCATCGGCGTGCTGGTCATCATCCGGCCGGGCTTCGCCGGGTTCTCGCCGGCGTCGATCTTTCCCGTGCTCTCGGCCGTGAGCTGGGCCTTGGCGCTGGTGCTGACCCGCATGATGAAGGGCGAACCGATCGAGACGACCTTCTTCTACAGCGCGGTCGTCGGCCTTGTGCTCGGCGCGGCGGCCCTGCCGTTCTTCTGGCAGACGCCTGACCTCATCTCGCTGTTCTGGCTGCTGATCATGGGTGTCAGCAGCGCGACCAGCCACTTCCTGCTGATCAAGGCGTTTCAATATGCCGAAGCGGGCTTGCTGGCGCCGTTCCAGTACACGCAACTGATCTGGGCGGCGCTGGCCGGCTTCATCATCTGGGGCGAGCTGCCGGATGGGCCGACCTATGTCGGCTCGGCCATCATCGTGGCAAGCGGTCTCTACGTGTGGGCGCGCGAACGCCGGCTGGCACGCGATCGCGCGCTCGGCCGCACCGGTCCATCCTAGACGATGCCAAGGCTCTTCAGCTCCGCTTCGCGTCGCGGCAGATCGCCGGCCAGAAAGAATTCGTCGAGCTGCGGCGGCGCCACGTGGGTGCCGGCGAGCATGGCATGCGCCTGGCCGCGATGGTGTATCTGATGCATGAACAGGTGCGATAGAGTCGCCCCAATCGTCTCGACGTTGATGACCCCGTCGCGACGGTCGATCGTGATGGTGCGCTGAAGCGCCGAATCGTCGAGTCGATCGCAAAACGCGATGAGCTTTCGGTCACTCTCCGCCTGCGCTTCCGCGAGAGCCGCCACGTCGCGGTAGGGCGTTTCGTCGGTGACGAGGACGCGGCCGCTGCCCTCGAGGTCGGCGATGTAGTAGCGGTCGACGACGAGAACGTGGTTGAGCGTTTCGACCAGCGAGGGAAAGAAGCTGACGCGCTGGGCCGCGAACTCGGTCGGCGTCAGACGGGCGCACGCGGCGAGCAGACGTGCATTGGCCCAGGCGTTGTAGCGCGCCATCTGGGAGAAATGATCGGCGAGGACCTTGGCCATCAACACCTCTTGCGCCCCTCGGGGATCGCGGGCAGCGGATTGGACGGTCGGCGGACAGACCAACAACTTACGGCCGACCGCGTGCCGCGCCAATGCCAATGAAGTGCGCAGGCCGACCGGGCTCCATTGGTCAAAACCGTGATTCATAGGAGGAATTCGGTCGCGCATTCGGCTCTTCAGGGAGCCGGTGACTGACGCGGCACGAGCGGGCGCCGGTTCGGCCGAGCTGCGCTCGCACCATCCGCTGAGCCCGCCCGCCACGGTTCAGGACTGGGACGATTCAGTCTGATGGCAACGGTGCGACGCAGCGGCGTTCAGCCGCGTCGGCAGCGCTTGAGCACCGGCAGACTCAGGAATAGAGTGTACAATGCCAATGCGATCAATGCAGAAGCCGACGCTGGCGAGCCGCCGGATCGGCCCGTTGACCGCGGTCCGCACGGACCGGGCGGCCATCAGCATCCTGAAGAATTTGCGTCGAGGGTGCCGGGCCGATCCGATGATGCTGGTGCCGGAATGTCCGTTGCGCTTGGGCGGCGGGAAGAGTTGTGCGAAGGAGAGGCCGAAATGGCTGTGCACGGGGATCAAGACGGAAGCCCGAACCGGCGCGATGTGATCGCGGGCGTGGGCGGGTTGTTTGCAGCGGGAATTGTGTTGACGCCGCTTGCGGCGGAGGCGACGCCGGAAGCGGTGGCCGACGTGGTGAAGAAACTGACCGGAGGCAAGGAGGTCAAGGCGGGCAAGGTGATTCTGAGCGTCCCGCAGATCGCGGAGAACGGTAACACCGTGCCACTCAAGGTCAATGTCGACAGCCTGATGAGCGGCAGCGACTTTGTGAGGGCCGTGCACATCTACGCCGATGGCAATCCCGCGCCTGACGTCGCGACCTTCAATTTCTCTCCGATGAGCGCCAAGGTCGAGGTGCAGACGCGAATGCGGATGGCCAAGACTCAGAACGTCATTGCCATCGCCCAGATGAGCGACGGCACTTTCTTCAGCAGCCAGGCGGAGGTCAAGGTGACCATCGGCGGCTGCGGCGGTTGACGCGGAGACATTGACATGACCATGGAAAAGCCGCGCGTCAAGCTGCCCAACAAGGCGAAGAAGGGCGAGATCATCGAAATCAAGACTTTGATTTCTCACCCGATGGAAACCGGACAGCGCCGCGACGCGCAGGGCAAGGTGGTCCCGCGCAACATCATCAACAAGCTACTCGTCACTTACAACGGCAAGGAGCTGTTCTCCGCGTCATTGGCGCCGGCTATTTCGGCCAACCCGTATATTTCATTCTTCGCGCGTGCTGACGAGAGCGGCACGATCGAGTTCACATGGATCGAAGACGGCGGCGAGAAGATGACTCACCGCGAGACGATCGAGGTTTCCTGACTCGGCGCCTCGCCATTCGATAGATAGCCGCAACGCACCCCATCGCGGCCCGAGGTGCGAGCCGGCCGGTGAGTTTGCGGCGAAGACGCGCGCGAGGGGTATCGATACCGCTTGCGCCGCGCCCGGTGAAAATGTTCCAAGGGAGGTTGTTCGTGACGAAGCTTTCTCGCCCGTGGACAGCTTTCGCCTTCCTTGCTGCCCTCGCCGTCGTCACAGCGGGGCTCGTGCCGACCTGGATGGCGGTTCATGCACAGGACGACCAAACAGAGAAAGAGGTCGAGCGCTATCGCCAGATGCTCAAGGACGACCCCTGGAGCAATCCCGGCAATCTGTGGGTCGATCGCGGCGAGGCGCTGTGGGATCGGGCACGCGGACCGAAGAATGCCTCGTTGGCCCAATGCGATCTCGGCCTGGGTCCTGGCAAGGTGGACGGCGCCTATGCGCAGCTACCGCGCTATTTTGCCGACGCCGACCGCGTGATGGATCTCGAGGCGCGTCTGGTCTGGTGCATGGACAAGCTTCAGGGCTTCGATCCCAAGACTCTGGCCAAAACCGCCTTCTCCAACCGCGATCGCAGCTCCGACCTCGAGGCGTTGACCGCCTTCGTCGCCAACCGCTCGAACGGCATGAAATTCTCCCTCAGGCTCGAGCATGCCAAGGAAAAGGAGGCTTACGCCGTAGGCGAGGCCCTGTTCTACCGTCGCCAGGGACCGATGGACTTTGGCTGCGTCACGTGTCACGCCGATGACGGCAAGCGCATCCGGCTGCAGCAGCTGCCCTATTTCGGCGATACCAAGAGCGCGCAGGAAGTGGTCGCGACCTGGCCAGCCTATCGCGTCTCGCAGGAGACGGTCCGCACGATGCAGCACCGCATGTTCGACTGCTATTGGCAGATGCGGTTGCCCGAGCTCGACTATGGGTCGGACGTTTCCGTAGCGCTCATCACTTACCTGACCAAGCGCGGCGAAGGTGGCGAGATCAACGCACCGTCGCTCAAGCGCTAGCCGGAGATCGCCCGATGACCAGCTTGCGTAACGCCGTCCTGATTGCCGCCGCTGCGGCCATGGCGACGCCCGCCCTGGCGCAGACCGCATCGCCGCCGCCCGACCTCGTCGATCGCTACATGAGCGAGAGCTGGAAGAGCGCTACGCCCGAATGGCGCGGCCGCCTCGCGCAGGACCAGACGATGAAAGACTGCAGCACTTATCGCAACAATCCGCCGGCCGCGGTCCACGACGCGATCATCGCCCGCGAGAAGGCAACCATTCAGTATCCGGCCGACGGCAAACTGCTGGGCGACTGGAAGAAGGGCGAAGCATCGGCGCGCGACGGCTACGGCCTGCGCTTCACCGACAAGGACACGGCACGTGCCAATGGCGGCAATTGCTATGCCTGCCATCAGCTCGATCCCAAGGAGATCACGTTCGGCACGGTGGGCCCCAGCCTCGTGCACTATGGCAAGAATCGGAACTACAGCACCGACGACGCCAAGCTCGCCTATGAGCGAATCTTCAATCCGCAATCCGTGTTTGCCTGCTCGCACATGCCGCGCTTCGGCCACAACAAGTTCCTGACCGTCGACCAGATCAAGGACGTGCTCGCCTACCTGATGGATCCGGCGAGCCCAGTCAATAAGTAGCGGCGCGGCGCAGGGCGGCGCAAAGGCCGTGCTGAGCCGCCGCCATGTCGCCGCCGCGGCCACGGCTGCCGCCGCTCGCGGTGGCGGGTCGCTCGGCCGGCGGGCTTCCGCCCAGGCGCTGCGCCAGGACGATCTGCTGCGCTTCGAGCCGCTCGGGGGCTCGCCGGTCAGGCAGCTGGTGATGCACCACATCGAGCGGCTCAAGTCGGTGCGCCTTCCCGAGAGCCACGACCTGCGCGTCGTCGGCCTGTGACCCGGACCAGGCGATGGGTGTGTTCGACATCTCGATCGGGGCGGCATTCATTGCCGGCCTGCTGAGTTTCCTGTCACCCTGCGTCCTGCCGCTGGTGCCGGCCTATCTGGGCTTCCTCGGCGGCGTATCGATTCACCAGCTCGCCGACGAGCCGGACGCGCGGGCGACGCGTAACGGCGCGCGTCGCGTCGCCTGGGCGGCGTTCGCATTCGTGCTTGGCTTTGCCACCGTGTTTGTGGCGCTCGGCGCCACCGCGTCCACGATCAGCCGTCTCGTCACGCAGCACCTCGACTGGCTCGCGACGATTGCCGGCAGCATACTCATCCTGTTCGGCGTGCACACCATGGGCTGGCTGCCCGTGCCGCTGCTCTATCGCGAGGCGCGTTTCCATCTCGAGCGCAAGCCGGCGGGGCTGGTGGGTGCCTATGTCATCGGCCTCGCCTTCGCGCTCGGCTGGACGCCCTGCGTGGGACCGATTCTGGCGGCCATCCTGACCATTGCGGCGGCCAAGGAATCGCTGACTCAGGGCAGTGCGCTTCTGGCGGTCTATGCTGCCGGCATCGGAGTGCCGTTCCTGGCGGCTGCGCTCGCAGCGCGCCGCTTTCTGTCATTGATGACACGGCTGCGCCAGCACGTTGTCTGGGTCGAACGCGTGACCGGCCTGCTGCTGATCGTCACCGGCATCGCCATTCTGACCGGCACGATCAGCGATGCGAGCTATTGGCTGCTCGAGACCTTCCCCGTCCTGGGCACGATCGGCTAGCAGCGCAACTCCTGCGGTGTTGCGGCACGCCAAGATGGCATGGCACGATCCGCGCCCGTACAAGCGAAGCGAGCGGGGAGGCGGAATTGGCTGGGTATCTGTTTCGCGGCGGGCGGTTCCTCGATCCGAACAAGACCGACCTGATCGACGGCATGGAGGTGCTGGTCGAGGGCGAACGAATCAAGGAAGTCTCCCGCAAGATCAAGTCGTCGGACGCGACGGTGATCGATCTCAAGGGGCTGACGATCATGCCGGGCATGATCGACTGCCATGTGCATGTGATGCTGCCCGAGGTCGAAGTGCGCCGGATCGAGAACTATCCACCGACCATGATGGCATTCAAGGCGGCGCACCTGATGCAGGCCATGATGAGCCGGGGCTTCACGACGTTGCGCGATACCGGCGGCTGCGATTTCGGGATTCGCGATTCCGTCGAAGCCGGATTGGTCGCCGGCCCGCGCCTGTTCATCGCCGGGCGCACCATGACGCCGACCGGGGGTCATGGCGACGCGCGGCGGCGCACCGACCACAAGCCCTTCTGCCTTTGCTGCAACGGCCTGTCGCTGCTGTCCGCCATCGTCGACGGTGTGCCCGCCGTGCTCCACGGCGTGCGCGAGGAAATGCGCCGGGGCGCGGACTTCATCAAGATCATGGCATCGGGTGGCGTCGCCTCGCCCTACGATCCGCTCGAAAGCGTGCAGTTCACGCGCGACGAGGTTGCCGCCATCGTCGAAGAGGTGACCAATTGGGGCAGCTATGTCGCTGCGCATGCCTACGGCGCCGACGCCATTTATCGCGCCGTCGACATCGGCATCCGCACCATCGAGCACGGCAATCTGCTCGACGAAAAGACCGCCAAGCTGATGGCCAAGAAAGGCGCCTTCCTGGTGCCCACGCTCGTCGCCTATGACGCGATCAAGCGGCGCGCGCGCGAGTACGGCTTCACCGACGACAACATGGCCAAGAACGAACGCGTCTATCAGGCCGGATTGCGCTCGATCGAGATCGCCAAGAAGGCCGGCGTGGAGATCGCCTTCGGCAGCGACCTGCTCGGTCAGCTGCAGAACGACCACACGCGCGAATTCCAGATCCGCGCTCAGGTGCTCAAGCCCTACGAGATCATCCGCTCGGCCACGCTGACCGCGGCAAAGCTGCTGCGCCGCGAGAAGGATCTCGGTGAACTCAAGCCGGGCGCCTATGCCGACCTTCTGGTCGTCGAGGGCAACCCCATGCTGGCGACCGAGATGTGGCAGGACGGCGGACCCGCCATCTCGGTGATCATGAAGGGCGGCGCGTTCTACCGGAACCGCCTGCACTGAGAGATCGCGGAGTCCGTGAATTGACGGACTCGATCTGAAGGCATCTTTGAGCGAGTATTGCGAATGATTAACATTCGCATACAGGAGCCGGCGGCCGAGGCCGCCGTGCTGACGGACCTCGTCTTCCCGGAGCAGGTCATCATCTGGTCGATGCGCCGATGGTCCAGCGTGTCGCAACTCGGCCGGACCCAAGCGTGGCTCTGCGTCGAGGCGACGCTAAGCCGGGCCTGCGGCGGCGGCGGCGACCGGCTCGCCGCGGGAGCGCTCGACCAGGTGCTGCTCACTCTTGCGCACCGCGCGCGCGGCCCGTTTCTGTGCCACGGCATGCGTTGCCCAGCCATTGCGCCGGGCGAGCGCGCGCTCATCGATCTGATCGCGGCGAGCCAGCTTGGTGATCGGCATCACGCCGAGCGGGCCGCGCGGCGCCTGCTGCCTGCGGCATTTGCCGACATGCTGCTTGAGAACGTCGCCATCATCGGCGCCGCGCTCGAGCTCCGGTTTCCCGCTCTGCCGCCACGCTACGCGATGGGAGCCGCCGGCCGCACCCTGCACTGACGGCTTGCGCGCCGACCGGCATTCGCTACCAGAGGGTGACTTCCTTGCCCTCCGCGCGCAGGCGCTCGGCCTTGGCCTGCAGCCATTTCTGGAAATGCTCGGTCTCGTAGGCCTTGGTGCGCACGTATTCGAACATCGACACGAAGTGGAACGGCTTGAAATAGCCGGGCATACGCATGACCTCCAGGTCGCGCGCGTTGCGGCCGGGCTTGCCGGCGTCCGATTCGGGCAGGAAGACGATGGTGGGCGTAAACACCACGCCGAGCTTGCGCGCGAAGGCGCGCTCTTCGAGCTGCTGACCGTCGAAATCCGTTACCGTCCTGGCGCCATAGAGGTTGAGCTGAATGATGGTAAAATTGTCGCGTATGTAGGCGTTGATCGCGGGGTCGGCGAAATTGACCGCATGCGTCTCCTTGCAATACGGGCAACCACGCTGCTCAAAAATGAGCGCGAGCCGCTTGCCGGACGCCGTCGCCTCCTTCAGGTCATCCTTGAGATCCAGAAAGGTCTCGACAAACCAGCTCTGGGTATAGAGGCCATCGTCGTTGAGGGTGGGCTCGACCGGCACCCCGGCGGTCGCCGCCCGAGCACGAGGAACCGGCCACACCCCAGCTCCGGCAACTCCGAGAACAAGCCGACCGAATTGACGTCGCGTGACCATACGAAAAATGCCCATATTCCGAGACTTGTCGACATTGTCGTCCCGTCACACATGTGCTTCAATCAAACGCAGTCCGACGCAAAGGGTGCCGCGGTTTCGAATTGGCGGCGCCGGCAAGCTCGGCTAGAACGCCAGACATGACCGACGAGTTCGACATCGCGTCGCGCCACGCCATCGCCAGCGTCGAAGCGGCGGCGCTCAGGGACGAGCCATTTCCACACATCGTCGTCCCGGACTTCTTGCCCGCCCCGCTCTACGCGCGAATGCTAGACCTGTGGCCGGCGCAGGAGCTGTTTGCCACGACCAATGCAATGCGGCGCCGAGAGCTGTGGCTGCGTGAGCACTGGAATGATCTTCAGGGCGCCCAGGGGCAGACGTGGCGACTGGTCGCGCGCGTGCTGCGTTACGTCAATCCGGTCATCTTCAAGCGCTTCGAGGTCTATCTGAGCAGCAAGTTCATGCCCTATCTGGGCAAGTCGTGGCGCGACCATGTCAAGAAGCTGCCCTTGATCATGAGCGGCGTTCAGCTCGCGAGCTACCGGGGCACCATCGGTCTGCCCCCGCACGTCGATCACGCCCGCATCGTCACCAATGCGTTTCTCTACTGCAACGAGCGGCCCCAAGCGGAGGCCGAACAGGCCACGGTGCTGTATCGCAGCCTGGGTCTCGCGCTGCCGACCAACATGAATATCGACGGCGCGGATCTTTCGCGGCATATGCGCGTTGCGGAAATCGTGCCCTACCAGCCCAATCTGTGCCTGGCGTTTCTCAATACGCCGCGATCCTTTCACGGCGTTGATTCGCGCGACATCGGCGAGCGGGAGCGGCGGCTCGTCATCTTCAATTCCTCGGTCAAATCGAGCGACGCAGTCCGCCTGTTCGGCGAGGCGGCGGCCCAGGCCTAGACCTAGAGCCGCATCGTGCGCACTTGCCGGATCGGATAAGATCGGTCGAAGGCAGCTTCCGTGCAGGTTCAAACGCCGTGAAGTCGTTGCTCTCTTCCCTGGCGCTGTTGGTCTTCGGGGTGGCGGCGGGTGCGCTGCTGCTGTTCACGCTGGACCGTGATGCGTCGCCCGACACCTCGGTATCGCCGGCCGAGACGCCTCCCGTCTTGGCCGACGTCGTGCCGTCGCGAACGAGGACGATCTTGCGCATCCAGACGGACCCCCATGACAAGGGGTCCGATGACGACGTGCTGCCTGCCGCCGAAGCGGGGAGCGCACAGGCTCCCGGCGCCGCGACAAACGCCGCCCCGCAGTTCGCCGAACGACCCGTCTCACCGTCCGCGGACCCGACGGGCGGGGTCGCAGCCGCTGCCCCGGCACTGCCGATCCCGTCGGACCAGCTTCCGGAGGTGCGCCTCAAGGCGCGCACCGCCCATGTCGTGCCGGTGCCGCCGCCCGAGCCCGGCACGCGACCGAGGTCCGGATCCGGCTTCGACGCTCAAACAGAGGTCCGGGCAAAGCCTCCAGCAGCGACGCCGCAAACGCCGCCCAAGTCAGTCTCCGGTCGCGCCGAGGTGAGCGGATCGGCGCGCGTGGTCGACGGCGAAACTCTGGAGATTGGCGGGCAGCGGATCCGCCTGTTTGGCATCGGTGCGCCCGATCTGCGCCAGGAATGCAACAGCGTCAAAGGGGCCAAATGGCGGTGCGGCCAGGAGTCGCGCGCAGCGCTGGCCCAGCTCGTCGCGTCGGCAGGCACCGTGCGCTGCACGCCGCGCACCGAAAACGAGCGCGGCGAACTGACTGCCGTGTGTGTTGACGGCCAGGGCGTCGACCTTGCCGCGCGCCAGGTGATCAGCGGCAACGCTCTGGCGCGCCGCGGCATTTCGCTCGACTATGTCGACCAGGAGACCATTGCCCAGACGGCGCGGCGGGGGCTGTGGCAGGGCGAGTTCGAGCGCCCATGGGAATGGAAGCGCAATCATCCCGCCTCGTGACGGCGGCGGGCGAAGGATCAGACCATGGACAGAGAACCGGATTCGGGCGGTGGCGGCGGCAGACGGCGTTTCCCGTCGCGCAATGTGCTGGGCGAGGCCCTTCAGACCTGCAGCGCCAGCCCGGTCACGGGCTTCTATCGCGACGCCTGCTGCAACTCGGGGCCCGATGACCACGGGCTGCACACGGTTTGCGTGGTCACGACGGCCGAATTTCTCGCATTCTCGAAATCACGCGGCAACGATCTGTCCACGCCCGCGCCGCAGTTCGGCTTTCCCGGCCTGAAGCCCGGCGACCGTTGGTGCCTGTGCGCTGCGCGCTGGCAGGAAGCCCTGGAAGCGGACAGCGCGCCGCGCGTGGTTCTCGCGGCCACTCACGAAGTCACGCTCCAGATCGTCGACATCGCGGACCTCAAGAAATACGCGATCGATCTTTCCTGACGCGCCGTGCAGCGCGTCATCGTTATCGGCGTGACCGGCTCCGGCAAGTCGACGCTGGCGCACCGGCTGGGCGCGCTGATCGAGGCCCCCGTCGTCGAGCTGGACGACCTGCATTGGCTGCCGGGCTGGCAGAAACGCAACGTCGCGGAGTTCCGGGCGTTGACCGCGGCGGCAACCGAAACCGATCGTTGGATCGTCGTCGGCAACTACGGTCAGCTGCGCGATCTCATCTGGCCGCGGGCCGACACCGTGGTCTGGCTCGACTACGGCTTCTGGCGCTGCCTTCGCCAATTGCTGTCGCGCTGCGTGAGACGGGTCGTCGACCAGCAGGTCATCTGCAACGGCAATCGCGAGTCCTGGCGGCAGCTCCTGTCACGCGACAGCATTGTGCTGTGGCTGCTTCGAACGTATCGCCGCCGCCGCCGTGACTATCCCGCCTTGGTCGACGGCCGGCTCTACCCGAATCTGTGCGCTATCCGCCTGCGCCACCCTCGGCAGGCGGCGCAGTTCTTGGCCGCCCACCGGCAGGCGACGCCCGCCCCAGAGACTACTGCCAGAACCGCATCGCCTGGACCGTCGCCATGAGCGGCGGGTCAGCCGACGGCTTGGCGTGTCCCAGCTCGTCCGCGGCCATCACGGTGCGCCGTCGCGCCAATTCGCCGAGGAAACCGGCATTGGGGCACTCGGCATCCAGCCTGTCACGTCGCCACCCGGCGATCCAGCGGTGGCAGGCACCGCTCTTGGCGCATGTCGCGCAGCGCCGGGCCGCCGCCCACAACCGCGCATCGAGGCCGGCGTCGCCCGCATCGCGCGGCACGACGCCGTAGAGATTCATTGCCTCACCGAACAGGACAGGCTGGCGCCTCAGCCGCGCGGTGCGCCACTCCACCAACGCAAAGCGGCCGACCAGGATTACGATCGCCAGCATGACGGCCGCAGTCAGGATACTGACGTCCATTCCTTGCATCGGAACCTCCATTGAAATTAAGGCATCATCGCGCCGACCGGCGCCCGTCTTCCTTGATTCAGATCAATGAGCGGGCGGACGGCCCGTAGGGCGGCGCCAAGGAAGGGGTTTGGCCTGCCGCCCGATTTGGCCTAGCCTGCCGCCGGTTCCGCCACGCGTCGTGGCGCCAGGCGACACTTCGGGCAACGTCTGATGCCATGATCCTATCGGCGCTATGGCTTCCGGCGACGCTCTTTGCGGCTCTTTTCCAGGCGTGGCGCACCGCCCTGCAACAACGCTTGCGCGGCCAGCTCTCGGTCAACGCCGCAGGGCTGGTGCGCTATCTGTACGGTGTGCTCCCCGGCGCCCTGATCCTCGGCGCCTATGTGGTGGCCGTCGGCGCCGCACTGCCATCGGTCGGCATGGATTTCCTCGCCTGGGCCGCCATCGGCGGCTTGCTGCAGATCATCGCCACCAACCTGCTGATCATGGCGTTCGGCCATCGCAACTTCACCGTCGGCACCGCCTATTCCAAGACCGAGGCGATGCAGGGCGCTGTGCTGGCGCTCATCGTCCTTGGCGAGGCGCTCTCGGCCATGGCCTGGACGGGAATCGCCGTCGGCGTGTTCGGGGTCTTGGTCTTGTCGCTGGCCGGGCGCGTGCCGAACTTCAAGGATCTGCTCGCCGCCACCGTGCAACCGGCCGCGCTGTGCGGTCTTGCCGCAGGGTTCTTCTTCGCGTTGGCTTCGGTCGCCATCAAGGGTGCGACGCTTCGCGTCCCGACCGACGACCTCGTGCTGCGCGCACTGGTCACGTTGGTCGTGACCAACGTGCTGCAAACCATCATGCAAGGCGGCTGGATGGCCTGGCGCGAACCGGCCGGTCTCAAGGCCGCCTTCCTATCGTGGCGAAACTCCGCCTGGGTCGGCGCGCTTTCGGCCTGCGGCTCGGCCTGCTGGTTCACGGGTTTCGCCTGTGCTCCGGTTGCGCTCGTGCGCTCGGTTGGACAGATCGAGGTGATCTTCACCCTGCTGTTCAGCCGGTTCCTGCTGCGTGAGGCCTTGAGCCGGGCCGAAATCATCGGCACGCTGGTGGTCGTCGCGGGTGTCATCCTGGTGCTGGTCGGGCGCTAGCGGACGCCGGTCGCAGCGGCGCACAGAACGGGGCAACATGGCCGAACTTCCCACCCACGCGCGCGTCGTCATCATTGGCGGCGGCGCCGTCGGCTGTTCGAGCCTCTACCATCTGGCGCGCCTCGGCTGGACGGATGCGCTGCTGCTCGAGCGCAACGAGCTGACCTCGGGCTCGACCTGGCATGCCGCAGGCAACTGCCCGAACTTCTCGACCTCCTGGTCGATCATGAAGATGCAGAGCTACTCGACGGCGCTCTACCGGCGCCTGGCCGGGGAAACCGGCTATGCCATCGGCTACCACGTGACGGGCTCGGTCCGCCTCGCGCACAGCCGCGCGCGGATGGACGAGTATCGCCGTGTCGTCGCAATGGCGGCGCATCAAGGGCTGGACATGGAGGTGCTGCCGCCGGCCGCGCTTGGCGAACGCTATCCCTTCATGGAGCTCCACGACCTCGAAGGCGGGTTGTGGGATCCTTTGGACGGCGACATCGATCCCGCGCAGTTGACGCAGGCGCTGGCCAAGGGGGCGCGCGACAGCGGCGCGCGCATCCAGCGCTTCTGTCCGGTGACGGGCCTGGCCCGGCTGCCCGGCGGCGAATGGGAGGTGACGACGCCCCAGGGCGTTGTGCGGTGCGAATACGTCGTCAATGCCGCCGGATATCGCGCACCGGACGTTGCGCGCCTCTACGGGCGCGACATGCCGTCCGTCGTGATCTCGCACCAGTACCTGGTGACCGAGTCCATCGCGGCGCTCGGCAAGCGCCGGGACAAGCTCCCCCTGCTGCGCGACCCGGACGTGTCCTACTACCTGCGCCAGGAACGCGACGGCCTGTTGCTGGGTCCCTACGAGTGGCAGGCGACGCCGCACTGGGTGCGCGCCGACGACGCCATGCCCGACGACTTTTCCTTCCAGCTGTGGCCGGACGATCTTGGCCGCCTCGAGCGCTACATCGAGGACGCCTGCCGGCGCGTGCCGATTCTCGCCTCGGTCGGCGTCAAGAAGGTGATCAACGGCCCGATCCCCCATGCGCCCGACGGATTGCCGCTGATCGGTCCCGCGCCGGGGCGACGCAACCTGATCGAGGCTTGCGCTTTCACCTTCGGCATCGTGCAGGCCGGCGGAGCCGGTAAGTGCGTCGCCGAATGGATCGTCGAAGGCGAGACGGAATGGGACCTGTGGAGCTGCGATCCGCGTCGCTATACCGACTATGCGACCAAGAGCTTCGCGATCGCCAAGGCGGTTGAGACCTACCAGAATGAGTACGCCGTGGGCTTTCCCCAGGACGAGTGGCCGGCCGGCCGGCCGTCGAAGACATCATCGCTCTACGAGCGTCTCAAGGCCAAGGGCGCGATGTTCGGCGCGCGGGGCGGCTGGGAGCGCGCGATCTGGTTCCCGCGGGCCGGGATCGACGATGCGGCACATCGGCCATCTTTCCAGCGCGCGAATTGGTTCGATGCCGTGGGTGCCGAATGCCGGGCGGTGCGAGACGCGGTCGGCGTCCTCGACCTGCCGGGATTCTCCCGCTTCGAGATCACCGGCCCGGGCTCAGCCGAATGGCTCGATGGCATGATCACCGGCACGCTGCCGCGGCCGGGACGTATCGGGCTTGCCTATTTCTGCACGCCAAAGGGCCGCGTGCTCACGGAAATGACGGTGACGTGCTTCGCGCCCGACCATTTCTGGCTGCTGACCGCGGCTGCCGCGCTCTGGCACGACCGCGACTGGCTGCTGGCGCATCGACCGGAAAATGCAAGTTGGTGGCTGCGCGATATCTCCGCCGATTGGGGAGCGCTCGTCCTGGCCGGGCCGCGGTCGCGCGACGTGCTCGCCAAACTCACACGAGCCGACCTGTCGTCCGGCACCTTTCCCTGGCTGAGCCATCAACCGATTGCGCTCGGTCCGGCGCGCGGCCATGCCGTCCGCGTCAATTATGTCGGCGAGCTCGGCTGGGAGCTGCACATGCCGATGGCCGATCTGCCCGCGGTCTATGACGCTCTGTGGCAGGAAGGTGCTGCGCTGGGTCTCGCCGATTTCGGTATCTATGCCGTCGAGTCCATGCGGCTCGAGAAGTGCTACCGCGCCTGGAAGGGCGACTTGTCGCTCGATTATTCCCCGCTGGCGGGCGGCCTCGACCGTTTCGTGCGCCTCGACAAGCCGGCCTTCATCGGACGCGAGCGATTGCTGGCCGAGAAGAAGGGGGGGCCGCGCGAACGCTTCGCTCCGTTGCTCGTCGACGCCGCCGACGCCGACGCGCCCTACCTCGCCACCGTGTGGCAGGGCGGGACGCGCGTGGGGCTCGTCACGTCGGGCGGCTATGGCCATCGCATCGGCAAGTCGATCGCGCTTTGCCACATTCGTGCCGACCTTGCGGTCGAGGGCACCCGGCTTGAAATCGACATCCTGGGCGAGCGCCGTCCAGCCGTGGTCGCGCGCGAGCCAATCTACGACCCCAGCAATGCGCGGCTGAAGATCTGAAGCGTCGCGCGTCTTTCTATTTCAGCATTCCTGAATATAATGCCGACCCCCGCAAACCCACGGAAACGCGGCCATGGCGCAAGCGGCCCGGCGCAAGAGATCGACGGCCCAGGACGGCGCAATTGTGGAATTGGAAGCCAATTCGCGCCGGGCAAGCGCGCTCTTGCGCGCCATGAGCAACGAGCGGCGTCTCGTCATCCTCTGCCAGCTCGCCCATGGCGGCGAGAAGTCCGTCGGCGCGCTCGCAAAGGCCGTCGGGCTCCGGCAGTCGGCGCTGTCCCAGCATCTGGCGCGGCTCCGGCAGGACGGGCTGGTCCGTACCCGACGTTCAGCTCAGACGATCTACTATGCACTCGCCTCGGGCGCGGTTGCCGCGGTGATCGATACGCTCTATACGCTCTATTGCAACGCGTCCGGCGCCACCCCCCGGCGCGCCCATGGTTCACCCCACAGGGATTCCCCCACCAGGACCGGATCTGCTCCATGACCACCACCACATCAGGCAAGGCTCGCATCCAGATGGTCGATCCCCAGACGATCAAGCGCTGGATGGATCAGGGCGAGGCCGTCGTTTACGACGTGCGCGAGCAGAACGAGTACGCGGCCGAGCACATCGCCGGCACGACGCTGGTGCCGCTCTCGAGCTTCGACCCGTCGCGCATTCAGGCGGCCGGATCGCGCAAGATCGTGCTGCATTGCCGCTCGGGCAACCGCTGCGGCCAGGCCGCGGAGCGGCTGGCTCAGGCGGGCTATGCGGGCGACCTCTACCGCATGTCCGGCGGCATCATCGGCTGGCGCGAAGCCGGGCTTCCCACCAAAGCAGGCGGCTAGAGCACCGGCTGGCCGTTCATCGCGGGCTGAACGCCGCTCATCGACCGCTGAACCGGGCGTCCAACCGGGAAAACCTTGGCGTGGCGAGGCTCGCGCCCCTTGCGGTGCGGCCGGGCTGCGCTAACAATAGCAGCGATCCGATGCCGTACCGGCGCCGGGTAGCGTGCGGGCGTGCCCGCACCGGGTCGCGGTTCCTGCTCATCCATGCACGTCTACCTTCCCATCGCCGAGATGTCGGTGAACATCTTTCTCATCCTCGGGATGGGCGGCGGGGTCGGCTTCCTGTCCGGTCTGATCGGTGTCGGCGGCGGCTTCCTGATGACGCCGTTGCTGATCTTCGCCGGCGTCCCTCCGGCGGTCGCGGTCGGCACCGAGGCCAACCAGATTGTCGCCTCCTCGGTCTCCGGCGTGCTGGCGCACTGGCGACGCGGCAATGTCGACCTGAAGATGGGCTTCGTCCTGCTGGTGGGCGGCTTCGTCGGCTCGACCATCGGCGTCTGGCTCTTCACCCTGCTGCGCAAGCTTGGCCAGATCGACTTCGTCATTTCGATCAGCTACGTCGTCTTCCTCGGCACGATCGGCGTGCTCATGCTGATCGAGAGCGGGCGCGCCATGCTACGGCACCGTCGCGCCATGCCCCAGCGCGTCAAGCTGCACCAGCACACCTGGCTGCACGGCCTGCCGTTCAAGATGCGATTCCGCAAGTCGAAGCTCTACATCAGCGCGCTGCTGCCGCTCGGCATCGGCGCCTTTGTCGGCATACTGGCCGCAATCATGGGCGTGGGCGGCGGCTTCATCATGGTCCCGGCCATGATCTACCTCCTGGGCATGCCGACCTCGGTCGTGGTCGGTACCTCGCTATTTCAGATCATCTTTGTCACGGCCAACGTGTCGTTCCTGCAGGCCGTGGAGAACCAGACCGTCGACGTGCTGCTGGCCGTGCTGTTGCTGGTCGGCGGCGTGATCGGCGCGCAGATCGGTTCGCGCTTCAGCGCCCGGCTGCGCGGCGAGCAGCTGCGCGGCCTGCTCGCGATCATCGTGCTCGCCGTGGTCGGCAAGCTGCTGTTCGACCTCGTCGCGGCGCCGTCCGACGTCTATTCGCTCTATCTTCCGGCCCGGCACTGAGCGATGTCGGCCATGCGCACCATTCTGACGGCAGGCGCCCTCGCGGCAGTAGTGGCTACGACATCGCCGGCAAGCAGCCAGTTGCTCATCGCCGACCATGCGCCGCACCTGATCAAGGTGACGACGGATTTCACCGGCACCGAGGTGCTGCTGTTCGGCGCCATCGAGAACGACGGCGACGTGGTCGTCGTGATCAGCGGCCCGGAAAGCAGCGTTACGGTGCGGCGCAAAGAGAGATTTGCCGGCCTGTGGATCAACCGCTACCAGATGACATTCCCGCGGGCGCCGGCATTCTATGCCGTGGCCGCCTCGCGGCCGATCGAGGAATTGGCGCCGGCCAACGTGCTCGAGCGACACCAGATCGGCGTGCGCCATCTCCGCCTGCAGCCAGCGGAGGTCAATGCGCCGGTCGCCGAGATCGGGCTGTTCCGCGCCGCGCTGGTGCGCAACAAGCAGCGCGCCGGCCTCTATTCGACCGAGGTCGGCAAGGTGACGTTTCTCGGCAACCGGCTGTTCCGCACCTCGATCGAACTGCCGGCCAATATCCCGGTCGGTTCCTACACGGTTAACGCCTATTTCGTGCGCGGCGAGCAGGTCGTCAGCGCCCAGGCGACGCCGCTCGCGATCAGCAAGATCGGCGTGGGCGCCGATGTCTACGAATTCGCCCACAACCAAGCCGCATGGTATGGTCTGCTCGCGATCGCGATTGCGGTTGCGGCGGGCTGGCTTGCCTCTGTGGCGTTCCGCAAGGGATGACGGAGTCGGCATGAGCGATGCAACCGACAGGACTGCAGACCGGCCGAGGACCGGCCAGGCAGGAGCCGACAAGGCCGCGGCCGAGGAGACGTCGGCGGCCGCACGTGCCTCGCGCACATTCCTCGTCGTGGTTGACGAAACGGAAGAGTTGCATGTGGCGTTGCGCTACGCGTGCCGGCGCGCGCGCGGTACGGGCGGGCGAGTGGCGCTGCTCTACGTGATCGAGCCGAGCGAGTACCAGCATTGGATGGCGGTCGGCGAGATCATGCGCGAAGAGCGTCGTCAGGAAGCTGAGGAGCTGCTCAAAACGCTGTCCGAGCTCGTGCACAAGTGCTCTGGCCAGATCCCCGTGCTCTACGTGCGCGAAGGACACCGCCAGGACGAGCTGCTCAAGCTGATCGACGAAGAGCCGTCGATCTCGATCCTCGTGCTCGGTGCCGGAATCGGCAAGGAAGGGCCCGGCCCCCTCATCACCTATCTGGTCACGAAGGCGGCCGCCAAGCTGCGCGTGCCAATCACCATCGTGCCGGGCAACCTGACCGACGACCAGATCGTGGCGCTGACGCCCGACGCCGGCCCCGATCCCGATCCGAAGCAGGCGGGCTAGAAATCACCAACGATACGCGGGCGTCGCCCCCTGCTTGACCGCCCGCGCACCGCGCCCATAGATTGCGCGCCACGGAAACAGCCGGCGCGCACCGGCCGAAGGAACTGAATGGCGCCGATCGATTGGCAGGGCACGGAACGGGTCGACACCTCGCCCGACGTCTCCGACGAGGTCAAGACCACCACCTGCTACATGTGCGCGTGTCGCTGCGGCATCAAGGTCCACCTCAAGGACGGCGCCGTCCGCTACATCGAGGGCAACCGCCGCCACCCGATCAACCGCGGCGTGCTGTGCGCCAAGGGTTCCGCCGGCATCATGAATCACTATTCGCCGGCGCGCCTCAGCCAGCCGCTTCTGCGCGTCGGCCCGCGCGGCTCCGGCGAGTTCAAGGAGATTTCCTGGGACGAGGCGCTCGACAAGGCGGTCGAGTGGCTGGGCGCCATTCGCCGACGCGATCCGCGCCAGCTCGCCTTCTTCACCGGTCGCGACCAGAGCCAGGCGTTGACTGGCTGGTGGGCGAGTCAGTTCGGCACGCCGAACTATGCCGCCCATGGCGGCTTCTGCTCGGTCAACATGGCGGCGGCCGGGCTCTACACGGTCGGCGGTTCATTCTGGGAGTTCGGCGAGCCGGACTGGAAGCACGCGCGCTACTTCCTGATGTTCGGCGTCGCCGAGGACCACGATTCGAACCCGATCAAGATCGGCCTCGGTCAGCTCAAGGGCCGGCCGGCGGACCGGGCGGCCAAATTCGTTTCAGTCAATCCGGTGCGCACCGGCTATTCGGCGATCGCCGACGAGTGGATCGGCATCAGGCCCGGCACCGACGGTCTCTTCGTCATGTCGCTGATCCGCGAGCTGTTGCGTGCCGACAAGATCGATGCCGACTATCTCGTGCGCTACACCAATGCGCCGTGGCTGGTCATTCAGTCGCCCGGCACGGCGGAGGACGGCTTGTTTGCGCGCGACGCGCAGGGCCATCCGCTGTGCTGGAATCGCAAGGGCCATGCGACGGCGAATGCGCTGCTGCCGGATATCGTGCCGGCGCTCGTTGGCGAGTTCGAGCTGCCCGACGGGCGCAAGGCAGTGCCGGCGTTCCAGCTCATGGCGCAACGTTACGTGGACGACCGCTATGCGCCGGAGGCGGTTGCGGCGGAAACCGGCGTGGCGGCCGACACGATCCGCCGCATCGCCGCCGAACTCGCCCATGCCGCCTTCGCGCAGACCGTGGTCGTCGAGCAGCCTTGGACCGACTGGGCCGGGCGCCGGCACGAGCGCATGGTCGGCCGTCCCGTTGCGCTACACGCGATGCGCGGCATCTCCGCCCACTCGAACGGTTTCCACACCTGCCGCGCCATCCATGTTCTGCAGATGTTGCTCGGCGCGATCGACACGCCCGGCTCGTTTCGCTTCAAGCCGCCCTTCCCGAAGCCATGCCCGCCGGCCCAGCGTCCGGCCGGCAAGCCCGACCAGGTGACGCCGGGCAAGCCGCTCGCGGGGCCCCCGCTCGGTTTTCCGACCGGGCCGGAGGATCTGCTGGTCGAAGCTGACGGCTCGGCCCGGCGCATCGACAAGGCGTTCTCCTGGGAGGCGCCGCTCGCCGCCCATGGCCTCATGCACATGGTCATCACCAATGCGTGGAAGGGCGATCCCTATCGCATCGACACGCTGTTCCTGTTCATGGCCAATATGGGCTGGAATTCGGCGATGAACGTGCCAGGCACGCTCGCCATGCTGACCGACAAGGACGAGGCGACGGACGAATACAAGATTCCGCACATCATCTATGCCGACGCCTATTTCTCCGAGACCGTGCCCTACGCCGATCTCGTCTTGCCTGATACGACCTATCTCGAGCGCTGGGATTGCATCTCGCTGCTTGATCGGCCGATCTGCGACGCCGACGGCCCGGCCGACGCCATACGACAGCCGGTCGTGACGCCCAATCGCAATGTCCGGCCGTTCCAGGACGTCCTGATCGAACTCGGCCACCGCCTGCGCCTGCCCGGCCTGACGCGCGATGACGGCAGCCCGCGCTTCCCGGGACTCTACGCCGACTACATGGTGAACCACGAGCGCGCGCCCGGGATCGGCATGCTCGGTGGCTGGCGCGGCGCCAATGGCGACGAGCATGGCAAGGGCTCGGTCAATCCCCGCCAGCTCGATCGCTACATCGAGAACGACTGCTTCTGGCGCCACGAATTGCCGGATGACCAGAAGTACTTCAAGCACGCCAACAAGGCCTATCTGGAATGGGCGGCTTCGGTCGGCTTCATCGGCTCGGCCGATCCGATCGTGTTGCAGCTCTATGCGGAGCCCCTGCAGAAATTCCGCCTTGCCGCCCAGGGCCATGGGCGCGTGCTGCCGCCGGAACGCGAGCGCGCGCGCATCCGCACCTATTTCGATCCCCTGCCGCTGTGGTACGCGCCGTTCGAGCAGGCGTCGGTCGACATCGCGAGCTTTCCCCTTCATGCGATCACCCAGCGTCCGATGGCGATGTATCACTCCTGGGGGTCGCAGAACGCCTGGCTGCGCCAGATCCATGGCGACAACCGCCTCTACATGAATCGCGCTACGGCGGAGCGGCTGGGCATCTCCGACAATGACTGGGTCCATCTGGGCAGCCATCACGGCCGCATCCGTTGCCAAGTGCGCCTGATGGAAGGCGTCAACGCGGACACGGTGTGGACGTGGAACGCGGTCGGCAAGCGGGCTGGCGCATGGAATCTCGACCCGGCAGCGCCCGAAGCGACCCGCGGCTTCCTGCTCAATCATCTCATTTCGGAGCTTCTGCCCGAGCGCGAGGGCGGCTACCGCTATGCCAACGCCGATCCGGTCACCGGCCAGGCCGCCTGGTACGATCTGCGCGTTCGCATCGAGAGGGCACCTGCCGATGCCGGAAGCAGCGAACCTCGATTCGACCCGCTGCATCGGCCGGCCGGTCTCGCCGATCGGCCCGACGTGCTGCGCTATGGCGCGAGCTTCAAGGCGCGGCGCGCGCTGGACTCCGCGACCGGTGACGACTAGATGACCAGTCTTCCCGCCGCGCCGCCGGGCCAGAAGAAGCTTGGGCTCGTCATCGATCTCGACACCTGCGTCGGCTGCCATGCCTGCGCCGTCAACTGCAAGGAGTGGAACACCGGCGGCCATTCCGCGCCGCTGACCGATCACGACCCCTACGGGGATGCCTGGGGCGTGTGGTTCAACCGCGTGCACAGCTTCGAAGCCGGCGACGGCGCGGCGAGCCGCACGGTGCACTTTCCCAAATCGTGCCTGCATTGCGAACAGCCGGCCTGCGTCGAAGTCTGCCCGACGGGAGCCAGCTACAAGCGCGCCGACGATGGCATCGTGCTCGTCAACGCCGACACCTGCATCGGGTGCAAGCTGTGCTCCTGGGCCTGCCCTTATGGTGCGCGCGAATACGATGCCGTCGACGGCGTGATGAAGAAGTGCACGCTGTGCATCGACCGCATCTATAACGACAAGCTGGACGAGGTCGACCGCGTGCCCGCCTGCGTGTCGACCTGCCCGGTCGGCGCCCGCCACTTCGGCGACCTCGGCGACGCCGGTTCTGCCGTATCGCGCCTAGTGGCCGATCGCGGCGGCTACGACCTCATGCCGGAGCTCGGCTACCGTCCCGTCAACAAGTACCTCCCGCCGCGGCCGGCCAAGACGGCTGCCGGTGCCACGGGCGCGCCAGCCGCGCTCGAGCCGCGCGCAGCGGCAGGCGGCAACAAGTTCCTCGCCTGGGTGGACAGGATGCTGTCCAGATGACGGAGGACGGACGACAGCGGGCGGAAGGCAAGTCCGGCCGAGGACATTCATCCGTCGTCTCTCATCCGCCGTCTGCCCCCTGACGTGCATCCCGCCTTCTCCGTCATCTTCTTCACCACCGCATCGGGCGCCGGCTATGGGTTGCTGGCATTGCTCGGCGCGGCCGCTTTCGCCGGCCTGGTGCCGGCCGATCGCCTGTTCGGCCTCGCCGCCTTCGTCCTCGCGCTCGGTCTGATCACGACGGGGCTCTTGTCGTCACTCTTCCATCTCGGTCATCCCGAGCGCGCCTGGCGCGCTGTGACGCAATGGCGCTCGTCCTGGCTCAGTCGCGAGGGCGTGCTGGCGCTCGCCACCTACGTGCCGGCAGGTCTGTTCGCGGCGGCCTGGGTCCTGTTTGGCGTCAATCACGGCCCATGGGCGTGGCTCGGCCTTGCGGCAACGGCTCTCGCCACATTGACGGTGATCGCCACGGGCATGATCTACGCGAGCCTGCGGCCGATTAGGCAATGGTGCAATGGCTGGGTCGTGCCGAACTATCTGGCGCTCGGATTGCTGACGGGCTCGCTCTGGCTCGCGGCGTTGCTGCGGGGCTTTGCGCTTCACGCGCCATGGATCGACTGGGTTGCATTGGCCGCGGTCACGCTGGCCGCGATCCTCAAGCTCGGCTACTGGCGCTTCATTGACAGAAGTCGTTCGGCGAGCACTCCGGAAAGCGCCACGGGGCTCGGCGGTCTCGGCACCGTGCGTCTGCTCGATCCGCCTCATACCCAGGAGAATTTTCTTCAGCGCGAAATGGGCTACGTCGTGGCGCGCAGGCACGTTGCCAAGCTGCGCGTGATCGGGGCTGTTCTCGGCTTTGCTGTCCCCGCCGCACTCACCCTGCTCGGCGTGTCGCTCCTCGACGGCGCAGCGGCATTGGCAGCAAGCCTGCTCGCCGCGCTTTCCGCGAGCGTCGGCGTCGTGGTCGAACGCTGGCTGTTCTTTGCCGAAGCGCGGCACAGCGTGACGCTCTACTACGGCGCCCGCGGTGTCTGACCGCGGGCGGATCGACACTGTGACGATACTGGCTCTGGTCTTGCACTGAGACCGGGGCGTCGCGCACATCTCTCGGCTACGCACATCTCTCGGCTACGTTGTCGACAACTTCAAACTCATCCATACTCGACAATTGCTGAGTGAAGTGCCTGACTAGTCTGAACTTTGCCCCATTTTCGAGCTAAGCAATTGAAAGTGCGGGGATTTTGGCTTTGACGGTAGTCATGTAATTTGTTTGAGGGGCTCGACAGGCT
>Ga0194131_10001301_pt1 | contig 42953 bp, 39 predicted proteins | sample TA2KigO120mmetaG_FD_148631 | JGI IMG/M metagenome (GOLD analysis project Ga0194131, IMG submission 148631) | Freshwater microbial communities from Lake Tanganyika, Tanzania - TA2015053 Kigoma Offshore 120m | ecosystem: Environmental > Aquatic > Freshwater > Lake | place: Tanzania: Lake...
CCTTAGCACGCCACCCTTCGCCCTCAAAGGGAGAAGGTGGTCGAAGACCGGATGAGGGTTCGGACGAGGGTGGAAGCCCCCTCACCCGCTCTCGACGTGCGTCGAGATCACCCTCTCCCCTTCCGGGCGAGGGGTCAAGCACGCCACTCTTCGCCCTGGAAGGGAGAAGTCCCCCCACAGCACGCCACCCTTCGCCCTGAGAGGGAGAAGGTGGTCGAAGACCGGATGAGGGTTCGGACGAGGGTGGACGCCCCTCACCCGATCCCGATCGAGCATCGGGATCACCCTCTCCCCGTCGGGGCGAGGGGTCCAACAAACCTTCGCCCTCAAAGGGAGAAGGCCCCCCTTAGCACGCCACCCTTCGCCCTGGAAGGGAGAAGGTGGTCGAAGACCGGATGAGGGTTCGGACGAGGGTGGAAGCCCCCTCACCCGCTCTCGACGTGCGTCGAGATCACCCTCTCCCCTTCCGGGCGAGGGGTCCAACAAACCTTCGCCCTGAGAGGGAGAAGGCCCCCCTTAGGACGCCACCCTTCGCCCTGGAAGGGAGAAGGTGGTCGAAGACCGGATGAGGGTGCCTTCGCCCTGATAGGGAGAAGGCGGCCGGAGACCGGGCCGCGGGGCCGCCGACCTTATACTTCGGGCTATGCAGTGGTTGTCGCTCGACCCGGGTGGTACCCCTTCCCGTTGCCGCTCTCGGGAGCAAGCAGTTCGATGAGCCTCGCCGACGACGTCAAAAAGCGACTCGACATCGTCCAGGTCGTCTCGGAGTACGTCGACCTCGACACACGCGCGCGCACCCCTAAGGCCAGGTGCCCGTTTCACGCCGAGAACACTCCGTCGTTCGTAGTCTTCCCAGAATCGCAACTGTGGCGATGCTTCGGTGCTTGCGCCACGGGCGGCGACGTCATCACGTTTCTGAGCCGCCAGCACAAGGTCGACTTCCGCGAGGCGCTGCGCATGGCAGCTACCCGCGCAGGCATCCGGGACACGTCGCCGCGACGCGAAGAGCGCAAGTCCTCGCCCTTGATCGAAGCCAACGAGGTCGCCCAGGCCTACCTCGCTGGGGTGCTCAACTCGCCGCGCGGTGAGGCCGCCCGCGCATATCTGAAATCGCGGGGCATCGTCGATGCCGCGGTGCGCCGCCGAGAGTTTGGCCTGTGCCCCGACGGCCTTGAAACGCTGGCCGGGCACCTGCAATCGAAGGGGATCCAGGCCGGCGTCGCACGGGCCGCGGGGCTCGTGACACAGACACGTGAAGGCGCCTGGCGCGACATGTTCGTGGGCCGCCTGACGATCGCAATCCGGGACGCCGACGGCCGGCTCGTGGGGTTCGGCGCCCGCACGCTTTCCGGCGCGGAGCCCAAGTACCTGAACTCGCCGCGCTCCGAGGTATTCGACAAGTCAAAGCTGCTCTACGGCCTCCACTGGGCGCGCGACCGGGTCCGCCTGACCGGCACGGTGGTCGTCGTAGAGGGCTACATGGACGTGATCGCCGCCCACGAACGTGAATTCGAAAACGTGGTCGCCTCGATGGGCACCGCCATAACGCGCGACCAGGTCGAGCACGTGAAGGGCCTGGCGCAGAAGGTGGTGCTGGCGCTCGACGCCGATGCCGCCGGGCAGGAAGCGACCCTCAACAGCCTGGAGACGGTCTGGGGCGCCTACGGAGGCGCCAGCAGTGAGCTCGGCGCTCGACGGCAGCTCGACATCCGGGTCGCCCGCCTCGCGGGCGGCAAGGACCCTGACGAAGTCATCAGCCAGTCTCCCGACGCCTGGCGCTCGATCGTCGACGATGCGGCGCCTCTGCTCGACTGGCTGATCGACACACACGTGCGCAGAAACGATGTCTCCACACCCGCCGGCAAGGCACGCGTCACCGAGGCGATCTTCCCGCTGGTAGCGGTGCTCCAGAACACCTACGAACAAGACCGCTACCTCACCGCGCTGTCGTCGAAGCTGGGCGTCACCCTGGAGCAGCTACGCGCCAGCGCCGGACGCATCCGACCGCAACGGCGGCGCGGCCTGGCGGTGCGCGGGAACACCGAGGCTTCGGAGTCCGCTCTGACCGGGCAGGCCGACACTGCGATCGAGCGGTTTCTCCTTACCATGGTGCTTTCCGGCGATGATATTCGTGAATACGCGGCCGAACTGCCGGAGGAGGCTTTCTCCGACCCCGGTAATCGTGCCGTCTTTACCGCATGGCAGACTTCCGGTACAATAGGAAGACTGCGGGAAACGGCCCCTCCGGATCTGGCCGAGCGAATCGAGCATCTAACTGGCAACCCGCTTCCGCCAATGGACCAGCGCGCACGGGTTGGAGCGATTACGGACAGCGTCCGACGCCTGCTCGAACTTCACCTCAAACGATTAAAGGCCCAGGAAGCGCGCGCCCTGGAAGATCCAGCGTTCATCGAAGGCTCGCCTGAGACCCGCACACTCATCGAGCAACGTAGTCTCGAAACCAATGAGCGGCTCAAAAACCTGTACACAAGGCAGCCATAACGTATGCCAAGACGCGCAAAGAAATCAGGCATCCACGACGTCGTAGCCCCTGAGGACCTGGCGGGTAACCGCTCGATCATCAAGTACGACGCCACCCAGGCGGTGGACGAGGATTTCGATCCCGACAACCCGGAGGCGATCGTAGTCGCCCCGCGCTCCGAAGGGATCGGCTCCGAGCTGGACCAGTGGGAGGCCTCACGCACCGCGGAACACGACGCAATGCGGGCAGCCGAAGAGTGGGAGCGCAACTCCGACTCCGAGATGACCGACGACCCGGTGCGCATGTACCTGCGTGAGATCGGCCGGGTCAACCTGCTGACCGCGGAAGACGAGCGAGTACTCGCCCGCGCTATGGAGCTCGAACGCGTTCTCGATTCGATCGAGGAATCGATCGCCGACCCGCAGGGCCGAAAGCCCCGTTCCAGCGCGGTGGTCCGGGAGGTACTTCGGCGACTCTCCGAGCTGTCGGATACCGCGAACGCGATCGCACGTTACGTGGGCCTCAAGCGGAGCCCGCCACTTTCGCTCCTGATGTCCGATCCAGAGCTGCGCAAGCTGATCGATGGCCCGGACAACGAGGCGCTGATCAACTACCTGCAGGACACGCTTCACATCGACCGCGAGAAGATCGGGCCGCTGGTCGCCCGGGTCTCCGTCATGACCCGCTTGCTACCGGCCGAGGTCGTGGATGCCCTGGAAGGCGACCCGACCCTCAAGCAGCTGGCGGACCAGATCGAAGGCAAATCGGTCGAAGCCCGGCTCGAGATGTATGAGCTTCTGTTCCAGTCGCACCTGACCCGCCTGCGCGACGAAGGACAAAAATCGGAGCGGCACCTCTCCGAGGCAAACCTTCGACTGGTAGTGAGCGTCGGGAAGAAGTACATCGGGCGTGGCATGACCCTGCTCGACCTGGTCCAGGAAGGCAACATAGGCCTCATCAGGGCGGTCGAGAAGTTCGAATACCGGAAGGGATTCAAGTTCTCCACCTACGCCACCTGGTGGATCAGGCAGGCGATCACCCGTGCGATCGCCGACCAGGCCCGGACGATCCGCATCCCGGTGCACATGGTCGAGACGATCAACAAGCTCCTCAGGGTCAGCCGGCGGCTGCACCAGGAGAACGGGCGCGAGCCGACCCCGGAAGAGATCGGCAAGGCCATGGATTTGCCGGGCGACAAGGTGCGCGAGATCCTGAAGATCTCGCAGGAGCCCGTGTCGCTGGAGACTCCGATCGGTGAGGAGGAGGACAGCCACCTCGCCGACTTCATCGAGGACCGGTCAACGCCCGCGCCTTCGGACGCGGCGACCAAACACGTTCTCAAGGAGCAGCTCGACGAGGTGCTCGACTCGCTGAGCCTCCGGGAACGCAGGGTCCTTCAACTCAGGTTCGGCCTCGAGGACGGCAGGAGCCGCACGCTGGAAGAGGTTGGAACCGAGTTCAACGTCACCCGGGAACGCATCCGCCAGATCGAGGCGAAGGCGCTGCGCAAGCTGAGGCACCCTACCCGAAGCAGGCGCTTGCGCGACTTCCTCGAGTAGTCGCCCTTCCCGATCAGCCGGAACGAGTCAGTGCAGAGACGCCCGCCCTACCATCGGCGGGCGTTTCGTTTCTGCCAGCGGTCTCGAACTCGAACGTGCGGGGGATCTGGCACCTGAAGCGCCGGAGTTGCAGGTAATCAAGAAGGGCCTGGAGCCCAGGCTCTTGGGGAGGACCGGGACGGCGGCACGCGAGCTCAACCAGCTGGTGCTGCGCAACCTGGCCGGCAGGCCGCTCGCGGAGGACGCTCGAGGGCGGGCCGTAGAGCGGGTCAGGCGCGGGGCAAGTTGCGGTTCATCGACCGGTAGGGCGACCGCATGATCAATCCGATGCTCGCCGGCGGTCTGCGGTATTGCCTGCCGTCAGAGCCAGCCCCCGGTACACGGAGGTGGCGCTGCTCGGGATCAGCGTCCCCGGTGAGCGTGGCTGGGAACCGCCCGGTCTCTCAGGCGGCCAGCTCGCAGAGCATCCGAACGGAAGCCACATCCGGGTAATCCTGTGGAGGGAAGTTCCGCGCGCAAGATTCCGTGTACGTCATGGACCCGTCCAGCCAGGCAGCGTGCACTATCTGGGTATCGAAGGCGTGGACCAGGCTGTCCCTGATCGATCCCCTTCCACCGGGTGCGTCCGCCACGAACTTGCCCGTCGCCCCCACCGGCAGCCTGCAGTACACGCTCGCTGGCTGCCAAGTCATGGCGGTGGAGGGTCAGGATCGCCACCAGCGGCACCTGGCCCGTTCACTCCGGAGGGGTCGACAGCACCTTCGCCGGGTAGGATCCGAAGACCTTGCACATAGTCGTGAGCCGGCGGATGTGTTCCAGAGCATCGACCACGATCGGGTCCGTTCGGTGCCCCTCGAAGTCGATCAGAAATACGTACCTGCCCAGCTTCTCTCCAGTCGGGCGCGATTCGATCTTCGACAGGTTGATCTTGCGGGTGGCCAGTGCGCCCATCACCTCGTAGAGCAGGCCAGGGCGATCGTTCGAGAACGACAGGGCGACCGAGGTCTTGTCTTTGCCGGTGCGAGGGTGGTCACCGGGTCCCAGGATCACAAAGCGCGTGAAGTTGTTCTGGTTGTCCTGGATATCCTCGGCTACGATCTCGGCCCCGTAGATCTCTGCTGCGCGCGCAGGCGCAATCGCAGCGGCAGGAATCGCGCTGGCGAGCATGTCCGTGACCGCGCCGGCCGTCGAAAGAGCTGCGACAGGCTCGGCGTCGGGATAGTGCGTGGTGAGGTACGCGCGGCACTGGCCGAGCGGTTGCGGGTGCGAGTAGATCCGCTTGATCTGCTGCGGCCGGGTGCCCGGCTTCACCATCAGGCAGTTGCGAATTCGCAGCGCCAGCTCATTGGTGATCTTGATCCGCGGCGACCGGATCAGGAAGTCCAGCACCTCAGGGATGGCGCCATGCAGGCTGTTTTCGACCGGGACAATCGCCTGGTCCACCTGCCCGGACTCCGCCGCCTCGGTGACCTGGCCGATCGTGGAATACATGACGCGCTGCATGCCACGGTCGTAGATGGCCGCTGCTTCTTCGCTGTAGGTGCCCGCAGGCCCCAGGAATCCGAGGCGTCCCGTCACCGGAGTCGACCTGCCTTCATAACAGTTTCCAACCCCTCGCGGCGCGCCGGGTCTGGACATGACGCTAGGTGGTGGTGATCTTCGAGACCAGGTTGTCCCAACCGACTACGACCAGGATGTCACCCACCAGCAGCTTTTCGTCCGGGTCAGGGCTCAGCGTAACCTCGTCGCCCCGCTTGAGCGCAACAACCAGCAGCCCGTTGCGGTCGCCCTTCCCTGCCAGGCCAGCCTCGGCAAGCGCCATGCCAGTGTACTTGTCGGGGACGGCAATGCGGGAGATACCAAACGAGGGTGTGATCTCCATGTGCTCCTGGACGTTCGGGTTGAACAGCCCGTGAGCAAGGCGGACCCCCATCTCCATCTCCGGGTACACGACCTTGTTGCAGCCGATCCGCTCCAGCGTGTTGCCATGCAGCTCATTGTTGGCCCGCGAGACGATGTAGGGGATGCCCATTGTCTTGAGCAATACGCTGACCATGATGCTGGCCTGGACGTTGGTACCGATCGCCACGATTGCGACGTCGAAGTTGTGGACGCCGAGCTCACGCAAGACGGCTTCGTTGGTGGCGTCGCCGCGGACCGCGTAGGTCACTTCGCCCATCATTTGCTGGACGCGCGCCTCGTCCTGGTCGATGGCCATTACGTCATGCCCGAGCTGATAGAGAGTGCGCGCGATACGGGAGCCGAAACGGCCGAGCCCGACGACTGTTACTTGCTTCTTCATGGGCTAGCCTATTCTAACTTCCTCTTCCACGTATCGATATCGTTCGACGGCCGTCGGGCCGATCATCCAGAGCCCGAGTGTAAGGGGACCGAATCGACCGATGAACATCGCCGCCATCAGCAGGACACGGCCCCAGTCGTTGGAGGCGGCCGTCACGCCGATCGAAACGCCCACGTTAGAGAATGCAGAGATCGCCTCGAACAAGAGGTCCTCCAGCGGTATGTTCTCGACCGCCGCCATCAGGTAGACGAAGATCCCGACCAGTCCGATCGAGGTGAGCGCGACCACCTGCGCGCGCTGCACCACCGTCTGCGAGACCACCCGCTTGAAGAGGGTGATGTTCTTTCGGCCTCGCAGCGTGTGGAAGATGGCGATGTTGAGTACGACGAAGGTCGTCACCTTGATTCCGCTGGCGGCAGACGTTGACGCGCCGCCGATGAACATCAGCACCTCGGTCGCCAGGACCGTGGTCTCCGCTGCCTTCGAGTAGTCGATCGTGTTGAATCCGGCGGTCCGCGTCGCGGCCGAATGGAACATCCCGTTGAAGACTTTCTCCGGGACCGACATGCTGCCGATGGTCCCCGATCTCGCATACTCAAACGAGACGAACTGGACCGTACCCAGGACCACCAGCAACAGGGTGGCGCCCAGCACCATCTTCGTTTCCAGCCGGAACCTCGACCACCGGGCCCGCACCCGCACCACATCGTGCATGACTGCGTAGGAGAGGCCGCCCAGGACAACGAGCGAGGTGAAGATCATCAGGACGATCGGGTCCTGGAAGAACCCGACCAGGCTACCCCCTCCCAACCGGTCTGCCGGCATGATGTCAAAGCCGGCGCTGTTGAATGCCGACACCGCGTGGAAGGCACTCATCCACAGCGCCTCCCGCCATTCGACGCCCGGCCAGATCTCCCCAAACACATAGAACTTCAAGAACAGGAACGCGGTCCCTGCGGCCTGGATCGCCAGCGCGGCAATGACGACATTGCGCACCCACGAGTTCAGGCCCCCGAGTTGCCTTACGCCGGCACCCTCCCGGATCACGAGCAGGTTCTGCAGACCGATCCTCTGCCCGAGGATGACCAGGAAGAAGGTAGCGCCGGTCAGGAAGCCGAGCCCGCCCAGGAGGATCAGCGTGAACAGGACGGCCTGCCCGAAGGGCGTCCAGTAGGTCGAAGTTTCGACCAAGATAAGGCCGGTGACGGTGATCGCGGAGATGGAAGTGAAGGACGCGACCCGCAGCGGCGTCCAGCCCTGCGTGTTGCTGGACATAGGCAGGAGTAGCAGGATCGTTCCGATTATCGCGAGGAGCACGAAGCTATACACGATGATCATGGGGGACGCTGGACCGCGGGAAGATACGTGACGGCTGGTCAGGCGTATCAACACGGGCGCGAGCGTCGCCTCGCGCAGAGCGCGCACCAGGACGTCGCCGGTCGTTGTAGGTGGTTGCTGCTCTTGCAAGCTTGATCAGGTCCGGAACAGAGCCCCGGTCTCCGGATTCAGGTCCGCCAGGTCATTCCGATCCCAGGTGCCGGCGCCAATCTCGACAGCCGCGGCACCCGTTACCCGTCGACCGCGCCTGTTCCCCCGGTTGAAACGACAAGGGACAGCCTCTGGCCGTCCCAGGGCGGGATTTTACTCTCTGAGAACCTGGCCGACGACCCTCGTACAACCTTCATCGTTGCCTACGGCAGCCTCCCCAACGGAAAATAGGCAACGATGAGCCTGATCACGATCGCCACCTACTTCGCCAAGTTCATACAGTTCTGCGCTGGCGCGTTCAACGAGTTCCTTGGCAAGAACGGGCCGTACATGGCCGCCGCGATCTCCTTCTATTCGTTCTTCTCCGTTTTCCCACTCTTCATCGCGACGGTCGCGTTCATGGGCTGGATCCTGGGCTCCAATCGCGTTAGCGACTGGCTGGTTACCGAGATCCCCAAGCAACTGCCAGTCGGACAGGAACTCATCGCGGGCGTGCTACGCACGGTCGATGAGCAGAAGATCATCGGCAGCGTGGTGGCGCTGGGGGCGCTGTTCTGGGCATCTACCGCCGTCTTTGGCGCGATCCGCAAGAGCATCAACAACATTTGGGGAATCCGGAGGACACGGCCGTTCCTGCAGGAGAGGTTAATGGACTTCTCGCTGATGTTCGGGGCGTCATCGCTCCTGCTCCTCTCAATCTTCACGACCACCTTCCCGGATGCTATCCAGCGATTCTTGAATAACCTCTTCCAGGACGGCGCCCCGTTTGTCGCCGGTTTCCTCGGGCGAATCGCAATCGCCATGCCGTGGATCGCGGTGTTCCCGACCTTCCTCATCCTTTACAAGTGGCTACCAAACACCCGGGTGCGATTGCGTGAGGCCTGGCTGCCCGCGATCGCCGCAGGCGCGGTTTTCGAGCTAGCCACGGTCGCATTCGTCGAATTCCTGCGGACGTTCCCGGCCACTCTTGACCTCTATGGCGCCGTCAGCGCCGTGCTGGCGCTCCTCGCCTGGGTGTACGTGTCCTCCATCATCCTGCTCGCCGGTGCGCTCGGGACGTCGCGCTACACCGCCTTCCTGGCGAAGGTCGAGCAGAAACAGCGCGTCAAGGAACTCTCCAGGAATCTGGAACGGATCAGGTCGCAACCGCTTGAACTTGCCAATCCCGAATAGTCGACGCTTCTCGTTATTGCTCGCGCTGCTCAGCGCGCTGGTCGTGGCCAGCTGCGCCCGTGCGGGGACGGTGGCCACGGTGGTCAGTTCCGCGACCGCGCCGCCCGGGGCCGGGGTGGGCGCGCTCGGCGCGCTGCCTAACCTCAGAGAGACGGTGGCGCACGTGTCGCCCGCCGTAGTGGCGGTCGACGTCAACGTGACCTCGCTCGACTTCTTTCTGAGGCCGGTCGAACAGGTGGCCGCGGGTAGTGGCGTGATCATCCGGCCCGACGGCTACGTAGTCACCAACGACCACGTGATCGCGGGTGCCAGTTCGATCCATGTCGCCCTGACCGACAGGCGGGTATTTGAAGCGAGAGTGGTCGGCCGCGACAGCCGCAGCGACCTCGCCGTTCTGAAGATCGACGAGACGGATCTGCCCTACCTCACCTTCGCCAGCAAGGACGCGGTCGACGTGGGTGACTGGGTCCTCGCACTCGGCAACGCGCTGGGCCTCGAGGGCGGGCCGACTGTAACATTCGGGATCATCAGCGCGCTTGGCCGTACCGTGCGTACGGCGGCGGGCCTCACCCTGACCGACCTCATGCAAACCGACGCAGCGATCAACGAAGGCAATAGCGGAGGGCCGCTTGTGAACCTGCGAGGCGACATCGTCGGAATCAACACGACGATCCTCGCCGAGGCACAGGGCATCGGCTTTGCGATCAACTCCGACACCGTCACGCGCTTCACCAACGACCTGATCGAGTTCGGGAGGGTCCGCCGGCCCCTCATCGGACTCCAGGGAAGGACATTGAACCCTGCGGTGGCGGAGCAGTTCCAGCTCAAGGTCGGCTCGGGAGTCCTGGTGACGGGCGTTGCCGATGGACCCGCGGACAGTGCGGGCATCAAGCCCAGGGACGTGATCCTCAGGTTCGGTGGTGCCGCCGTGACAAGCTGGGACCAGTTTCTTGGCCTGCTCTGGGCCCGGCGCCCCGGCGAGAAGGTCACCCTCGAAGTGCTGCGCGGCGCCGAGAATCTGCAGATCGTGGTGACCCTGGCGGAGCGGCCCCCGGAAGGTGGCTAACCAGCAGCTCGAGGTCGGTGTGGCGCTCACAACCTCGGTGACGCCGGTGTTCGCCGCTGGCGAACAGCGCGACTACGTGGAGCGCCTCGCGGTCGCCGCCGACAATCTTGGCTTCTCTTCGGTCTGGCTCAGCGATCGCACGGTGTATCCGGTCGACCTCGCCCGCCGCTATCCGGCGCAGTTCGGGGGCGACGGCCTTGACCCGCGCGGGCAGAACGTCCTCGAAGCGCTCACCACCCTGGGCTACGTGGCCGGCATCACTAAGCGCGTCCGGCTGGGATTGAGCGTCCTGGTGTTCCCATTCCGGAACCCGATCCTGAATGCCAAGATGCTGACGACCCTCGACGTCCTTTCCGGCGGCCGACTGCTGATCGGCGCCGGCACCGGATGGATGCCTGAAGAGTTCTCGGCGATGGGGGCAACGTTCAGCGATCGTGGTCCGGTGACCGACGACCACCTCCTGGCGTTCAAGGCGCTGTGCGCCGGCGAGCCGTCGTACGCCGGACGTCACGTAGCGTTCGAGAACGTGGCATTCCATCCTCCGCCCCACCAGAAACCCCATCCCCCGGTGTGGATCGGCGGTAACTCTGACGCAGCCCTGAAGCGGGCCGCGCGCCTTGGTGATGGCTGGCACGGGATCCGGCTTACACCCGATGAAACTGCCTACAAGAGCAAGGTCCTGGCTGGATTGCTGGCCAGGGCCGGACGCGCCCCCGGCTCGGTCGCGGTAACGCTCCGCCATACCTTGCGTCCTGGGGCGCCCGAGGTGGACATGGACGGCCTGAGAACAGTCCTGACCGGCGGCTACGAGCAGATCGCCTCGGACCTGGTCAGGTATCGATCGTCAGGCGTAAGCACCATCGTCCTCTCGATCAGCGCCGCATCGACCGATGCGACCGTCGAGATCATGGAGAAGTTTTCGGTGGAGGTGCTGCCTCGGCTCCGTGACGGCTAGCTCGGCACTATTCGGCCCGGCGAGCGCTCTTGAGCCACGGGAAGTCCGCTTCGAACTCCGGCTTGCCCTGGACATCCAGCTTGACCCGGTAGAGCTCCCCGCCGCGATGAGCACGGTAGTCGTATCCGGACGGCTCCAGCCCTCCCGGGGAATCGCCCGTGCCGATCCAGGCTGAGGTCACATAGAGCTCGTTGAGGTCCTTGCCCCCGAACATGACGCTCGAAGTCTGGGTAACGGGGAACTGGATCCTGCGCTCTTCCTTGCCGTCAGGGTCGAACCTGACCACGCATCCACCGAACCAGAGGGCGGCCCAGACGTGGCCTTCGGCATCGACGGTCATGCCGTCGGGGATCCCGTCCGTCTTCGGCAGCTTCACGAACTCGCGCTTGCGGGTCATCGCGCCGTTCTTGACGTTGTAGTCGAACGCCCAGATCGTCCTGACGGTCGAATCGGTGAAGTACATCGTCTTGAGATCGGGGGAGAAGCCCATCCCGTTGCAGATGCCAACGCCATCGATCATGGCGGTGACATCGCCGTTGGGCGGGTCGAACCGGTACAGGGTCCCTGGCGCGCCGTCGTAGATCGTCCCGGCAAAGAAGCGGCCGCGGGGGTCGGCGATCGTATCGTTGAACTGGAGCCTGCGGCTCCGCAGCGTGCCACGATGGATCCAGTGCCACTCCTTGGGCGGCTTCAGGAGACCCAGCCCTGACCAAGTCGCGCAGATGAACCCGCCGCGCCTGTTGACTGCAAACCCGCCGATCCACTCGCCCTCGTAGAGCTTGGAGTTGACGCCGGTCGATGGATTGAACTCGAAGAAACGCCCGGTCCGGATGTCCGACCAGTAAAGGACCTGCCGGTGTTGATCCCACACCGGCCCCTCGCCCACCCTGGCACGTGCGTCGGCGACCATTTCGACCTTGATTTTGGACTCACGCTTCCGATTCACGAAAAGAACCATCCCTTCCCAGGAACCGAACTCGGTCAAAATCCGGGGCCGTTACCGCGCGGGGCGCTTAATCGTCGAGAGGCTACTCCACCTGCCGATTTCCGGCAAGCGGTTCCTTACGAATTCCGTAGAAAATTACCCGGAAATGGCGGGATTGTGTGCAGGTTGCGCACTTTTGATCCGGGCGGGAAGACCTCTGCTCCAGCTGCCGGGCCCTCAGCGAGCGGCGCCGGGACCAAATGTCCGGGGCGGGGTCCCGGGCTTCAGAGAAAAGTGACTGTGGATGCAGAGCCACCGTGTGCCCGACCGGCGCAGCACCACGCTCGCCCGGCCGGGTCGCGGAAATCGGTTGCCGGCCACGTCGTAGCCAATCGAATCCCAGACCGCGACACCCCAGGCCACGCCCCCGGACCCCCCGGCGCGGACGCTGTCCAGGTCGATCTTGAAGTCGCTTATGTTCGGCCAGATGCCGCGCCACTGCTCTTGTTCGAGCCGGTCCAGCCCGGTCACGATCGCGGCCCTGGTGCCGAACGACACCACGTCGGCATCGAAGATGGCGCGCGCGCTGGCGTAGTCGACCGCAGCACAGCACCGGCCCAGCTGGTCGAACCAGTTCCGGACCGCCTCAAGGAACTCTTCGGAATCGGCCACCAGGCCACTCTCCGTTGCAACCCTTCAGGAGGGAGTTGGGAGGTTAAGATTACGGTCTTCTTTGCTCGGCTTCCGAAGGAGCGAATGATGCGATTGCACGTCCTGGGCGCAGGTACGCCCACGCCCACGCCAGACCGCTTTGGGACATCTTACGTCCTTGATCTGGGGGGCGGGCGGCTCGCAATGTTCGACTGCGGCCCGGCGGCAACGCACAAGCTGGTCAAGGCCGGGTTGTGGCCCACCAGAGTGGACTGGCTGTTCTTCACGCACCACCACTTCGACCACGACATCGACTACCCGTGTTTCCTCCTGTGTCGGTGGGACCAGAGCATCGGCAAGGAGAACCAGCTGAAGGTTCTCGGCCCAAAGCTCACCGAGACGATCACGGAGCGGATCCTCGGCGAGGGTGGTGCTTTCGAGCACGACTGGAAGGCGCGCGTAGGTCACCCGATCAGCCAGCGCGTTTACCTGAACCGCGGCGGCAAGTCGCTCCCCCGCCCCGCTCCGAGCGTGGACGCACGCGACGTCGGACCCGGCCTCGTGTACAACGGCACCGACTGGCAGGTTACCGCTGCGCCGGCCGAACACGTCCAGCCGTTTCTCGATTCGCTTGCGTACCGGGTCGAGACTGAGCATGGGAGCATCGTGTTCACCGGGGACACCCAGCCCTGCAAGTCGGTCATTGACCTTGCACGCGGAGCCGACACGATGGTGTGTATGTGCTGGAACGACCAGGACGCGATGGACGAAGACGGCGAGGGCCCGTTCCAGTGCGGGACCAAGGGAGCGGCACGAATGGCGGAAGAGGCCGGTGTCAAGCGCCTCGTGCTGGCCCACATCGGGCCCAACCTCTCCCGTCACCCGGTCATGGAGAAGGGGATCGGGGACGTGCGCCAGCTCTATCGCGGCGAGGTCGTGTTCTCGCACGAGCTGATGCAGCTGGACCTGCCCAGGCTGTAGTACCTTCGCCGATATAATCGGATCGATATCAATCGGTTTCCGCCGGCTATCCACGCCCGCCTCGGGAGGCCCGTTCATCCATGCCCGAAACAAAGTTCGACCTTGTCGTGATCGGCGCCGGCCCTGGCGGCTACCACGCGGCCATCCGGGGGGCTCAGCTCGGATTCAAGACCGCGGTGGTTGAAAAGGACGATGGGACCGGGATCGGCGGACTGGGCGGTGTCTGTCTGAACTGGGGCTGCATCCCGAGCAAGTCGCTATTGAAGAACGCGGAGCTCGTGAACACCCTCAAGCAGCCCTCCGACTGGGGCCTGTCGTTCGACAACTTCAGGGCAGACATGGGCAAAGCGGTGGAGCGCAGCCGGAAGGTGTCCACCGCGCTCACTCAGGGCATTGGCTTCCTGTTAAAGAAGAACAAGATCGAGGTGTTCAAGGGCAAGGGCTCGATCGCCGGCCCGACATCGGTGCAGGTCGAGGGTGGTCCGACGCTCGAGGCAAAGCACATCGTGATCGCGACCGGCGCCCGCCCGCGCAGCCTGCCGAATCTCGAGATCGACCTTAAGTCGATCATTACGAGCCGCCAGGCCCTCGAGCTCAAGGAGACGCCGAAGTCGATCGGTATCGTGGGCGGTAGCGCGATCGGGGTAGAGTTCGCCTACTACTTCCGCGCCTACGGGGCCGAGGTGACCATCTTTGAGATGCTGCCGCACCTGGTCCCTGCCGAGGACGAAGAGGTCTCGGTCGAGCTCGAGCGGGCGTTCAAGAAACAGGGCATCAACTTCGTCACCGGCGCAAAGGTCTCAGGCACCGAAAAGCGCGGCGCTCAGCTCGCGATCAAGTACGAGGCCGGCGGGCAGCCCGGCGAGTTCGTGTGCGACAAAGTGATGCTGGGAGTCGGCGTGCAACCCAACTCCGACGGTATCGGACTCGAGAAGGTCGGCGTGCAGGTCGAACGCGGGTTCATCAAGGTCAACGACCGGCTACAGACCACGATCCCGAACATCTACGCTGTAGGCGATGTCACGGGCAAGATGATGCTGGCCCACGTGGCGTTCACACAGGGCGTCACGGTGGCCGAGAGCTTGAAGGGGCTGAACCCGCCTGCGATCAGCTACCCGGACATGCCACGCTGCACTTACTGCGTACCGCAGATCGCCAGCATCGGGCTGACCGAGAAGCAGGCAAGGGAAAAGGGCTTCAAGGTCAAGATTGGAAAGTTTCCATTCCGCGGGGCGGGCAAGGCGGTCGCAATCGGCGACCACGAGGGGTTTGTAAAGATCGTGAGCAACGAGGAGTCAGGCGAGGTACTCGGCGCCCACATGATTGGCCCCGAGGTCACAGAAATGATCGCCGAGTTCGGCGTCCTCAAGACCCTGGAAGGCACCCCTTACGAGCTGGGAGTGACCACCCACGCTCACCCGACGCTGTCGGAGGCGGTCAAGGAAGCGGCGCTGGCCGTTCACGGTGAGGCGATCCACTTCTAAGTCCGGGACGCCCGGGCCAGGCAAGGCGCTTCTCCGCCACGATCAGACCGACATCCTCTCTTGCCACGGACCCGGAGGAGTTGGGGACGAATCCCAGCCGGCCCCAGAAGTCCGCTTCGCCAGGCCCGGCCGGGTAGGTCACCGTGAGACGGTTAGACTCCCTGCCGGCCAGGCATGCGACGGCCTCGCAGAGGGCCGAGCCGGCCGCCAGCGCGTCGTCGCCCAGCGTGCCCATCCATCTGATCTCTGCGGCACCGAGTGAACTCCCCCACGCGCAGAATCCGACCGGCTGCCTTCCCGCCAGGGCTACCAACCACTGGATCTGGCCCGGCACCCCGGGGGTACCGACCGGGTGGAATCCATCAGAGGCGAAGAGCCTGCCGGAGGACTGTATCCGGCGCATGAGGCGCCAGTCCCCCGTTCCTGCTGGCCGGACTTCGATCCGAGCCGGGCCGTTCATCGCCGCCTCTTACCCGTCTTCTGGGCCGATCGAGCGGCGCCGAGGAGCGCCTCGAGCGCCTGGCGATCGATCCCGAGATCAGCCGCGCGTGTCGCATCGGCCTCCCCTTCCTCGTCACGGCCGCTCTCGATCAGCGCTGCCCCTCGATTGGCGAGCGCCTCGGGATAGCCGGGCCGCAGCCGCAGCGCCTCGCTGTAGTCGCGTATCGCCTTCTCCGTCTGACCCATCGCGTGGTAGGCGTTGCCTCGATCCAGATAGGTGTCGGCGAACGACGGGTTCAGGTGAACCGCTCGATCGTAGTCGTTGATCGCCTGGGGCAACCGCCCTAGCTCGGCCAGTGCGCCGCCTCGGTGCTGATACATTCCGGCGTGGCCGGGGGCCAGGTAGATCGCGACGGTGAAATCCCTGACCGCCTGTCGGAACTTGCGCTGCTGGTACGCGTCCACCCCGGCGCGATAGCGCTCGATCGCGAGCGCCGCGGCCTCCTCTGCCGACATGGCGCGACCGCGCCCGAACAGGCGGGCAAACAGAATCCTCCAACGGGTCATCACGTGCTCAGAGTAACAACCTCAGAGCACCCCGTTCTCTGCGACATGAACTACGGATTTCGTCGCAACTTGCTGGTAAGCTCTGTATCCGGCGTCATGCGACGCCTCACTCTGACCCCACTGGCCGGATGGCAGCGCAGCGGCCGCCGGGTCACTGGCAGGCATCTTCCACATGGCCCAGATCACCGGCGGCCCGCGCTCGCCGGTCGGTGTCCTCCCCCCTCCACGCCGTCATCCCCGACCGCGGGCGCTGATGCCGCTCGCACTGCGGAATCCTGGCTACCGTCGCGTCTGGGCCGGGATCGCGTTCCTCTTCTTCGCAAGATGGATGGAGGTCGCGGCCTTCTCGTGGCTGGCGGTCGAACGAACCCATGACCCCTTCGCGATCGCGATGGTGGGGTTTGCCCGAATCACGCCGTTCTTCCTGCTGGGACCTCTCGGTGGGTTCGTAGCCGACCGGTTCAACCGTCGCCAGATCCAGATCGCTGCGCGGCTTGGCTTGGCCGGCATCTCAGCGGTGGCCGCGCTGCTGCTATGGCTCGATGCGCTGGAACTCTGGCACATCTACGCGCTAGGCATCCTGAGCGGCGTGATCATGAGCCTCGAGGTCCCCGCCCGCCGTGCCTTCACAATCGATGTCGTGGGCAACCACGCGGTCACGAGCGGAGTGGCGTTCGATCAGCTGGCGGTGATGTCTACTCTGCTCATTGGGCCAAACGTGGCGGGCCTCCTGCTGCCTGTCCTGCCGGGCGCCGTGATCTTCGCGATCATAGTGGTCCTCAACGCGTTGTCGGCTGCGGTCCTGCCCAGGGCCCCACAGCGGCGCGTGGCGACGGTGGCACGCGAGGCGATCTTCAGTTCGTTGCGCAGCGGGGTGAACGTCGTGCGGCGCAACCGAGCACTGGCCGGCGCGCTGATCGCCGTCGGCATCACGAACATGTTTGGATTCGCCTTTTTTCCCCTTATCCCCTACTTCGCCAAAGACGTGCTGAACACCGGGTCGGCGGGACTCGGGCTCCTGATCTCGGCGGAGGCCGCGGGAGGCGTCATCGCGGTGCTGCTGATCGCGCTGGTGGGGAACCATTTCCGGCACCACGGCCGGGCGATCATCGGCTTTGCCGCGGCCTGCCATCTCACCGGTTTCGGGCTCGCGTTCGCGCCGTCCCTGATCGGCACCTTCGGCCTGCTCGCACTCGCTGGCGGCTTTGCCGCCGCGCTCTCGATGATGCAGGCGAACCTGCTGATGATCGTCACTCCGCCCCAGGCGAGGGGACGCCTGGTCGGCGTGGAAATGGTGTTCGGCGGCGCGTATCCTCTCGGATCACTTCTCGTCGGTGGACTCGCAGGCGTCATGACTCCGTTCAACGCGATCGTCATGCTTTCCGCGATCGGACTCGCCCTCATGGTCGCGGTCGCACTGGCCATGCCCGCCTTGCGCGCGCGCACCCCCGCGGCGCCCAGCACCGCCGGCGCGGCCTGACCGCGCCCCCCGTTTCGAGGTGACTCAACAATCGGACCCATCCACGGCCAGCGCGCCCTCCGGGCCCGCGATCGTGCAGACCCGCAAGGCGGTCCCGCGCCGCGGGCCGGGGTCGGTCTTCCGTGGTGCGCCTCGGCCATTGCGGCACCCCGCCTTTCTGCGCGTCTGGCTGAGCGGACTGTTCGTCTACCCCGCACGCTTCGCCGACATCACAACGGTCGCCTGGCTGGTGGCACAACATACCGACCGCCCCTCCCAGGTTGCGCTGATCGCGGTGTTTCGATGGTTGCCGTACCTGATCGCCGGCCCCTGGATCGGGCTGATGATCGACCGGCTGCCTCGCCTGCGCGTGCTGCGCCTCGCGCAGGCGTCGATGGCGGCTGGCGCGGTTGTGGTTGGGATCCTCGGCCTCACCGGCCGGATCGAGGTCTGGCACATCTACGCGTACACCGCGTTCTCCGGGCTGACCTGGACCGTCGACCTCCCTGCGCGACGGGCCTACATGCGAGGCGTGGTTGGCCGCCGTTCCACGACGGTTGCACTTGCTCTCGACCAGCTGACCTGGCATACCGGGCTGCTCCTGGGTTCCAATCTGGCCGGGCTGGTCCTCGACAAGTTCAACCCTGGCTGGATCTTCATCGGCGTCGCAGGGTCAGTGCTCCTCGGCCTGCCGCTGCTGGCCGGCCTGCCACGGCTCTCCCGGATCGGAGGACCGCGGCCGCCGTCTCCCTTCCGGGCGCTGCTCGAAGGCGTCCGATTCATCAGGTCCGACCGCACGCTGATCGGCGTGATGCTGCTGGTCGCAATCACGAACACGTTTGGATTTGGATTCGAAGCGATGACGCCGGTCTTCGCCGAGGATGTGCTTCACGCCTCGGCGGCGAAGTTCGGGCTCTTGATGTCAGCGCAGGGAATCGGCTCCGTGATCGGGGGCCTGGTGCTAATCCGCATAGGACATCGGCTGAAGCGGCACGCGTTTGTCCTGATGTGCGTGGTGATCGGCAACCACGTCGCGTCCCTGCTCCTTGCGCTTTCGGCCTGGTACTCGGCCTCGTTCACCGTACTGGTCCTGGCAGGGATCAGCGGCAACCTGTTCGGCGTGATGAGTACGAGCATCTTCCTGCTGCTGACCCCCGACGTCATGCGGGGCCGCGTGCTCGGGCTCCACATCTTCGTCATCGGTTGCTACCCGCTGGGCATCTACGGCCTCGGCCAGCTGTCCGATGCGCTGGGCCCCGGGCGTGCGCTCGCGGTCGTTGCATCGATCGGAATCGCACTCGCACTCGCGGTCTTCGTGGCGTTCCCGGAACTGCGCAGGCCGACCCGCCCGCTCGACAGATCAGGCTAGTTGGCGAGGGACCCCGCAGGCTTCGGGCCGCGCTCGGCGAACTCCAGCCAGTTGCCATCCGGGTCCTGGAAATAGATCGCGTATCGGGCCCACGGGAAGGCGACGTCGCGCAGCATGGGCGGGCCCGTCACGGTGACGCCGGCGGCGCGCAGCCTGTCGTACCAGGCCCGCACGTCGTCGACGAGCATCCCGGCGTGCGCGGCGCCGATCCGGTTGCGGTCCGCGCCGGCGCTCGGCCCCGGGTACGGCGTCAGGTACTGGATCAGTTCGATCGAATGCCCATCGCCGATTCCAACGAAGGCCGACTTGATGCGCGCTCCCTGGTAGCCGACGACCCCCGAAATCCATTCGCCGACGATCTCGGTGGGTGGCCGCTCGACGCACATGCCCAGCAGGTCGCGGTAGAAAGCGACCGAGCGCTCGAGGTCGGCCACGATGAATCCGGTGTGATACAGGGCCTGGATGCGCAAGGTCAGGACTCCGACTCAGTCAAGATGGAAGACCTCCTGAAGCTGGCGCATGTTCTCGTCGGGCCGGGCGCCTCCCAGGTTCTCGAAGTACGGCGCCATGAACTTCTGCCAGCGCCCGTTCACTTCCTCTCCGGCCATCCCGGCGAGCGAAGCCTCGAACGAATCCGGGACCTCGACGTACCCGAACATCAGCCCGTCGGCCCGCATGAACAGCGAGTAGTTGTGCCAGCCGTGCTTTCGTAACGCCGCCAGCATCTCGGGCCATACCTTACGGTGGTGCTCCGAATACTCGTCAATCCTGTCCTTCCGTACTTTCAGCAAGAAACCGGTCCGCAGGTGCCGGGCAGGGCGACGTGCCGGTGCGTCCAGGTGAAACACCTCTTCAAGCGGAATTCGTTGCGTCGATTCGAACAGGGGAGTCATGAACTTCCGCCAGCGGTCACTCACTTCCTCTTTTGCCATCGCGGCAAACGCCCGGTCAGGGTCGTCCGGCATCTCCAGGTAGAAGAACAGATAACCGTTCTCGTCCATGAAGATCGAGTAGTTGCGGTGCCCATGCCGGCTCAGAGCGGCCAGCATGTCCGGCCACACCTTCCGGTGCGCCTCCTGGTACTCGTCGATGCGTTCCCTCTTCACCTTCAGCTGGAGCGAAACCCTCTTCACGCGCTGGCCTCCGGGGTCGATCTTCCCCGCTCGATCGCGGGCAGTGCGCAAGTTACGCTATGCGCATCGCCGTCGACAACACACCCGCGCGGAGAACCGAGATGAAATCCTTTGGTCAGATCCTCGACCTGAAGAACGACCCCAGGACCATCGATGCCTACGAGAAGTACCACCGTGAAGTCTGGCCAGAGGTCGTCCGGTCGCTCAAAGCAGCCGGGATCACCAAGATGAAGATCTTCAGGGTCGCCAATCACCTGTTCATGTACTACGAGGCACCCGACAACTTCGTGCCGGAGCGGGACTTCCAGAAGTACACCACGAGCCAGAAGTCGAAGGAGTGGGACGTCCTGATGCGCACCTTCCAGCAGAAGGTCCCGGAGGCCAAGCCGGGAGAGTGGTGGGCGGCAGGGAAGCTGGTTTACGACCTGGATTGGCCGACCGGGAAGTGAAGCGCCGACGTACGCTGGCCTGGGCCGGTGGCTTCCTCATCCCGGTACTCGCGTGGTGCGGCCTGATCTTCTGGGTATCCAGCAGGACCGCCTCGCAGCTTCAGGACGCGACCTGGGTGCCTGCGCTCGCTGAGATCGCCCACTTCGGCGCCTACCTGGTGCTGGCCATCCTGGTGTGGCGCCTGCTCGCATCAGTCGTTCGATCGAGCGGGGTGATCAACGTGCGGGATCTGGTGGTCGCCAACCTGACCGGAGCCGCGTCCTTCGCCTACGCCCTGAGCGACGAGTACCACCAGACATTCGTGCCAGGGCGCGCTTTTTCAGTGGAAGATCTTGCGGTAGACCTCGCCGGCATCGTTACCGGAACCGGGCTCGCGCTGGCCTTTCGTTACCGGCGAGCCAGGCGCAGTTCAATGGAGAGCTCGGCGGCCTTGCATTCGCCCGCCGGAGGTACGACTATCTAGGTCCCTGCCGGCGGCTGCACCAGGACACGAGGCCATGCCGAACAAGCGTCCCGTCGACGAATTCAATCCCCGCGCCACGCTCTTCGCCAAGATCGAGGAGACGGTGCGGACCGCCGAAGACTTCGTACGGCCACCCCAGCATTCGTGGGCGGCCGCGCTGATCTATGACGACATCCTGCCGGGGCTTTTCCAGGCCCGCATGTATGTTGAGCTACGCAGGTACCAGGCGCCCGAGGTCAGGGATGGGCTCTTTACGGCGCTGCAGGCTGCGCACAAGTTGACGGACAACGATCCGCGCTACGTCAGGCTGGTGAATCGCCTGCGGATCCTCCTCGAAGACGCCGAGCACGCCAAACGCGGGGACTGAATCCGCGATACTGGGGCACATGAACCCGATACAGATCGATGTCCTCATTGACGACGAGTTCACGGGCGAGGTGTCGGCGGCCGAACTCGTGCGGGTCGCGACACGCACGCTCGAGAAGGAGCTGGTCAGCGGCCCAACTCACGTGACGATAGGCATCACGGACGACGCCACGCTGCAGGACCTGAATCGTACCCACCGCGGCGAAGACAAGGTCACCGACGTCCTTTCGTTTGGATCGTCAGATCAGGCCTCGAGAGGCGTGGTCGACCCTGACCCGTTCCCTGCCGGCCCTGGCGCGCCGTCTACCCTGGGGGACGTGATCATCTCTTACCCACAGGCGGCCAGGCAGGCCGCGACGGTTGGCCACCCGGTCCGGCGCGAGCTCGCGCTGCTCACGGCGCACGGCGTCTTGCACCTGATCGGATTCGACCACGTCTCGATCGAGGACGAGCGCGACATGTTCGCGCGCCAGGACGCGGCCCTCGAAGACGTGCTGGGTGCGGCTCCGGCGCGGAAGCGGGTGTAGTCATGCCAGGCGAATTACAGGTCTTCTACCGCAAGTGGCGCCCGCAGCGCTTCGCTGACGTTGTCGGTCAACAGCATGTCGCCACGACACTGCGCAATGCGATGGCGACCGGACGGATCGCCCACGCCTACCTGTTCTGCGGGCCACGCGGTACCGGCAAGACCTCTACCGCCCGCATCCTCGCGAGGGCGCTCAACTGCGAGAAGCCGAAGGACGGCGAGCCGGACACGACGTGTGCGAACTGCATCGCCGCCAATGAAGGCCGGATGCTCGACGTGATCGAGATCGACGCCGCGTCCAATACCGGTGTCGACAACATCCGAGACCTGCGTGAAAAGGTCCAGTTTTCGCCGACCATTGGCCGCCACAAGGTCTACATCATCGACGAAGTCCACATGCTTTCATCTGCCGCGTTCAACGCCCTCCTGAAGACACTCGAGGAGCCGCCACCCCACGTGGTCATGGTGCTGGCCACGACCGAGGTCCATAAGGTGCCCGCCACGATCATTTCGCGTTGCCAGAGGTTCGACTTCCGCCGGATCCCCAACGACCTCGTGGTCGCCAAGCTGCGGACCCTGTGCGACGCCGAAGGCATCACCGCCGAGCCAGCCGTCCTCGACCTGATCGCCCGCGTCGTGTGGGGCGGGTTGCGCGACGCCGAGAACCTGCTCGAGCAGCTGGCCGTTTCGTACGGCTCAAACGTGACCCTTGTCCAGGCACGCGCCCTCCTCGGGCTGGGCGACACCGTGACCTCGGTACAACTCGCCACAGCCGTGCTCAAGGGCGACGCTTCCACCGCCCTGTCGGTCATCAACGGAGAGTCCGGGCGAGGCACCGACCTCGCGAGCCTGCGCGCCGGCGTCATCGACGCCCTGCGAGCCGCGCTCCTCCTCAAGGCCGGCGTGCACGACTCTGTCAGCCATCCCCCTGAAGTGGTGTCGGCGATGCAGGACGTCATCCGCGGCCTCTCGATGGAACACCTCCTCCACGCCCTCGCAGTGTTCGGCCAGGCCGACATCAAGACCGAGCCGAACTCCCCGTTGCCCCTCGAACTCGCGGTCATCGAAGCCGTAACCGGCACCCCCGAGCAAGCCGGCGCAAACACCGGGAGGGCCGCACCGCCGCGCCAGGAACCGGCAGCGCCCCGTCCGTCGGCGCCCCGCCCCGCTGCCCAGGTGCGCAACCGCGCCGCGTACCGGCCCGAGGGCCCGCCCGCGCAGCCGGCGGGCGCGCGCTATGTCCCCGCGAGCAACGATCCGCCGGTGCCGCCCCCTCCCCCCCGCCGCGAGCTCACCGGGCCAGAAAAGAACTGGGAAACGGTGTGCCGGTCGCTGAATCGCACCAAGGGCAAGCGCTTCATGCTGGGCGCCCTGCTGAAGGCGTCGCAATCGCAGACCCAGGCCGGGGATTCCCTGGTGGTCAGGTATACCAGCAAGGCAAACGGGGAGCGGCTCGAAGAAGAGATCGCCGATGCACATTCGCGCCGGGCGGTCGAATCCGCGATCGCGGAAGCCTTTGGCGTACCCTTGACCGTGAAGGTCGTCTACGAAGCTCCGGGCCCGACCGGGGCCAGCCAGCCGTCGGCGATGGAAAGCAAGCTGGTGCGCGCGGCTCTGACGATGGGCGCACGCGTCATCGACGACCGGCCGCTCGAAACCGAGAATCAGTAGCCGCCGGCGCGCACGCGCTCAATCAGGTGGCCACGACGAAACGGCCGTTCGACCCAGAGATCCCGGAGTGCGAGATTCGATGAACAAGCGCATGCTCCAGCAGGCCCAACAGATGCAGGCGCGCCTTGCGCGCATCCAGCAAGAGATCGCCGAGGCAAAGACCGAAGCCACCTCCGGCGGCGGGGCGGTGAAAGCCGTCGTGCTGGGTGGCACACGGCTGGAATCGCTCACGATCTCTCCCGAGGCCGTCCAGGCCGGCGATGCCGAGATGCTCCAGGACCTCGTCATGGCCGCAGTGAACGAAGCCATGGACATGGCGCAGGCGGAGGCCTCCAAGAAGATGGCCGCCGTCACCGGCGGGCTCAACATCCCGGGCCTCTTTTAGCCGGCCGGAGCAGTCACTTGGATGGCCATCGCGCGGCGAGTCTTGCCCCGCCGGTCGCTCGCCTGATCGAAGCGTTTCGCAAGCTGCCGGGAGTTGGGCCGAAGAGCGCGCAGAGGCTCGCCTACCACCTGATCCGCATGCCGCGCGCGGAAGCCGAGTCCCTGGCCGAAGCCATCCTGGCGGTCAAGGACCGGATCGTGCTTTGCCAGGTCTGCCAGAACATCACCGAATCAACACCCTGTCCGATCTGCAGCGACCAGTCCCGCGACCGGACCAGGATCTGCGTGGTGGAAGAACCGCTGGACTCCATGGCCATCGAGAGGACGCGCTCCTACGACGGCCTGTATCACGTCCTGCATGGCGTCATCTCACCCGTCAACGGGATCGGCGCCGACGACCTGAAGGTGCGGGAGCTGCTCGAGCGACTGCGCGACGAGTCGGTCACCGAAGTGATCCTGGCCACCAACCCGAACCTCGAGGGCGAAGCGACGGCCATGTATCTGCAGCGCCTGCTTAAGCCGCTCGGGATCGCGGTGAGCCGGCTCGCCAGGGGCCTGTCCTCGGGCGCAGACCTCGAATACGCCGACGAGTCGACGCTCGCCCACGCCCTGCAGGGCCGCACCCGTTCGGCCGACCAGGACGCCAGCCAGAGTCTGTAGTCCCCACCCGGATGACCACCACTCGGCCGCGCTTCTACACCACGGAGGCGGTCGTGGTTCGGATGTCGGATTTGGGCGAGGCCGACCGCCTGCTCGTCCTGCTCACGCCGGGACGCGGGCTGATGAGGGCGACCGCCCGGAGTGCCCGCAAGCCAGGCAGCAAGCTGGGCGGCCACCTGGACCTGCTCTGCCACGTCAGCATCTCGATCTCCACCGGACGCGGGCTCGACACCGTCAGCCAGGCCGACACGCTCGAGGGGTTCCGCGGGCTGCGAGACGACCTTGGCCGGCTGTCGCGCGGGTTGTACCTCGCCGAACTGGCGGAACGATTTGCGGTCGAGGAGGCGGCGTCGCATGGTCCGTTCCGCCTGCTGGTGGATACGTTGCGGACGCTCGAGAAGTTGCCCGCGGATGCTGCCGACTCGCTGTTGCGCTGGTATGAGCTTCGCATGCTCGGCCAGCACGGCTTCGCGCCGCAGCTGCAGCGCTGCGTAGACTGCGAGTCAGCGCTGGAACAGAAAGACCACGTCTACTCGGCGGCGCGTGGCGGCATCGTCTGCCCGAACTGCCGGACGCGCGGTGATGACCCCCTGCTGCCCGCGCCGGTTACCGTCATCAAGATCCTGCGTTTCCTTGGCCGAGCAACCTGGCCGGAAGCGATCGGATTGAAGGTCGGCGATGACGACCGCCGGATGGTCGAGAGGGTCCTCCGGTCCCACCTTCACTACGTGCTTGACCGCGATGTCAAGTCGACCGGCTTCCTCGACGAAGTGCGGAAGCGGCTTGGCGTGGCGGAGGCGGCACCGGAAGGCGATCCGCCCGGCGACGGCGCCCGGACGGGACCGCAAGGCTGAGGCTGACATCCTGCCCGTCCGCCCGTCCGCCCGTTGTTACAATCGGCTTAAGTGGCTTTAGCCCACCTGCGTCCCACCCCTGACCCCGAGCCCGGAACGAATGCCGCAATCTTTCATCACAGTTAAGGGCGCTCGCGAACACAACCTCAAGAACGTAGACGTGAAGATCCCGCGGGACCGCCTCGTGGTGATCACCGGGGTGTCGGGCTCGGGCAAGTCGTCGCTTGCGTTCGACACGATCTATGCCGAGGGCCAGCGCCGCTACGTAGAGTCCCTTTCGGCCTACGCTCGCCAGTTCCTCGGCCGCATGGAAAAGCCCGACGTCGACCTCATCGAAGGCCTGAGCCCGGCGATCTCGATCGACCAGAAGGGCGTGTCGAAAAACCCGCGGTCGACCGTCGGTACCGTCACCGAAATCTACGACTACCTGCGACTGCTCTTCGCCCGGGCCGGACGTCCCCACTGTCCGCAGTGTGGCCGCCCGGTCGAACGGCAGACAGTACAACAGATCGTCGACTCGGTCGTGAAGCTCCCGGAAGGGAGCCGCATCCTGATCCTTGCGCCCGTGGTCACCCACATGAAGGGCGAGCACGTTGGCGTGTTTGAAGAGGCGCGCAAGGGCGGCTTCGTGCGGGTGCGCGTCGATGGCGCCGTGCGCGAGCTCGACGAAACGATCAAGCTTCAGAAGACGAAGTGGCACGACATCCAGATCGTGGTCGATCGCGTCGTGGTGCGGACCGGCATCGATCGCACGCGTCTTTCCGACTCGATCGAGACCGGACTCCGGCACGGGAACGGGACCGTCATCGTCTCGATCGTCGACGGCCAGGACGTCGTCTATTCGGAGAAGTTCGCCTGCGTGTCGTGTGGCATCAGCATCTCGGAGCTCGAGCCCCGCAACTTCTCGTTCAACACGCCCTATGGCGCCTGCCCGTCCTGCACCGGGCTTGGCTTCAGCCTCGAGGTCGACCCGGATCTGGTCATCCCCGACCGGCAGTACTCGCTGAAGGAAGGCGCCATCGCACCCTACATGCGATCCGGGATCCCCACGCCCTGGGTCAACAGCGTGATCGAGGCGATAGCGGAGCACTACGGCTTCTCGACCACCTCCCCGGTTTCCCGTCTGAAGAAAGAGCACCTGGACAAGGTGCTCTACGGGACCGAAGGCGAGCGCGTGCACGTGCAGTTCAAAACCAAGAACGGCCGGGTCCACTCCTGGTGGATGGCCTTCGAGGGCGTAATTCCGAACCTGAATCGGCGCTTCCGCGACACGGAGTCCGAAGCCGTCCGCGAAGACATCGAACGCTTCATGACGCAGCGCGCCTGCACCACCTGCGAAGGCTTTCGCCTGAAGCCAGATTCGCTCGCGGTGACCGTACTCGGTATGAACATCATCGAAGTGACGCGGCAGTCGGTCGAACGCGCGCTCGAATGGGTCTCGGCGTGCCGCAACGCGACCTGGCCGGATGGCAAGAATGCGGTGGACCCGCTATCCGAGCGCGAGGCCAAGATCGCAACCCAGATCTTCAAGGAGATCGATTCGCGCCTCGGGTTCCTTGCGCAAGTCGGGCTCGACTATCTCTCGGTGGACCGGGCGGCGGCAACGCTCTCCGGCGGCGAAGGGCAGCGCATCCGCCTGGCGACCCAGATCGGCTCCGGCCTGATGGGCGTGCTCTACGTCTGCGATGAGCCCTCGGTCGGCCTGCACCCGGTCGACGACCACCGGCTCATCACGACCCTCCAACGGCTCAGGGACCTTGGCAATACCGTGCTGATCGTCGAGCACGACGAGGCGATCATGCGCGCGGCCGACCACATCATCGACCTCGGTCCCGGGGCCGGCGAAAAGGGCGGGCACGTAATCGCCGAGGGCCCGATCGATGTCATTGAAGGAGCGGAGAAGTCGATCACCGGTGCCTACCTCAGCGGGCGCCGCTCGATTCCAATCCTGAAGGACCGCCGAGCCGGCAACGGGCAGGCGATCGAGATCCTCGGCGCACGCGCCAACAACTTGAAAGGGATCGACGTCAGGATTCCACTCGGGAAGCTCGTGTGCATCACGGGCGTCTCCGGGTCTGGCAAGAGCAGCCTGATCAACGAGATCCTCTACAAGCGCCTCGCCCAGGTCTTCTATCGCGCCAAGGATCGCCCCGGCGAACATGATCGAATCTCGGGCCTCGAGGCGATCGACAAGGTGGTCGACATCGACCAGTCGCCCATCGGCCGCACGCCGCGCAGCAACCCTGCGACCTATACGAACGTCTTCGCGCCGATGCGTGACCTGTTCGCCAGCCTGCCCGAGGCGAAGGCGCGGGGTTACTCGGCGGGCCGGTTCTCCTTCAACGTAAAGGGCGGCCGCTGCGAGGCCTGCGAAGGCGCCGGCTATGTCGAGATCGCGATGCAGTTCCTGCCCGACGTAACCGTGCCCTGCGAGGTCTGCCAGGGGGCGCGGTATAACCGGGAGGCGCTGGAGATCAAGTTCAAAGACTCCAGCATCTCCGATGTCCTCAACATGACCGTCGACGAAGCCTACGAGCTCTTCGCCAACATCCCATCGATTCGAAACAAGCTCACCACGATTCGCGCGGTCGGGCTGGGCTATATCCGTCTCGGTCAGCCGGCAACCACCCTTTCGGGCGGCGAAGCACAGCGCGTGAAGCTGGCCACCGAGCTTTCCCGCCGTGCGACAGGTCGCACGCTCTACATCCTCGACGAACCCACCACCGGCCTGTCCTTCGAAGACTGCGCGGCCCTGCTGCGCGTTCTACAGAAGCTCGCCGACTCCGGCAACACGGTAGTGCTGATCGAGCACCATCTCGACCTGATCAAGAACGCCGATTGGATCATAGACCTTGGTCCGCAGGCCGGTGAGCGCGGAGGACAGCTCGTAGCCGAAGGGACGCCCGAGTTCATAGCGTCCGTGGAGGGTTCGTTCACCGGAAAGTACCTGAAGAAGGTCCCGGGTATCACGGCTGACAGCAAGGCGCCCGGCGCCGTCGGCAAGGTGCGAGAACCGGCGCCCGCGCCGGAGCCCACGGCCGGCCGGCGAGTCAGGCGATCTGGCAACGGGCGGACCAGTTCCCGGGTGCCCGCGAATGGCCGCAGCGAGATCCCGGACGAAGTGCTCGCCGAGCAGGACGGGACCGTGTCGCAAACGCGTAGGTCCGAACGATGAGCGCATCACCAGGCGCAGGTGGAGCCAGCATCTACCGCGAGGCCATCGGCGTTCCCCGCTGGTTCACGTTTCTCATCCTGGGCGGGATGGGGTTCGTCGGATTCATCGTCGGCCTGGAGTCGACCCGGAATAGCCTCGCTGGATTTGAACGCGTCATGTTCTACGCCTTCATGCTGCTCGCACTGCTCGTCCAGGGGTTCGTCGCCCTGAACTTCCTCTCCCTCTCAGTCTCGGTATCCTCCGACTCGGTTCAGTTTGCGTACGGCATGTTCAAGCGGCGGTTCAAGTGGTCGCAGGTGACGTCCTACTCGGTGCAGCGCTACGACTGGAAACGCTACGGCGGGTGGGGGCTGAGGTTTGGCCCCCACGGCCGGCGCGCCTGGAGCGTACCCGGCGTTGGTGAAGGCGTCGCGTTCCAGGTCGAAGAGAAGGGCCAGAGCCGCGAGTACTTCGTTTCGTCTCGCAAGCCCGCCGAATTCGCGCAGGCGGTAGCAGCCGCATGGGGCCACGTCGCAAAGCAGGAGAATGGAGACCCGGGCCGCGCGTAAGCCAGGCGCGCCCTGGCGTAGCAGAAGGTCCTGCGCGACGCCGTCACCCGCTTCGATCGCGCCTGGGACTTCTCAGCTACCTGATCCTTGCCGGCTCTTCAGGGGCGACGCAGGCCACGGTTGCCCCGGGCATCGGTCGGCGAATCTGACCTTCGGGCCGCCTACTGGTACTGAGCATCCTTTTCGAACGGGAATAGCGGCTTGCGGCGATGCTTGTACGTGAAAAACGACAGATCCGCCGTGGTCACGCCCGGGGTGTTCACGAGAATGATCTCGGCTGCGATCGGCTGGTAAGCAGGCCGCGGTGAGACCACGCCCTTGGCGACCACGATCCGGTACTCCTCTGGCCAGATGCCGATGTGGTACATCTGCTCGCGCGTGGTGTTACCGGTCCTGTTGGACGTGAGGAGCAGCGTGTGCCCGTCGGTCGTGTCAAGCCTGACGGAGACCCCGCAGTCCCCGCGGGTTGAGCCGCCATGGTTGGGCCGCGTCACCGCGTACTTACCCTGGCTGATCGTCCGGACCGTGCCGGTGACCTTCACGGGCTTGCCGTGCATCTCGTCCGTCTTGGCGCCGACGCTCAACGTGACCTGGGCTCCCACGCCGGCGGCCACGCATTCCTGGACCGCCTTCGGGTCGTAGAGCGATTGCAAGAAGCCCTCGATCTTCATTCGCTGCGCCTCTGCCAGGATGAATGTTGAATCGGCCGACGAGCCGCCGCCGATGTTGTCGCCGACGTCCATCAGCACGATCGGGCCCAGCCGGGCGTGGTCGGTGTTCTTCGGGGCCGCCTGCAGCGCCGACCCGTCGGTGGGCACCGGGTTGATCACGCCGAGCGGCTTCGGGCCCTTGTAGCGCTCGTTCGCCATCTTCAGCGCTTCGGCGACCCCCGGCTGCTCCTCGTTGAGGGCCGCGCGGTGCTTCCATGCGCGGGTCGCCATCCATCGCGCGGCCTTTTCGGCGGCATTGATATCGCCATCTGCGACCGCGATGAACGACATACCCATCTCTTTGACGTCCGAATACGGATACCCTTCGGCCACGCTGGTGTCCAGGATTCCAGGCAACTTGTTCGCCTCGATCGCGTCGTCTACCAGCGTCTTCATCGGCTCCTCGCCGGTGAACTGCTTCACGATGTTGACCACCATGGGAGTCATCTCGATCCACTGGACCGGCTTGATCTCGCGCCTGGCGGCCCGGTAGATAAGCCCGGCCGTCTTGCGGCCGCGCAACTTGCAGTCGAGATGCGGGTTGGTGCGCCACACCACGCAAACATTGGTGTTCGCGATCGTCTCTCTCGAGATATTCGAGTGCATGTCGAACGTGATCCCTACCGGGACGTCGGGTCCGACGATCTTGCGGACCGATTCCGTGAACGCGGCGTCCATATCGGGGTATTCAGCCGAAACCGCCGCGCCGTGATTGGAGATGAGCACGGCATCCCACGGCCCTTCCTTCTTGAGCATGCCGAACATCTCGGCCGTCAGGCGGTCGTAGGCGTCCTTCGTGATCGTCCCGATGGGGCCCGTTACTGCGTATGCAAGCGGGACCAGTTCGAACCCGTGCTCGGCCGCCGCCTGGATATACCCTGCGATCGTGTAGTTCGAAGTCCGGTGCGCCTCGATCATCTCGCTGCGACGGAGGACCTGGAACGACTTGTAGTCGGCCGGCACCTTCGAGAACGTATTCGTCTCGTGCGAAATCCCGAGCACCGCAAATCTCATTCGACACTCCCCGATTCGGCGCTTGCGCGCCACACCGTTTCAAAAAGTCTCAGCCAGTTCTCGCCGAGGATTCCGGCGATGACACGCTCATCGTACCCCCGCCGGCCCAGCAGGTCGGCCAGGTGCGCGAACTTCGAGGGGTCTTCGAACCCACGCAGGTGCCGGTACGGATGGGGCGTGTGAGCCACCGTTTCAGCGGGGACCGATCCCTGGCTTGCGAAGATCCACTCAAACCACTCGCGCGACTGTTCCATGCAGAAGTCGGTGCCGATCGCCACGTGCTCGGGCCCGGCCCGCTCGACCAGTCCGTCGATAGCGTCCAGGTAGACGTCGACGGTCGAATCAAAGCCGTCCGGGAAGAACATCGGGAAGGCATTGGCGCCGATTACACCGCCCCGCTCGGCCAGCAAGCGAATCGCCTCATCGGTCTTGTTGCGCGGGTGATCGAACTGCGACCGTGCGTTGGCGTGCGTGATCGCCACCGGAAACTTCGAGGCCGCGATCGCCTCCAGCGTGGTCCGATCGCCGCAATGCGAAAGGTCGATCAGGATCCCGAGCCGGTTCATTTCGGCTACGACCGAGAGGCCGAAGCGACTGAGTCCCTCGTCGAGCCTTTCGTAGCAGCCGTTGCCTACGAAATTCCGCTCGTTGTAGGTCAGCTGGATGACCCTCACTCCCAGCCGGTGAAAGAGCCGGAGCCGGTCGATGTCGCCGCCTATCGGCGCCGCGTTCTGCCACCCGAAGATGATCCCGGTCCGGCCGACGCGCTTCGCCCGCCTGATGTCGTCGGCCGTACTGACCTGCAACAGCAGGTCATCGTTGGCCTCCAGCCAGCCATACCAGCGCTTGATGTTCTCCAGGGTCTGCGCGTAGTCGTCCCAGACGGCGATCGTCGCATTGATCGCGGTGACGCCCGACCCCCGCAGGCGTTCGTATACGGACCGCACGCCCCATCGGCTGGTGTCGAGGCCGTCAATGACAACGGCGTCCTCGAATGAAAAGGTCAAGGCAGACCCGAGTCCGGCGGCAGCTAGCCGTTGTAGCGGTACTTGCGCGCCGCGGCCTCGTTCAGTTCGGTGCCCCAACCCGGTCCGGTCGGCACCTTCATGAAGCTCTTGTTCACCTCTGGCAACACCGTGAACAGCTCATCGCGGTAGGGCGTCTGCTCCGGATCGCTCTCCATGATCCGCACGTTCGACACGGTTGCGGTCAGGTTGACGCTCTGGAAGGAGCTCAGGTGTCCGTTGTAGTTGTGCGGAGCAATGTTGAGTTCGTAGATCTCGGCCAGGTCGGCCACGCGCCGTGCGACCGAGAAGCCCTGCCACTGCACGTCGACCTTCACGCTGTCCATGGCCATGTGGTCGAAGAACGGCTTGTACTGGCGGGCGGTGAGCAATTGCTCCCCCGAACAGATACGCGTCCGGGTCGAGTCCTTCAGCTGCCTGAGCGCTTCCGGGCTCTGGTTGTCGATCTCCAGCCAGAAGAGGCCGTACGGCTCGAGCTCCTGCGCCAGGGTGATCGCCTCGTTGGGCTTAAAGTTCACATTGATATCGAGGAGGATATCGATATCCGGCCCGACCGCGTCACGCATCGTCTTGATCTGTGCGATCGCCTGTTTCCGAATCTCGCGCGTCGCCAGCTGGTCGTGCGGACCTTCCCTGCCCTGGCTGATGACCCTGGCCGGGTCCCCGGGCCATATGATGTTGGTCTTGAACGCGGTGTACCCCTTCGCTGGCGCTTCCTTTGCCGCGTCGGCCAGGTCCGCCATCGTCTTGATCGGCTTCACTCCGAGGAGCTTCCAGTTGGCCGGCCGGTAGGTCGCAAGGTGCGACCAGTAGACGCGCTGGCTCTCGCGAGTCGGACCCCCGAACAGCTTGTGAACCGGCACCCCTCTTGATTTGCCGGCGATGTCCCACAGCGCAAGCTCGATGCCCGCGATCGCCTGCTGGGTAGCCCCGTAAGGCGCCTGCCGGGTCTGCCGGTACATGTTCATGTAGTGCTTCTCGACCGACGTAGGGTCCTGGCCAATGAGCAGCCCCGACAGGTCCTGTACGAGGCCGATCAGGCCGTGCGTGATGTGGTCGGAACCAAACTCGCTGTAGCCGGTCAGTCCTTCATCGGTGCGGATGGCACAGAAAAGCCAGGGCCGGGCCGGGGTGAATCCGTTGGAGACCGTGATCGTTTCGATCTTTGTGATCTTCATGTGGTTTGGAAGTCCCTGCTTGAGTGACGCCGTGAATGCGGCGGTAGCTTATCATCGGCCCGGATTTCCAGAGCTCCGGAGGTTCAGTTGAAGGTCAGCCAGCCGGCATGAACAGACAGGAAGGCGCCGGAGGTTCGGGCCTGCGCGGCATCCGTTCGTTCACGGCGCGTTTTTGCTGCTGACAGTGCGTCGAGTGGTACCACTGCCATGACGTTGCTCGACGGCGCCCTGGCGTAGAGTTCATGGCGAGGGCGGTCTGGCGATGATGACCACCCGGGAACGCCTACCTCAGCTGCGCTACCGCATGAGCGCTGCTTTGATCGCGAATGGGTTGCTGCTCGCCGGCGCGGTCATGCTTTGGATGCGCGTTACTGTCCCCGGCAAGGGTTTCCAGCAGCGCTTCAAGCGCGCCGCTCGACGCAAGCGCGGAACCGGGGTGATCCAGTCCTGCCCGGTTCTCATCGAAGCGGTTATTCGGCACGGCCCGGTGGGCGCACGCTGCAAGCAGAACAGGAAGCCCCCGCCGTTGATGTCTCGAACGGTAGCGTCGGAGGGCCGACAGCGACGTTAGGCGGTCTTTTTCGCAGGCAGGTGCTTCTTCGGGACCCGAAGCGCCATCGACCCTGCAACCGTCACCACGTCGTAGCGGCCGACCATGCCTATCAGCAGGTGGGCCTCCCAGAACTCGAGCCCGTAGTCCTGGTTCAGCCACTTCGTCATGTCACTGGTTGCCATCTGGAGCCCACGATCAAGCGAGCTTGCGAACTCTGGCTGGCTGCCCACCGAGATGACGTACTCGCCGTTCTCCACTCGTGGCCCCGCTGGCGCCACGCCCTTCCTCACCTGGACCGTGAACTCGACGTCCATCGAGGTCTCGATACCGGTCCCGAGGGACTCGCCATCGCCCTGCACCGCGTGACCGTCGCCGACAAATAGCAGCGCGCCGGGTTGGTAGACCGGGAGGGTCACGGTAGCTCCCTCCACGATCTCGTTATAGTCGATATTGCCGCCGTAGGAACCGGACGGGCCGGACGTCGGAGCGAAGTCGCCCGCGGGCGCCACGCCGACGCATCCGAGCATGGGCCTGACGTCGAACTCCAGCTTCACCGCCTTCGGCGATGGCTCCCTCAAGCGGGCCCTGAGCGACTTGAGGTCGATGTCCCACGGGACGATGTTCGCCCGGCCCTTGCGGACCAGGTCCTGCTTGTAATTGTCCGAGTAGATTGTCTCTACCGTGTCCGGGGTGAGCGCGAAAAGGCCAAGCCGGTACGACGTGTAGCCCCAGTTGCGGTTGCAGCGCACACGGTCGAAATGCACCGCAAGGGTGTCACCGGGCTCGGCGCCCTCGACAAAGAATGAGCCGGTGAGCGGGTTGCCCGGCTCGGACCTGTGCTCGCCCCTGTAGTCCTGGCCGCCGCTGTCGACGCAACGTGTCTTCACGCTGTCGCCCTGCTTGATCTTCGCGAGCACCGGGTGCGCGCGCGAGAAAGTGCGGTAGTAGGTCTTCGCCTCGACTTCGTGCTTCACGTCCTTGCCCCTATTTGACCGTGTTTGCTGCCAGGTACTCGCGATTCATCTCAATGCCCAGTCCGGGACGTTCCGGCATGATCAGCTTGCCCGACCTGATGTTCAACGGCTCGTCGATGAACACGTCGTAGGCGTCGAGCTTGTAGCGTGACGTCTCGAGCCGGTAGAAGTTCGGCACCGTCATCATGACATGAGCGCCTGCCAGCACGTTTATCGGGCCGCTGGCGTCGTGCGGCGACACCGGGACGTAGTAGGCCTCCGCCATCGTCGAGATCTTCTTGAGCTCCGAGATGCCACCGGTCCAGGTCACGTCCGGCATGACGTAATCGGCCAGCTCGTTCTCGAAGATCGGAATGAACTCCCAGCGCGTGTGGATGCGCTCCCCCACCGAGATCGGCACCTTGAGCTGGTTCTTGACCTGCCGCAGCGCATGGTAGCTCTCGACCGGCACCGGCTCCTCGAACCAGCCGATCTTGTACTCGGCAAGGCGATTCGCCAGCCTGATTGCGGTTGGCACATCGAATCGCCCGTGGGCATCGATCAGGATCTCGATGTGCGGGCCTACGACTGCGCGTACGGCAGCGATCGTCTCGGCAGCCCTGTCCTCCGCCTCGCCCGTCATCTTGCCGCTCAGGTAGCCGTCCTTCTCTTCCGGCATCTGCGGGAACGGGTCCATCTTGAGCGCCATATGACCCGAGTCCTTGATCAGCTTCGCCTCTGCCGCGGCCTCCTTCGGCGTCGTGTAGCGGCCCGGGTGTGTATAGAGGTCGACGGAGTCGCGGACGGCTCCGCCAAGCAGGGCGTGAATCGGCTTCCCGAGCGACTTGCCGAGGATGTCCCAGAGGGCGATGTCGATCCCGCTGATGGCGTGCGTCGACGCGCCTCGAGAACCCATGTAAGTGAACACCCGAAACGCCTTGTGCCAGAGCCGTTCGATCTTCGTGGGGTCTTCGCCCACCAGCACCGAGGAGAGGTGAGTGATCGTCGAACAGACGGTGCGGTTGGCGGCGGGGAACGTGCTGGTGACCTCGCCCCAGCCTGTAATCCCCTCATCCGTCGACACTTCGACGAATATCAGTTCTCCCCAGTAAGAGGTCTTCGTCTTCACGAGCCACGGGCGGATTGCGGTGATCTTCATCCTGTATGCGCCTCCCGGCCGAGCCGGACCGGCGCCTCTCCTTGGTATTGCTGGTTCTGTATCCCGTGCAGCGAGCGGACCTCGTCTGCGATTACTTTGGCGGTCGCCGTCGCGGGGCCGGTGACGACGTTCAAACGGCTCTTGGTCAGGCCGAAAGCGAGGCCGCTCTCGGGATCGGCGACGGCGCCCCATCCTACACCCCGCCGTGAAACACTTTCGACACACTTCTGTTACCCAGGTGAAACCTCGTTGCTGGACCGGGATGTTTCAATCGAGACTGTCCCACAGTAAACTTGGCAGTTTTGAGGGTGCTTTCCTGGCCTCGACCCACCTGTGACATGGAGAACAAGCATGCCCCGGTACACGTCCTACAAGGCCGAATACATATGGATCGACGGCACGGAGCCGACCAAGAAGTTGCGCTCCAAGACAAAAGTCGTTCCCGAGGGCGAAGAGCCCCCGATCTGGGGATTCGACGGCTCGAGCACGCAGCAGGCGACCGGCGACCGATCGGACTGTGTGCTGCAGCCGGTGTTCGTCTGCGACGACCCGATCCGGGGCGAGCCGCACAAGCTGGTGATCGCGGAAGTGATGCTGGTCGACGGCACGCCGCACAAGTCGAACACCCGCGCCGCCTGTCGCGAGATGGCCAAGAAGTTCGCGCGCTACGACACCTGGTTCGGCCTTGAACAGGAGTACACCTTCTTCGACGGCATCAAGCCGCTCGGTTGGCCCGACAATGGCTTCCCAGCGCCGCAAGGCGGCTACTACTGCGGCGTCGGAGCGGATGAAGTGTTCGGCCGACCCGTCGTCGAAGCTCATCTCGAGAACTGCCTGAAGGCGGGACTCAAGATCTCCGGCATCAACGCCGAGGTGATGCCCGGACAGTGGGAGTTCCAGGTCGGCCCGGTAGCTGCGCCTGAGGTCGGCGACCAGCTGTGGGCCGCCCGGTGGCTGCTGTACCGAACCGCCGAGGACTTCCCGCTCAAGTCAGGCAATCGTGTATCGGCCAAGCTGGACCCGAAGCCGGTCAAGGGTGACTGGAACGGCGCGGGCTGCCACACGAACTTCTCGACCGCCAGGATGCGCGCGAACTACGAGGCGTGTGTCGCAGCTGCTGAGGCGCTCAAGACGCGCCACGATCTGCACATCGCGAACTACGGCGATCGCATCCAGGAACGCCTGACCGGCCACCACGAGACCGCTTCGTTCCGCGAGTACTCGTACGGCGTGTCCCACCGTGGCGCTTCGGTGCGTATCCCCTGGCAGGTACACAAGGACCAGAAGGGCTACATCGAGGACCGCCGCCCGAACGCAAACTGCGACCCGTACGTGGTCACGCGGCTGATCATCGAGACCGTCTGCTCGGCAGCCGAGGGTGCGTCCAATAATGGACGGGCCTCGGGGGCCCGGGCGGCAACCCGGCGCTAGCTGACAGGCGCCCTCAGCAAGACCCAGACAGGGCCGGGCGGGTTACCGCCCGGCCCTGACTTTTTCTCCGGCAGACCGTCAGGCGTGGCCGGTAGCAGCCTGCTGCCATGCGCCTCTGGACGCCACACACGCGTCGGTCGACGATCCTCAAATGCCAACCATCGTGATCCTGTGCCCGTTCCATCACGTTGTCGAGAGGATCGACGTGCCGCGTGAGTACGACGCTTCCAGCATCGGCCTCAGCGGCTATCGTTCGTTCGCAGGTCACATCCCCTGCGGGGCGACCCAGGACAGGCAGACCGTCTATGTGGATGTCACGTTCGACCAGAGTGGCGGCGTCTACGTGAAGCGGGTGCTCAGGGCGCCGCGGGCCGTGCGCGACGATGACGGGCTCCGGCCAAAACCCTATTCCAGGTGACGGGACTGTCGCAGGCGGAGCCCGGCGCGCTCGGTGGGCCGTATCGACCTGACACCGGAGCGTAGACGCGGTACCGTGGACTGCGATACAGGCTCAGCGAACCGACGGGCGGTGCCATGTGTGACGACCAGGGTAACGGCGGCCCGGAGAAACGCCGCAGGCGAGACATTGGTAGCGTAATTGCGAACTGGAACAGCCACGACGCTTCGTTTGGAACAAAGCTGAGGCTGGCCATCCGGAACGGGTGGATCAGGCTGTACCGCCGCTCAGATTGTTGCGGCAACGATGGACAGCCAGGCTGTTGACGGACCTCCCGGGGTCCCTTGCGGAACCCAGAGCCCCGAGATTAGCTGCCTGCGCGCATGAATGAGGCAACGCGCTCGCCAATCATCATCGCCGTTACGTTGGTGTTCGCGCGGATGCAATCGTGCATGATCGAGGCGTCCGCCACGCGCAGGTTGTCGACTCCGTGAATCCGACCGTGCTGGTCGACGACCGACATCGGATCGCTCGCCGGACCCATGCGGCAGGTCCCCGAGATGTGGTGTCCGTGGGTGACGCGCCGCTTTAGCCACTCGTCGAGCGAGTCGTCGGACGCAAGATCCAGTTCGGTCGGATCGACCATCGAATCGAGATAAGGCGCAAACGACGGGTGGCTCGCGAGCCTGACGCTTATGCGCGCCGCCTCCCGCAGCCGGACCAGGTCGAATTCGCTGGACAGGAAGTTATAGTCGATCAGCGGCTGCACCCTTGGGTCCAGAGACACCACACGAAGCTGACCGGCACCGAGGGCCAGGTTGACCCGTGCACGCATGCGCACCCCGATCGGCTCCGATGGCTGGGTCCCGATGGCGTCGTGGTCGACCGCCACCGAGGTCATGAAGATGATCATGTCGTTGCGCAGCCGGGAACCGGTGGCCGTGTATCTCAGGCAAAGCTGGTCCGAGTAGATCGATGGATCCAGCGGATGATCAGGTCGCGTGCGCCATGTGAGCAGTACCGACGGATGGTCGCGCAGATTCTGGCCCACGCCCGGCCGCTCGGCGATCACAGCGATCCCGAGGCCGTCCAGCTGATCCCGTGGGCCAATGCCGGAAAGCATGAGGAGATGCGGCGATCCGATCGGGCCCGCGCTCAAGATGATCTGCTCGCCGTAAACGACGGACGTCGCTCCGCCGGACTCCACTTCGACGCCGACTGCACACGCGCCGTCGAAGACGATCCGCTTCACCTGGCACCCGCCTCGAATCGTCAGGTTCAGCCGATGACGTGCGGGATCCAGGTAGCCGATCATCGTGCTGATCCGGATCCGGCCAGGGTTGTTCAACGGTACCGGCCCAACTCCGGTCGAGTCGGGCGCGTTGTGGTCCGGGCAGTCCGGAAAGCCGTTCGATCGGCAGGCGTCGTAAAACGCGACCGTTGGCCCCAGCCATTCGGAGCGCTTGAAACGGCGGCACGCGATTGGCCCTTCCCGCCCGTGGAAGTCACCCCCGAAATCGGTGTCGTTCTCAAGCTTGCGGAAGTACGGGAGCACCTTCTCGAACGCCCATTCGTCGTTCCCGGCTGCAGCCCAGGCGTCGTAATCCTCGGGAGTGCCGCGCAGGAAGATCTGGCCATTGACCGCGCTGGATCCTCCGACGACCCTGCCGCGCGGGATCGGCACCTCGCCCCCCGACCTGTTGCGGACACCCTTGAAGGACCAGTTGTGGACCGACTCAATACCACGCAGACCGGTTCCGTACCCGTACCGGATCTGGTCCGGAAGCGTGCTCCGATCCGCGTAGTCCGGGCCTGCTTCGAGCAGCAGCACAGAGCGACCAGGGTCTTCTGAGAGGCGCGCAGCGATGATCCCGCCCGCGGATCCCGCCCCAACGACTATTGCGTCGTACTTCAAGCGGCGATCGAATCGGTCGGAATTGCGTAAGCGTGAACGGGAGGTCTGGGCACGAAACAAAGAATGCCGCCCGTATCCTCGATCGTCAACAGGCGCTGTACTGACAGGGGATGTCCCTGCCGTTGTATCTGCCTGTAGCCGGCCTGGGGTGTGCCGTGCCCAGGATACTGATCGTCGACAACCGGGAAGACATCAGGCTCGCGCTGGCGATCCTCATGGAGGATGAAGGTCACGCGGCCTTCGAGGGTGTCGACGGCCGCGACGTCTTGCCGCTTGTGCGGAAGCACCATCCGGACCTGATTCTTCTCGATCTGATGACGCCCGATACGGACGCGCCAGAGGCGTTGTCGCGTCCCACTGTTGTTGGCAGCGACGTGCTGGCGTACCCCGCACTGGCAGATTGATCGACTGAGCGTTAGCCCGTTCGTCCCCTACGCGTGCGCGCCAGGGACCGTTCGATCCCGGGCGGCATCACCGGCGCTGGCGCGGCTATTGCACGACGGCAGCGTGGTGACCTACGGCCGGGATCTGCCGTCGGTGGTGGCTTGCCTCGATAACGACTTCGAGGCGTGTATCGCGGATCTGCGATTCCCTCTCGGCCACCGGCGAGCGATCCGCCCGATCAATCTGCTCGCACGGCTATTCGGCGAAGAGCGGCGGCGCACCAAGGTGATCCCGCACGCCTTCGGCGCCCGCGGTCTTGAAACTCATGCATACGGCCTTGATCCGCGCCGCCGAACGCTGGCGCGGGATCAGCGGGACCGAGTTCGAGCAGCGTCAGTTGAAGGCGATCCGCGACGAACTCGACCGAGATCATGCCGAGCGAACCGCGTCAGCGGTCCGCCCTAACATCACCGCATCCCCATCCCGTTTATCCAGCAAGGATCGGACTTGACCCGGAATTTTAGAAAAAGGGCTTCACCGAAACAGGTCACGTAGTAACTTCCTCAACTTGAGCGCAAATCGAATTTCATCGGGTTTTTTCTGCGTTTCAGTTTTTTTGTGGGTTTTGAGATATTTGCGCGAGCGCCTCTAAATCCTGCTCGACCTTCTCAGCGACTTCTGGCACTTCGGCGAAGAGCTTCCGACTTAATCCGATAAGTCTCTGCGACTGAGCAAGCATGCCATGCTCATTGAACAAGTCGATCGCTAGACTGCGAATGGAGTTAAAGATCTCGTAGCTCGGCGCGTGCCTGATGCCTCTGGCCTTGGCACTCAATTGGATTGGCTGCGCGACCTTGTCCCAGTTGCTTGCAACCACTTCAAGCTTGTCCACAAGTGGCTTCACAACCCCCTCGCCTGACGGTGCAGAATCCTTGACCGCCTTGATCAATTTTCCCGCGTTCTCTGCCTCCTTCTGAAAGAAATCCTGCGCTTCGACCTCATAGCTCTCCACGAGCTCGTCTATCAGCTCTGGTGCATGGTCCTCGCCTTCGCGGGTAATACCACCAACTGCCAGTGTCATCGCTTCAACAAGTGAAGCAGTGGGAAGTCGATTTAAGGCATCTTTGATGGTGTTGCGGAAGTAGCGCTTACGCTCCGGCAGCTCTGCTTCGACCTGATCAGCGTCCTTGACTTCAGGAAAGCCCGATACCGAGCGGTCTTGGTTGATGTCGCGCAGAACTTGGTCCACCGACAGTTCATCAAGCAGGCAGGCCATTTGCCGAATAAAATCGGCGACATACTCTGCCGAATCGTTGCCGTCCACTGCTTCGAAAGCTGCAGCAAGTAGATTGAGGTGAGCTAGTGTTGGAAGGTCCGATTCCTCGCGAATTGACATTGGGTCCGAATGCAGCGCGGAAACAAGCAGTGCTGCCTTCCTTGGCGAGACACCGGGCAGCCAGGACATCTCAGCGCTTAACCTAGTCCTGGGGCTGGTCAGGTCCGATCGCGCCTTCTGGCACGCGTCATGGTCCAGCTTAAGCGACTTCTCCTCAGCCATCTCAACGATGCGCCTTCGGTCATCTCTAGTCGTGACACCGAGCAGTGCAAACGGATTCTGCTGAAGATGTGAAGTATGGCGACTGCGTTGGCCTTGAGCTCGCGATGGACTGGACTCCGGTCGTGCTGCAGGGCGGTTATCTGCCTTTTCGCTTGTTTGCTGAGGCCGCGCTCCCAGCCTCGCCAGCAGTTGAGGGTAGTTGGGCAACTCCCGGGCTTGACGAAGCAGTTGCTCCGAAACCGACAGTTTCAGTTGACTACGAAATCCGCCAGCCCAAGACGTTTGGATTTCATGCGCCAGCGCGCTTAACTGCGTCTTCGACGAAACTTGCCCAGAAAGCACAAGCGACAGAGCAAGATCGCTCTCCGTACTTGGCGTTGCGTTGCATGACCTGCACCGGGTCACGACTCCATACTTTTCGGCGCCACATTTGAAGCAAATAGCGTCAGTCACTGAAATCACCATTCATCAGAGGTATCGATTAGATGCCCTCAATACACGTTAGGTCAACATGTCACACAACAATCTCTAACTCGCATATGACGTTGCTGGCAAACCCATCCAGATCCATAGACATCTAACGTTGCATACTGAGGAAGCTGAACCGCCAAACACTCATTCCTAGACTTGTAATATCCGCGCTTACATACCCGCCCGGTGCCTTAAACATGAATCACTGCGTTCTCATGCAAGCTACGATTTCCCGAGCTCGGACTAGGCGGTTTATCATCGCGTCTGAAGGCAGTACTACTGCTAGCCTGTACAGCCAATCCATTTAGTTTCTCGAGTGGAGATGCAATTGGCATGCCGTTTATCAAGAGGTCACCATTTCGCTGACATGCGCGTATCGCGGCTCGAGTTTTCGAGCCGATTAACCTATCCGCCGATCCTGCGTCGTAACCAATCTCGTTCAGACGCTGCTGAATAGCTTGAACTGTTGCATCTTGCGAGGGGCGAACTGCTTGAGGTGCTTGCGCGGGAGTCTGTCATATCGCTGCTCCTGATGGTCAACGAACGAACCTGCTGCGGCCCTCGTTCCCCAACTCACTGCGGTGTGGTTCGATGTCTCTTCGGGCGCTTTCGAGCGTTCCTTCACGATAGCGGAATTCTGCACATCGACTGTTATAGTCTTCAATGTACGAATTGAAGCTAACCACGTCTGAATGAACGCGTTTATTAATCACGGATTCCGCAGCTTCCAATCGGATTTTCTCAGCCAAGCAGTAGCGGATCTGGGCAGTCGAAAGGACAATATTCCGGCCTATTGGCGGCCGGTCCTCGACTGGACGGCTCGGTGCCTGTGGCTGTGTCCACGAGCTGTTATCCCATTGATTGCCAAGCCAGATAATAACGCCACTGACCGCAACAATTACGAAAAGCAGAAATAACTTACTACCCCAGGGCTGTGCAACCTCAGAACTCGAAGTACGGCTGCCGGACATCCCAGATTGTCTTGGAACGCTTGTGGCCCGATGCTTAGGCGTGCTAGCTATGGTGTCGTCGACATCCGACACCATCGAAGATAAACCTGCAAAGCCTATGAC
>Ga0194131_10001302_pt1 | contig 42934 bp, 30 predicted proteins | sample TA2KigO120mmetaG_FD_148631 | JGI IMG/M metagenome (GOLD analysis project Ga0194131, IMG submission 148631) | Freshwater microbial communities from Lake Tanganyika, Tanzania - TA2015053 Kigoma Offshore 120m | ecosystem: Environmental > Aquatic > Freshwater > Lake | place: Tanzania: Lake...
TTCGGCGCGATCGAGGACCACCGGGATGCGCTCGCGAACCGGCGCGCGCGTCAGTCCGTCGAGCCACGGCAGCTGCACATCCAGCACGTGGCGATAGAGGAACAGCAGGGCGCAGAGCGCCTGGTTCTGGGTGGCGGCGGCGCAACGTTCGACCGTGGCGAGGTGGGACAAGAACGCGGTGACCTCGACCGGGCCCAACTCGCGCGGATGCCGCATGCCGTGGAACGTGACATAGCGGCGCAGCCAATGCACATAGGCCTCTTCGGTGCGCGGGCTGCAATGCCGAAGGCGCAGGGCGGCGCACAACTGGTCGGCGAGTCGGGTGGGCGGCATGGCGCTTTGGTGCCCGCATGGCCCAACCGGGTGACAGGCGTACACGGATGCGACGTTTTCGCTGCGGCCGTTGGCGCCCGCGAAACAACGGCCTGTCCGCCGCGCCATCAGCCGCCTCGCCTTTGGCCGCCGCTCGCACCCGCATCCCACGCCCCACCCCGCCCCTTCCCCACCGCCGCCGCCGCGCGTATCCATGCGGCGATGCGCGCCGTCTTCGTGCCGTGGTTGACCCTCGCCGCCCTCGCGCTGCCCGCCGCGGCGCAAAAGCCGACCGCCGGCAAGAAGCCCGCGAACACACCCGCCACTGCCCCCGCCGCCCCGGCCGAGGCCGCGCCGGCGGATCCGGTGCTCGCCGGCGACGTCACCGCGCTGCGCACGTGGCTGCAGGACTACCGCGTCGGCGCCGCGCGCTTCGTCAAGGACGGCGTCGTCGACGACGCGGCGGTGGCGACGCTCGACCAGCGCATGCAGAAGGTCGCGCAGTGGAACACGCTGCCCGCCGCGCAGCTGCTGTTCGAGCTGGCGACGGTCGAGCCCAAGCCGGGCGGCGGCGCCAAGGCCGGCGGCGGCGACAGCGCCGTCGAGCTCGTCGACTTCCAGCGCGAGCTGCAGCCGTGGCGCGTGCAGGCGATGGCCAACCAGCACCTGCGCACGATGACCGGCGACGGCATCCTGCCGTGGCTGCTCGGCAAGCTCGCCACGCCCGGCCTGCGCGCGCAGACCAAGAACAAGGACCAGGTCGAAGCCGCGGCGACGCTGCGCGTGCTCGGCGGCCATCCGAGCATCGAGGCGCAGCTGGAGCTGATGAAGGCCTGCCGGTCGATGCCGACCGAGTTGCGCGTGCAGGCCGTCAACGCGATGGCCAAGGATCCGACGCTCGACCTCGTGCCGACGCTCGTCGAGCTGCTGAAGGACGCCGAGCCCAACGTCCGCATCGCCGCCGCCAACGCGATCGGCGCAGCACTCGCGCCGCACGTCGACGAGACGCTCGGCAAGAAGCCCGACGCCGCCGTCGCCAAGACGCAGGCCGAAGCCAACGCGCGCCTCGAAGAACTGCTGGTGCGCGACCAGACATGGCAGGTGCGCAGCGCCGCCGCGTTCGGGCTCGCGACACAGAAGTGCAAGAGCGTGATCCCCCAGCTGATCAAGGGGCTCGAAGCCGAGCTCGCGCGCAAGAAGGACCCGTGGGCGATGGACGTGCGGCTGCACAAGATCCTCGAAGGCCTCACCGGCCAGAGCGTCGCCCGCGGCGGCATCGAGCCGTGGAAGCAGTTCTGGGCCAAGGAGGGCGCGTCGTTCGCCGTGCGCACGCTCGCCGACCAGAAGGCGCAGAAGCCAAAGGAGAGCCGCTACGCCAAGTTCTTCGACCTCGAAGTCGAGTCCGATCGCGTGCTGTTCGTCGTCGACTTCAGCGGCTCGATGGCCGAACCGGCGACGATCACCGGCGCCACCACCAACGCGCAGCCGACTGCCACCGGCACCAAGGCGCAGCTCGTCGTGCAGGAGCTCAAGCGCATGATCATGTCGCTGCCAGACGGCGCGCTGATCAACCTCGTCGTGTTCAGCGACACCGTGCGTATCTGGCGGCAGGAAGGCGGCCGGCCGGCGCTGGTCAAGCTCGACGACACCGCGCGCGACGACCTGCTCGGCAACTTCCTCGACACGCTGCGGCCCAACGGCGCAACCAATCTCTACGACGCGCTCAACAGCGCGCTCGACTTCGGCGGCCGCGGCCTGCACGACAAGTACTACGCCGCCGGCTTCGACACGCTGTACGTGATCAGCGACGGCGCGCCCACGGTCGGCGAGGTCGTCGACAAGGAGGAAATTCGCCGGCGCGTGCGCGAAACCAACCGTTTGCGGCGGATCGCCATCCACTGCGTCACCTTCGGCAACAAGAACGACACCGACTTCCTCGGCCCGCTCGCCGAGGAGAACGGCGGCCGCCACATCCACGTCGAATGAGGGTATGATTGCCGCTTGCGCGCCGGCAATGCGCGCGATTGCATCTGCGACCCCTGATTCCGCCCGACGCCATGTCCACGCCCGCACCGCAACGCATCTCCGGCGAAGCCTTCGCCGTCGAACGCCTCCGCGAGAACCCCGATCTCGACTACGCCACGCTGCGGCGCCTCGCCGGCGAAGCCGGCGTGACCATCCAACCGATCCAGTACGGCCGCGCCCGCAAGCAGCTCGGCGTGCCGCCGATGCGGCGCCCGTCGCACGCGATCGTGCTGGCGCCGCAAAGCGAAGCGCCCGCCGCCAAGGCTGCGCCGCTCGCCGCGCCGACGGTTCGCCGCGATGAAGGCGGGCCGAACGAAGCCGACGCCAACCTCGTCGCCCCGCGTCGTCGCGGCTCCGATGCGTTCGACTTCCTGGTGACCGAGCTGCGCCGCGACGGCAGCCTCAGTTACGCCGACCTGCGGGCGCAGTGCGAGCAGAAGGGCTGGAAGATCGCGCCGATCATGTACGGCCGCGCCAAGGCGATGCTCGGCCTCGTGCCGGTCAAGCCGCGCGGGCAGCGCAAGGCCAAGTCCGAGGCCGCTGCCGTCGTCGCCGAAGCGACGCCGCGCACGCTGCGGCAGATCGAGTCGGTCGCCGCCGATCGCTTCCACCAGCAGCTCGAGGACGCGCGCAACGTCGAACAGCTCGTCGCCGTGGTGAAGAACCTCGACGCCGAGCGCCGACGCCTGTACGCGCTGCTCGAGGAGATCGCGGTCAAGATCGACGAAGCGCTGGGCTGAGGGTCTGACGGCGCGTCGCGTGCGCAGCGGACCAGCGCTGCACGCCGCCGCGTGCTCGGCCGCGCGCCCGACCTCCGCAGCCAGCCAGCTGCGCCGCTGCTAGCCGCGCGGTTCCGGCGCCGCCGCGACCGCGCACTCAGCCGAGCGCGCAGCGCCTTCGAGCGTTGCCGGCAGGCCCGTCGCGGTCCAATCGCCGCAGACGAACAGGTTGTCGGGGCCGCCGGGCAGGCGACCGGGCGCGGGCCGCGCTGCCATGCTGCCGACCGCGGCGACGAAGGTCGCGCGCTGCTCCTTGCGCACATGCACCGTGGCGCCGCCGAGCACGGCTTCGGGCACGTGCTCGGCCAGCTGCGCCAGCGCGCGCGCGGCGATCGCTTCTACGGTCAGGCCATCCAGCGAGCGGTCGCCGCCGGACAACAGCGCACACTGCCGCGGATCGCCGCCGGGCGTCCGCAGCAGGAAGTGGAACGGCGCGCCGTCGACGAGCGCCACCACCGGCCCGTCGTCGGGCAGCGGCGGCGCGTCCGACGCGAGCGTGACGTAGGCGCTGACGATCGGCGATCCATCGAGCCGACCGAGCGGCTCCGGCAGCGACGGCAGCGCGGCGCGCAGCGCGAACCACGGCAGCGCCGAGACGACGACATCGCCGCGTTGCAGGACGATGCGTTCGCCAGCGGCGAGCACGATGGCGGCGAGGGCGCTCGCAGGGGCGCCGCGCTCGCCGGCGAGCGCCGGCCGAGCGCCGTGTCCACGCTCGTCAGCAGTCGCCGCTGACGCCGCGCCAACTCCCAATTCGAGCGCCTGCACGCGCACCCCACAGCGCACTGTCACCCCCGCCGCCGCCAACGCCCGCGGCGCCGGCTCGCCAAACACCTCGCCCAACGGCCGCAACGGCAGCCAGAACGCGGCGCGTGCCGCGCTGCCGGTGAACGCTTCGCGCAGCGTCGTCAGAAAGTCGGCGGCGGCGCAGTGCTCGGGCGCGACGTTCATGATCGCTCGGCACAGCGGCCGCCACAGGTGCGCGTCGGGCGCGCCGGTCTGGCGGTTTTGCGCCAACCACTCGGCGAGCGTGCGGTCGTTGCCGGTCGGCAGCAGCGCCTTGGCCATGCCCCACAGCGCCCGCAGTCGCGCGCCCAACGGCAGGCCAAAACGGCACAGCGCCAGCGGCAAGGCCAGCGGCGCCGGCAGGCGCGACAATTCGAGCCGCAGCACCCGGCCGCCGCGCACGCGGCAGGCCATCGCCAGCGCACGGTCCTGCTGGAACAGCCCCTCGGCGCCGAGCCGCCGCAGCAGCGCGCGCGTGCTGCGGTAGCAGCCGAGCATCGCGTGCGGGCCGTTGTCGAGTTGCCGCGCGGCAGCCTTGTCGAACGACGAGAAGGCGCGGCCGCCGAGCCACCCGCGCGACTCGAGCAGCGTCGTGCGGTAGCCGCGCTCGGCGAGCAGGAAGCTCGCCTGCAAGCCGGCGACGCCGCCGCCGAGCACGTAAGCGATTGGGGCGCGATGCGCGGACGCGGCGCTGGACGCTTCCATCGCCGCCGCCGTCGCCGTGGTCACGGCCGCACTCCGGCGAACACCTGCAGCGCCAACCACGCCTTCTTGGCCTTGCCGACGCGCACGCGCGGACCGCGAAGATCGGCCGCCGGCGCCCGCAGCCTGGCGAGCAATTCGCCGTACACCGCGCCCATCACGCGCGCGGGCGCCAGCGCGCGGCGGTCGGCGCGCGGCAGCCGGCGCAGCGCTGCGTGCGCGGCGACGAAGTGGCCGGCGGCGGCTTCGGCGAGGTCAGCTCGGATACGCGCGACCGGGCCACCCGGCGCGTACGCGATCGCCGGGCCCGTGCCAGCGAGCCAGCTGCGCTCGCAACCAGCGGCGGTGAGCCAGTTGGCTGGCACGTAACAGCGGCCGCCTTCCGCGTCGCTGCGCAGGTCGCGCAGGATGTTGGTGCGCTGCAGCGCGTGGCCGAGCGCGTCGGCGAACGCGCGCGCGTCCGCCGACGTCGGACCGAGCACGTACAGGCACGCGAGGCCGACCGCCGACGCGACGCGGTAGCAGTACAGCGCCAGTTCGCCGTCGTCGGCGAACGGCCGCGGCGCGAGGTCGGTGGCGACGCCGTCGAGCAGGTCGTCGAGCGGCCCCGGCGGCAGGCGGAAGCGCTGCATCGTCGCCTGCAGCGCACGCCCGACCGGCGTCGCGGCCGCGCCCGCGGCGGCGGCGTGCAGTTCACCGCGCCAGAACGCCAACCGCCCAGCGCCGGTCGCGGCGTCGGGCGCATCGTCGACGGCGTCGTCGGCGACGCGACAGAACGCATAGATCGCGGTCATGCCAGCGCGGCGCGCTTCGTCCATGCAAGCGAAGCCGGCGAGGAAGTTGGAGCCGGAGCGCTTGGTGACGTCGGCCGGGTCGAGTTCGGCGTCTGGCGGGCGCAGCGGGGCGACGTTCATCGGCGGCCTCCGGCGAAGTCCGGCGCCGACGCGCGCAGCAACCCGGCGAGCACGGTGCGCAACCGTTCGCCCTTGGTCAGGCGCACGCGGCCGCCGAGCACGTCGTGGTCGACGGCGCGCAAGCGCGCGAGCACGGCCGCAGCGCCGCGCAGGATCGCGCGCAGTTCCCAGCGCAGCCGCCCGCGCACGGCGGCGACCAGCGGCCAACCGGCGGCGAAGTCGGCGGCGAGGCGCGCGGCCCAGTGCGCGACGAGCGCCTTCACGGCCGGGCTCGCGGTCACGGCCAGCAGGTCAGCGTCGGCGACGCCAAAACGCTGCAGGTCGGCGCGCGGGAAGTACACGCGGCCGCGTTCGCGCCGGTCGCTGCCGAGGTCCTGCAGGTGGTTGAGCAGTTGCAGCGCCGTGCAGATGCGATCGGACAGCGCGTCGAGCGCCGGATCGCGGTAGCCGTGCAGGCGCAGCACGAGGCGCCCGACCGGGTCGGCCGAGCGGCGGCAGTAGTCGCGCAGTTCGGACTCGTCGTAGCTGGTCTGCACGCAGTCCTGCGCGAACGCATCGAGCAGGTCGGTGAACAGCGCGCGCTCGAGGCGCTGGTCGCGGATCGTCGCGGCGAGGTCGGCGAACAGCGGCACGTCGGTGGCGCCGCCGTCGACGTGACGCAGGAAGTCGGCGCGAAAGGCCGCGAGCGCTGCGGCGTCGCGCAGTTCGTCGGCCAGGTCGTCGGCGGTGCGGGCGAAGGCGTAGATGCGGTGCAGGTGCACGCGCGCGGCCCGCGGCAAGAGCCAACTGCCGACCGGGAAGTTCTCGTAGTGGCGGCCCGCCAACCGCAGATAACTGCGGGGGTCGTGCAAGTCGGCGGCAGGTGCGGTCGTCGTGGCCAAGGCGGGCGCCGCCGGCGGCGGCGGAGTCGGCGACACGGTACTGGCGCGCGCCGGATTTCGAGAACAGTTGCAACCTCGCCGCGGCCGCGGACCCCATTGCCGTCGTCACAACGAAGAGGGACACCGTATGAAGATCGACTTGGACGAGACCGGCGAGGTGCGGGACTACATCAGCGTGCCGGCGGGTGCGTACGTCTGCCGCATCGCCGAAGTCCGCGCTGGCGCCACGCGTGCCGGCGACGAGCGCTGGTCGATGAAACTCACCGTCGCCGAGGGCCAGCACGTCGGCAAGCAGGCGGCGTGGGACAGTCTTGTGTTCAGCGCGCGCGGTCGCGGCCGCGCGCGACTCGTGCTGCACGCGCTTGGGCTGCCGTGCAGCGGCACCGTCGACCTGCAGCCGACGGACCTCGAGGGCCGGCACGCGCTCGTCGAGATCCGGCCGGCGGAGTACCAGACACCGGGGGGCGGCGTCGTGCGCCGCAACGAAGTGCCGTACGACGGCTACCGACCGGTGGAGGTTGGACCGGCGACAACGGCGCCTGCGCCTTCCCCCGCCCCAGCTGCAGCTCCGCCGCCGCGCCGCCAGCCGTCGCCAGGGCCGGTGGACGTCAACGAGCTGCCGTTCTGAGGCGACGAGGCGATGAACGAACATCCCGTCGGCGTCGGCCCACCCATTTCTCCGGCCACCGTGGGCGATGGGCGTCCGGATCGCGGCGTGCCGCGACCGTGGCATGGCAGGTTCGGCGCCGGCGCGAGCGCTGGCCGCAGAGACAAAGCGCTTGCGCCCTACACCGGTACACCAGCGCGGCCTCGCCTGCCGATGACGGCGCCATGCACGTCGGTCAGTTCCCGGCTTCGGCCGCAAATTCGCTGATCCAGGGCTACTGCGACGACTTCGTGTCGCTCGCCTCAGTGCTGGCGCAGACGTTGGAGCAAATCTCGATGCGCGGCATCCCGATCGACAGCAGCCGCGCGTCGCTCGAGCGCATCGAGAACGGCATGCGCAACCTGGCCGACGCGATCCACGAGTTGCTCGAGCGCGGCAAGGTCAGCGGCAACCTCGCCGGCGCGTTGAACGGCGCCAGCAAGCCACAGCCGAACGCCGCGCGCGCGCGGCCGACGCCGCAGCCCGCGCTGACTGAGGCGGCGCCAGCGCGAGCGGCGCCCGGCCTGCGACCCGCCAGCTTCGGCGCCGCCGCGACGACGCCGGCTATGCCGACGGCGGCCCGCCCGGCAGCGACGGCGCCCGCGCCGACATTTCACCCTGCCGCGGCGCCGGCGGTCGAAGGCCTCAGGGGCACCAGCCAGAGCATGCCGCTCCTGTCGGTGTTCCAGTTCTTGAGCCGCATGCGCAAGGCCGGCGTCATGCGCGTGCGCCTGAACGGCGAAGACCTGCTGTTCGAGATGCAGAGCGGCTGCATCACCGCGACGGCCAGCAACAACTGCCCGCATGCCGAACAGCTCGACGCGCTGCTGGTCGAGGGCGATGCGTGCACAGCCGAGGCGCTCGATCCGATCCTGGGGCGCATCCCGCCAACGCGCGCCGAAGCCTTTGCCGACGCGGCGGTCGCCGCCGGCGTGGTGACCGAGGCGCAGATCTTCGACGCCATGGCGACGCAGCAGAACCGCCGCTACACGCGCGCGTGCCGCAGCGACAACGCGGTCTACGAGTTCGTCGAGGGCGCACGCCAGAAGCACGGCGGCCGCCTACGCCCGCCGCCGATGCCGGTGGCCTGAGGCGCTGCAAGGCGTGCGCCGCGCGTCCGCGGCCAAACCGCAACCGCAGCGCGCGCCGCGACACGCTCCGGCGGTCGTTCCGCCCGCGCCGCCGCCACGCCATCGCGAATCCGCGACCACAGCCGACCGGCGTCCAGGTCGCCGGCGCACCGCTCTACCCGCCCGTGACGGACCGTGGGGCGTTCCGCTTGCAGCCGCCGGCGGTTCGCAACTCCGCGCCCACCAAGCAAAGGCCCCCACGGCGCCATCCAGCCCGCGCGCCAGCTGCCACGCACTGCGCTTGACCGCCCCCGCCACCGCCCCTAGGACCATCCGCGTGAAGGTCCAGCAGGAGCTCGAGTCGCTGCGCGGCAAGATCCGCCTCGCCGACGACCAGTACTACAACCGCGGCCACAGCGACATCAGCGACGCCGAGTACGACACGTTGTTCGTGCAGCTGCGCAAGCTGGAGAAGGCGCACCCGGAGCTGGTCACGCCAGACTCGCCGACGCAGCGGGTCGGCGCGCCGCTGCCGAAGGGCGGCAGCTTTCCGACGCGCAAGCACCTCGCGCCGATGGGCAGCATCGAGTCGATCATGGCGGCCGACGACGTGCGCGAGTTCTGCGCCCGCGCCGAGAAGCTGCTGGCGCTCGGCGACGGCGCGGCGATCCGCTGGAGCTGCGAACCGAAACTCGACGGCGCCTCGGCCAACCTGCTGTACGAGGACGGCGCCTTGGTCTGCGGCCTGTCGCGCGGCGACGGCGAGCAGGGCGAAGACCTGACCGCCAACCTGCGCACAATCCGCAACCTGCCGCTGCGGTTGCGCGGCAAGGAACCGTTCCCGGCGCGCATCGAGGTGCGCGGCGAGGTGATCATGAGCAAGCGCGGCTTCGCCGCCTTGCAGGAACGCGAGGAGACGAGCGCCGAGGGCCAGTTCCGCAACGCGCGCAACACCGTCGCCGGCACGCTCAAGCTGCAGGACCCGCGCGTGGTGAAGCGCCGGCCGCTCGACTTCATCGCGTTTGCCATCGGCAACGTCGATGGCGCGACGTTCGCGACACACGCCGAACTGCGCGCGCAGCTGACGGCGTGGGGCTTCCAGGTCGCCGAGCCGTTCCGCGTCGTCGACGGCGCCGACGGCGTGCTGGCCTTCCGCGACGAGCTGGAGGCGGCGCGCGACGCGCTGCCGTACGAACTCGACGGCATCGTCGCCAAGGTCGACCGCGCCGACTGGCAGACGCAGCTCGGCCGCACGTCGCGCACGCCGCGCTGGGCGCTGGCGTACAAGTTCGCGCCGCGGCTGGCGAAGACGCGCGTGCTGGCGATCGGCGCGCAGGTCGGCCGCACCGGCGCGGTGACGCCGGTCGCGCACCTCGAGCCGGTCGACCTCGCCGGCGTGACCGTGCGCAACGCTTCGCTGCACAACTGGGCGCTGCTGAAGGAGCGGGACGTGCGCCAGGGCGACCTCGTCGAGATCCAGCGCGCCGGCGACGTCATCCCAGAGGTCGTGCGCGTGATCGCCGAGGAGCGCCCGGACAGCAGCGCGCCGGCGGCGCCGCCGTCCTACTGCCCGTCGTGCCAAGGCCCGCTGCAAGAAGAAGGCAAGTTCGTCTACTGCAGCAACCTCGACTGCCCCGACCAGCTCGTCGGCCGCATCGTCCACCTCGCCGGCCGCCGCGCCTTCGACCTCGAAGGCCTCGGCCCCAAGCAGGTCGAGCAGCTCGTCGCCGCCAAACTCGTCGCCTCGATCGAAGACGTGTTCACGCTCGCCGACAAGAAAGCGCAGCTGCTCGAACTCGACCGCTGGGGCGAGAAGAGCACGCAGAACCTGCTCGAGCGCATTGCCGCCGGCAAGACGCCGACGCTGGCGCGCTTCCTGCACGGCATCGGCATCCGCCACGTCGGCGAGACGACGGCGAAGGACCTCGCCAGCCACTTCGGCGCGCTTGAAGCGCTGGCGACAGCGAATGACGAGGCGCTGATGGCGGTCGACGGCGTCGGCAAGGAGGTCGCGGCGGCAATCGTCGAGTTCCTCGCGTCGCCGAAGAACCGCGTGACGCTGCAGGCGCTCGCCGCCGCCGGCGTGGAACCGCAGAAGCAGGCGGCCACCGGCGGCGGGCCGCTCGCCGGCCGCGTGTTCGTGTTCACCGGCGGGCTCACGACGATGTCGCGCGATGACGCCAAGGCCAAGGTCGAGGCGCTCGGCGCGCGCACTGCCGGCAGCGTCGGCAAGAAGGTGACCGACGTCGTCGCCGGAACCGACGCCGGCAGCAAGCTGACGAAGGCGCAGGAGCTCGGGCTCAACATCCTCGACGAAGCGCAGTTCCAGGCGCTGCTGGAGTCGCTGTGAAGCGCGCGATCGCACATGCGCTGCGCGTGCTTGCGCTCGGCGCGCTGCTCGGCGTGCTGCTGTGGGTCGGCTGGCTGGCGCTGGGCATGCTGCCGTGAGCGACGCTGTGGGCAACTAGGCTGGCGTCGCTGGCTGCGCGCAGCCATCTCCCGGCAACTCGCTGACGCAGGCCATTTACCCATCCGCGGCGGCTAGTTCGGGCCGGCTGCCTCCGACCGGCGCCGCAGACAACTCGGCCCAATGCCACAGCGCCCGTCGCGCCGCCGTGCAGCCGCGCGCTCCCGCCGGCGCTGCTGCATTCGGCGCGCAAGCGTTCGTCCACCGCGTCACCAGCGACCTCGCGAGCGCAATCCGTCGGCCCGGCGAGAGAGCTGCCGCTACAGCAACCGCCATCGACCCCCGATGCCATCGACACTTCCGCGCTTTGCGCCGCGTTCGGCGCGTCGACGGTCACCGAAGGCATTGCGCGCGCGACGTTCGACGGCACACTCACGCTCGCAGAACCAGCCGCGCCAACGCGCGCGGCGATGCCACAAGAGGCGACATGACCAAGCACGATCTGGGCGGCGACTGGGAAGGTCACTACATGCAGGACGGACGCAAGCACGGCGTCACCCTGCGCCTGTCCCAGCGCGGCCAGTCATTCGTCGGGTCGATGCGCGACGCCGACACGCTGCTCGTCGGCACGCAGAAGCTCGATCGCGAGATATTCGGCATGGACACCGTGGCGGCGCGCCTGCTCAGCGAGGTCGAAATCCTCGCCGAGTTGCCTGAGCACTCGGTCGTCGAAGGCGAGGTGAACGACCGCGTCGTCAACTTCACCCAGACCCACCAGGGACCGACGCACACGAGCGTGCGGCTCGCGGGCAAGGGCGAGCTGGTCTTCGAAATGACCGGCCACGCCGTGCGGTACCTCGGCACGTTGTCGACTGACGGAGCCGAGATCGCCGGCCATTGGATGGTCGAGCCGAAGGACGGCCGCCGCGCTTTGCGCGACCGCTTCACGCTGCGCCGCGCCGCGGCGGACTGAGCGCCCAGCGCGCCCACCGCGCACGAGGCAGCCCGTTCGACCAGATCGCAGCCGCGCGGGAGCGGCGCATCACAACACGCCCCGCGACGGCCCACCCCCGCGGCACGCGCCATACGCCAGGCCGCGACCGTGGTTGGTCGAGGCGGCCGAAACTCGCGCGCGCCCAGCCCGAGCCGTTCGCGGTCCCCTGGCGCGGCGATCCCGATCGGCGCCGCGGCGCGCTGGCGCAGGCCCACGTCGCGCACATCGACGGCGCCCTGCTCGGTCACGACCTGGCGCATGGGCGCGCGCGGCGTCGCGACGCCAATGTCGATCGGCGATTCGCCGGGAACGGCGACGACCAGCCGTCAGCCAGCGAGAGCCGCGCGCACGAGCGCTACGGCAGCGACCAGCCCCCAGACAGCCTCCAGCCAGAACGCCTGCCACGCGCGCTTGCGCCAGCACACCCAGCCGACGCCGGCGGCGCCGCCGAGATTGAGCAGCAGGTAGCAAGGGTCGCGCGGCCCGAGCACGTGGAAGCTGTTGAGCGCGAACGCGCCGAGGATCGCGACGGTGCCACACCAGCCGACGGCATCAGCCAGCCGTTCGAGCGCAGCGTTCGCCGCGGGCGCAGGACTTGGCGCCGTCGCCGGCGCGCTCACGACGCGCCCCCGACGATCGCGTACAGCTTGGTGACGTCGATCTGGGGCACGCGGTCGCGCAGCTCCTTGCAGCGCGACGCCATGCGCAAGCCGTCGGGCTCGTCGGGCAGCGCGCGGAAGGCGTGCGCGCTGGCGACCAGCACGGCCTTGGTGCGCGCGCGAGAGAGCGCGACGTTGATCCGGTTGAGCGACAGGTGGAAGGCGCCGCGGCCGCGCGACTCGGTCGGGTCGCCGCTGGTCAACGAGACGATCACCGCCTCGCGCTCCTGACCTTGGATGCTGTCGACGGTGTCGCAGACGATGTCGCGGCCGCCAGGCAGCTCCTTCTGGTCGATCATGCTGCGCAGTTGGCGAACCTGAGCGCGGAACGGCGCGATCACCGCGACCTCACAGGGAGGCACGCCGTGCCGACGCACGAGGTCCTCGACGAGGTCGGCGACGGCGGCGGCCTCCTCGGGCGATCGCGCGCCGGGCTGATGGTGGTCGATGCGCAGCCACGTCACCGGATGCTCGGGGTCGAGCGCTTCGTCGTGCCGGCCTCCCGGCGCGAACGGCAGCCGCCGCGCCGCCGCGTCGGTGGCCGCGCGCAGCCGGCCGTCGTAGAACGTCTCGCTGATGACGCGGCAGACACCCGCGTTCATGCGGTAGGTGACGTCGAGCATCCTGCTGCCGTAGCGGTCGTGCAGGAACTCGAAGATCGACTGCGCGGCGCCTGGGTCGGCGGCGGTCGTCGTGATCACCGGCGGCAGCTGCATGTGGTCGCCAAAGAACAGCCAGCGCTGCGCGCGCGCCATGCCGGGCAGCGCGTGCGGAATCGGCAGCTGGCCAGCCTCGTCGAAGACCGCGTAGTGGAAGCGCTCGCGGTCTTGCAGCCGGTCGAGCTGGTAGCAGGTGCCGGCGACGACGCAGCCCTTGTCGGGCGCGCGCAGCTGCTTGGCGTCGACCAGCTGCACGCCGGCGGCGCGCAGTTCGCCCGCGTCGACCGAAGACGACGCCAGCTTGATGAGCCTAACGTCGGACGAGGCCTTGCGGATTGCCAACAGCGCGTTGTCGACGGCGCGGTGCGTGAACGCCGACAGCGCGATGCGGCAGCCGCGCGCGCACAGCGCCGCGACCACGGCGGCGAGCAGGCGCGTCTTGCCGGTGCCAGGCGGTCCCTGCACGAGCGCGAGGCTCTCGGTCGCGATCGCGCCGGCGCCGGCGGCGATCTGTGCGTCGTTGAGGCCGTAGGCGGCGAGCGCTTCGGCGGCGCGCTGGCAGCGCGCCTCGTCGGCGCGGACGACGTGACGTCCTGCCAGCACTTCGGCGAGCAGGGGCGTGGCGAACGCCGCGCGCACGGCGTCGCGCAGGCGGCCGTGCTGCGAACGCGCGCGGCGGTCGACGACGTAGCTCTTGCCAACGGTGAACCGCGGCGGCGCGCCATGCAGCCACGGATCGCCGACGAGGCTCAGCAGGCCCTTGTGCGCGTCGTACGGGCCGCACACGAGTGGCGCGCCACGCTCGAGGTCGAGGCCATCGCCGACAACGACGAGATCCCCCGCCTTGAACTTGCTGCCGTTCTCGGCGACCGCGAACTCGTGCGAGTCGCCACGTTCGCCGCGGTAGACCGCGCCGTGGATGCACTCGCCCTCGCTCACGCGCAGGTCGATCGGCTGCGCGCGCATCTCGCGGTGCGTGCGCTGTTCGTCGCGCTCCTCGCGGTCGAGCAGGCGCAGCAAGCGTTCTTTGAAGGTGAGTTGCACGGGCCGGCAGCGGGACCCCGCCCATCATGGCCGCGGCGCTGGCTAGATCCAGCGCGCTCAGAGTCGCGCGCGCAGCGCCGTGGCGAGCGCGCCGACGGCAGCGGGCTCCTGTAGCAACCTGTCGTGCGCCCTGCCGTGCCGCCCGTCGCTCGTCATCGGCGTCGGAATGCGCCCGATCCCGACGCCGTTCCCGATCCTGGCCCGCCAGCGATCAGCGAGGCAGGAACGGCGCGAGCGCCGCGAGCCGCTGCTGTGTCACCCGCGACCATGTGTAGTCGACGCTGCGCGCGGCCGCGGCGGCGGCCATGCGACCCCGAAGCGCCGGGTCGTCCGCGAGCCGACGCAACGAGCGTGCGATGGACTCCACGTCGTCCGGCTCGACGACGAAGCCCTCGGAGCCATCGCGAACGACCCATCCCGCCGCCGCTGGCGACATCACGCACGGCAGGCCGGCGGCGAGCGCGAGATATCCGACCAGCGGGCTGCCCTCCTCGAAGCTGGGCAGCACAAACACGTCGGCCTCACCGAACACGCTGCCCAGGTCGTCGGTGTAGTCGCGGAACTCGATGTTCGATTGGCGCATGTGCTCGGCGCAATGCGCGGCGACCTCGGCGTCGATTTGGCCGAGCACGACCAGGCGGCCATCGACGCCGGCCCGGCTCCACGCCTTGAGCAGGACGGGGAGGCCCTTGCGGACCGAGCCGGTGCCGGCGAACAGGAAGGTCGGCTTGGATGCAGCGCGCCGCACCGGGTGGAACGTGTGCGGACTGAAGCCGTAGCTGGAGCGGACGATGCGATCGCTCGACACGCCGAGAGCTTCGTAGCTCTGCTGCACGTGCGGGCTGCAGGCGATCACGACGTCCTGCGACGACAAGCGGGCGCGCTCGTCGGCGATGGCGACCGCGTCTTCCCGGATCGACAAGGGCATCCCCGCCGCCGCGTACGCACGCCGGAAGGCCACGAAGTTAGCGGGGTACGCCGTGTTGACCGGATCGTGGACGAGGGTGACGCCCTTGGCCCGCAAGGCCGCGAGGTCCGGCGCGGTCGGGCCGGGATATAGGATGCACACGTCGCCAGGACGGACGTGCTGCCCGATCCTGCGCATGGTCTGGCGCCGGAGCCACGCTTCGCCGCCGGGCAAGCGCGACGCCAAGCGCACCAGCCATTTCCGGCTCGTGCCGCGCAGGTAGTGACGCGATAGCTGGCGATTGGCGTACGCGACCCACGCGGTGCACTCGAAGCGGCGACGCAACTCGGGCGCGCGATCGACGGCGTCGCAGAACTCGATGACGATGCCAGCGATGCCGCTGAGTCCGCAAGGATACGGATAGACCGTGTGTACGCGCAGCGGCGCGGCAGCGGCTGCGCTACTCCCCCTGGGTGTCATCGGCGTGGATTGCAACGCGCGGTCGGGATGCGTCACGGACGTTGAAGCCGATAGATCCTAGCTGCCGCCGTCGACCCGACCAGCCGCGCGTTGCGCTTGAGCCAGTCGCCGAGCGGTCCATCGAGTCGCACGGACCCGGTTTCGACGTAGAGCCGGGCCCCGCGCGCCGCGAGTCCAGCAAGTCGCTCACCGTCGACGCCGTCGACTGGCAGGACCCAGCCCTTGCGGCGGGCAAGGTGCAGCAGCACCGGCTCTTCGAAGTTCGAAGGCCGCCGCCAGAACGAGTCGAACGCCGGCTTCGGGCTCCGGACCACGACGAGTTCGCCGTCGGCGCAGCTGGCCTGCACGATGCGCGCCGTCTCGTCGTGCCCGGTTGGCGCGCGGCCGGGGCGATGCTCGGTCTCGGCGACGATGGCCTGGACCGCGACGGCCAGCAAAATCGCAGCGGCGACGACGCCAGCGCGCGCGCCGGCGCGCGCCGGCCACGCCCGCGCCACCAACCAGGCGCCGAACAGCGCCGCGACCGCATGATATTGCGGTCCGATCCCCGCATCGCAGCTGTACCGGAAGGATCCGACCAGGCCGACAAAGACGACGGCGCCGAACAGCGCGTCCAGGCGCGTCGCGCCGCGCCGAACCAGCAGCGCGACCCCGGCGAGCGCGCCCAGCCATCCCAGTCCGTAGCGCAGTGTCGACCAGGCCAGCGTCAGCCACAGCCGCGGATGCAACAGGTGATCGGGGGCCGGCGACTTCACGTCGCCGAACGTGACGCCGAAGGTGAGTCCGGTGGCGAGGCCGAGCGCGCGCGCGTGCAGCAGCCACGCAGCGACGCCGGCGACCACGACGGCGAACGCCAACCACGTCCTGGCTGCACGCAGCCTCGCCGGCTGCAGCGCCCAGGCGAAGGCGGCCTGTAGGGCGACAAACTGCAGCGTCGTCGGCTTGGCCAGGGCGCCGACGAGCGTCAGCGCCGTCGCCGCAGCGAGTGTTCGCGCGCGGCCGTCGTCGAGGTGGCGGACGAAGGCCGCCAGGCCCGCGCTGCCGAGCGCGAGACTGAGGGCGTCAGGCATCACGCGGGTGCCGAGAAAGGCGGCCTGCGCCCCGGCGAGAAACGCTGCGACGCCGAGCCATGCGCCAGCGCGCGACGCGCAACGCTCGAAGAGGCGAAACCACGAGACGGCGAGCCACACGATCGCAAGCAGCGAGACCAACCGCCCCGGCCAGTCGACGTCGCCAACGGCGCGGAGCATCGCGGCGACGAGGCCCTGGTAGATCGGCGCCTCGCACTCGACTTCGCCGGTTGTGTCACCACGCCAGTCGACGCGCGGCCGCGCGAGGTCGAAGTCCTCGAACGCGAGATTGCGCGCAATCGCCTGCGTGTCGCACTCGCGCCACGACGGGCCGATGGGATCGCCGCCAAACGTCCACCACAGCGCCAACGCGTAGGCGAGCAGCGCCAAGCCGAAGAGCATCGGCGCGGGCTGGCGATCGGGGCGCAACGGCATGGACATTGAGAGTCTGCGGCGACGAGGACGATGATGTCCGCCGGGGCGGACGGATGGCCGCAGGATACCGACAGGCGCGCCATCGGATGAACGGCACACCGTGTGTCGCATCCGGCGCATCGTGGCGACCGCCTCGGCCGCCCGCCCAGCGCTATGCTTCTCGACCATCATGTCACGGTCCCTGCTCGCCGCGCTCGCACTGGCCGCCGGAGCCGCCGCTCAGACCGTGCCCATCGGGTTCGTTGTCGACTCGCTGCTGTCGTCGTCGCTCAACCGCCCTACGGACTTTTGCTTCCTGCCCGACGGCCGCTGCCTGATCGCTGCCGATGACGGCACGCTGACGGTCTACGCCAATGGCGCGTACGCCGTCGTCGGCATCGTGCCTGCCGTCGAGTTCGGGGGTGAGCGCGGCCTCCTGAGCCTGGCTGCCGATCCACAGTTCGCCACGAATGGCTTTCTGTACGTCTGGTACACGAGCGCGATCGACGACTTCATGCACCTCGATCGGTTCGCGCTGCTAGGCGCGCGGAACGATCCGAACAGCACCGCGCTGGTCCTCGCCGCGCCATCGCGACGCGTCGTGCTCGACGCCATCCCCGATGGCGCAAACGCGCACAACGGCGGCGCGCTGCGCTTCGCGCCCGACGGCAAGCTCATGGTCAGCATGGGCGACGACGTCGACGCCTGCGGCGCGCGCTCGCCTTCGTCCAGCCTCGGCTGCCTGCTGCGAATCGCTGTCGCCGGCCTGCCGCCAACGCCCGGACTCGCCGCGCCCGCGTACTCGCAACTCGACCCCGGCGACAACCCGCTGAGCAGCGCGACCGACTTCTCGCAACTCGTGATCGCGCACGGCTTGCGCAACCCGTTCCGCTTCGAGATCGATCCGGCGACAGGCAGCGTCTACATCGCGGATGTCGGCGAAGCCACGTGCGAGGAACTCAGCGAGTATCCAGTCGTCCAGGGTCCGCTGCCGCTCATCGACTTCGGCTGGCCGATCCGTGAAGGCTCCCAGCCGGGATGGGCCTGTCCGGGCCCGACGCCAGGAACACTAACCGAGCCGATCCTTGCGGTCGATCACGTGAACTCGACGTGGCGGTCGATCATCGCGGGGCCGCGCTACCGCAATCCTGCGTCCGGTGGCTTTGGCGCGGCATACGACGGCGACGTCTTCGTCACGGACGTGACCGGCGGCGACATCCGCCGCCTTCGCCACCAGGCAGCCGGCTGGGCGCCGGCCCCGCCGGTCCACGGCCAACCAGACGCGATCCGCTGGGCCAGCGGCTTCCAACGCCTATGCGCGCTGCGCCAAGGCCCGGACGGCTGCCTCTGGTTCCTGGCCAACAGCTTGCAGGGCATGCTCGGCCGCATCCGACCGAACGGGCCGCAAGCAGCGTTGCTGGCAGCGAGCGGCAGCGGCCAGCGCACGACCGCAGGCGAACCGTTCGCGGCGCCGCTGGTCGCGCGCGCCTATGACGGCCTGGGCCTGCCGGCTGCCGGCGTGCCCGTGCTGTTCAGCGCACAGGGCGCGGCGATCGTCGCGGCGACGGGGCCGATCGCTACCGACGCGCTGGGCTTCGCGCAGACCAACGCAACGGCGACCGCCGCCGGCGGCGGCGCCGTGGTCACGGCGATAAACCTGTCGACCGGCGCGACCACGACGTTCCAGCTGTTCGGCCGCGTGCTGGCCGTGGCGCACACGCCGGCGATCCTGACGGTGAACGTCGTCAACGCCAGCGCAGCCGCCGTCCCGCAGGTGCCATTCGTGCTGCTCACGGCGTTCCCCGGCTCGCCGTCGTTGCCGACCCCGATCGGCGCGCTGTGCATCGATCCGTCGTACGCGCTGGCCGTGGTGCTCGAGGACGGCGTTGGCATCTTCGGCGGCGTGTCGTTCTCCGGCGGCACGGGGGTCGGATCACCGTCGCTGTCAACCCAATACGCGCTGCCGGCCGGCCTGCTGACTGGGCAACTGATGCGCTTCCAGGCCGTTGGTCTCGACCCGATCGACGGCTGGTTCCGCACCAACTGCGTCAACGCCCAGTTCTGACCCGCCCGCCGCGCGCTGTGGTGAAGGACGCGGGGAACCGTTGGCGTCGCGACCATGCGCGCGCGAGCATGGCGCCCCGATGGACGTAGCGACGATCGTCGGCAGCGCCGCGCTCGCGACCAGCGTCGCGCTGGGCGTGCCTGCCGCGGTCTACGCCGCGCAATGCCTGCTTGGCTGCCTGCCGGCACGGCGGCGCCCGGCCGACGGCGGCGGCGCGGGGCGAGTCACGGTGGTCGTGCCGGCACACGACGAAGAGCGCGGCATCGGCGCGACGGTGGTCGGCCTGCTATCGCAACTGCGCGCCGGCGACCGGCTCGTCGTCGTCGCCGACAACTGCGGTGACAGCACCGCTGACGCGGCCCGGCGCGCCGCTGCGGCCACGTCCTCGGCGGCGGTCGTAAGCGTGCTCGAACGGCGCGATGACGCCCGCCGAGGCAAGGGCTACGCGCTCGCGCACGCCGTGGCGAGTCTCGCGATCGATCCGCCCGACGCGGTCGTGTTCGTCGACGCCGACTGTCGCGTCGCCGCCGGCTCGGTGCGCGATGTCGCCGCCGTCGCACTGGCAACGGGACGGCCAGCCCAGGCGGACTACGTGCTGCGCGCGCCGGCCGACGGATCGGCATTGGCGCGCATCGGCGCCTTCGCGGTCGTGGTGCGCAATCGCGTGCGGCCGCGCGGCATGGACCGTATCGGCCTGCCATGCCACATCACCGGCAGCGGCTTCGCGCTGCCGTGGTCCCTGGCCGGGGCGGTGCGCCGGCTCGGCGGCGACATCGTGGAGGACCTCGTTCTTGGCCTGGAGTCAGCGCTGGCAGGACGCGCCCCGGTCGCCGTCGCTGACGTGCGCGTCGCGAGCGAACTGCCACGGCGCGACGTCGACGCTGCGACGCAACGTCGACGCTGGGAACACGGCCAGTTCGGCACGGCCTGGCGCTACGCGCCGCGCCTGCTGCTGCGCGGACTCGCCCTGCGGCCAGCTGCGTTCGCGCTTGCGCTCGACCTCATGGTGCCGCCGCTGTCCATGCTGGCGCTGCTGATGACGGGCGCGGTGGCCCTCGGCGCGCTCGCAGCCGCGGTCGGCGCCGGGCTGGCGGCGCTGGCGATCGCCATAGCGGCGCTCGGCGTCGTCGCGCTGGCGACCTTCGCCGCCTGGCTGGCGCACGGACGCGACGCGCTGCCGTTCGCGACGCTGTTGCGGGCCCCGGTCTACATCGCCTGGAAGCTGCCTCTCTACCTCGGTCTCGTCCGTGGGCGCGAGACCCGCTGGCAGCGCACGCGGCGCGACGGCGAGCGCTGACGGCGACGCGCGCCGCTCACCGGATCGGCGCGACCGGCCGCACCCACACGCGCCCCTGCGCGTCGACGTCGGCAGGCGCGCCGACCAGCTTCGCCTCGGGGTACTCGAGTTTGCGCAGGCTGCTGACGAGTTCTTGCGCCACGCCGGCATGGCCGTCGTGGTGCACGACGATCTTCGATTTTCCCGGCGTCGCGACGACGTCGCTCACGCCGGATAGACCGCCAATCGCGTTCCAGATGCGCGACTCGCAGCAGTCGCCGCAAATCTCGCGCCCGAGTTCGAGCTCGGTCGCGCCCGCCGCGATGGACGGCGCTGCGTCGTGCTTCGCGCCGCGACTCCATCCGAAGGCGACCGCCAGCGTGACGGCGCCGACAACGCCACACGCAATGGCGACGCTGAGCGCGACGCGAAGCCATCCATTCGTCGTTCCCTGGGCGCTCATGGGCTCACTGCGCGTAGAGATAGATGAAGTGGTGGCGCTTCAGGCTTTCGTCGGTGCGGCCGTCGTAGCCCCATACGTTGATCGCCATGCCGCCCATTGGCGCGACCCAGACCATGTTGTTAGCCGAGTCCTGCCAGATGCGTCGGCCGGTCGGTTCCGCCAGCACGTTGTCGATGCTGGAGCCGTCGCGCACGAACACGCGGGTGACATTGGCCGCGATCTTCTGCTCGATCGAACGCGAGTCGTAGCCTGAGTCGTAGCGCCCGGCGACCGGCACGTTGCCGGGCCAGGGCAGGCCGACCAGGACGCGATCGTCGGCACGGTAGGCGTTCTCCATCGCCACACGGACTTGCGAGACCGGCATGCGGCCACTCGGGATGGTCAGGCGATACCGGCCATTCTTGGCGACCGACCAGTGGCGGGCTCCCGGCAGGAACAGCGCCTGGCCAGGATCGCTAATCGTGTGCTCGGCGATCTCGACGTTCGACGAATTAAGGCGCGCGAGTCGCACGGGCATGTACGACGGGCCGCCCCAGCCGGGCTGCGTCTCGGCGTCAAACGTGACGTCGGTCATGCCGTAGAACAGACTGGGCGTCGACCAGCCGTTCTGGCCGGCCGGAACGACGGGCGTCAAGTTGGTCAGGCCGTGCGTGTAGAACGGACGGTCCGGAATGAGGTAGTTGCCCGCCTGGCCCCAGTAGCCGTACGTGTCCCACTTGGCGCCCGAAACCGACCAGTAGCGAAAGCGGTTGAGCATGTAAGTCGACAGCGGGAAGCCATCGAAGTACGGCGCTGGCGTGAGGTAGCCGGCGTTCGAGTTGATCAGACGCCAGCCCGGATTGCGGAAGTGGCCGAGCGCCACGCCGTCGAGGTACATGTCGGAGGAGTCGATGACGCCGCCGCCGTACACGAACTGCGAGTTCCACGTGATCGTCGGACCAGCGAACGCGTAGTTGATGGCGACAAGGTCTTCGATGTCGACAGTGAAGTGGTAGCTGGCGAGACCGATGCGGCGCGGGTCCGCGAACGGCGTGGCCGAGTTGAGGCTGCTCTGGATCAGCAGGAAGCCCTTCATGGTCGCGAAGAGCGTCTGGCCGAGGAAGTCGCGGGTGTTGTTGTCAGCGCCGACCCAGTCCTCGTAGCGCGCCTTGCCGACGCGGTGCATGTAGCCGCCTTCGTTGTTCTTCCAGACCTTGTTGCGGGTCATGAAGAACGGATCCTGCGGGTCGTAGCGATTGAGCGCCGTGTTGCCCGCCTCGTCGGCGGTGACGAACTCGGTCGTCATTCCCTGCGTACGATTGCCGTGGCCAGTGTTCTCCGTGTGCAACAGCGTGGTGAGTTGCGACGGGTTGATCTGGGCGTTGCGCGACAGGCCGAAGCAGCGCAGCGCAAAGCTGTTCCAGATGCCGCGACCAACACAGTCCGAGCCGCTGTTCCAGGAGATCGAGTTGACCGGATTGGTCAGCCAGAAACCCGACGCATCGCTGTCGTTGACCTTAATGCGGTGCATCCCCGGATCGCGAACCCGCATCGCGAGGCACCGCGTGATGGTGTTGCGCATCTCGGAGCCGTCCTCGAGGAAGAACGCGTGGCCCTTGATGTCGACTGCGTAGACGTTGTCGACGGTGACGCCGCACGTGCCGTGGATCGTGACCGCGCGGTTCTCGCTGCCCCAGATCGCGGAGTCGCGCAGGAAGTGCGCGCCGGCAGGGACGTCGCCGAGGAACTGGCCGCCGCCCGCGCCCTGGGCGGTGGACGCGCTGTACGACAGCATGTGCCAATGGAACGGGTAGCGGCCCATCGCGCGGCGCTGGCCGCAGCGGCGGAACTCGACGCCCTGGACCTGGGCCGTGCTATTGAGGCCCATCACCATGACGTGCACGCCGAATCCCTGCTGCTGCCAATCGGCGTCGTCAGCGCCCTGGATCACGATGCGCCGCGACAGGTTGGCGATCTCGGCGCGCTGGTCGAGCACTGCCTGCGTGGTGACGCGCGGCGGATTGAACGGCCCCTGCGACAGACTGACACCCGTGCCGTTGACCGGCGTGTCGAGCGGGTACTGCAAGCGGCCCCAACGGAACGACTGCAGCGACGTCGTCGTGTTGAGCACGGCGCCAGTCGCATTGCTGGCGAGCGTCAGGACCTCGGTCTGACCAACGCCGTAGAAGTCGGTCGTCGAAACGGCAATCCGATCGCCGGCGCGCCAGTTGACCACGTCGGCGGTGGCGAGACTGGTCGCGCCCGCTTCCGCGTGGCTGGCAAGCTTCGTCATCTGCGGGCCGGACACCTGACCGAATAGGCGCAGCGTGCCGCCGTTCATGACGCGAATGGCGCGCTGGATGCCGTCGTTGTCGAGGCCGGTGTCCTCGGCTCGAGTCGTGTGCGCGCCACGCGCGCCGGTGAGGGTCAGCGTCGCGCCGGCCGTGTGCGGCTCGGACGCGGTGCCAATCTCAAGCCTGCCGCCCGGGAGGACCTCGATGCTGTCCGCGGTGATGCCCACCACGAGCGCCGGATCGGCGAGCAGCGAACCCTCGATGCGCAGCAGGTCGAGAGCCGCGGTATTGGTGTCGAGCACGACGGTCATGCCCGCAGGGATGTGCACGTTCGTGTTGGCGCCGGGCAGCGTGCCGCCTGGCCAAGTGGTCGGATCCGACCAGCGCGGCCCGGCCACGCCACCGCCACCGGTGCCGCCGCCGGAGCCGGAACCGGAGCCAGAGCCGGAGCCGCCACCAGAGCCGCCGCCGGAGCCACCGCCAGCGCCTGCCGCGGTGCCTTCGATGCCGCCGCCGCTGCACGCTGCGGCCAACGCGATCAGCATCGCTGCGATGCACGGCATCGCGCTGCGGCGCCGCAACGCGATACGTCGACCGCGGCCAACATGGAGGGCAGCCTTCTCACAGCCATCAAAGTCGACAACCCGCGCTTCCTTCGGATTCTCCCTGGTGCTCATCATGTCGCCGGTATCGGCAACCTCGATGACCCACCGAAGCTTGCATTCGGACTCGATCGCGTGAGCGCGATGGCAACGACGTCAGCAACTCACGAGAACTTGCGCTAAACCAAGGAGGGCTGGCGCTTCATCCGGCCGCGATGTTTCGCCGCGGTTGCAGCGGTGCGCGGCGATTCGACGCAAGCGCGCCGCGGACGGCTTCGGCCACTGCGCCCGGAGAACTCATCACGTAGCGGCCGACCTGGCCGACGGAGACGAGCGCGCCCATCAGCATGTAGTAGATGGGGTTCGTCATCGCGTTCGCCATGCTGTCAATGCTATGGAGAATCACCACGACCATCGCCCACAGGATCGGACCGTCGGCGACGCGGCTGGCGCCGGCGCGCCGCCAATGCCGAAGGATCGGCAAATGGCACGACGTGACGAGCGCGAGCCAACTGCACAATCCTGTCCACCCGTTGATCCCAAGCAGAATCACCCACAAGCCGTCGGTGACGGAGATGTCGATCCCTTCCTCGCTGAAGACGCGGTTGCGACCCCACCCGCCCCAGCCGAACAGCGGTTGTTCGAGCGCCTTGGCGACCAGGATGTTCTCGTTGTCGATGCGCGTCAGGAACGATTCGGCGCGACGCACGCTGACGTTCTCCCGCAGGAACTCGATTAAACTCATGCCGTCCCACCATCCCGACGCCCGCAGCGAGATGTAGAGCGGCGCGACCGTCAGGAGCAGCGCGATGATGATTGGGTGGCGCAGCGCGCGCGTTGCCCGCAGCGCCGCGAGGCCAACGATCGTCAGCGTGAAACCGCCGAGCGACTTGCCCATCAGCGTGGCGAAGAACGCGAGGCGCGACGCCCAGCCGATCGTCAGCGGGCCAAATCGCCGCGCACTAGTGGTGACGCGCGTCCAGTAGACCGCTAGGAACCCGATGCCCATCAGCAGCGTCAGTTCGAGGGGCGACTGCAGGAAGACGGACGGCTTCCAGCGCAATGGGCCGTAGACGTCGACGGTCTCCCAACCGACGCGTCCCGGCATACCGAAGACCCACATGTGCAACTGCGGGGCCATGCGCGACTCAAACAGCACCGCGGGCAGATAGCAAAGCACGCCAAGGGCAAGCGTTCGCGCGAGCGCGCCGACAGCAGCCGCGTCGACGAAGATGATGCGGCCGATGACGAACGGCAGGCCAAAGGTGAAGAAGTAGCGCAGCGCCGACGACAATCCGTCGAAGACGCCTAGGTCGTTCGCGAGCGACGAGCCAATCGGCGCGAGGCAGAGACAGATCATCGGCACGTCGCACGGCGACGCGCCGATCCGCGCTCCCTGGCGCCGACCGGCGAGCAACACGCCGGCGAGCGTCGAGCACCCTATCAACGTCTCCTTGTCCAGGTCCGGCAGTCCGGGCATATCGATGCGGAGCAGCGGCATCGTTAACCACGTCACCACGACCGCCTGCGCGACGGCCAGGGGCGCAGCCCGTCGCGACATCACGTGGCTCAGCGCCCAGATCGGCGCCAGGAAGAACACGAAGTAGGCGAAGGCGGTCATGGGCCGCGTACGAGCGCCAGGGTCAGCGGCCGGCGAGCCGCTTGAGCCCGCGCCACAGGATCGGCGGCACGAAGTCGCGCAGATGGAGCCCGCCGCCCAGGTCCTTGGGCCCGCGTTCGCCCGGGCGGTCGCGGAAGACCGTCGTATGCTCTGGCGCCTTCGCGCCGTCGTCACGGCCGTTCGTGTAGTAGTACAGCGCGATCGACTTGCGCGACCAGCCCTCGGGACACGCGAGCGCGTTGGGGTGCCCGTGCCACGACTTCTCCGTCGTCGAGAACAGCGCGACGCGGTTGAAGACCGGCAAGATGCGCTGCTCGCAGCGAGTCATGCCTTCGTCCCAGAATTCGAGGTGGCCGCCGTACTCCTCGCGCCAGTCCTTGTTGAGGTACAGCAGCAGGTTGAGCCGTCGATCCAATTGGTACGGGCCATGCTTGTTGAAGTCGATATGCACGCCGAGCTTGCCGCCCCGAACGATCTGATGCATGCCGCCGCCCGAGAGCTGCGGGTCGGGGATCAGGTTCTCAATGCCCGTCAGCCGCTCGAGGAACCGCAGGAAGACCTGCGAGTTCATCTGCCAGATCAGATCGCGAATCGCGGGTCCGAGCAGCGCCTCGTCGTTGAACGCGAGCTTGACCTCGCGCGAGTTCTGGAAGCGCTGCCACGCGATTTCGCCCGGCTTGGGGAATTCGGCGCACGCCGCCTCGACGATGTCGACCGGAAAGAAGTCGTCGATGACGATATGCGGAAACGGCTTCGCAGTCTGGTACTTGGCGCGCAGCCCAGCTGCGCGTTCGAGGAGGACTTGCGGGGCGATGCTGTACGTGGCCATGGTGCGTCGAAACGCGTCCCGTGGCGGAGCGTAGCACGCGACGCGCTCCCGGATCGCGGAATATGGCGCGCGCGCACGGCGTCGCGTTCACCGCTGCCAACGCGCACAAGCGATGGCTGGCGCGTCGCGCCGCCAGGACGCCGGAAATCGTGGGGCCGTACAGCCCGGCTTGACCGCCGCCCCGCCGCTTTCGATCATCGTCCGCTGCGCCCCATGCTCGGCTACCTGATCAACCAGTATCCGGCGGCCAGCCAGACGTTCATCCGGCGCGAGATCGCCGCAATCGAGTCGGCGGGCGTGCCTGTGCGCCGCTACGCCGTGCGCGGCTGGAGCGGCACGCTCGTCGACCCGGACGACCAAGCCGAGCACGAGCGCACGGCGCGGATCCTCGACGTCGGCGACATCGCCATGTTGCATGCCACGCTCGCGACGGTGCTGGCGCGGCCACTGGCCTTCAGCCGCGCGCTGGCGACAGCCTGGCGGCTCGGCGGCCGCTCGCGCCGCGGCCGGCTCGTGAACTTCGCCTATCTCTGGGAAGCCTGTGTGCTGCGTCGCTGGTGCGCGCGCGACGGCATCGACCACCTGCACGCGCACTTCGGCACCAACTCGGCCGCAGTGGCGCTGCTTTGCCGGCAGCTCGGCGGCCCGCGCTACAGCTTCACCGTGCACGGGCCAGAGGAGTTCGACGACCCGCACGGCCTCTCGCTGGCCGACAAAGTGGACGGCGCCGCCTTCGCGGTCGCCATCTCGGAGCACGGTCGCAGCCAGCTGATGCGCTGGACGCCGGAAACGGACTGGCCCAAGCTGCGCGTCGTGCGCTGCGGCGTCGATACGGCCTTCCTCGCCGCGCCGCCGTCGGCGCCGCCGCGCGACCGCAGGCCGTTGCTGCTCAACATCGGGCGACTCGTCGAGCAGAAGGGCCAGATGACGTTGGTTGCCGCGGCGGCCAAGCTGCGCGACGCGGGCCGCGACTTCGAACTCGCCATCGTCGGCGACGGCGAGCTGCGCGCGGCCCTGACGGCGCGCATCGCAGCGATCGGCCTCGGCGACCGCGTCCAACTGCTCGGCTGGCGCAGTGGCGCGGAGATCCGCGAGCTGTTGCTGCGCAGCCGCGCCCTCGTGCTGCCGAGCTTCGCCGAGGGTTTGCCCGTCGTTTTGATGGAAGCCTTGGCGCTGCGCCGGCCGGCGATCACCACCTGGATCGCTGGCACGCCCGAGCTCGTGCGCGACGGTGAGAGTGGCTGGCTCGTGCCGACGGGCGACGTCGACGCCCTGGCCGCGGCGATGGGGCGAGCCCTCGATGCCGACGCCGCCACGCTCGCGCGCATGGGCGAAGCAGGCCACCGCGCGGTGGCCGCCAACCACGACGCCGCGACCGAGGCGCGCAAGCTGCTCGCCGCATTCGAAGATGCATGGACCTGAGGCGGTCGGCGCTCGCCAGCACGACGGCGTTCGCTCGCGACGAGCTGCGCGTCAGCCGGCCGGGCCCTTGTACTCGATGAGTCGACGGCCACCGCCGCCCAGCCGGCGCCAGGCCCACGTTGCCATGCCGTGCAGGCACGGCCACTTGCCGAGCACGATCCAGGTCGCGTAGGCGCGCGCCTCGACGACCGGCCAGCGGCGGGCGGCGCGACGGGCCACCCGCGTCCACAGCAGCGCATAGAGCGCGCCGACAGCGGCGAGCACGGCCGCAGCGAGCAGCGTCGCGCCGGCAGATACCGCGACAACCACGGCGACGACGCCCGCGAGCGGCAACGCCAAGGCCCAAGCGATCGCGCTCGGGACGGCGCGCCAGCGCGGGTAGCGCACGCCGAGCTCGGCGCAGCCCTCGGCGTCGACGTACCCGCTGCGCTGCGTGCGCAGCCACCACTGCCCGAACCGCGTCATCGCCGCGTCGTGCACGGTCATCGGCGCGTCGATGCGGGCGATGCGCCAGCCGCGGCCGCGCAACCGCAGGCAGAGCTCCGGCTCCTCGCCGGCAATCCGCGTTGGGTCGTATCCGCCGACCGCGTCGAACGCCGCGCGCCGCATCAGCGCGTCGCCGCCGCACGACAGCGCCTCACCGGGCGGCACGTCCCACTCGAGGTCGCACAGCAGGTTCCACACCGACGCATCCCGCGACCGCTCGCGCCGTCGGCCGAATACGACGGCGAGGCCCGGATCGCCGCGCAGCGCCGCCGCCGCCTTGGCGAGCCACCCGGCCTCGACCTCGCAATCGCCGTCGACGAACTGCACGAACTCGACGTCGCGGCCGGCGCGACGCAGCGCCGCAGCGCCCTCGTTGCGCGCGCGCGCCGCCGTGAACGACAGCGTCGGCTCGAGTTCGACGACCTGCGCCCCGACGCTGCGCGCAAACGCCACGCTGTCGTCCGCCGAACCCGAGTCGACGTAAACGCACGCCGTCGCCTGCGCGCCGAGCGACCGCAGGCAGCGCTGCAGCCGCTCGCCCTCGTTGCGGCCAATGACGACGACGCCGATGGCGGGATCGAGGCCGGTCACGGCGCGGTCGCTCCGCCGCGCCCCGCCGCCGACGCCAGGGCTTCGCGCAGTTGCGCCGCCATCGAGCGCACGTTTGGCTCCAGCACCATGCTGTCGTGGTCGCCAGGCGTCTCGACGACGGCTAGGTCGCCCAGGTAAGCCGTCCAGCCGTTGTCCGGCAGCACGAGCTCGCGATCCTTGTTGGCGAAGCGGCCCCCGCCGAGGTCGTACGTGCGATCGAGCGCCGGCCGGAACAACCACGTCCGCACCGGCAACGGTTCGACGCGATAGCAGCCAAGAGCCTCGCGGAACGCCGCTTCGATCGCCTGCGAGTGGAAGGTCGCCGTCGACTCCGGCGCATCGTCGCCGCCGCCGAAGCGCCGGCGCAGCTTGCCGACCTCCCACGCGACGCGGTTGCGCAGCCACTGCCATAGGTAGGCCGGGCCCTGGCGGCGCAGGCGCTGCCACTGGATGCGCAGCCGGTCAGCCCGGCCGACGACGCCCTTCGTCGGCAGCGGCGTGTCGAGCAGCACGAGCAGTTCGATCTGCTCGCCGGCGGCGCGCAACTGGCGACACATCTCGAAGGCGGTGATGCCGCCGCCCGAGAAGCCGCCGAGCAGGTACGGCCCGTGCGGCTGCACGAGCCGCAGCTCGGCGACGTAGTCGCGCGCCGCCTCCTCGAAAGTCGCGTGCGGCGCCGAGTCGCCGAACAGGCCGCGCGCCTGCAGGCCGTAGAACGGCCGTTCGCCGCCGCAGAGTTGCGCGAGATGGCGCAGGTTGAGCACGTTGCCGAACATGCCGGCGACGAGAAAGAACGGCCTGCCCTCGCCGTGCTTGCTCGGGTGCATGGCGACGAGATGGCGGTAGCGGTGTCGCGGCGCGACCTCGGCGGCGGTCGCGGTCTCGGCGGCGTCGCCGGCGACGCCATCGCGCTTGAGCATCGCCGCGAGGCGCTCGACCGTCGGCGCCTCGAACAACACCGACAATGGATAGTCGACGCGGAACTGCTTCTTGATGCGCGCGAACAACCGCACGGCGACGAGCGAGTGGCCGCCGAGCGCAAAGAAGTCGTCCTGCACGCCAACGCTGTCGATGCCGAGCAGCTCCTCGACGAAACGCACCAACGCCGACTCCACCTCGTCGCGTGGCGCTACGTACTCGTTGTCGATCTCGGGTCGCGCGAACCGACCGACCCCGGTGGCAGGCGCCTGCGCTTTGGCGAGGTCGGCGAACAGGCCGCGCAGCGGCACCGGCGAAACCAGCTGCTCGGGCTGCAGGTCGCCCGCCAGCACGCGAGCGAGCGCCTCCATGCCCTCAGACGGCAGGATGCCCTTCTCGATGTTGGCGGCGAGCAGCTGGGAAGCTGCCGACGCGCCGCGGGCCGCGACGTGTTCGCGCGCCGCGGGCGGCGTGACGCCGAACCGCTGCTCGGCGGCGAGACGCTTCATCTGGAATCCCTCGACCTCGACGAGCACGCGACCGGCCTCGTCGCACAGCGACAGGTCTAACACGACGATGTCGCCGCCGGTCCCCAGCGCCTGCACGCGCGTCGCCACGCTGACGTACCGCGCTGGCAGCGGCGCATGCACGCAAACGCTGCGGTACGCCAGTGGGACGTGCAGGCGCGACGGGTCGTATCCGGGCACCAGTTCCATCGCACAGCTGGTGGCGAGGTCCAGCGCCGCCGGGTGCAGACGGAAGCGCTCCGCCTCGGCGGCGAACTCCGCCGCCAGCGCGATGCCGGCGACGGCGACGCCCTGGCCGTAGCGCAGCTCGCGCACGACGCGCCAGCGCGGCCCAAAGCGCAGATGCGCCTCCTGCGGCGACGCGATCGAACCGTCGTGCCTCGCCGCGCGGACGTCGCGACAGCCAGCACGCACGGCGGCGAGGTCGATAGGCTTGGGCGCCGCCATCGCGCGCAGCAGTAACCGCGCCTCGACGTGCGTCTGCCAGCCGCGCTGGCCGTCGGCGAGCGCCGTCTCGCCCAGGACCGCGAACTCGTAGCCTTCGATGGTCGCGCGCAGACGGACGCGGACTTCGCACGACGCGCCGTCGGCGACCTGCAGGGGCCGGAAGAACCACACGTCGCGCGCTTCGAACGGCCCTCGTTCGCCGATCGCCTCCAGCGCCTCCGCGGCCATCTCCAGGTAGCCGGTTCCCGGCACGACGGCGCGCCCGTCCTTGGTGCGGTGCTCGTCGAGCAGCCAGTGCGACGCCGGCGACAACCTGCTGACGAGCACGCGCTCGGTCGGCCCCACCTGCATCAACTCGTGGAACAGCGGCAGCGCGACCGCCTGCGGGCGACCGCCGAGGGCGACGTCGACGGCATCGACGGCGGTCATGCCGACGCGGTTCCACGCCCCCCACTGCACCGCCACCGTCGGCTCGCCGGCGGCGCTGCGGCGTTGCGCGTGCGCGTCGAGGAAGGCGTTGGCGGCGACGTAGTCGACCTGCCCTGGCGGTCCGAGGGTTGCGCTCGTCGACGAGAACAACACAGTGAAGTCGAGCGGCTCGGCGCCGAGGCACCCCTCGAGCACCAAGGCGCCCTGCACCTTGGGCGCGAGCACGCGCTCGACCGAGGCCTGCTCCTTGCCGGCGATCAATGCGTCGTCGAGCACGCCGGCGGCGTGGAAGACGCCATGGATCGGCCCAAAGCGCTTGCGCGCGGCAGCGACGACCGCGCGCATCTGCGCGACGTCGGCGACGTCGGCAGCGCCGACGAACACCTCGGCGCCGGCGGACTCGAGCGCGCGCGCCTTCTGGATCAGGCGCGACGTCGCGTCGTCGGCGCCGTGGGCCGCAACGTGCGCGTCCCAGCGCTCGCGCGACGGCAGTTCACGGCGGCCGACGAGCACGAGGCGAGCCTTGCACGCGCGCGCCAGCCACTCGCCGACGAGCGAGCCGACGCCGCCGAGGCCGCCGGTCACTAGGTAGCAGCCGCGCTCGCGCAAGCGCGGTGGCAGGCCGGGCTGCGTCGGCGGCAGCTCCTTGGGCTCGTGTTCGCGCCGCCAGCGCGCGCCGTCGCGCCACGCGAAGCGCCCATCGTCCTCGGCAGCGAGCTCGGCGACGCCGGCCGCGGCCGCGGCGTCGAGCGTGGCTGCGACCGCCTTGCCGCGGCCCTTTTCGGGCATCGTCACGTCGACGAGCGCGCAGCGGACGTGCGGCAGTTCGCGCGGCACGACCAGGCATGGCCCGGCCGCGAGCGCCTTCTCCGGCGAGCTGGCCGCTTCGCCCGGCCCACCGAGCCCGTTGGCGAGCACGACGAGACGGAACGGAGCGGCTGGTTCCTCGGCGCCAAGCGCCTGCGCCAGGAACAGCAGGCTGTAGAAGCCTTGCTCCTCGCATCGGTGGAAGAAGCTCGAACCCGGCCTGACGCTGCGGTCGACGGTCGCGAGCCAGCAGTGCAGCGCGCCGCGCAATGCTTTGCCCTGGGCAGCGAGGTCGCGCAGCAGCGCGTCGTAACCGTCGCGCCCGAGCTCCGGCGCGATCGCGTACTTGCCGGGGCCGATCTTGCCGTAGGCGTCGCCGACATGCGCCTCGACGACGTCGAGCCCGCGCGCGCGCAGCAGCGCGGCGGCGCGCCGGCCGACGCCGGCCGGGTCGCAGAACACCAGCCATGAGCCTGCTGCGGGCGCCGCTTCCGCCGGCAAGTCGGCGCGTCGCCACGTCGGCGTCCACCGCCACTTGCTGAGGTCGTCGACGCGTTCGCTGGCAGCCTCCGGCGCCGCGCCCTCGGGATCGGGGTCGACCCAGTAGCGCTGGCGCCGGAACGCATACGTCGGCAGCGACAGCCGCTGGAAGTCCGTCGGCACGACGTCGGCGAGCGGCGCGTCGACGCCGGCCGCCCACAGCCGTGCGCGCGCGCCGTGGAAGTGCGCGGCGTCGGCGATCGCTTCCTCCGGGTGGCGCATCGTGGCGATGGCGCTGCGCTCGGCGCTCCACGCCGGGTGCTGGCGCACGAGCGAGCTGAGCGCGCGGCCCGGCCCAACCTCGAGAAACACGTGCTTACCGTCGCGCATCAGCGCGTCGACGCCCTCGGCAAAGCGCACCGTGTTGCGCAGGTGCGCGACCCAGTACTCCGGATCCGTCGCCTGCGCGTCGGTGATCCACGTGCCGGTGCGGTTGGATAGGAACGGGATCGTCGGTTTGCGCAGCTCGATGCCGCGCAGGAACGCGCCGAAGTCGGCGAGGATCGGCTCCAGCAAGCGAGAGTGCGCGGCGATGGCGATACGCACGCGCTGCGATTCGAGGTCTTCCTGCCGCAGGCGCGCGGCGAATGCGTCGAGCGCGGCGTCAGGACCGGACACCACGCAAAGGCCCGGCGCGTTGACGGTGGCGAGGTCGAGGTCGGCGCTCAGGCGCCTGCGGCACTCGTCGGCGGACAGCGGCACGCTGAGCATGCCGCCGCCGCGCACGCGCTCGAACAGCTTGCCGCGCAGCGTCACGAGGCGCAGGCAGTCGGCGAACGACATGACGCCGGCGAGGCACGCCGCGGCGTTCTCGCCGAGGCTGTGGCCGATCAGCGCTGCGGGCTTCACGCCCTTCTGCTCCCAGAGCTTCGCGAGCGCATGCTCGCACAGGAAGATCGCCGGCAACTGCACCGACGGTCGGTCGAACGCGGCCGCAACCTCGGCTTCGCTCATCGCGTCGCCGAACCAGACCTCGCGCAGGTCGACGTCGAGCTGGCCCTGCAGCAACTGCAGGCCGCGGTCGACGTGCTCGCGGAACACCGGTTCAGTCGCGTACAGACCCTTGCCCATGTGGCGATGCTGCGCGCCGCCGCCGGGCAGCAGGAACACGACCTTGGCCCCGCCCTCAGTCGCGGCGTGCGTGTGCAGCCGGCGCGGGTCCTCGCCCTCCAACAGCCGGATCGCTTCGTCGCGATCGGCGGCGACCAGCAACCGCCGACGTGGCAGCGCGGCGCGGCCGTGCGCCAGCGTGCCAGCGACATCGCGCAGGTCGGCGTCCGGGTGTTCGCGCAACCATGTCGCGAGCTTGCGCGCGTACTCGTCGAGCGAGCGGCCGTTGCGCGCCGACCACGCCAGCACGAACGGGCCGGCTGCCGGCCGCGCCGCCGCGGCGACGGGCGCCGGCGCCTCGCCGACGACAACGTGCGCGTTGGTGCCGCCGACGCCGAGCGACGTGACGCCGGCGTAGCGCGGCTTCGGTCCGCGCGGCCAGGGCCGCAACGTCGCATTGACGTAGAACGGGCTGTTGGCGAAGTCGATCAGCGGGTTGGGCGCCTCGTAGTGCAGCGTCGGCGGCAGCTGGCCGTGGCGCAGCGCGAGGCAGGCTTTGATGAAGCTGGCGACGCCGGCGGCGGTGTCGAGGTGGCCGATGTTGGTCTTCACCGAGCCGATGCCGCACCACTGCTTGCGCGGCCCGCCTGCGAAGGCCTGCGTCAGCGCCGAGACTTCGATCGGATCGCCGATCTCGGTGCCAGTGCCGTGGCACTCGACGTAGCCGACGTCCTGCGGCTCGACGCCGGCCAGCGCCAGCGCCTCGGCGATTGCTGCCGCCTGGCCGTCGACGCTCGGCGCGAGGTAGCCGACCTTGCGCGCGCCGTCGTTGTTGACCGCCGAGCCCTTGATCACCGCGTAGATGTGGTCCTTGTCGGCGAGCGCGTCCTCGAGCCGGCGCAGCACGACGACGCCAGCGCCACTGCCAAAGATCGTGCCGCGCGCGCGGTGGTCGAACGCGCGGCACTTGCCGTCGGGCGACAGGATCTCGCCCTCGGAGAACGTGTACCCGCGACCGTGCGGCAGCTCGATCGTCACGCCGCCGGCGAGCGCCATGTCGCACTCGCGCGCGAGCAGGCTCTGACTGGCGAGGTGGATCGCGACGAGCGACGTCGAGCACGCTGTCTGCACGTTGACGCTCGGCCCGCGTAGGTCGAAGCAATACGACGCGCGCGTCGCCAGGAAGTCCTTGTCGTTGCCGGTATGGCGCAGCAGGAAGAGGCCGACCTCCTCCATCAGCTTGCGGTTGCGCAGCACGTTGAGCGCGAAGTACGCGCCCATGCCGCAGCCGGCGAACACACCGATCGGCCCGCCGAACGTCTGCGGCGCGTGCGCCGCGTCCTCGAGCGCTTCCCACGCGCACTCGAGGAACTGGCGGTGCTGCGGGTCCATGACTGCGGCCTCCTTCGGGCTGAAACCGAAGAACTCCGCGTCGAATTGGTCGAAACCGTCGAGCACGACCGCCGACTTCACATAGCGCAGATCGGCGAATTGTCGCGGCGCGACGCCCGCGGCGAGCAACTGCGCGTCCGTGAGCGGGCGCGCCGACTCGACGCCGCCGACCAAATTGCGCCAGAACTGTGCAGCGGTGGCTGCGTCGGGTAGGCGCGCGGCCATGCCGACAACGGCGATGTCGTGATTCACGATGCGGAGAGAGTGGGGCGCAGTGCGACGGCCGCGCTAAGGCCCTTGCGGGGCCGAGAAGCCTACCTTGCGGGCATGAAGCCGGCATCCTTTGCGTCGCGCCGGCGACCCTGGGCTAAGGGTTCAAAATCATCGGCGCTTGCAGAGTCGCGAGCGCGACCTTGCCCGCGTCGGCGGCCTCCGCTACGCAAGGTGACCCGGGACCTCCGCGTGCGCATCCTCGTCGTCATCGTCAACTACCGAGCCGCGGCCCACGTCGCCAAGTGCCTCGACTCGCTGGCCGACGAACGCCGGCTGCTGCCCGACCTGCGCGTCGTCGTCGTCGACAACCCGAGCGGCGGTGACGACGTCGCCCAACTGCAAGCGCATGTGTGCGCCCGAGCGTACGGCGACTGGGTGGCGGTGCGGCCGATGCCGCGCAACGGCGGCTTTGCCTACGGCGTCAACGCTGGCGTGCAGCCGGCGATGGCCGGCGCCGACGCGCCGGACGCGTTCCTGCTGCTCAACCCTGACACCTGGATCCGCCCTGGCGCCGTCGCGCAGCTGGTCGCATTTCTCGCCGAACGCCAGGACGTCGGCATCGTCGGCAGCCGGCTCGAGGACCCCGATGGCACGCGCCAGGTGGCGCAGTTCCGCTTTCCCGGCGTGCTGAACACGTTCGACGACGCGGTCGCGCTCAGCGTCGTCTCCAGGCTCCTGCGTCCCTGGGCAACCGTGCCGCCGTTCCGCGAGGAGCCGACCCGGGTCGACTGGCTGGCCGGCGCCTGCATGCTCGTGCGCCGCGACGTCTTCGCGCGCGTCGGCCCGTTCGACGAGGACTACTTCCTCTACTTCGAGGAACTCGACTTCTGCCGCCGCGCGCAGGCGCTTGGCGTCGCGACGTGGAACGACCCGCGCAGCCGCGTCGTGCACCTCGTCGGCCAGAGCACCGGCGTCACCGTGCGCGACCGGCGGCCCGGGCGCCTGCCCGACTACTGGTTCGCGTCACGCATCCGCTACTTCGACAAGCACCACGGCCGCGCTTTCCGCTTCGCCGTCGACTGCGCCTATGTGCTCGGCAAGTCGCTGTGGCACGCGCTGCGCCTGCTGCGCGGCCGGCCGGATCTCGGCCCACCGCACGCGCTGCGCGACCATGCGCGCGCGATGTTCCGGCGCTGCTGAGCAGCGGCGAAGTAGCCATCATGCGGGCTCGGCGATCGACCGCGGCGGCCGCTCCGTCATTCCCCGTCGCGCAACGGCGCGACCGTGATGGCAGGCGGTTGGAGCACGCCACCCAGGAGCCGCGCGCCGCTGTTCTGCACCGCGGCGATCGCCTCGCGCACCGACGCCTTGCTGCCGAGCATCCGGCAAACGACCAGTTGCGCACCGTCAATGACGCCGAGGACCGAGCGGCCTTCCGGGCGCAGGCCGACGTCTGGCAACTCGACGATGACGAAGCGGTACATCTGGACCAGCCGGTCGAGCAGCGCCGCGAACGCGGGGCCGGCCATCGGGTGTGGCACAACCGGGCCGATCTTGCCGGCCGGCAGGTAGTGCAAACCGCTGACCAGCGTGGCAACGACGGCGTCCGCGAGTTGGAACTCGCCGCGCATCACCTCGCTCCAGCCACACTGGTGGTCGAGGCCGAGGCGCTGCCCAAGCCACGTCGGGCCTTCGAGCGCGCTGACGTAACAGACCTTCTCGCCGGCGTGCGCGGCGAGGCCGAGCGCGAGCGCCGCAGCGGCGCGGCCAGCGCTGGCGCCTTCGCCGCACGGAACGAAGCCGATGCGCAGGCCGAGCGTCTGGCGGCGCTCGTACGGCAGCGCCGACCAGAAGCGTGCGATGTCGTCGCGGATCTCGGCGAGTGACGACGGCAGCATCCATGGCATGCCGGAGCCACCGCCGCCGCTAACCAGCACGCCTTCGTCCACGAGCCCCAGGCGCAGCAGGTCTTCGCGATGGCGCACCCGCCGATCGAACAGCGCCAGCGCGACGACGAGCGCCAACGCGGCAGCGAGGCCTAGCGCGGCGCCAACGGCGACGAGCAGGCCGCGGCGCGGCGCGATCTTGATGCCGTCGAGCGTGCCCTGGTGCAGCACACCGACGCTGCTGACGTTCAGCTGTTCGAGGCGTTGCACGGCGCGCAGGTTGCCGACCGTGGACGCTAGGCCGTCGACGAGCGCGCGCTTCTGGCGCTGCGCCTCCTCCAGCTCGCGTAGCTTCGGCGCTATCGCCTCGAGATCGTCGAGCTGCGTGCGGCTCGCCGCGCGCTTCGCGGCCGTCTCGGCTCGCTCCGTCGTCTTGCCGCTGAGCTCCACGAAGAGCTCCGCGAACGCCTTCTCCGCGTCATCGTACGCGGGATTGGGCTCCTCGATCGGCGGCGTCTGGATCTTGGCGGGAACCTGCCCGAGCCGCGACTCCAGGTCCTTGATCTGATCCTCGAACTTCAGGCGACGAACGCGCTTTTCCTCGGCGCCGCCCTCGCCGCGATCGACCGCGAGCAGGTCGTCGCGCAGCTTGTTGCGCGACGCGGCGAGCGCGACGTGCTCGGGATTGTCGACCCATTGCTGGGATCCGGCCGTCGCATGGCGCTTGGGCAGCGCGTCGAGGCGCGTCTTCTGCGAGGCGAGCTTGGCCCCGCAGGTTTGGGCCTCGATATCGAGCTTGTCGATCGCTTTGGCGAGGTCGGCGATGTAGGCGACGAGGCGCGCGTGCTCGCTGGCGTACTCGTCGACGCCCTTCTCGCGCCGGAACTTGCGCAGCGCCGCTTCGGCGCTGGCGAACTCGCCCTCGGCGTTGAGCAGCTCGGCCTCCAGCTTCTGCTGCGACGAAAGCTTCTCGAATGTCTGCTGGTGCCACTTGATGGCCACGTCGAGCGCGCCGTCGACGACCGCCTTTGCCAGCTCCGGCGAATGCGAGACGTAGTGGAAGGAGACGACGCTGGCGCCGGCCTCGGGCACCATCAACATGATGCGCTGCAGGGCGAGCGCGGCGATCCCGTCGTAGGAGACCGCCGCAGGGACGGTCTTCACGCTGGAGCTACCGGCGAACCACCACGACTGGAACGAATGGAAAAGCGACTTGTGCCAGCTGCTGTCGCCGCCGTCCTTCGCCGGGTCGTACGGCGCTAGCACGGTGTCGACGCCGATCTTCGCGACGACCGCCTTGTAGTAGTCGGGGTCGGAGAGCGCCTGCAGCACGTTTTGCACAGCTTCGCGCGAGCCGCCCGAACGCGACGTCAGCACGCCGCCGCTGAGCATGGTGTCGACGGCCATCGATTCGCGCACGCCCGGGCGCACGAACAGCTTGCCCATCGACTTAAACTGGTTGGGCGTGACCAGGCCGGCGAAGACGCCGCCGGCGACGCCGACGACGACGCCCAGAGCCAGCAGCCCGCGGAAGCGCCACAGGCTCGCCAGCACGATCGGCCGCAGCAGCGCGAGCGTGCTCGAGCCCGCCGGCTCCTGGTTCTGCGATTCGGAAGTCATCCAGGCGACCTCACACCGTCGGCAGGAAGAACGGCACCGGCAGGTTTTGGCGAATGTACTTGTCCACCCAGATGTTGACGTCGTCGACGGCGGTGTTCGGCACGAGCACGACGTCGCGCGGCTGCAGGTAGATCGCTGGCAGGACGCCCCATTGGTAGATGTCGAGGTCGAGGCGCCACGAGCGCATCTCGCCCGACGCGAGTCGGCGGATCAGCACGACGTTGCGCAGGTTGGCTGTCGCCTTGAGGTGGCCGCCGGCCGCGGCGATCGCGTCGGTCAGCGTCAGCGTCGGCCCGACCATCGCGAGCGGACCCGGCGTGCGCACCTCGCCGACCACGTACAGCGCGCCCGCCGCGGCCGCGTCGCCTGTCGCGCCCGCCGCGGCCGGCGCGCCGCCGCCGACGATGCCGACGAGGTCGACCGACAGCGGCCGCTCCACCGGAGTGTCGTTGTTGACCTTGGCGTAGAGGCCAGTAAGCAGTTCGTCGGCTTGCGCCAGCGTGAGTCCGGCGAGCGCGACGTCGTCGAGGCCCAGGAACGCGCCCTTGCCGTCCACGCGCAGGCGCACCTCCTGGTTCCACTCCTCCTTGTTGATGAACGTCAGCTTGACGACATCGCCAGCCTGCAGCACGGCCGCGCCGACGTAGCGCGTCGCGTTGATCGACTCGGCGAGGTCGCGCACGGAGTGGCCGGTGGCGGAACACGCGCCGAGAAGCGCCAGCGCAACGACGGCGAGCGTGCGCCTGGCCGTGCGCGCGGTCGGGCGTAGTGAGGGAGGGGTCGGCATCATGCGTCGGGAAGGGTACCGCGTGCGCGCTGGCACGCCCAGGCCGGCGTCGTCACTGCCGTGCGGCATTGACATCCGCCCGACCGCACCGGCGGAAGCCGTCGACAAGACCGGCGACGAGCAGGCCGCAGGCGAGCGCCTCACCGGCCCAGTCCAGGCGCGATGCGTTCAGCCAGCCGAGGCCGGGCACGAAGTGCGCGCCGACGAGCGCGGCGACGAGCGCGAACGCGGCCAGGGCAAAGCGTTCGCCGCGGGTCGCGCGCGGCGCACTGCGCAGGATGACGGCGACGATGCCGGCCGCGACGACGACTAGCAGCGCCGCTTTCACGGTTCCGCGCGCGTCGGCCAGGCCGAGCGCGTCCAGGAGCGCACGCGCCATCGCGGTCGCTGCCACGTATGCATGCGTCTGCAGGTCGACGGCCTTGTCGATGGCGATCACGACGCACAGCGCGGCGAACGCCGGCCACAGGCCGCGCGGCGCGCGCAGCTTGGCGGCGAGCGCCACGGCGGCGGCGGCGAGCGCCGTCCACACGATCTGCATCACGAAGTCTCTCACGGCTTCGCCTCCGATGACCGCCGGGCTGCGCGCACGCCGAGCGCAGCGAGCGCGAGGAAGCTGCCCTCGGCGAGGTAGCGGCCCGGCTGCGCCAACAACCAGCGCGGCATCACGTCGTCGAACGAGCAGGTCTCGACCAGCACGAGCGCGGCCTGTAGTCCGACGCCGAGCAACGCCATGCGCAGCGCGCGGTCGCCGAGCCGGCGCAGCGCGACGATGGCGAGCGCGGCGGCGGCGACGAGCAACGCGCCGACGATGAGCTTGCCGACGACGCGATCGTCGTTGACGCCGGTGGCCTGCAGCAACTCGCGCGCGCCGAGCAGCAGACTGTAGTTCCAGCGCAGCGCACGCATCGTCGCGAACAGCAGCGCGGCGACAGCGACGGCGGTGAAGGCGCGCTGACGCGCGCGCAGCGGCAGCGACGCCCAGGCGACCGCGAGCCAGCCGAGCACGAGCGCGACGCGCGCCGTCCAGTAGATCGAATCGTTCATGCGCACCGCACGCGCCCGGTGACGCGCGCCCACAGGGCCTTGGCGAACAGCGCGGCCGCGAACGGCAGGCCGGCGACGAGATACCGCCGCGCGAGCCGGCGCGGTTCCTGCAACAAGCGATGCAGCCACTCGAGGCCGAGGCCTTGCAGCCAGCGCGGCGCGCGCTGCACGTCGCCAGCGACGAAGCTGAAGCTGATGCCGACACCGAGCCACCACGCCGCCGGCAGCGTCGCGCGCAGATCGCGGCTGACGAACTCCTGCTTCGGCGAGCCGAGCGCGACGAACACGATGTCCGGGCGTGCGGCGGCGAGGCGCGTGCGCAGGGCCACCATCGCGGCGGCGTCCTGGTCGAAGCCGAACGGCGGGCACTCGATGCCGACGACGCGCAGCGCCGGCGACGCGGCGCACAACCGCGCCGCGGCGGCCTCGGCCGCGCCCGGATCGCCGCCGAGCAGGTAGACGCTGCGGCCCGCCGCCGCCGCCGCGGCCGGCAGGCTGCGCATCAGATCGCTGCCAGCGACGCGGCCCTTCACCGGCGTTCCTTGCAAGCAGCAGGCCCACACCACCGGCATGCCATCGACGGTGACGACGTCGGCGGCGGCATAGACGTCGCGGAACGGCCCGGGCTGCTGCAGCCGGCGCACGTGGTCGAGGTTGGCGGTGACGACGACGCCGCCGCGGCCGGCCGCGAGTTCGCCGAGCACGTGCGCGATGCACTGCGCCTCGTCGATCGCGTGCAGCCGCACGCCGGCGAGCGTGACGCTCGGCAGCTTCGGTGGCGCGGGGGCGGCGGGCACAGTCATCGCGGCGGGCCAGCATCGCCCGCCGCGTGCGCAGCGGCAACAGACCGGCAGTAGGAAGGTGCGCCGCCCGCGCGCGTCAGCTCGCCGGCAGGTCGCCGACGAAACGATGCCCCTGCGCCCGCAGCGCTGCGCGCGCGGCGGCGAAGCGCGGCGCCGAGACCAGCAGGTAGTCGGTGTCGTAGGTCGAGATCACGAACACCGGCACCGCCGCATCCGCGAGCGCGCGGCACAGCGACGCGAGGATGCCGACGCTGGTCATCGGCACGACGCCGACAATGCCGAACGCGACCTTCTCGCGGTCGTGCTGGACGTCGGCCGGCACCTGCCGCTGCGCGCAGACGACGCTGAGTTCGTGCGCGGTGCGCGCGACGGTGACGAAACCGCCCTGCGCCCACGTCGGCACGGCGGCCGTCGCCGGCAGGCGGCAGATGGCGAGGCGTTCGGGATGCACGGCGAAGTCGAACGTCGGGGCGGTCATGCGCGGCATCGTCGCGCGCGGCGGCCGTGGACGCCATGCGCGGCGCAGCGGGGATCCCGAACTTGCGCACGCCGTCGTCGCGCAGCGCGGCCCTTGCTCGCGCGCTCGCGGCGACCGCGCAGGAAGGCCTGTCGCCGATGCGTTCGTCGACACGCCGAACGGCACGGCGGCGCCAGCGGCACGCGACCGAAATGGGCTGGCGGGCAGCGCTCGCTGCGGGCTTGCGGTATCGTCCCGGCCTTCGTGCCGGCGACTCGCGCCGCCTCGCCTCCACCGCACCCACCATGACCATGCGCCTCGCCCTCGCCCTCGTCGTCGCCTGCCACGCCGCGCCGCTCGCCGCGCAGAACTACTATGTGCCGGACAACGCCGCGTCCTTGGGCACCTGCAACGTGATCCCGTTCGGCTCGTCGACCGCCGGCTCGTTCTACAACAACCGCGTACAGATGCGCCTGACGCCCGCCGAGCTCGGCGGCCTGCCCAACCTCGTCACCGGCATCGGCTTCGCGGCCTGCAACACGGCGCGCGCGACGTACGGCGCGATCGAGGTCGTGATGGACCACATCCCGAGCGCGCAGGCGTGGTCGACGACGTTCGCGAGCAACCTGACGCCGGCGGCGCAGACCGTGCTGTCGGCTAACAACTACGCCTGGAACGTCACCGGCACCGCGTGGAACGAGATCGGCCTGCAGGCGCCGTTCGTCTACAACGGCGTCGACGACCTGCTGATCCAGATCACCACGAACAACGCCATCTCGCCGTCCGCGTTCCGGCGGGACACGCGCACGCGGCTGTTTGCGTCGAGCGCCAACCTGCCGTTGCCGACGAGCGGCTCGCTCGGCGCCACCGCCTCCAAGATCGAGGTCAGCATGCTGATGGCGCGCACGTCGTCGCACGGCATCGGTTGTGCTGGCGGCAACGGCGTGCCCGCGCTCGGCTTCACCGGCAGCCCGCAGCAAGGCGGCGCGATCACCTTCCAGGCCAGCAACGGCCTGCAGGGCGGCATCGGCGTGCTGGTCTTCGGCGGCGGCAACGGCGCGCCCTATCCGTTCGACCTCGGCGTGCTCGGCGCCCCGGGCTGCTCGGCCTACACCGATGTCGCGGTCAGCGTGCCGCTGCTGCTCGGCCCGGCCGGCGCCGGCGCGTTCGCGTTCGGCATCCCGGCGAACGCGTTGGGCTTCCGCTTCTTCACGCAGTTCGCGTCGCTCGACCTCGCGGCCAACAGCTTCGGCTTCACGACCAGCAACTACCTCAATGTGCTGACCGGCAACTGACCGCCGGCGCGCAGCGCCAAGGTCGCCGCCACCACGGCGCCGGCGAGCCAGAACGGCGCGCCGGCGCCGAGTTCGTCATAGGCGAGCCCATAGGCGAGCGGCGCCACCAGCCGCGCGACGCCACCAAAGGTCTGCTGCAGGCCCATGTACATGCCGCGCTCCTCCTTGGGCACGACCTTGCTGAGCAGCGCGGTGACGCACGGGAAGGTCAGCGCCATGCCGACCGGCAGCAGCGCGGTCGCGGCCGCGAGCCCGACCAGCGAGCCGGTCGCCGGGATCGCGGCGAGGCCGGCGGCGAGCAGCACGATGCCGACGCGCGACAGCCGCGCCTCGCCGAGC